>Ga0265293_10003192_pt1 | contig 30926 bp, 23 predicted proteins | sample Munlanlewell138R_FD_192505 | JGI IMG/M metagenome (GOLD analysis project Ga0265293, IMG submission 192505) | Leachate microbial communities from a municipal landfill in Southern Ontario, Canada - Leachate well 138R | ecosystem: Engineered > Solid waste > Landfill > Unclassified | place: Canada... | reverse complement strand
GCCCAAACAGATTTCCGGGTCCTCTCACAAAAGGACGATATGACGCATTTAGAATGCCGGCTCCTCACAGGGAGGACACATCAAATACGCGTCCATTTGGCCTACATAGGGCACCCTGTAGTCGGCGACCGCCTGTACGGGGGATGGCGCAAGGGATTAGCCCTTGAATACCATCTGCTTCACGCCAGAGGGCTGTCCTTTATACATCCTGTGACGGGGGAGGCGTTTTCTATTAATAGTCCGCTTCCGGGTCGATTTTATTCCTATGTGCAAAGTGAGGATCTTTAAATGACCTCCAAACTCACGCACAAACGCATTCTGGCCATGATACTTGTCATAATCATCGGTTTTTCCGGGGGTATTTTCATCAAGACAATGCTCAGGGTGGGGGAAGGCGAGGATGTTGACATTACCGCCATCCGCCAGGCCAATGAAGCCCTGTTGGAGGAAAAAGAGCGCTACGACGCCCTGCAGGCGCAAAACGCGGATCTTGAAGATAGAAAGCGCATCCTGCTTCGCCGTTTTGAAGACTACGAGGACACGGGCGGCATTTTGGCAGAACTTCGCGAAAATGCCTGGCTGTCGGGGATGACCGACGTTGAAGGCAAGGGAATTGTATTAACCCTCGACGACAAACTGGACTACGATCCGCTGGTTGATCCGATCGAATCGGTGATCCATGACAGCACCGTTAACTATGTGGTGAATCTCCTGTGGTCGGGAGGGGCGCGAGCGGTGTCCTTTAACGGCGTACGGCTGACATCCGTGTCCGAAATCAGCTGTGTCGGCCCTGTCATCTTGTGCTACGGCATCCGGCAGATGCCGCCCTATGTCCTGGAAGCCATCGGACCTGTCGATGCGATGCGCGATGTGCTTGAAAAAGATTCGTACCTGGCGCATCTGACGCAGAGCAAAATCGGGATTCGCTTTTCAGTGAACACCGAGGAACAGATGCTGTTACCGTCATTTTCCAGGACACACGATATATTGCCGTATATCAATCTGCTTCGGGAACCTTAAAAGGCGACCGGGAACTGAGGTGTGGATATGAAAAAGAAATGGATTCAATATGCGTCTATCCTGATTGTCTGTGTCTTTGTGGGGCTTGCGATTGCCCTTTTGATGAAGAATCTGAATCTCATCAATGTGGGAGACACCAGTATTCAGGAACTGCAAAACCAGATTATTGACTACCAAAAAAAGAACGAAGACTTAAACAACCGCAATACGCGGCTTTATGAATATTTGCGCGAGCTTGAGGAGGAATTGGCAAGCGGCCGGGGCGAAAGCTACCTGCACATCGTGGAGGAAAAAGAGCAGTATGCCCTCTTTGCGGGGCTTCGGGCCGTGAAAAATGCCGGCGTCGTGATCACGATGACACCTCTTGAGGGCTACCAGATGCAGGACGCCGTTGTCCGGCAGTTTGTAAATGAACTGTCAGCCTTGGGCGCGCAGGCCATCGCCGTGAATGAGGAGCGTAAGGTGGCCACCACTGAGATCCGGACAAGCCAGGACATGATCTTGGTGAACGGTGTGTCGTATGATCGAACAGAACCCTTTGAAATCAAAGCGATTATCGATCCCGGGAAAATTGATTCCTATGTGGTGCCGTATCTTTTGTCCATCAGTGACAATATCAAAAAGCAACTGGCCGATGACTCTTTGACGATCGCGATCCGAAAAGATGAGAATGTGCTCATTCCGGCCTTGAATGAAGACCGAATCGCGTACCAAATGGAATTGCTCGAACCGGTAGAATAGTATAATGGTGACAATGGAAAAGAACGACATTATTTTTGAAAAACAAATTGAATTAGAAAGCCCCGAGGAAGGCTTAGTCCTGCTCGGCGCCTGCAACGGGAACGCCTCTCTTTTCAGTGAGGCTTTTAATGTCTCCTGTGACTCCACCGCCAATGGCGTGGTGCTCAGGGGAACGGATAAATCCTCCGTTGAAATGGCGTCCCGCATTATGGACCGCCTGTACCAGCTTTTGCGAACAGGGGCCGCGCCGGTCACAGAACAGTTAATACGCTACCTGATTGACGCCGCGCGGGAAGGTTCCTTAGCGGATGTCGAAGCGTTTACACCGGATCTCATCTGTGTCAACGCGAAGGGCCGACCCATTTCATCCAAGACAAAGGGCCAGCAGCTTTACGTCGATGCGATCCGAAAGCATGAGTTGACCTTTGCCATCGGTCCCGCGGGTACGGGCAAGACGTACTTGGCGGTCGCGATGGCCGTCAAGGCTTTCCGCGCGCATGAGGTTTCGCGCATTATTTTGACGCGCCCGGCGATTGAGGCAGGCGAAAACTTAGGCTTTTTACCCGGAGACCTGCAAAGCAAGGTCGACCCCTATATGAGGCCGCTTTACGATTCCTTAAATGACCTGATGGGCTTTGAGACTTACCAGCGCCATCTGGAAAAGGGTGAAATTGAAATTTCACCTTTGGCCTACATGCGCGGGCGTACGCTTGACGACGCGTTCATTATCTTAGATGAAGCGCAAAATACGACGCGCGAGCAGATGAAAATGTTTTTAACACGCATCGGTTACAACGCAAAGGCCGTTGTCACAGGCGATATTACACAGATTGACCTCCCGGCAAGAAGAAAAAGCGGGTTGGCGGAGGCCGCCTCCTTACTCGGGAACTTGGAGGGGATCAAAAGCATCCGCCTGACGGAGCGCGATGTGGTGCGAAATCCGCTCGTACAGCGCATTATCCGCGCTTATGAGAAGGACTCGTCATCCGGCCGCAAAGAGCATACGAATAGGAGACCGCGTCCGTGAAATCTGAGAACGCGAAGGCGCGTCAAGCGATCAACGTGCTCTTTTTAATCGTCGCGATCGCAATCATCGTGGGCACCGTCTACATCGGAGGCACGCCGCGTCAGTACGATCTGGATGTGGGGGATGTCAGCGCCTACGACATCGCGGCGCCGCGTGACATCGCCGATGAGGCGGAGACGGAAAGGCGGGCACTCCTTGAGATGTCGCTTGTGCCGAATGTCATGATCCGTTCGGAGGCCCGAAGTGAAGAGTCGCGCGACAAGGTCTCGCAGTTGATTCTCCTTGTGAAAGAAAAAAGAGATTCACTCTACCGTGAACCGGTGGTGGAAGTTGAGCCCATTCCCGGGGAGGAAATAGATGACACGGATCCGGATGACAATATCGATCGGCCCAGAAGGCCGGACAGTCATGAAATCGAATTGGCGGTGTCCTCGATCATCTCGGCCATTGATCAGTCCCTAGGGGTGGTGATTCCTTCAGGGGATGCCGATCAGATGATCCGTATGGGCGACGACCGCTATGAGCATTTGTCCGCCATCCTGTTTGCGGAAGCCGGCGCCATCGTGGCAAAGACGCTCGATACGAACGGTCTGCGCCTGGCCATTACAGAGACGGTCACGCGCCTCGAAGAATCAATGGATTACTACCTTGACGACGCGGCCTTAACCGGGCGCCTTTTAGGTCTTTTACTGCAGGCCAATGTTGAATTCAATCAAGAAGCGACCGAAAAAGCAAAAACCGCCGCCTATGAACGCGTCATGAGCAACCCCGTGATGATTAACCGCGGCGTGCGCATTATCAGTCAGGGCGATGTCATCACCCCTGAGCTGAAAACCATGTTGGATGAACTGAACCTCACCGTCGGGGCGAGGCTTGACTGGATTCGCGTCGCGTCTACAACGGCGCTGGTCCTTTTAGTCGGCGTCGTGTCGATCTTCTTTTTCTCGCGCTATTCGTCGGATCTCTTATTTTCAACCCCGCGCAACACATTGGCGATGGTCCTGGCCATCTTGATCCCCCTCATGATGACCGCTTACCTGGCGCGCGACTATCCCTTGGCGCCGCCCGTGTATTTTGCGGCGGTGGTCATTACGGCGTATTTTGGATTCCGCACGTCCATGTTCTTAAGTACGATGCTGATCATCCTCATGATGCCCATGACCTCCTTTAACCCCACTTTTCCTGTGGTCGCGCTCTTGGGCTGTACCATCGCGGCGCTGTTCACGAAAGGTTCAGGACGCCACGACAATTACGCGCGCATTATCCTTGCGACTTCTTTTGTGAATGCCGCGGCCACACTCTTAGGCGGACTCTTGCAAAAGGAATCTTGGGGGGCTATCACAAGCACGGTCATGCAGGCCACCTTGTCGGGTGCTTTGTCGGTCATTATCGGGATCGGCATCATGCCCTTATTTGAATTAATCTTCAACACAGTCTCACCCTTGCGACTGATTGAGCTGTCCCAGCCGGGCCATCCCTTAATGAAACGCCTGTTTGTGGAGGCGCCCGGAACGTCCCAGCACAGCATGATGGTGGCGAATTTGGCCGATACCGCGGCAGAAGCCGTTGGTGCCAATGCCATGATCGCGCGTGTCGGCGCTTATTTCCACGATGTGGGCAAACTGGAAGCACCGCTCATGTTTACGGAAAATCAAACGGGAGACAATCCTCACGACCGCCTGCCGCCCGAAGAAAGCGCTCGCATTATCACGCGGCATCCGGAGGACAGCCTGATACTCGGACGAAAATACCGCCTGCCTCAACCGCTATTGCGCATCGCGAATGAGCATCACGGGACCACCTTACTTTCATATTTTTGGAATAAGGCCGTGGCCGAAGCCGAGGCAAAAGGTGAGACACCTCCGCCTATGGAGGCTTTCCGTTACAAGACACCGCTCCCCAGTTCTCGCGAATCGGCCATCGTCATGCTCGCTGACTCCGTAGAGGCGGCCATGCGCTCAGAGCATGTCCATACCTTGCAGGAAGCAGAGGCCCTGATCGGACAGATTATCCGAGACAAGGTGGATCAGGATCAGCTGAAACTTTCGGGGCTGTCCTTTGCCGATATCGGGACCATTACACAGTCATTCCTGCAGGTCTATGCCGGGCATTTCCATGAGCGTGTCGCGTACCGAAAGCAAAGTACGCGCCCTGTGCCCCGTATCACGGAAGCTCTCGACTAAAAAAGAGGCGACATGATCAAAATTAATCACGACAACCGCCAAAGGCAGTACCCCTTAAAAGACACGGCGCCCGCCGTGGAGGAAGCCATCACGCATGTCCTTTTTTCGTCTCCCTTTGCCCAACAGCTGATGGCTGAAGGCATCACGGTCGCGGTGGACTGGACGCTCATCGGCCCCCGGTCCATGAGAACGTTAAACCGTGAACAGCGCGACGTGGATCAGGTGACGGATATCTTGTCATTTCCGGCGCGTGAGATGAGGGATGGGGCACCCACAGGGGCGCTTGAAAGCTACGAGTTTTTTGGTGACGAAGAAGCACAAACCTTGTTTCTCGGTGACCTTGTCATCGCGCCTTCAAAGGTCGAAGAACAAGCCCATACTTACGGTCACAGCTTCGAGCGCGAACTCATGTTCTTGGTGGTGCACGGCATGCTGCATTTACTCGGCTACGACCATGAACAAGAAGGGGACCGCCGTTTAATGCGCGATATGGAACGCCGCCTGATGTCAGGCCTAGAAGAAGTCCCCTCCGGCTTTGTCGCGATTATCGGGCGCCCCAACGTCGGTAAATCCACCCTTTTAAACGAGTTATCCGACCGGACACTTGCGATTACGACTGCCAAGCCGCAGACGACGCGGCATGCCATCCGTAGCGTGTTGTCAACAGAGGCTTACCAGATCGCGCTCCTTGACACTCCGGGGATTCATAAACCCAAAAACGCGCTCGGCAAAACCATGATGAAGGCGACGAACGTCGCCATCGCCCAGGCGGATGTGGTGGCCCTCATGATTGACGCCTCCTGGAAGGCCTTTGTGGGGGAGATGGAGCTTTCTGTCATCGAGCGGGCTCAGCGCGATGAGAAGCCCGTCATCTTGATTATCAACAAAGTCGACCGGGCAGAAAAGGATAATATCCTGCCGCTCATTAAAGCCTATGACGATCTTTTTAAACTCGACGCCTATGTGCCTATCTCTGCCTTAAAAGGAGATGGCATCGATCGCTTTTTGGATGAGGTCACGCGCCTTTTGCCCGTGCGCCGCCGCCTGTTTCAGCTGGACGATGAGACCGATCAAACGGAAAAGATCCTGTCAGCGGAACTCATCCGCCGCGAGATATTAGAACAGACGCACGAGGAGATCCCCTACGGCGTTCACGTCATGATCGAGCGCTTTGTTGAGGATGAACAGGCTATTGAGATCGATGCGCTCATTTTGTGTTCTAAGGCCTCCCATAAGCATATTCTCATCGGGCATAAGGGTGAGAAGATCAAGTCGATCGGGACCAGGGCGCGCCAAGCAATAGAGGCGTTAACCGACGCCCGCGTGCACCTGTCGCTGTTTGTGAAGGTGAAACCCAATTGGGAGAACAGGCCGCAGGATTTTCGCGATCTTTCAATCGAAGAGCAGGAATCCTAAGATGAGTATCCTCGTGACAAAGGCCTTTGTCATGAATTCGTTTCCGTGGAAGGATCGGCACCGCTTACTGCATCTTTTGACACCTGAGCACGGCCTGATTACGGCGATGGCGCCCGCGGCTGAAAGTTTAAAAAGTAAACTCCGCGCGGTGTCACAGCTGTTTTCTTATTCTGAATTGACACTGTCCGAACAAAACGGGCGCTATACGGTGAAAGACGGCGCTGTGATTGAGGCTTTCACCGCCCTGTCCGGCGATCTAGATCGTTTGGCGGCCGCTTCGCACGCCGCCGAAGTGTTCTCGGATGTGGCCCGAAACGATGAACCAAACCGCCAGGTGTTCGAACTGTGGGCGTATACTGTCTATGAGATATCGCGTTCGGAGGACCCGGTGTTCATCGCGCGGATGAGTAGCATGCGCCTGATGGAAATTATCGGGTTATCGCCTGACTTGGATGCCTGTATCAGCTGCCGTGAACCGATTGAGGGTGCGTATTTTTTCAGTTATCTTGCAGGGGGCTTGCTGTGCGAGAAGGATAGAGCCAAAGGGCAAAGGGACGCGATGACCGTTTTGTCAAAGGGAACGGTGGCCTTGCTTTTGCATATTGAAAGGGCGCCTTTTGAAAAACTCTATCGCTTTCAGGCAACCGATAAGATACGCCAGGAAGCGGGTTGCCTTGCGGATCGCTGGGTGGAAGAAAAAATGGAAAAGCGCTATAAGCGCCTGTCATTACTGGATAGCTGCCTTGATTTTTCCTTCAATACAAAGGAAAACGAAAAGGCGGATGAATAGAAAGGAAGCGTCGTATGCCAATCTTTCAGAGTCTATTTGACATTATCGGGCCCGTCATGGTCGGGCCTTCGAGTTCTCATACGGCCGGTGCCGTGCGCATAGGCCTTGCCGCGCGTTCAATTTTCGGTGAGCACCCGGAGGAAGTGAATATCACGCTTTACGGTTCCTTTGCGCATACCTACAAGGGTCATGGCACGGACCTGGCCCTGATCGCGGGACTTTTGGGTTTTTCCACGGAGAGTGTGGAGATCAAAAAGGCCTATGAAGTTGCGGCTAAAAGGGGTATGAAGGTGCAACTTTACACCTCCGATGAATTGACTGAACACCCGAATACGGTGACCCTTTGTATGCGAAAAGGCGAGCGCGCGCTCTGCGTCACCGGTATTTCAACGGGCGGCGGCATGATTGACATCACGGACATCGACGGTTTTGATGTCCATGTCAGCTGTGATGAGCCTGTCGTCTTGGTCTTTCATCAGGATCGCCCGGGGCTTATCGCGGCTGTGTCAAGCGTCTTGGCAAAAGAGGATGTGAACATCAGCCAGATGGAAGTGTCGCGCAAAGAGCGCGGTGAGATTGCGCTCATGCTCCTTGCCACCGATATTGAAATCCCTGAGCGCGCCATGCGGGCCATTGAAGCGATTCCTGACATCGGCCCCATCGTTTATTTGAGTGCGTTGAAGCGCGACGCCGACGCCTTAGAAAGTCAATTGGAGGGTTAAGGGTCATGTATATCGAACAGTACAAGGATATTATTTCGCACTGTGAGGCGCGGGACAAAACGCTTGCCCGTTATTTTTTAAACCATGAGATCGACCTTGGCGATCAAACGGAAGCAGAAATCCTGCAACAGATGGAACGCAATCTCGTAGTGATGGAGCAGGCGGTGGCTTCCGGCTTGGAGGGCGTGAAGTCCTTTTCGGGCCTCACGGGCGGTGACGCGAAACGCATGCATGAATACATGACGAAGGTGTCGCCCTTAGGGGACAGTCGTTATTTTGAGGCGGCGCAAAACGCGGTCGCCATCAATGAGGTGAATGCTTCCATGGGCATTATCTGCGCGACGCCGACGGCCGGCTCCTCGGGGATTGTCCCCGGTGTGTTGATCGCTTTTCGCGATCGTTTGGGGCTTTCCAGGCGCGCCCAGATTGACTTTCTCATCACGAGCGGCGGCTCGGGCATCGTAATCGGCAACCACGCGTCCCTTTCCGGGGCGGCGGGCGGCTGTCAGGCGGAGGTGGGCTCCGCGTCCGCGATGGCGGCAGCGGCGCTTGTGGAAGCCGCGGGCGGAACACCCAGCGAGTCGGGCCATGCTTTGGCCATTGCTTTAAAAAATCTTTTGGGGTTGACCTGTGACCCCGTGGCCACCTTGGTGGAGGTGCCCTGCATCAAGCGCAACGCGATTGGCGCGGTGAACGCGATTGTCGCGGCCGAAATGGCGCTTGCGGGGGTGAAGAGCCGTATTCCGGTCGATGAGGTGATTTTGGCGATGGGGTCCATTGGCCGCATGATGCCCGTGGCCTTGCGTGAGACGGCGCTCGGCGGTCTGGCGCAGACGCCGACGGCGCGAAAGATTGACCGGTTGTTAAAAGAACAGGGTACCGTGGGCGAGTCCGACCTCTAGTCGAAGTTTTTCCAAAAAGATTGTAGCAACTCCAGGCATTCCTCGGGGCTGTCGGTGTGGGTCGCGTGCCATTCCTCGGGGATGAGCGCCATGTAGTCAGGGCGCCCGTAGCGGTCGTCGATGAGAATCACATAGCCGAAGTCTTCTTCACTTCGTATCAGTCGGCCGACGGCCTGGGTCACGCGGTTAAAGCCCGGCCAGGTGTAGGCGTACTGAAAGCCCTGTCCCGTCTTGCCGTCGTAATACTGCCTTAGGATGTCGCGTTCCGGGGACAGCCCCGGGATGCCCGTCCCGATGACCACGACGCCTGTCAATTCCTGGCCGACTAAGTCAATGCCTTCATTTAAAAGGGAGCCGATGACGGTGAGCCCGATGAGGGATTTGTCATGGTTTTTCTTTTGAAAATAGCCAAGAAATTTGTTCTTTTGCGCCTCGGTCATTTTCGTGGGCTGTACGACAAAGTCGATGTCTTTCGCGTCCAATTCAGACAGCGAGCGCACCAGTTGGCGCTGGTAGGAAAAGGACGGTGAAAAGACTAAGGTGTTTCCTTTTCTTGTGCGCGCCATTTCGAGGATGAAACGCGCGATCGCCCCGTAGGACCGGGAGCGGTCCTGGTAGCGCAAGGAATGCGCCTCATAGCAGATGACAAGTCGACGTTCGTCCGGGAAGGGTGATTTTAATTGTACGATTTCCGGTTTATCCATGGCCGCGTGCGCGTCCAGCAAGTTCGTGTAGTAGGGCAGAGGTGACAGGGTCGCGGAAAAGAAGACGACCGGGGATCGGTTGTAGTAAAGGTCGGTTAAGTGGCGTGAAGCGTCTAACGCGAGTTGGGTGACAAAGATTTCACCCTGATCGCTTTTGCGCCAGGTCGTGATGTATGCCTCGTCGTAGTAGCGTTCACTGACGCGTTGGAAGAACAACAGGTCAAAGTAGGGGAGCATGAGGGCTTGCCTACCTGAAAATTCGGGGTAGTCCATCAGAAGGCGGGTCATAAGCCCTGACAGTACGGTGACATCGCCTAAGATGTTTTCGGGCGTGGTTTTGGTTGCCAAGAATGTTTCACGTTTCACCGGCTGGTAGGGTTGCAATGCTTTGAATAGTTCGTTTTCGAGAAGGGTGTCGTCCTCGATGTCGAGCAGTTCGCCGTAGCGGTCCAGGGTACGGATGAGGCGCTCCAAGGTGTCGATTGTTTTTTTAAAACTGGCGCGATCGCGCATGAAAAAGGCGCGCGCGCCGGTCAAACCCCCATGCAATTTAACGAGTGTTGATTTTGTCAGGACCCCTGAGAACATTTCCCGCGCGCGACGCGCAAGGTTGTGGGCCTCGTCGACAAGGAGGGTGTAGCGGTGCTCAGGATCGTCTAAGGTGTTTTGGAAGCGCACTCTCGGGTTAAACACATAGTTGTAGTCACAGATGACGACGTCCGTGGTGGGTATGAGGCTTAACGCGAATTCAAAGGGGCAGAGTTTGTATTTTTTGGACAAGGCGATAAGGGTCTCAGGCAAGAGCCGCCTCGTGTCATAGCTTTCTTCGGTTGCTTCGTTCAGATGATCGTAGAAGGAAAGTGCGTAGGGACAGCGCGTCATGTCGCAGAAGTGTTCGGGCGATAGGCACATCTGTTCTTTGGCGTTTAAGGTGAGGGAGCGAATTTTGAAGCCTTCGGATTCTAGGTCTTCTAAGGTGTCTTCTGCGATTTTTCTTTGGGAGCGCGTCGGCGTGAGGTAGAAGATGCGGTCCGTTAAGTGGTTTGCCTGCGCTTTTACGGCCGGATAGAGTGTGCCCATGGTTTTCCCGATGCCTGTGGGGGCCGCGACAAAAAGGACAGTTTTGTCGCGGATGGAGGCGATGACTTCCTGCATCATCTCGCGTTGGCCGTCGCGCAGTTTCTCGTAGGGAAAGGCGGCCTTATGGTTTGATTGGTCGCGTTCCAAGCGGTGGCAGACTAAGGGGGTCAAAAGTTTTGTATAGGCGTTTAAAATGGATTTGAATGCCTTGTCGATTTCGTCTGTTGTGAAGCGCTTAACAATGCTTTTTGTCTTCTGGTCGTCCAGGGCGATGTAGCGGATTTCCAATTCAATGAACGAAAGATCAAAGGGGCGTTCACGCATCAGGGGGTTCGTTTTTAAGAGCCATGCGTAGATTAAAGCCTGCGCGATGTGTGCGGGGTCGCCTTCTTCGGGGATGGAGTCGGGGTGTCCTCGAAAGCCTTTGACTTCAACGACACGGATCTGCCCCTTGGGGGATACCGTGATAAGATCCGAGCGCCCCCGGATAGTGAGCGTGAAGGGGAGGTTGTCATTGTCGATAGTGCTTTCGAGTGTGAGTTCCGAAAATAGTTCGTGATCGGGGTAAAAAAGGTCGGCGCCATCGAAAAAATCGCGGTGGATTCTTGTGCCTTCAATCCCTGTGATGCCCGCGTAGAGGTTGCCTAACAGGGGACCTTTGCGTTTGGCTTTTTCGGCCATTTCTCGCACGGCGACATTGAGTGTGGGTTTGTTTGTGATTTCAGTGGTCAAGAGAGGACAACCTTTTCAAGCGAATATGTCGCTGTCAAGAAATATTTTTGCCACATAAAAAATTCCTTAATGGGTACGGTGATCAATCCTTTTCGGATATAGGTTGATTATACATGAAAGGGCACAGCGTCTTTTGAAACACTGTGCCTCTTATTGGTGCGGAAAACAGGACTTGAACCTGCATGATCGTGAGATCACTAGTACCTGAAACTAGCGCGTCTGCCTATTCCGCCATTTCCGCCTTTGTGGTGACCCCAAGGAGAGTCGAACTCCTGATTTCGCCGTGAGAGGGCGACGTCTTGACCACTTGACCATGGGGCCGTCCGCAACGGATTGAATTATAACATGTTAAAAATGTTAGGGCAAGACGATTCATTGGGCTTATTGCCCCGGCATTTTTTCGCGTTTCCCATAGCGTTCTCGTGTCCCGAACAGCCGTTCCTTGATCGGCTGGTGGTAGAACAAGAAGATGGCGGGCAGAAGCAGGAGGACGAGCCGCCCGATGAGGGTGTTGGCAAAGAGGATGAGTGCGCCAAGCCAGCGGTTGCGTCCGCTGTAGACTCCGTTGATCTGTCCGTCGGTGACTCTCTTGATCATGGAGTCGGGCTGTGTGCCCTGCGGGTAGTGGTCGATGTCGACAGAATAAACGCTTGCCTCGATTTCAAAGACGCGCTCGACATAGCTTATGCCCTTGTCTTCAAAGAGCAGGATGTCGCCGATCTGTATGACGTGGCTGCCGTCGTAGACATCGAAGTAGGCCAGGTCGTTGACCTTGATTTCGGGTTGCATGGTGGTCGATTTGAAGACGTAGGGGATGGTGCCCCGGATGTTGACTTCTTTGCCTGTGGTGGACGCACTGATGAGGAGCACCATGACGTTGAAGGCGAGTCCTGCTAAGACTAACAGGACTAGGAGGCTTGTGGTTAGGATGTCAAAGGCGCGTTGGCGGCGGATGATTCGCCCGCGGTCAAAGAGTGCCTTTTTGCGTCCTGTTTTGGGCTGGATGCTGACGACGGTTACGTTTTCGGGCAGTGTTTCCTCGTAAGGTTCGTCGAAGCGTTGGTAGTGTTTAGCCATGGATAGGGCGCGTAGAGATGAGAACAGAACGGTCGCAAGGGTGATGCCGAGCGCGATGGGGACATAGTATGAGCGTTCGAAGTCGATGAGTGTCCGGATGTTTTGCATCGTGATGCGGTTTGAGATGACGGCATAAAAATAGGTCACGCTTTTTAGAATGACGATGGCGATGGCGGACAAAGCGATGAAGAATCTTGCGTAGCGCCTTGACTTCACGATGGAGGAGATGAAAAAGGAGAGTCCTGTGAGCACGAATAGGTCGAGTAGTCCGACTAAGTAGAGTGACAGGAAGTAGCGTGTGACGAGTGTGTAGCGTAAAAAGTAGGTGAGGAGCAAGGTGGTGGCAAAGCCGATGCTGTACATATAAAGGATGGAGATGAAGGCGGCTATAATCTTGGATAATACCATGCCCGTACGCCCGTATCCCATCTTGATTAACAGGTACCAGCTGTTGGTTCTTATTTCTTGGAAGAACAGGCGTTCGTAGTAGAAGAGGTAGTAAAGGGTACTAAGCAGGAGCGCGAGGTGGATGTAGATGTAGAGGGTGGAAAAGTAGCTTCCCTGCATGATCTCGGGCACGCTGTCCATGAGGACGCTTTCTTGTAGGCTTTGCAGGCTGAAGTAGATGGCAAAGGCTAAGAGGCCCATGAAGACGGCGAATCCTATTTTTCGCCCGCTTGCGGTCTTGGATGAGGGATAGGCTTGCCGCAGTTCTTTGTTGAAGTAGTGTAGCTTATAGATCATGTTGCCTCAGTAGTTCTTGGTAGGCGTTTCTTACGGTTTTTTCGTTGATTTCAATCGCGTCCGGGGATAGTCCCGCGCTCACGATGGTTTGGTAGACACGTGAGGGGGATTCTTTTTTGTTGTTTTTGTCTCGGATGATGAGTGCATTGTCATCGATCCATAGTTCGTAATCTGCCAGGAGGGGTGTGAGGGTGTCGTAGATTTTTTCGATGTGTTCGTCGCAGACGTAGGCGACGATTTTGTCATGCTGGTATCGTAGCTTATCAATGCTTCCGCTGTAGAGCATCTGTCCGTCTACGAGGTAGAGGCTGTGGCTTGCAGTTTCTTCGATGAGGTCGGGGTCACAGAGTCCTAATAGAGTGGTTTTGCCGTTTAGTGTGGCCCGTTCCACGATCTTGGGGATTGAGGATGCTAAAAAGTCGGGGAATTCATATTCGGGGAAATTGAACACGATGACGGGGTTTTCGGAGTAGCTGGCGGCTATTAATGCTACGACGGCTCGTTCGTCGTCGTACAGGCGTTTTAAGGGGCTGAGAGCGAGGTAGTCGAGTCCGAGGCTAATGAGCTGTTCTAATAGCTCTTCTTGTCTGTAGACGCGTTTTAGTTCGTCTTTGGCGGTGCTGTAGTCGAGGTAGTCGACGGGGTCGATGTCCTGGAATTGGAAGTCTGTTTTTTCGGTGGTGAACATGAGGTATTCGAGGACGTTCATGTTGGGGTAGGGCATGCGGGGTGTCCCGATGTAGAAAAGGGAGGACGGATTGGAAGGTTTTTTGGGATTGATGGCTTTTCCGAAAAGTTGGTATTGTCCGACGAAGGGTCGGACGCCGCCGATGATTTGCAACAAAAGTTTTGTTTCAAAGGCTGTTTCGGCATAGATGCCCCAAGTTTCACCCGCGTTTATCGCAAAATTGACATCGCGAAGGACGGGCAGGGGAGGCTTGCCTTCGTAGTGTTCTAAGGAGTGGATGTTTTCCACCGATAGGATGCGTGTCTCTTCCATGTCCGCTCTCCTATGTGAAGGGGATTTTCAAGATGAATATCCCGATGACTCGATCGGGGGTGAGTAGTTCAGGGTCGGGTGAGTTCAGGGGATTGTCTCCTTTGGTGCGATAGGCGATGTTTCCGTCATCTGTTTTCAATACTCCAATGATCCGGTGGGTGACGGTGGTCCCGGATTGGGTTGTGAAGCTTACGATGGTGTCTACCGTAAGTTTCGAGGGGTCTTCTGTGGGTCCTACCAATAAGATGGAGCCTACGGGTAACCCGGGTTCCATGCTGCCTGTTTCGACCATGAATAGTCGGTATCCGAATAAGTCGGGTGTTTTTCCCTGGCGTTTGGCTATGTTGACAGTGATCAGAATTCCGACTAACAGGAGGACGACGATGGTAAAGAGGGTGCCACCTAGGATGGGGAGTAGTTTGGAATGCTTTTTGGTTCCTTTTAGTTTTGCATTCGCAATTCTTTCCCGCATGGCGTCGATCTCTTCGGCTGTTGTGTAGGTTTGTTTGTTTGCCACAGGATACCTCCGCCATGTATTTTCTTGATTCTATTACATCTTCGCTGGTTTGGGTAATGAAAGAAGGGACGATCTTTTGACCGTCCCTAATCTTTTTGGTTATCTTTTTCGCTTCTTTAACAGGAGTGAAGCGTAAAGGAGAACAGTTTTAGTCACTTTCTGTAGTCGTGGGAATCTGTGTGCCGGTGACGGAGACTTTAATGGTTGCGCCGTGCCCGGATCCGGCGTAAGTGATATCATTGACGCCCGCTGATTGCCAGGGCCACTCGATATTAACAGAATAGACTTTTTCCTGACCCTCTTCAGCCAGTTTAAACGTGTCGTTAAACTTAATGTCACCTGTATGTCCTGGTTTCATTGTCCCCAAAACGGCCGCTCCATCTTTCTCCGTAACTGTAACAGTTAGTGGATAGATGTATTTCTTTTCTCCGCCTTCGACCAGGACAGTAACATCCAGATCCATACCTGTTTCGCTGACGGCGTTGCCATCAAAGTTTTTCACGCTGAAATCCCATTTGACGGTTTCGCCCGGAGCGATTTTTACGCCCTCGGAAAAAGTGTTGGTTCCACCTTTTAGAAGGATGAATTCTTTTGCGACGACTTCGCCCTTGACGAGATCAGGAAGGGTAGTGGTGTAGTAGGCCATGGTGCCTGCGATGATGGATGTGGTGATGGCGAGCACGAGGGCTACGATTAACAGTGTTTTTTTCATTCTTCTTTTCTCCTTATTGTGCCTATTATGATTTATTGTTTTCGATTTTTTACGGTAGTCTTGTGTATTTTATTTGATTAGCCCCATAAGTAACGGTAGTGGAGCTGCCATTTTTCGTGATTGTGCCAGTCAGAGTCAGGTCTTTTAGATCTTCGGGGATATTACTTCCACCGGTGATTCCGTGCCCGCCAAAACTAACAGAACTATGCGGCTTGAGGCCTTGGTTATAGTTAAGCGGATTAACGTGGTATCGCTGCTCATTATTATTGAGGGCTGCTTTCCAGATAGAATTTTTAAACTGATCATCCGTCAGCGAGAAGTAGAGTTCCCAATTTTCGATAGCCGAGTCAGAAAGATTTTTAATCACAATTTTATATTCGAATTCGGGCAGATTGTTATCGCCTGGGTTTCCGGGAGTCCAAATCTTTACAATTTCGTAATCGATGGCTATCTTTGCATCAACTGTCTCGCCTGTCTCATCATCGTCTCCCCCTGGAATCTCCGTGCCGGGCTCTCCCGGAACCACTTCATCAAAAGGTGCCTGCTGCGCCACTGCATTCACCGTGACAGTCGTGCCGAAGTCATTTCCCGCGTACTCACTATCATTATTGCCGTGTGGCCATGTGAGCATGATGCTATAGTCATCCCTTTGTTGGTTATTAGGAGACTGTAACATGAACGCACCATCCGAGATGAGGGTGCCGGTTCCATCGTTGTCCAAAGAAACAGCTTGTCCGTTGACCGTAACCGTAAGGGGGGCGATTGCTTGTTTACCCTCGGTTTCACCGACCACAAAGGTCAGGCGGTAGTACATGTCAGTTTCAGTGACAAGGCCATCTTTATAGTTCTGCACGGTAAACGGCCATTCGACAGTTTCGCCGGGTGCAATTCTATCTGAGAAGGAAAGCGTTTGCTTACCTTCCTTTTCAACAAAGATAAATTCCTTTGCCACTACTTCGCCCTGAACCAAATTATCCAGGGTCACCGTGTAGTAAGCCATAGTGCCGGCAATCAATGAGGTCGTGATGGCCAGGACAAGCAGAAGGATGGTAAGGGTTTTTTTCATTAATTTGCGCCTCCATGAGGTTTTTATGTATTATCTGAAAGTGTAGGGTGGTTACGTCTCTGGGATTGAATCCTGGCGTATTATACACGCGTCCAATAAGAGTTCCGAAACAAATGTTACAGAAAACTGAAAGTGAAGGAAATATACACAGAAATTCGACATTTGTCAAACAAGAAAGCCTGAAATAACTGAAAATCCGCCTTTTTAAGAAAAAAAGCGGATTTTCATACTCCAAACATAAAATGAATAAAACGCTAATAATTAGACAGAAAAACCCTCAACAAGCGTCTTAGTACCCTCAAGACCCCTCAAACCGGAAATCTCCTCCGTCACCTCCACAACCCCAAGGTACTTGCCCTCATCGTCGCGGACCGCAAAATAACGGATCAGGATAAAAAGACCATCCCTTTGAATCCAAAAATGCTCCTCATCCTTTTCACCCGACTTAAAAGAATCCACAACCGCCAACACACGATCCAAACTCTTCGGCGGATGACAATCCTCCACAAGACGGCCAACAATCGTTCTCGTTCTTGGGAATACACGGTGCTTCCCCTCACTAAAATACTGAACTCGGTCATCCGCATTCACGTACGTAATATCGTAGGGGAGCGCATTCAAAACCGCCTCCAAATCATGCGCATTAAAATAACCGGAAGGCAACACCACATCGCTTGTACCCGAAGGGAGGTCCTCTCTGGGCTCATCTCTTAACCAAGCCTTCACATCCGAAGGACTCGCACCCTCAACACCATCCACAAACGCATAACCAAACTGGGCACTCTCCTGGGCCACCACCTTCCAATCCTCTTCCGTTAAGTTATCTACGAGCATCGGCTTCAAGATCTGGTTTTCCTTCATGATCATGCCGCGCACCTCAGACTCCATTAGATCGAAAAGCGGTTCATCTTTTTCGTTATTTTCTGCCTTGGTAAGTGACTGCTTAATAAGATCACGGATCTCATCGTCCTTGCCCCACATCACCTTAGGCGGTGCCAAGATCCCATTACGTTCCATATAGGGGAACATCAGGTTCTCCTTACGAGCGTAGTGCTTGTCGAGCTTAGAAAGCTTCTTCAAAGCGAGGACGAAAGATGCTTGATCATCATTTTCGAGAAAAGCTTCTTTTGATTTCTTAAACTCGCCGTTCAAGAAATCTTCCAAACCCTCATTCTCCTGATAAAAAACCGCCAAAGGATGCCCCATATCAGGATCCACATCAATCACATTGACATTACCCTCCACAATGGCCGCGTGCACATTACAAAGATTCAAAATCTCTTCAACCGGCATACCCCCTTTAATAAGCTCCGCTTCCGCTGCCGCAATCTCAGCCGCGTCCACCGACTCAAAGGTATTTAAAAACGCCTCACGCACATCGTCCACCGAAGCACCCTCCGATAACCTCTCTAAAATCGCTTTCAAGGCCTTAGCCTGTTCTTGTTTTTTTGGCATATGAAAACCTCCTAACAAATGAGAATAGCTGCTATGCCACCATCCTAGCGAAAGGAGAAAAATTTAAAAGTACATAGGTTCCCGATTAAAGAGAAGTGACTAAATCCCGGAAATATTCACCGCGTTCCTCAAAATGATGAAAGCGATCGTAACTGGTCCCCGCAGGAGAAAGAAGCACCGCATCGCCCGGCATGGACCAACGGGCGGCCAACTGTACCGCTTCTTCGTAGTCATTAACCTCGATTAATTGAAGCGCTGAGAAATCGTATTCATTGATTGCAGATTCTTCTTCAATCGTATGGCGAATCAACTCCGCATTTTGCCCCGAAAGAATAATCCTGTTAGTCGCCTTTAAAATCGCTTGACCAAGCCCCGTGTAATCACTGTTCTTATCCTGGCCCCCCGTGATCAAAATAAGTGGCAAATGACGTTCCTCAAACGCAGACAAGGTACGGATCGTCCGCATCGGCGAACTGTCCACGGAACTGTTATACCAGCGGACATCGTGCAGATCCTTCACAAGCTCCATGCGGTGGGGCACACCCTTGAAGGTCTTTGCAACTCTCTCTACCGCCTCAAGAGGCACATCGTCCAAGGTCGCTAACGCGGCCGCCAAAATATTATCCAGATTAAAAGAACCGGGGAGTAAAACATCCCGCTCATCCACAATATGTTTGGGCGCCTCATCTGCCTTTTGAAGCCACAGCGCCTTACCTTCCCGGTAAGCCGTCGTGAGATCCTTATCTTGGTTGTTAAACAAGCGAAGCTCCGCTTTTGAGACGGTTTTAAGGTTAAAAGACACAGGGTCCTCGGCATTCAAGACCAGCACACTGTCATTTGTTTGGTGCAGGATCATGTTCTTTTTCGCGTCAATGTATTCAGCAAAATCCAGATGAAAATCCAAATGATTCGGAATGATATTCGTAATCACAGCGACCTTCGGATTCGGCGCCATGTCCATCAACTGGAAACTAGAAAGCTCCAAAACCACACGGTCCTCCGGACGGATTTTGGCAATCTGGTCCAAGAGGGGCGTCCCGATATTGCCGCCCGTGTACACCGTATAGCCCGCCTCTTTTAAAATCTCGCTGATGAGAGTCGTCGTCGTTGTTTTCCCGTCACTTCCCGTCACCGCGTAGATGGGCGCCGGACAAAGTTCTGTGAACAACTTAATCTCAGAGGTAATCACCACCCCCTTGTCCAATTCACGGAGAATGGGAGCTGTGTCAAGGCGCATCTTAGGCGTGCGGAAAATGAGATCAAAGCCTTGGAGCTGATCCAAATAATCTTTTCCCGTGATCCAATGAAGATGGATGCCTTCCCTATTGAAATCATTTTGTGTTTTTTGGAGGCGCGCATCGTCGGATTCCAACATATCAAAGACGGTTAGGTCTTGATTAAACGGATACAACCAGGAAATGAGCGGCCGGTTGCTGATGCCCGCGCCGATAATGGCGATCTTTTTACCCTTGATCCGGTCCATAAACGATTGAAGCTTTGTATTCATAAAAGGAATCCTTTTTTACATTATAAGAGAGGCAAGCTGGTACACAAGAAGCGAGATCACCCAGGCAAAAGTCGTCTGGTACAAAACGATCAGGGCAAAGCCACCCTTTAACTTCAGTTCGCGGTGCATGACCGTCACCGCCGCCGCACAGGGCGTGTAAAGCAAGATGAACACCAAAAACGCAAGCCCTGAGGCAGGCGTAAAGATCTGTGTAAGCGCCGCCGAGAGAGAAGGATAGGAAGAGGCCGTGGCCACCGACAGCGCACTGATGACAACCTCCTTGGCCGTAAAACCCGCAATCAGGGCACTCGTCACCGCCCAATGATTAAAGCCGAGCGGGGAGAAGATGGGACTGATCGTGCGGGCTAAGGTCGCGAGCATACTCTCATCCGGACTTGCGACCGGGAAAAATTGGAAATTAAAGCTCTGCAAAAACCAGATGATCATGGTGACCAACAAAATGATCGTAAAGGCGCGGTGGAAAAACTCTTTTGCGTGACGCCAGACCAATTTCCCCAAGGATAAAAGAGACGGAAAGCGGTAAAGCGGCAACTCCAAAATAAAAGGGGAGGGCTCACCCTTAAAAACCGTCCGCTTCAAAAGAAGCGCCGTCACGACACAGAGCACCATGCCGAGTATGTAAAGCCCTAACACCACAAGCGTCACATACTGCGGAAATAACGTGCGCGCCACAAGGCCGTACACCGGTACCTTGGCCGAACAGCTCATAAAGGGGATGAGAAGCGTCGTGAGATAGCGGTCGCGCTTCGAGGGCAAAGTTCGGGTCGCCATGACGGCAGGCACCGAACAGCCAAAGCCTAAAAGCAAGGGCACAATACTTGAACCCGAAAGCCCGATATGGCGCAAAAGGCGATCCATAATGAAGGCAACACGCGCCATGTAGCCGCTGTCCTCCAAGATCGAAAGCAGGAAGAAAAGTACCAGGATCATGGGGAGGAACTCGACGACCGCGCCGACACCCGAAAAAAGCCCGTCGACAATCGCCGACTGAATGATCGGGTTCATCCCGAGCGATTCCATACCGCGGCCCACCGCATCCCCGGCCAAGCCGATCAGGTCGGCAAAACCTTCACTTAAAAAATTACCCAAGGGGCCAAAGGCAATCCAGAAAATCACGCCCATAATGAGGAAGAAAATGGGAATGCCAAAGTACTTATGAAGCAGGACGCGGTCAAGCGCCCGACTGAAAGTCGGCACCTCCTCATAGTTCGGGTACTCACAGACAAGCACCTTTTTTTCGACCATGGAGATGAACTCATAGCGCATGTCGGCTAAAGCCGCCCAGCGGTCCGTCCCGCTTTCACGCTCCATCTCAAGCACAATATGGTCGACGGTTTCCAACTCATTTTTATTGAGCTTCAGTTTCGGGATGAAAAGTTCATCACCCTCCACCAGTTTGGTGGCCGCAAAGCGGGGAGTCACTCTGATGTCCTGCGCATGGTCCTCAACAAGCGACGCGATCGAGTGGATCGCGCGGTGCACCGTGCCGCTGCAAAGGTCAGGGTTCTTAGGTTTTCGTTTGTGATTCGCGGTTTCAAGGGAAACGCGTACAAACTCCGACACGCCCTCATTTTGACTGGCCGAAATCGGGACGACCGGAATCCCCAACACATCTTCAAGCTTATCCACATCGATCTTACGGCCCAGGGCGGGCATCTCATCGATCATGTTCAAAGCAAGGGTCATGGGGATGTCAAGTTCAATCAGCTGCAAGGTCAGATAAAGACCGCGCTCAAGGCTGGTCGCGTCGACAATATTTAAAATGAGGTCAGGTTTTTCTTCCAAAAGAAAATTCCGGCTGATAATCTCCTCCGGAGAATAAGGCGAAAGAGAATAAATCCCGGGAAGGTCCACAATCGTGCATTCGCTGTGCTGGCGAAGTTTTCCCTCGATGCGCTCCACGGTCACGCCGGGGTAGTTAGAAACCTGTTGTTCACTGCCCGTCAGCCGATTAAATAGCGTTGTCTTACCCGAATTCTGATTGCCCATGAGGGCAAAGGTCAACGTCTCCTGCCCCATCGCCACATCCTTCTCCTACGTGTTTTGTTGTAAACGCATTCAGGGTCATCGGGAGCGCAGCCCGGTGTGCGGTACGAACAGGTACGCGTGCAACTGCCCTCACAAAAATCGAGCGGTTCAATCTCAATATCGGAGGCGGCTTCACGGCGCAGCGACAGTTTATAACCACGCAGGCAAAGCTGCATCGGGTCACCTAAAGGGGCCATGCGTACAAGCTTGACCACTGTCCCGGGGGTCAGACCCATGTCGAGCAAACGGCGCCGCAATTCTCCGCCTCCGTGGACACGGACGATGCGCGCGCATTGATCGATGGCTAATTCATGTAGGAACATCGCGACAGTAGGCTTTCTATAATAAGTTACGGACCACGAAAGAAATTATAAGACAGCCGGGTGCAATAGGCAAGAATGGCCCATCCTATCGTTCAGACTTCTGTCACAATCAGGCCATCCGGCTATGCTAAAATCGACCTATGAAATCGAAGATAAGCGTCTTTGGCGCAAGAGAACATAATCTTAAAAATATCGACGTTGACATCCCCCGTAATGAACTGATCGTCCTCACCGGCATCTCAGGGTCGGGAAAATCGTCACTTGCTTTTGACACGATCTACGCGGAGGGGCAAAGGCGATACGTCGAGTCCCTGTCGTCCTACGCCCGGCAGTTCTTGGGGCAGGCCCAAAAACCGGACGTTGACCGCATCGACGGGCTGTCGCCCGCGATCGCGATTGACCAAAAAACCACGAGCCGAAATCCGCGCTCCACCGTGGGCACTGTGACGGAGATCTACGACTACCTGCGCCTGTTGTTCGCAAGAGTCGGCATTCCTCATTGTCCCGTCTGCGGGCGCGTCATCGAACGCCAGACCGTCGACCAGATGACCGACGCGATCATGTCGCGACCCGATGGAACGCGGCTCATCCTCATGGCACCGGTGGTACGTGAGCGCAAGGGTGAGCACCTTCGGATGTTTGAAAAACTGCAGGCTCAAGGCTACGCCCGCGTCCGGGTGGACGGAAAAATGCGCGAACTGGGCGAAGCATTCCAGCTGGAACCCAATAAAAAACACTCCATTGAAGTCGTAGTCGACCGCCTGGTGAGACGCGAAGGCATTGAAAACCGCCTAGCTGATTCGCTTGAGACCGCGTTGAAACTGGCCGATGACCTTGTCATCGTGCAGTTTGAAGAACCCGAAGACAACGGGGAAAGGCGCGTATCCGAGCAAATATTTTCACAAAAATTGGCCTGCGTCCAATGTGAAATCAGCTTAGGCGAACTGTCACCCCGCATGTTCAGTTTTAATAATCCCTACGGCGCCTGTCCCGAATGCACAGGGTTGGGCGAAAGGACGCATTTTTCACCCGATTATGTCGTGGAAGACGAGAACCTCTCGATTAAACAGGGCGCCATCAATGTCACGGGTTTCCACCTGACCGATGAGACGAGCTGGTCCTACTGCCATGTCGAAGCCGTGGCGGAAAAATACGGCTTCTCCCTTGATACGCCCTGGAAAGAGCTTTCAGAGGAGGCGCGCGACCTTGTGCTTTATGGCACGCGCGGCGAAAAGATCATGGTGGACACCAGCCGCACGCGCTACAACAAGGGCAAACCCTACCGCACGACATGGGACGGCATTATTCCCACGCTTGAACGGCGCTACCACGAAACCTCATCCGCGGACATGAAAGAGTATTACCACCGCTACATGGTGGTGACGCCCTGCCCTGTCTGTCAGGGCGCGCGGCTTCGACCGGAAGTGCTGGCTGTCACCATCGGGGACTTGAATATAGACCAGGTGACCCATTTTTCCATCGTGAAGGCGCACGCGTTCTTTGAATCATTGAACTTTTCGGACGGATCTGAAAAGATCGCCCGGCCCATCCTGCGGGAAGTGTTGGCCAGGCTGTCATTTTTACGAGACGTCGGTTTAGATTACCTGACACTTGCCCGATCATCGGGGACCTTATCGGGCGGAGAATCACAGCGAATTCGCCTGGCCACCCAGATCGGATCGGGCCTTACGGGTGTTTTATACGTGCTCGATGAGCCGAGTATCGGGCTCCACCAGCGCGACAACATCCGACTGCTTGAAACCTTGAAGAATCTGCGCGACCTGGGCAACACCATCCTTGTCGTCGAACACGACGAGGAGACCATCTGGGAAGCCGATCATGTCATCGACATCGGGCCGGGCGCCGGCGTGCACGGCGGCGAAATTGTCGCCCAAGGACGGCCGGACGACATCGCCCAGGATGAAGCGTCAATCACGGGACAATATTTATCGGGAAGAAAACGGATTCCCTTACCTGAACACCGACGGCCGAGAGAACAGGGATACCTTCTCATCAAGGGGGCGCGCGAAAACAACCTGAAAGACATTGACGTTGAACTCCCCTTAGGGGTGTTGACCTGCGTCACCGGTGTCTCGGGATCAGGCAAAAGTTCACTTGTGAACAACATCCTTTTGAAAAAACTCGAGTCGGAGCTCTACCGTTCAAGGCGACATTTAGGGAAATTTGACAGTATTGAGGGCATTGAACAGCTTGACAAGGTCATCGCGATCGATCAGTCGCCCATCGGGCGGACACCGCGGTCGAACCCGGCCACCTACACCTCAACCTTTGACCAGATCCGCTCACTTTTCGCGGAGACACCCGCGGCCAAACAGCGCGGTTACAAGCCGGGACGCTTCAGCTTTAATGTCAAAGGCGGACGCTGCGAGGCCTGTTCGGGGAACGGGGTCAACCGCATTGAAATGCATTTTTTGCCCGATGTGTTTGTCACCTGCGATGTCTGCCACGGCAAGCGTTACAACCGCGAGACCCTCGAGGTGACTTACAAGGGGAAGAACATCAGCGAGGTGCTCGACATGACGGTCAGTGAAGCCTTGCGCTTTTTTGAGAACATTCCGCAGATTACAAGGAAACTTCAGACCTTGGAGGATGTCGGATTGGGCTATATCAAATTGGGACAGTCCTCGACTGAGCTATCGGGCGGGGAGGCGCAGCGAGTGAAGCTTGCCTTCGAACTGTCAAAACGGAGTACCGGCAAAACCCTGATCATCTTGGATGAGCCCACCACCGGCCTCCACGCGGCCGATGTGCACCGCCTGACCGGAATTTTGCAACGCCTGGTCACCCAAGGCAACACCGTGGTCGTCATCGAGCACAACCTCGACGTCATTAAAACGGCCGACTACATCATTGACTTAGGCCCTGAGGGGGGAGACGGAGGCGGCGAAGTAATCGCCTCCGGGACGCCGGAAGAGGTGGCCCAATGCCCTGATTCTTTTACCGGGCTGTATCTTGAATCAATATTAAACCGCGAACACGCCTACGAATTAGTAGAAAGTCGCCTATGTTCTTGAGCGAACAGCCTCTAATCCCTTATGATAAGAGGGGAGACGGCGACAGGAATGGATGAAAATGAGTAAATGTACGATATGTAATAAAAACGAAGCGGCGATCTTTACGACCCGCTACGAAGACGGGCAGGCCCGTATGGAAGGGATATGCCTGAAATGCGCCTTTGAGTCGGATCTCCCCGGCCTGGAGCAACTGTTTTCGCGCGCCGGCATCAACGAAGAAAACATCGATGAGATCACGGCACGCATGAATGAAGTGTTAGCGGGCATCTCCGCTAAAAGTCCGGAGGATTTATTAAAGGGCCTGTTGTCGGCTGACTTTTCCGATTTTGGCGAGCTGTCCGAATTGCCCCTGGCAAAAGAATTGTTCCAAAGCGGAGTAGAAGAGGATGAGGAGGAAGAAAAAGACGATGAAAAATCAAGCCCTCCCTCACTTCGCCCCCGCGCGTCCATCGGTGAACTGATGTCCGCTACGATCGGTGAACCCGACGAGCGAGAAGGCTACCAGCGCATGCGCGACGAAAAGCGCACAGGGCGCAAGAAAAAGGAACGCAAAAGAAAATTCTTAGAACAATTTGCCATCAACTTGACAGAAGAAGCGCGCGCAGGCCGCATTGATCGCATCATCGGGCGCGATGAAGAATTGGCACGTACCGTGCAAATCCTAAACAGGCGCTCTAAAAATAACCCCGCCCTGATCGGGGAAGCGGGTGTCGGCAAGACCGCCATCGCCGAAGGCTTGGCGGTACGCATCATTGAAGGCGATGTCCCGGCCAAATTGCTTGACCAGGAACTCTTCTTGCTCGATATGACTGCCATGGTCGCCGGGACGCAGTTTCGCGGCCAGTTTGAAAGCCGCATGAAAGGCGTCGTGGACGACGCGAGGCGTTCAGGCAATGTCATCCTGGTCATCGATGAGCTCCATAACATCATGGGGGCGGGCGACGCGGAAGGCGCGATGAACGCGGCCAATATCCTGAAACCTGCCTTGGCCCGAGGTGAGATCCGTGTCATCGGATCGACCACCTTGGATGAATACCGCCGCTTTATTGAAAAAGATTCCGCGCTCGAACGGCGCTTCCAAAAAGTCATGATCGACGAACCCTCTGAAGCGTTGACCCTCCAGATCCTCATGGGCGTGAAGGATTACTACGAAAAACACCATCACGTGATCTTCCCGGCCCCTGTACTGGAAACAGCGGTGCGACTGTCCAACCGCTACATCATGGATCGCTACCAGCCGGATAAGGCCATCGATCTGATCGATGAGGCAGGTTCCAGACAAAACCTTGATTCCGCCTGTCTGACGGAGTTAAAACGCTTGCAAGACAGGCAGGGTGAACTCTTGGAGATGAGTGAGGAGAACGAAAAGGAAATTTCCGAACGCTCATCGAAAGATGACGCGATTCCGCTTTACGAGCAACAAGCAGAGATCCGATCAGAACTCATGCGCCTTGAATCTGAAATAAAGGCCGTGGAGGCCGAGTGCGTCCCCGTTGAAATGACGGAGCAGGATATCGCCGGCGTCGTTGAGATGTGGACGGGCATCCCGGTACAAAAATTGACACAGTCCGAATCGGGACGGCTTTTGAACCTGGAGGATAAATTGCACCAGCGTGTCGTGGGGCAAGAGCAGGCGGTGAACGCGTTGTCACGCGCTGTGAGGCGCACCCGCGCGGGCTTTGCGCCCAAGAAAAAACCACCCTCGTTCCTCTTTGTCGGTCCGACCGGCGTCGGTAAGACCGAGCTAGTCAAAGCCTTAGCCGAGGTCATGTTTGACACTGAGGACAGCCTGGTGCGCCTTGACATGTCCGAATTCATGGAGCCGCACACCGTGAGCAAGCTCATCGGTTCGCCCCCCGGCTATGTCGGCTATGACGACGGCGGCCAGCTGACCGAGAAGATCCGTAGAAAACCCTACAGTGTGGTGCTGTTTGATGAGATTGAAAAAGCGCACGCTGACGTGTACAACATGCTTTTGCAGATCCTGGACGACGGGCGCCTCACGGACAGCCACGGGCGCGTGATCAACTTTGAAAACACAATCATTATCATGACCTCCAACGCGGGCACGACGTTGAAATCCCACGGGATCGGTTTTGGTGCCTCCGGGCATCAGGCGATGGAGGAACGGGTGGACAGCGTCTTAAAAGAGCTTTTCCGGCCCGAGTTCTTGAACCGGGTGGATGAGATCGTCATCTTCCACGAACTCTCGAAAGAAGACATCCGCGCCATCGTCGACCTCATGATCAAGGAACCCAAAGAAGCGCTCGCCCTGCGCGGGATCGCGCTTAAGGTGAGTGATGAGGCGCGTGACGCATTAGCAGAAGAAGGCTACGATCCGAAATTTGGCGCACGGCCGTTGAGACGAACCATCCAGCGGCGCGTGGAGGATACCCTGGCCGACCTGTGGCTGAACGGCGACATTGCCGGCGCCAAGGAAGTCCTGGTGGACGTCGCGCCCAAGGGCAGTGAAGCGTTTGAAAAGGGTGAAGATACCATGACGGATCAAAGCGGCTGCTACCTTTTCTCATGGGGGAAGGGACAGCGCGTAGAATGCCTTGAAATGGCGAAAGTCAGCACAAAGCGATGAACAGAGCTGCTTTAAAGTCGAACGCCCGCCTTTATCTGTCTAGAAAATACGGGGACGCACTCGGTGTCGCCGTCGTGACATCGCTTGTTGCGGGCGCTTTATCCATTTTGTTTTCCATTGTGGGCAACAGCTTCAACCCCTTAACACAGCTCGTCTTATGGGACGAGCTGGCCCCACTAACGGGCGGTGCGATGGATGTCGAGCGCATGACGGAACAAATGCTAAAGTCGATTGAATCCGTGCTCAGCCAGCTGTGGCTTGTCGGGCTCATCCTCGGCGTATCGCTCATTGTGCTTCCGCTTTACCGCATCTTAGTCGGCAATGTCATGACGGTCGGAAGGGACCGCTGGTATCTGAGAGCCGCCTATGTCGAGCACACGCCTCCTTTTGGCAGCCTGTTTTCTGTCTTTCGAAGAGGCGATTACAGAAAGATCGCGGGCGCCATGCTGTGGCGTTCCTTCTGGCTGTTTTTGTGGTCGATTCCGCCTTACCTCATCCTTTTCTTGGGGCTGTTACCCCAACAAATCGTCTTTTACCATCTCCTGATCAACCGGGCCGCGTTAACAGAAGGGCTGATCCTTCGCATTTCAAAACACTACGGACTGCCTCTTTTTCTGTTTAGCCCCCTCATGCTCCTCGCTGTGTTCGCATTGTTTCTTGTCTTCATGATCATTCGCATACGAAAAAGCTACCAGTACCGCATGCTGCCCTATATCTTGGCGGATAATCCGCAATTGGGCGCGCGGGCGTCGCTTAAAATCGCCCAAGATATGACGCGCGGGAAAGTCGGCCGTTTGTTCATGCTTGATTTTTCCTTCATCGGATGGATACTCCTTTGTATGTTGTGCATCTGCCTGCCCTGGGTGACCCTGCACTTGTTTGCCCCCTATTACCATATGACCTGGGCGGAGGGTTATCGCGTGATCCGGGACGAGGCGGCCAAGCAGGGGATCCTGCGGATGGAAGATCTGGGCTATGTGCGCGTTGGTTAGAGGGGTGCGGGGATGACAGCAGCGGAGGCGGGAAAATATCTTCTCTATTTATTTGAAATCCTGGTAGGGCTTTCAGTCCTCGCGCTCGGGCTTTCAATCGCGAGACGATTTTTGGAAAAAAAGGTCCGCCGCTCGATGGAGCGCCATATGGACAGCCTAGTCGGGAAACGCGCGATGGTCATCTCGGACCTTCGGGCAGGGCAGGTGGGCGCGATACGGCCACTTGGATCGCCTGAAGAAGAAAAAGACAGGGCCGCAAAAAAGGAAGAAGCGCGCGATAAACTCGAAAGCTTCCCCGCGGTGGCGGATGAATTGATTTCAAGAGGGCGCGTGGTCCGCGTGACGGGCGGCGACGCGAACGGCTACCTTGTGCGGCCGCTTTAGCTGACTATTGTAAAAGAAGAGGGATCCACATGTTAAGTTTTGACGATCATCTGACGGATTTTGTGATCAAGGAGCATGAGCGGCAGCAAATGGAGCCGCAATTAAGACTCGCGCGCGAACAGCTTGACAAGAAAACGGGACCGGGGTCGGACTTTATGGGCTGGGTGGATTTGCCGCTTAAAGTCAACCGGGATGAGATCGATAAGATTATGCGTCAGGCCAAAAGAATTCGCGATGAATTTGACGTCCTTATTGTGGTCGGCATCGGTGGCTCCTATCTTGGGGCTCGCGCGGTGATTGAATCCCTTTCCTCACATTTTTCTTCACTTCTATCAAAAGACGAAAGAAAAGCCCCCCTGGTTTTATTTGCGGGGCATCAGTTAAGTGCCCCATACTTGGACGATCTCTTGAGCCTAGTGAAGGGGAAGCGCGTGGCGCTGAATGTCATCTCAAAATCGGGGACGACCACGGAACCCGCGGTCGCTTTTCGTGTACTTCGCGAGCATCTGTTCCGGCATATGTCCGATTCAGAACTTGCCCGTTCCATCTGGGTCACGACAGACGAAAAAAAAGGCGCGCTGCGGCAGCTGGCAACAGAACTGGGGCTCCCATCCTTTGTCGTCGCGGACGATATCGGGGGTCGTTTTTCAGTGTTGACCGCCGTGGGGCTTTTGCCCATCGCGGTTCAAGGCATTGACATCGTTTCACTGTTAGAAGGCGCAAAAGCCGAGTACCTCGCCGCCACGGCCCCCTTAGAAGAGGGTTGGTGCTCTTCTGACCGCTATGCCGTGAACCGGCAGCTACTTTCTAAAAAAGGCTACCACGTAGAAATTTTGGCTCAGTATGAACCCTCGTTGTTTTATATCGGCGAATGGTGGAAACAACTCATGGGTGAAAGCGAAGGCAAGGACAATAAAGGGATCATCCCCGCGGCCACAAACTTCACAACAGATCTCCATTCACTGGGCCAACTCATCCAAGACGGACCGCGCAGCCTGTTTGAGACCGTCTTGTCCTATGACACCACGGGGCAGGATCTCCTGTTGCCCTCCGATCCGAGCGATCTCGACGGTTTAGAGTACCTGGCGGGGAGACCCTTGTCTTTTATTAATGAAAAAGCAAGAGAAGGGACCGCGCTGGCCCATGTCGCAGGCGGCGTACCGCTCATGGACATCCGTTTAAAGGAGCGTTCTCCTTACGCGATCGGACAGCTCTTGTACTTCTTTATGCGCGCCTGTGCCTTGTCCGCCCTCATGAGTGGGGTCAATCCCTTTGACCAGCCGGGCGTTGAGGCCTATAAGCAGAATATGTTTGCTTTATTAGGAAAGCCGGGCCATGAATCGATTTGACGACCCGAATGTCCGCGCCATGCTGCGTGCCGTCCAAAAACCGGCACGCTATACGGGCCATGAACTAAACGCCATCGATAAAAGTGACTCGTTCTTCCAGCTGGAAGACTCAGCGCGCGTACACTTTGCGCTCTGTTTTCCCGATCTTTACGAAATCGGCATGTCGAACCTCGCCATCCAAATCCTCTACGGGATCCTGAACGAAGATGAGCATACGTTTTGTGAGCGCGTTTTTGCGCCTGACTTTGACATGCGGCAGCTCTTAAAAGAGAAGAACATGCCCCTTTCTTCACTGGAAACCGGGACCGCGCTGTCTGATTTTGACATGGTGGGCATTTCATTGCACTACGAAATGGCCTATACGACCATGCTCGAGATGCTGGCCTTGGGCGGTGTCCCTTTGGAATCCTCAAAAAGACAAGAAGACGACCCCATCGTCGTCGGAGGCGGCCCCATCGCCTGCAACCTTGAACCGGTCGCCGACTTTTTTGATTTCATTGTCATCGGGGACGGTGAAGAGATTATTTTGGAAATTGTGGGGGCTTTGAAGGAAAAAAAGAAAAATAAGCTAAGCCGCCGAGCATTTTTACTTTCCATCGCGGACATTCCGGGCGTGTACATCCCCTCGTTTTATGCCATTGATTACAAGGAAAACGGACAGGTCGAACGCATACGAACGCTGGAAGAAAAAGCGCCCGAAAAACTGACAAAAAGACTCCTGCGTGACATTAATGAGGCGCCGATGCCCCAAAAACCGATCGTGCCCAACTTGGAAGTCGTCCACGACCGCATGGTGATGGAGGTGCTTC
>Ga0265293_10003191_pt1 | contig 30929 bp, 27 predicted proteins | sample Munlanlewell138R_FD_192505 | JGI IMG/M metagenome (GOLD analysis project Ga0265293, IMG submission 192505) | Leachate microbial communities from a municipal landfill in Southern Ontario, Canada - Leachate well 138R | ecosystem: Engineered > Solid waste > Landfill > Unclassified | place: Canada... | reverse complement strand
AAGCAGGGGGTCAGGCAGGTGGAGTGTACCGTCAACGGGCTAGGGGAACGGGCCGGCAACGCCTCCATGGAAGAGATAGTCATGGGGTTGAGGACGAAGAGGTCCCATTTCGAGGTCCAGACCCGGGTCGACACCACCGGCCTCTGCGGGCTGAGTCACCTCGTATCGACCCTGACGGGATTTCCCGTTCCCCCCAACAAGGCCATAGTGGGAGCCAATGCCTTCGCCCATGAAGCCGGCATCCACCAGCACGGGGTGCTATGCAACAGGGCCACCTACGAAATCATGAGACCTGAGGATGTTGGGGCGGGAACGAAACTGGTGCTGGGGAAGCATTCGGGGAAGCACGCCTTCCGCAAGCGGGTGACCGACCTCGGCTTCGACCTCACCGAGGACCAGGTGACACAGGCCTTCCAGATTTTCAAGCAGCTCTGCGACCGCAAGGAAATGGTCACCGACGGGGATCTCGAGGCGATGATCGTCGACGAATTTCTGACCAATACGAGTTGCAGACGTTTTTCGCTGGAGGAATTCTCCGTCCAGGCCGCCCACGGCTCGGGGACGGCGGCCATCACTTTGTCGGAAAACGGGACTAAGTGGAGCGACGCCGCTACCGGCAACGGCCCCGTTGATGCAGCCTATGCGGCCTTGAAGCGGCTTACCAAGCTCGAACCGATCCTCACCAGTTACCGCGTGCAGGCCGTGAGCCACCGATCGGACGCCGTCGGCGAGGCACATATCACCCTGGCCCTGGGGGAAATATCGGCCCAGGGCCGCGGGGCGAGCACCGACGTGATCGAAGCCAGCATCAAGGCCTATGTCAACGCAATCAACCGCCTGTACCAGGTGGCGGCGGCGAAAGGAGTAACCATCGATGGCAAAGACCTTGGTCCAGGCCATACTATCGAAAAAGTCTGCTGAGACCCCTGAAGAAGGAGCCCTTTGCCGCGCCCGGGTGGATTTTGCTTTCGCGAACGATATCACGGCATCCCCGGCGATCCGCTCTTTCCGGGAAATGGGGGCGGAGAAAGTTTTCGACCCTGCGCGATGCGCCGTGCTGCCCGATCATTTCACGCCCAACAAGGATATAGCCGCCGCCGAGCAGGCAAAGGAAGCCCGGGAATTCGCCCTTGAACAGGGCATGCTCTACTGGGAGCAAGGAAGGGTGGGTATTGAACATGCCTTCCTGCCGGAACAGGGACACATCCTGCCGGGAGAGATCATCCTGGGGGCCGACAGTCACACCTGCACCGGCGGGGCTCTCGGCGCCTTCGCCACGGGAGTGGGCAGCACCGATCTTGCGGCCGTTTGGGCCCTTGGCGAAACCTGGCTGAGGGTGCCCACCACGATCAAGGTCCGTTTCGAGGGGGAAAAGCCGAAAAACATCGGGGGTAAGGACCTCATCCTGGCGGTTCTTTCCTTGATCGGCGTCCAGGGCGCCAGGTACAGGGCCCTGGAATTCTCCGGAGAGGTGACGGCCCGCCTGCCTATGGATGACCGTTTCACCATCGCCAACATGGCCGTGGAGACGGGGGCAAAGGCAGGGCTGTTCGCTCCCGATAGGACAACCCTCGACTGGTTGACGCCCCGGGCCGCAAGGACCTTCGAACCTGCCCATCCGGAAAAGGGAGCCCGTTACGAGAAGGAAGTGGTGGTAGAGGTTTCAGGCATGACCCCCCTGGTGGCGCTCCCCCATTCACCGGCCAACGTCCGTCCCGCCCTGGAGGCAGGACTGATGCCGGTGGACCAGGTGTTCATAGGATCCTGCACCAACGGCCGCCTCTCCGACCTCGAACAGGCCGCCCGTGTCCTGCGGGGGCGGAAGGTTCACCCTTCGGTGCGCTGCATCGTGATCCCGGCTTCAAGGGAGATCTTCGCCGACGCGCTGCGCCTGGGCTTCATCGACATTTTTATCGAGGCCGGCGCCGTGGTCTGCACGCCGACCTGCGGACCCTGCCTGGGGGGGCACATGGGCATCCTGGCCAAGGGTGAGCGCTGCGTGTCCACCAGCAACAGGAACTTTGTCGGCCGCATGGGACATCCCGACAGCGAGGTCGTACTTTCAGGGCCTCTCGTCGCCGCGTCGAGCGCCGTGGCCGGCCGTGTGGCCGATCCTTCGGAGGTGCTTCCCAATGACTAGGATAATCAGGGGAAAGGCCTGGGTTTTCGGAAATGACGTAGATACCGACGTGATAATTCCCGCCCGCTACCTCGTCACTTCGGACCCAGAGAGACTCGGTGAACACTGCATGGAGGGCCTGGATCCCGCCTTTCCCGCGAAAGTCGCTCCGGGCGACTTCATCGTCGCAGGGGATAATTTCGGCTGCGGCTCGTCCCGGGAGCATGCCCCGCTGGCCCTGAAGGGAGCCGGATGCGGCGGCGTCATCGCCGCTTCCTTCGCGCGCATTTTTTTCCGCAACGCCATCAACGTGGGGCTTCCCATTTTCGAGTGCCCCGAGGCGGCGGGGACAATAGCGGCGGGAGACCTTCTTGAAGTGGACCCCTCTTCAGGGACCATAACCATAACCGGCAGCGGCAGGGTCTTTCATTTCGCCCCTTTCCCGACTTTCATCGAAGGGCTCGTGGCCGCAGGGGGGTTAATCCCTTTCGTCAGGAGAGAACTGGAGGGGAGGAGAGCCAGGTGACCCCGAGACGACTAAAGATCGCCACCATCGGCGGGGACGGGGTAGGCCCCGAAGTCACGGCGGAAGCTAAAAAGGCCGCCGATGCCGCCGGCAGGGCCTTCGGTTTCGAAGTGGAATGGCTCGATTTTCCTTTCGGGGGGCTTCATTACCTGAAAACGGGGGAAGTGATGCCCGAAGGGGCTATCCAGGAGATAGCCCGATGCGACGCTCTTCTCCTGGGCGCCATAGGCCGTCCGGAGGTAAAACCCGGGATCCTCGAAAGAGGCATCCTGCTGACCCTCCGTTTCCATTTCGACCAATACATCAACCTCAGGCCCTCCCGATCGTTACCGGGAGTGGGGAGTCCCGGACCGTTCAAGGAGATCGACATCGTGGTGGTGCGGGAGAACACCGAGGATTTCTACATGGGCATCGGGGGCAGAAGTGACGGCCCCCCGCTGGAAGCCTCCTTTCCCATCAGGAGAGGTCTTTACAGCGGTGAGGGGCACCTCCGACTGTCTTTCGACAAAGCCCTTGCCTGCGCCGCGCAGGTGGGCCTCGCGACTGAACCCGCCGTGCGGCGGGCGACCGCCTGGGCCTGCGACAAGGCCCGGCAACGGGGTGAGGACAGGGTGACCCTGGCCTCGAAATCGAACGCTCTTCCCATCATCTACGGGTTCTGGGAAGACGTGGCCGGCGATGAGGCCCGTCGGAGGGGCATGGCCCTGGAAGTGGTCAACGTCGATGCCCTTTGCTATCACTTGAGCCGGGAACCGGACCGTTACGGGGTGATACTGACTCCCAACATGTTCGGCGATATTGTCAGCGATCTCCTGGCCGGTCTTGCGGGAGGGCTCGGGACCGCCGCCGGGGCCAATATAGGAGACGGGTTGTCCATGTTCGAACCTGTCCACGGTTCGGCCCCCGACATCGCCGGCAGGGGAATTTCCAACCCCGTGGCAGCCACCCTCTCGGCGGGCCTCATGCTGGAACACCTGGGGGAGCTCGACGCGGCCGAGGCCATAGAAAGGGCTGTCCTGGACTACCTGTCCGAGGGCGGGGACGCACTCCCCATAGAACTGGGGGGGAAAGCCACGACGGCGGCTGCGGGAGACTCGATCGCGGCCAGGATCCGGGCCCGGAGAGGAAAGGACCAGTGAAACCCATGAAAATGACGGGAGCACGCATGGTAGTGAGAGCCCTTGAGGCGGAGGGCATTGAATTTGTCTTCGGCATCCCCGGAGGCTCGGTTATCCCTCTTTACGACGCCCTCATGGACGCCCGGTTCCGGGTCATTCTGACCCGTCACGAGCAGGCGGCATGCCACGCGGCGGACGGCTACGCGAGGGCTTCGGGAAAAACGGGGGTCTGCATAGCCACGTCGGGGCCGGGCGCGATGAACCTTCTCACGGGGCTGGCCAATGCCCAGATGGACTCCGTACCCCTGGTCGCGATCACGGGGCAGGTGGCCTCGGGATCGATCGGCACCGACGCTTTCCAGGAGGCCGATATCTTTGGCTCTTCCCTCTCCCAGGTCAAGCACAGTTACCTCGTTCGTTCCCTCGAAGAGCTCCCCGTAGCGCTGCGGAGGGCTTTCTCCATCGCCTCCGAGGGCAGGCCGGGCCCCGTCCTGGTGGACTTGCCGGTGGATTTACAGCGGGAAGAAGGGCTTTTTCACTATCCCGACGATGTCAGGGCGAAGGGAGGCCCTTCGAAAACATCCGACACGGACCCGGGCATCATCGATGCTTGCGACGCCCTGGCCGCCTCCACTAGGCCGATGATAATAGCCGGGGGAGGCAGCTCTTCCGGCACCGCGTCGAAGAACCTCAAGGCTTTGGCCGAGAAGTTTTCCATTCCCGTCGCGACGACCCTCCTGGGAAAGGGGGTTTTCCCTGAAAGCCATCCCCTATCGCTCGGGATGATAGGAATGCACGGCACACCCCAGTCCAACCTTGCCGCCTCCAGGTGCGATGTGCTGGTGGCGGTCGGCATGCGGTTCAGCGACAGGTGCACCGGTGACCGGACCCGTTTCGCCAGGGGGGCAAGGATCGTTCATATCGATATCGACGCGTCGGAACTCAACAAAAATATCGAAGCCGCCGTGGCCCTTCATGGGGATGCCGGAGAGATCCTGGAGGCCATCCTCCGACATCTTGAAAATAAACCCCCGAGGGACCGAACGGACTGGCTGGAGGAGATCGATGAGATCAAAGCCAGGTGGCCCCTCATGAAACCGGCCCTGGAAGGGGACGGGCCCTTGAGCACCCCCGCCGTCATTCTCGGGATGCGGGAAAGGATTTCCGAAGGGCACGTGCTGACCACGGAGGTCGGTCAGCACCAGATGTGGGCCGCTCTTTACTGGAAATCGGAACGACCCCGTAATTTTATAACCTCCGGCGGACTCGGGACCATGGGTTACGGCCTGCCGGCCGCCATCGGGGCCGCCTTCGCGAGGCCGGGTCAGCCGGTGACATGCCTGGCGGGCGACGGAAGCCTGATGATGAACCTGCAGGAACTTGAAACCTGCGCCCGGTACAACCTTCCGGTCAGGATCATATTGATCAATAACGCAAGCTTGGGCATGGTTCGCCAGTGGCAGGAACTGTTCTGGAACAAGCGCTACTCCCAGACCTGTGAAAGGACTTTCTGCGACTTCACGGCCCTTGCCTTGAACATGGGGGTCAGGTCTTTCTTTGCCGACTCCCCCGCGGGGCTCGAAAAGGCTCTTGATGGCGCCTTCTCCGCGGAAGGGCCTTCCCTGGTGGAATGCGCGGTCCCACCGGAGGAAAAGGTGCTGCCCATGGTGCCGCCCGGTGAGGCTCTCGATGCCTTCATTCATGGCTGAAACTATTCAGCAGGGGAGGAATGAACCTTGATGTTTAGAAGCGAACTCGCGAAAAAAGGACCGGGAAGAGCCCCTCACCGGTCGCTGATGAAGGCTTCCGGCTTCACAGATTGGGAGATCGACCGACCCTGGATCGGGGTCGTCAACTCCTTCAACGCCATCATCCCGGGCCATGTGCACCTGAGGCGGATAACCGAGGCAGTCCGGGTGGGAGTATACGCGGCGGGCGGCCTCCCCCTGGAATTCCCCGTGATAGGCGTCTGCGACGGGATAGCGATGAATCACGAGGGGATGCGTTTTTCCCTGCCCAGCAGGGAACTGATCGCCGACTCGATAGAGGTGATGACCCAGGCTCACGCCCTGGACGGCCTGGTCCTGGTGACGAACTGCGACAAGATAATACCCGGCATGGCCATGGCCGCCGCGAGGCTGAACATTCCCTCGATGATCATCAGCGGCGGCCCCATGATGGCGGGGGACATCGACGGAAGGAAGGTGGACCTTTCGTCCGTATTCGAGGCGGTGGGAAGCATCGCCGCCGGCAAGATAACCACCGATGACCTGCGAAGGCTCGAGGAAGAGGCCTGCCCCACTTGTGGCTCCTGCGCGGGGATGTTCACGGCCAACACCATGAACTGCCTGATCGAAGCGCTCGGCCTGGCGCTGCCCGGGAACGGGACCATACCGGCGGTATCTTCAGCCAGGGAACGCCTGGCGAAAGACGCGGGACGCATGATCATGACCCTGCTGGAGAAAAACATCCGGCCCAGAGACATCCTGACCAGGGAGGCCTTCGACAACGCCATAGCCCTGGACATGGCCCTGGGGGGGTCCACCAACTCGGCCCTGCACCTTCCGGCCATCGCCTTCGAGGCCGGTATCGACCTTCCCCTGGAGCGTTTCGACGAGATATCATCGAAAGTCCCTCACCTTTGCGATATGAGCCCGGGCGGGCCCTGGCGTATCGAGGATCTCCACCGCTCCGGTGGGATCCAGGCCGTCCTGGCGCGACTCGACGGCGGGAATCTTCTGCAGGGCAATGCTGTCACCGTGACGGGGGAACCCCTTTCAAACGGTTTCACCTCGTCTTCCGTCAAAGACGACAGGGTGATCGCGACCCTCGAGAATCCCCGCCATCGCCAGGGCGGTATCGCGATCCTCCGGGGCAGCCTCGCACCGGAGGGGAGCATAGTGAAGCAGTCGGCAGTCCTGCCCGGCATGCTGATCAAAAAAGGCCCGGCCCGGGTCTTCGAAAGCGAGGAGCAAGCCTCTGATGCCATTTCAAAGGGCCAGATCCTCCCCGGGGATGTGCTGGTCATCCGGAACGAGGGCCCGAAGGGCGGGCCGGGGATGCGCGAAATGTTAGGCCCCACGGCGTGCCTGGCGGGGATGGGGCTCGATGGGGACGTGGCCCTTGTGACCGATGGCCGTTTTTCCGGCGCAACCCGGGGAGCCGCCATAGGGCACGTGTCCCCCGAAGCCGCTGCGGGAGGCCCCATAGCCCTGGTGAGGGATGGTGACATCATCAGTATTGATATACCTTCCAGGAAACTGGACCTCGAAGTGTCCTCGGAAGAGCTCAAAAGGCGGAGCCTCGAAACACCGAGGGGGCAGAAGGCGGTAGAGAGCCCCTTTCTCAATCGCTACCGCCGGAGGGTGACCGCCGGCAACCGGGGGGCGATACTGGAGTAGAAGACGGCCGCGCAAGACCGCCCGGAGGACGACCATCCGACCGCTGGTGCGTTTTCGCTTTTTCAATGCCTGGGCAGGTTTGCTTCGGAGAATTCACCGATGGTGGCTAGGCCGCAAACCCTGATAAGGGTTTGCTGCCTAGCCGATTCGTGGAGGTGAAAGATCTAGATGGCGGCAAAGGCGCCTTCCAGGTCTTCGATCAGGTCGTCCGAGTCTTCAAGGCCCACGGAGAGCCTGATGAGGCCCTTGGAGATCCCCGCCTTCTCCTGCTCTTCGTCGGAGAGGGCGGAATGGGTCATGGACGCGGGGTGCTGGATCAGCGACTCGGCATCGCCGAGGCTCACCGCCAGGGTCCAAAGCTTCGTGCTGTTGATGAATTTCTTGCCTGCTTCGTACCCACCTTTAAGCTCCATGGCTATTATTGCCCCGTAATGCCTCATCTGCTTGTCGGCCAACTTCTTCTGGGGGAAGCCGTCCAGACCCGGGTACCAGACATGGTCCACCTCCTCGCGCTTTTCAAGGAAACGGGCAACGGACAGGGCTGTCTCGCAGTGCCTGGGGATACGGACATGAAGGGTCTTCATACCCCGGAGCAGGAGGAATGCATCGAAGGGGGAGAGCGTCGCCCCGGTAAGGTCCTTTAGGCCCTCGCTCTTGATGCGGCCGATAAATTCCCTGCCTCCAACGACCACTCCGGCTATGACGTCGCCATGGCCATTCAGGTATTTCGTGGCTGAATGGACCACCACATCGGCCCCCAGTTCGATTGGGCGCTGTATGACGGGGGTGCAGTAGGTGTTGTCCACGACGAGGATAGCTCCCGCGTCATGGGCAATTCGGGATAGTCCCTCCAGGTCGGCGATATCCATCGTGGGGTTCGCCGGCGATTCGCAGTAGATCATTTTCGTGTTGGGCTTGATGGCCGCCCTTACAGTGTCAAGATCCCTGAGATCCATAAAGGTTGCTTCCATGCCGAAACGGGGGAACTGGTGGTTCATAAGGGCGTGGGTGCATCCATACAGGGACCTCGCCGCGATCACATGATCCCCGGAAGACAGGGCGGTCCACATTACCGAAGCGATGGCGCCCATGCCGGAAGCCGTCACCGCGGCCGCTTCACCGCCTTCGAGACCGGCGATCTTCTCCTCAACGGCCGTATGGTTGGGGTTCCCCAGGCGCGTATAGATGTAGCCCTCTTCCTCTCCTTTGAATCGCCGGGCCCCTTCATCGGCGTTGCGGAAAGCGAAAGTGGAGGTCTGGTAAATGGGCGTGGAGAGAGCCCCGGTGATGGGATCGGGGTGAGTCCCCAGGTGCACACACAAGGTTTCGAAACGGTATGACATTTCTTTTCCTCCTTCAGAGCATCGTTATTTTCCCTCATGATGACAGGGGAGAAAAACCTTTTCCTATTCTTGAGACCTTTTGCATTATACCTCCCTTTCAGCTGACTGCCTGGCTTTGTGCCATCCTCTTCCCCAGGACCGCCACCCGGCTGCCGACCTCCTTTTCGACCAGGGACCGGGGACACTTCGAGGGACATTCGAAAGGCGCCTGCCAAAAAGGCAGGTTCCTCTTTCGATCCTCCACCTGTTCAGCGCCCTGCTTCCTCCCGAGCCCGGACGAAGGCCCTCACCGACCTCTCGATATCACTGGTCGTGGTGCGGTAGGAGCAGACGCTGACCCTCATCACGGGTTCGCCGTCCCACTGGGCGCTGCCGCACCAGCATTCCCCCGACCCCTGGACCAGGGCGAGGGTCCGTTCCGTTAGATCGGGGGCGCCGCAGGAGACCAGCACTTGGTTGAAGCAGACCTCGTTGAGGATGGAGAAACCCTCTTTTTCCAGGGCCTGGGCGAAAAGGGCGGCCTTGTCGTGAAGGTCCTCGACCAGTTCGGCCGCCCCGCGACGGCCCAGTGCCATCAGGCAGGCCCAGAGTTCGACGGCCCGCGCCCTTCTCGACATGTCGAGGGTGTAGTGCATCCCGTCGCGGTTCCCGCTGGAGACGATGTAGGAACCCGACATGTAGAGCGCCCGGACCAGGTCCTCTCTTTGGCGGCAGAGCACGATGCCGGAGTCGTAGGGCGCGTTCAGGGTCTTGTGGGCGTCGACGGACCACGAATCGGCCAGTTCCATACCCTCCGCCAGATGCCGGAGCCTCGGCGATGCCGCCGCCCAGAGGCCGAAGGCTCCGTCGACATGGACCCAGGCCCCGGCCTCCCTGGCCCTGGGACAGATCTCGGCGAAGGGGTCGAAGGCCCCGGAACTGACGTTCCCCGCCTGGAGTATCAGCAGCGTCCTTTCGTCCAATTCCGGAAGGCCGTCGGCCCTGAGGCGTCCCTGGCCGTCGGTGGGGACCTTGACGAGACGTTCCCTGCCGAGCCCGAGGATCGAGAGGGCCTTGTAGACCGTGGAGTGCGCCCCGGCGCCGATGACCACTCGGACCTCGGGCGCGCCGAAAAGCCCCAACGATGATACATCCCAGCCATTCTTTGCCAAAAGGTGATCGCGCCCGGCCGCCAGCCCGCAGAGGTTGGCCGTGGCGGAGCCCCCGACGAAACCTGCGGCGGTGCCTCCGGGAAGGTCAAAGAGGTCCACGAGCCACTCCTCGCAGACCTCCTCGAGGACCGATACGACCGGGGACATCACGTAGAGGGCGGCGTTCTGGTCCCACGCGTCGACGAGCCATTTCGCGGCGAGGGAAGCGGGGACGACTCCCCCGTTGACAAAGCCGAAGTAACGCCCTCCCGCCTGGGCGACCGTCGCCGGGGAGCCGAAACGGTGAAGCCTATCCAGGATCGCGCCAGGGTCGCCGGGCTCCTCGGGGAGTTCATGCCGGAATTCCTCCAGCCTTTGGATAGCCTCTTTCCCCGGGAATACGGGGCGGTCGAGGACCCTGTCCAGGTAATCCTGGGCGCACCTCCCGGCCTTTTCGAGCAATCCCTTGTCCAGCGCCTGTTTGCGCATCATTTCGGAGATAGGGCCGTCATTTTTTTTCATCATGTTGACCTCCCGTGGATCGATCCCTGGTGGAATTATTATTCCCCTGATCCGTTTTCACCCAGCTGCGTATCGGCCCTCCTGGACCTAGAAGATCCTCCCGCCGAGGGGGACGGGGACCCGGTCGACCCCCAGGAGGCTGACGCTGTCTCCACAGCCGGGGACGCCCAGAACGAGGACCTCCGACATGAACCCCGCGATGTTCCTGGGTGGGAAGTTGACCACGCAGACCACGTAGCGGTCCAGCATCTCCTCCATGGTGTAGTCCTTCCTGGCCTGGAGGCTCGAGTTTTTCACACCGATCTCCTCGCCGAAGTCTATCCGGACCTTATAGGAAGGGTTCTTCGCCCTGGGGAATTCCTGGACGTCGATCACCTTCCCGACGCGCATATCGACCTTTTCAAAGTCATCATAGGTTATCACCGCTATAATTCCCTCCCTTGTGGTGTGAAATGGGCCGTATCTCCCCCATCAGCAAGCCGTAGAAGCGGAAGGCCTCCAGGATCTTGTCCACCTCGCAGTTTTCGTTGACCCCGTGGGCCAGTTTGTATTCGCCCGGCCCAAAGCCGACGGTGGGTATTCCCATGCCGACGGGGGTAACGGCGTTGGTCCCGAAATCCCAGAAGCCGTACTTCCCTGGCTTTCGCCCGAAGACCTTTTCGTAGGCCCTGTCGCAGGCCCTGACCAGTTCATGATCCTGGTCGATCTTCCAGGCCCGGTGGAGCGGGAAGTAAACCAGTTCGACGCCGGTCCAGCTCTTCCTGCGAAGGACGCCTATCTCCCAGGAGGCCCTCTTGCCGAGAGCGAGGGCATCCATCTCGCGCTTCACGTCCTCCTCGGTCTCCCCGGGGACCAGTCTCCTGTCGAGGTAGATGCTGCATTCGCTGGGGACGGCGTTCAGGGAGGCGCTCACGCAGGAGATGTCGGAGAGGACGATCGTCCCATGGGGTGAGCCCAGGGCGGCCAGGTTCTCGTTCAGTTTTTCGACGCGGGTTATTATCTCGGCCATTTCGTAGACGGCGTTGACGCCCTTTTCGGGGGCTGAGCCGTGGGCCGACACGCCATGGGTGCGCAGGAGCACCTGGGCCTTGCCCTTGTGACCCAGGGTGACCAGGTTGTTCGAGGGTTCGCAGATGACGACGAAGTCGGGCCTAAGGCCCTTTTCGGCGAAGAGCATCTTGAGGTTTTCCCCGTCGCAGTACTCCTCGCTGACGGTGGCGGTCACGTAGATGGTCCGGCCGTCCTGGAAGCCCAGGTCCCGGGCGGCGACGGCGGCGTAGAGCGAGGCCGCCAGGGAGGACTTCATGTCCACCGAGCCACGGCCGTAGATACGACCGTCTTTTATATCGGCGCCGAAGGGGGGCGATACCCACTCCTCTTCATCGTTGACCTCCACGGTGTCCATGTGGGAGTCGAAGAGGACGCTCCGGGGGCCATCGCCGATGCGGCCCATCACGTTGCCGACGGCATCGATGAAGACCTCATCGTAATCCAGTTCCTCCATCTTCCCCGCCACCAGCCGGGCCACGCCCTCCTCCTCGCCGGAGTAGCTGCGGACCCGCACCAGTTCCCGGGCAAATTCGATCATGGCGTTGTCGTACTTCCGGAATACATCCTCATGCCTTTCATCGAGCATCGTCATAACTCCCTGCCTTTCACCGGGCGCCCCCTTCCAGATTATAAACATTCCGATAGCCCGATAAAGAAGTCGGGTCAGCCCATCGCGCCTCCAGGTATTAGAATAGCCGAAAAAGGAACGATCGGGGGGGAAGACGATGGCGGCCGTGCTAGATAGCATACTCGACGCTATAGGCGACACCAGGATTGTCAACTGCGGAAGACTTGTCCGTCACTGGGATCTCGACGGAGTCATCCTGGCGAAACTGGAGTACCTGAACCCGGGCTTCAGCAAAAAGGACAGGGTGGGGCTGCACATGGTCCTCGAGGCGGAAGAGAAGGGGTGGATAAAGCCGGGGGACACCATCGTGGAACTGACCAGCGGCAACACCGGCACGGGGCTCGCCCTGGCCTGCGGGATAAAGGGCTACCGCTTCGTGGCGGTCATGTCCGAGGGCAACTCCATGGAGAGGGCGAGGATGATGCGCGCCCTGGGGGCGGAAGTGGTGCTGGTGCCCCAGGAGCCGGGCTCGGTCCCGGGCCAGGTCTCGGGAAGGGACCTGGAGCTGGTCGACGAGGAGGCCCGGCGGTTGGTCAGGGAGCGCGGCGCCTTCAGGGCCGACCAGTTCGCCATGAGGGGCAACGTCATGGGGGAGAGAGTTTCCGGCGAGGAGATATGGCGCGACACCGGGGGCAGGGTGGACGCCTTCGTCGATATGGCCGGGTCGGGGGGCTCCTTCACGGGGATCTCCAGCGTACTGAAAGAGCACAACCCAGGGATACGGTGCTACCTCGGCGAACCCGCCGAGGCGGCCTACTTTGGGAACCCGGGAGGCAGCGGCAGCCACAGGATACAAGGGTGCGGCTATTCCAGGGAACTACCATTGCTGGACCGCTCGCTGGTGGACGGCTTCATCTCCGTGACCGACGACGAGGCCGTCTCCGGCGCCAGGGCCCTGGCCCGCTTCGAGGGAATCTTCGGGGGCTTCTCCTCCGGCGGCCATGCCGCGGCGGCCCGCCAGCTACTGGAGGGGCCTGAAAAGGGCAAGACGGTGCTCTTCCTGGTCTGCGATTCGGGGCTCAAGTATCTGAGCACGGAGTTGTACTGAGTAAGTAGCGTGAATAGGGAATCGTCGGTCGTCAGACGAAAAGCAAAAATACGCAAAACAATCGGCCTGCGAATCTGACCTTTCTGCTTACGGTTCACGATTTGCAGGTCACCCTTCACGCCCTTCAGTCTTCCCTCCTGATCTTCCGGGCGCGCTGCTCCATCACCCTGGCTTCGTCGCCACGGTCCATCTTCCGCAGGAGGTCGGCCAGGTTATCCAGGCACACCGCCACATCGGGATGGCCGGGACCAAGAACACTCTCATGGATTTCCAGGGATCGCCTGTAAAGTGGTTCGGCCTGGCGGGGCATACGCCTGGATTCGTAGAGGCCTGCCAGGTTGTTCAGGCTCACCGCTACGTGGGGGTGCCAACGGCCCAAAGCCCTGGTCCGAATCGCGAGGGCCCTCCTGCATAGCTGAAGGGCTGTTTCATGTTTCCCAAGAGCGTCATAAAGACCGGACAGGTTGTTGAGGCCCGTCGCCACGCCGGGATGATCGGGACCCAGTGCATCTTCCAGGATGGCAAGGGACTTTTTAAAGAGGGGCTCAGCCCGGGAGTGCTTGCCCTGGGCGAAGTAAAGTCCCGCGATGTTGGTCAGGCTGGCCGCCACGTGGACATGATCGGCTCCAAGGGACTTCTTGCGGATATCGAGGGACCGCCTGTAGAGTTTTTCTGCCTTGGCGTACCTGCCCTGGACCCTGTAAAAACCGGCCAGGTTGTTAAGACAGGTCGCCACATCGGGGTGGCTCCTGCCAAGGGCCTTCTCCAGGATGGACAGGGCTCGCCGGTAAAGCGGCTTGGCTTCAGTGTACCAGCCTTGGCTCTCGTAAAGGGCCGCTATATTGTTCAGGGTTACAGCGACATCGGGGTGCCCCTTGCCAAGAGCCTTGCTCCGGATCTGGTAAGCCCTCCGGAAAAGGGTCTCAGCTTTATCGTAATTTCCCCGGGTGTCGTAGAGTCCAGCCAGGTTATTCATACAGGTGGCCACATCAGGATGGTCTGGTCCTGCGACATCCTCCAGAATCTGGATGGATCTCCTGTAAAGAGGCTCCGCCTCGTCGTAGCGCCCCTGGGCGCGGTATAGCTCCGCGAGGTTGTTCAGGCTGGCGGCGACATCGGCATGCCATGGACCTCTGACTCGCTCCCGGATTTCGAGGGCTCTCTGGTAAAGAGGTTCCGCCTGGACATAGCGGCCCTGGGCATCGAGGATACCGGCCAGGTTGTTCAGGCTGGCGGCCAGGTAGGGATGGTTGGGATCATTGAACTGTTCGGCCAGGCCAAGGGCCCTGTGGGCCAAAGAGGCAGCCTTTTCGTACCGTCCCTTTTCATGAAGGAAGATAACCTCCTGGTTCAGGAGGATCCATTGGGAAGCGGGGTCCTGCGACTCCTGGTTCAGCAAGGATATCCCCCTTTCTTGGCCAAGGCCAGATCCGATGCGGCGATTTTGCCAATAACAATGGGAAAAGTCTATTCATTATAACTCAACATTTATTCAAGCCCTTGAAAGGTTTGACAGGACGCGGCCCAGAAGACAGAATTTGACGAGGGAGGTGAGACCATGCCAATAGTGAGAGTGGACCTGTGGTCCGGGAAGAGCCAGGAGTTCAAGACGGAACTGGCGAAGGCCATCACCGACGTGGTGGTCGAGAAGGTCGGCTGCCCCATCGAGGCCGTCACCGTCAAGATCGAGGAATCCCCGGCGGAGAACTGGATGATCGGCGGCAAAACCGGGGGAGGAAAAGTTAGAAGTTTGAAGTTTGAAAAGGGCAGAAAAAACAGGGAAAAAAGCTAGAAGGAAAAGTTTGAAGTGTGAAGTTTGAAGTTTGAAAAGGGCAGAAAAAGAGCAGGAAAGAGCAGTTGAGGTTTATGTTAAGGGATAGTGCTCATAAGTTTGGGTAAACCTTCATTGTCGGGGAGAATTGATATCTCTCAAGACGATGGAGGTTTATGTTATGGCGAAGAGAGGGAAGAAGGACAACAGCAAGTTGCGTGAAATGATCAAGGAGTACCACTCGGTTCTCCAAAACCGTGTCTTTATTTCAGCTTTGCTCTCATTTTCTTGATAATACTGGTCAAGATAGCGATGATCTCATTACATTCTGTTTCAATTCTATCGAGCGTTTCTCCACGTGCGATTGCCGAAGCAGATAGCAGACGAAGCCAATAACGGGTCTCACGGGCTTCCTTGCAAGCTATACTGTATTTGTTGATGAAGTCTGCATCACTTTGAGAAGCCTGACCTTCTTCGATATTAGCTCCAACCGAAGTACCTGAACGAAGAAGCTGTCGCCCGATAATCCTAGATACTCCTGGTTGCTTTTCCAGGTCAATACATAAGGCGATTATTTCTCTGGCAAATTCGAAGGTCCTTTGAGGAATATCGGATTTCATTCTTTTCTCCTTCTAGAGGAAAAACTACTTCCAGAATAGCCGGTTCCTAATTACCCTTTTCTTCGTACCTTTCACTGGACTTGCCTTTTGCCCTTTAAGTTTGGCTCCCTGCTTCCCTTCTTCCCTTTTCAAACTTCTAACTTCACACTTCAAACTTTTCCTTCTAGCTTTTTCCCTGTTTTTTCTGCCTTTTTCAAACTTCAAACTTCTAACTTCAAACTTTTTTCTAAAGTCCCCTCATCTGTATGCCGTAGGCCTTTTCGCAGTACTCGCGGACCACGCGGTGGGTGTTGAAGTAGCTCGCGTTGAGGGCTATGGCCCCGCGCATGACCTCACCCCACTCGTGGGGGGTGTCGTAGAAGGTGGGGATGATCACCTTTTCCAGCTTCTCCAGGAGATCGTCGAGGTCGACGAGATCATCGTACCTGTCGCCGATGCCCTCCTTCGGCTCGGGTCCAACGCTCCAGCCCGTGACGCCCTCGACGCATCCCTCGATCCACCATCCGTCCAGGACGGAAAAGTTGGGGATGCCGTTGAGGGCGCATTTCATGCCGCTGGTCCCGGAGGCCTCCCGGGGGCGAATAGGGTTGTTCAGCCAGAGGTCGACCCCCTGCACCAGCAAGGCGGCCTTGTCCATGTCGTAGTCCTCGATAAAGGCCACCGGGATGTCCGTTCCGACCATGTTCTGGGCCTCGCAGAGCAATTTCTTCAGCACCTCCCGGGCCGGGTCATCCCGGGGGTGGGCCTTTCCCGAGAAGATGAACTGCACCTTCCCGCCAGCGGCCTTGACCAGCCGTCCGGTGTCTCGTAGGACCAGGTCCGCCCTCTTGTAATGGGCGACCCTCCGGGCAAACCCGATGGTGAGCTTGCCGGGGTCGAGCTCCTTGCCGGTCGTCGCCTTTACGAAGCCCAGCAGCCTCTCCTTGGCCGCCCCGTGGGCGAGGCGGATCTCCTCGACGGGGATCTGCACCGCCTTGACCAGTCGCTCGGGGGCATTGTCCCAACCCGGAATGTGCTTCGTGAAGAGCTCGGCCATCTCGGGGCTCACCCAGGTCAGGGTGTGAATGCCGTTGGTGATGCAGTCGACGTCATCCCTCCCGTACATGGCCCTGCTTACCTCGGCGTGTTTCTGCGAGACACCGTTGATATAGTGACTGTACCGGAGGGCGATCTCCGTCATGGAGACATATTCGGTGGGCATCATCCTGCGGAGCCTGCCCGCTACCGACCGGTCCATCACCCGGTCGATCAGGTCCCAGCTGAAGTGGTCGTGCCCCGCCGATACCGGAGTGTGGGTGGTGAAGATGCCCCTCTCGCGGACCCTGTCGTAATTCTCGTAGCCCATCTCCCTGATGAGTTCCAGCAGCAGGAAGGAGGCGTGCCCTTCGTTGAGATGGTAATCGTCTATGTTGGAGTAGCCCAGGTCGCGGAGCATCCTCAGGCCCCCCGAGCCCAGGACTATCTCCTGGCAGAGACGGTAGCGTTCGTCACCCCCGTAGAGGTACCAGGTCAGCTCCCGGTCCCACAGGGTGTTTCCCTCGAAGTCGGTGTCAAGAAAGTAGACCGGAACGGTGAACCCCGTCCTGCCCTGGATCTCCAGGCACCAGGCGCGGACCTTCACGACCCTCCCCTCGATCCTCACCGTGACTTCGTTGGGCAGGGGGGTCAATTCCTTCCCAGGCTCCCACTCTACGGGTAACGCTTCCTGGAGGCAGTCGTTGAAGGCCTGCCGGAAGTAGCCCTTCCGGTAGAGCAGGGTGACGCCCGCCATGGGCACTCCCAGGTCGGCGGCGCTCTTAAGGATGTCCCCGGCCAGGACCCCCAGCCCTCCCGAGTAGGTGGGTATGCTTCCCTTGAGCCCGACCTCCATGGAAAAGTATGCCACCGTCCGGAAAGACGGATCCTGCTCCATCATGAAGCGCAGCGAATCCCCTAGGTTGTTTCCGTAGTGCATCTTCGGCATCCCCAAATACCCCCTGACCTCTTATTTGCCTGGCGCTTTCATTACCCCGCCCCGGCGGGCCTTCGTCACCCCTGGAGACCTTCTGCCATGCCTGGCCGCCATCACCGCCAGTTCCCCTGACGGGGCATTCCGCAACTGCTCCCCTTTTACCCTCCAGAGCCAGTTACCCGATGACTTCCCCGGAGTATTGAGCCGGGCCTCGCCACCAAGGCCCAGGATGTCCTGCATGGGATACAGGGCGAACCTCGCCCGGGAGGAGAGGGCGAGGTCGATCATCTCCAGGGAGACCTTATCACCCGTCACGGGGCCTCCCGCCAGGACCGACAGCTGTTCCCTCGCCAAGGGATCCGCCTCGGACTCGAACCAACCCCTGGCGGTGTTGTTGTCGTGGGTGCCGGTGAAGACACAGGCATTCTCCCCGTGGTTTCGAGGGGCGTAGGGGCTTTTTTCAAACCCCGGGCCGAAGGCGAACTGCAACACCAGCGTCCCCGGGATGCCCAGGCGCCGGATATGCTCCGTCACGTCGGGGGTGATGTAACCCAGGTCCTCGGCGATGAAGGGGAGCCCGGGGATGCTTTCCCGAACCGCTTTGAAGAATGCCTCCGGCGAGGCATCGGTCCACGCGCCGCTGGCGACGGAGTTCTCACCGGCCGGGATGGACCAAAATTTTACCAGCCCCCGGAAGTGATCGATGCGGACAAGGTCGAATAATGCCACCCCATGGCGGAGCCTCTTCAGCCACCAATGGAAATGCTCCCCCTCGAGGACGTCCCAGCGGTAGACGGGGTTGTCCCAACGCTGCCCCTTCGCTGAAAAGCAGTCGGGGGGGACGCCGGCCACCCTGGCGAGATTCCCGGTGGCATCGAGATTGAAGAGTTCTCGGTGGACCCACACATCGGCGCTGTCGTGGCTGATGTAGACCGGCACGTCGCCGATGATCCGGATGCCCCGCTCTCGGCAGAGGCCGCGGAGGCGGTCCCATTGGCGAAAGAAGAGAAATTGGAGGAAGGTCTCCAGTTTTATCTCGTCGTCCAGGTCTCTTGTGGCCTCAGCGAGGGCGTCCTCGTCCCTGTCCCGAAGGGGTGGGGACCACTCGTACCAGGGAAGGGCGAGGCGTCTTTTTAACGAACGGAACAACGCGTAATCATCCAGCCAGAAGGCGTTCTCTTCGCGAAAACGCCTGTACTCCGCGTCGGACAGGTCGGAGGACCTTTCAAAGGCCCTTTGGAAAAGACTCCGTTTAATGACTGCGGCAGCCCCGTAACGGCAGGAACCTTCCGGCACCGATCCATGATCTTCCAGGTCGGATACCTCGAGGAGATCGTCCTCGACGAGCAGCTCGGGGCTGATGAAAAGCGGATTCCCGGCGAAGGCGGAGAGGCCGCTGTAGGGCGAGTGCCCCTGGGCAGAGTCGGTGGGCGAGAGGGGTAGGATCTGCCAGAGGGCCTGGCCCGAAGAAAGGAGAAAGTCCAGGAACAGGCCGGCCCCCCTCCCCATATCACCGACGCCCCACCGAGAGGGCAGGGAAGCCAGGTGGAGGAGGACGCCGCAGCTTCTTTCCTTGCTTTCCCAGGAGCTTTTTTGATCCGCCATCCGTTGATTTTACCCTAAAACCAACACCCAGTTTGACCGTTTTAAACGGCAGAATGTATACTTCACGGCATCCGGGGGTATTATTCATGCAGGAAAAGGGACGGACCTGGAGGCTCGACAGGGTTTTCAAGACCTATGAAATGGGCGAAGTTACAGTGGAGGCTCTCAGGGAATCCTCTCTCTCTATCCCCGAGGGGGAGCTGGTCGTCATCCTGGGCCCCAGCGGATCCGGCAAGAGTACCCTCCTTAACCTACTGGGCGGGATGGATGTCCCCACCGGCGGGGGTGTCTGGTTCAGGGATGAGAACCTCTCCACCGCCGGCGACAGGCAACTTACCCGCTACCGACGCAACGTGGTGGGTTTCGTATTCCAGTTCTTCAACCTGATCCCCGACCTGACGGCCCGGGAGAACGTCGAGATTGCCGCGGAACTCGTTGACTCCCCCCTCTCCACCGAGGACGTGCTCGACCGTGTAGGCATGTCAGACAGGATGGACCACTTCCCATCCCAGATGAGCGGCGGCGAACAGCAGCGCGTTGCCATAGCCAGGGCCCTTGTGAAGAACCCGCTATTATTGCTCTGCGACGAGCCGACGGGCTCTCTCGACGCGTCCACGGGAAGGCTGATCCTCGCGCAGCTGGAAGAAATCAACAAAAAGTTCGGGACCACGGTGGTGATAGTGACCCACAACGCTTCCATAGCCGATATGGCCCGTCGGGTTATCAGGATGAGCAGTGGCAGGATCGTTGAGGAAACATACAACGAGGAACCCCTGCCGCCGGAGAGGATCTCCTGGTGATGACGGTCCTGACCAGAAAACTCCTCAGGACCATAGGCTCGACCCTGGGTCAGTTCATAGCATCGGCTGTGGTGATCGCCACGGGAGTAATGGCTTTCGTGACGATGACCGCCATGTCAGACAACCTGGTAAGCTCCAGAGATTCCTTCTACCGGGAGACTGATTTTGCCGATCACTTTTTCCACGTCGTCAGGGCTCCCGAGGGAGTGCTTTCGCGTGTTGAGGCTGTCCCAGGAGTCCTCCGGGCCTCTGTGAGGATTCAGAAGGACGTGCCGGTCATTAATGACGGGGACGAAAGGACCATGATCCGGCTCGTTGGTTACCCGCTACCCGACCGTCAGGAACTCAACAGGGTCAAGGTGCTCTCGGGCAGGATGGCCGAGAAGTACCCCGAGGGCGGTGCGGTGGAGATACTGGTGAACAGGCAGTTCGCCGAGGCCCATGGTTTCAGGCCGGGGGACACTATAGACATAGCAGCCGAGGGGAGGAGGAAGACTCTTACCATAACAGGAACGGCGGCGGGCCCCGATTTCATCTACGCTGTGAAGGACGCCTCATCCATGCTTGAAGATCCATCCTTCTTCGGTGTGGCAATCCTTCCACAGAACCAGTTACAGCAGATACTGGGCGAAAAAGGTTCCGTGAATCAGGTGCTGGTCCGATTCAACCCCGGGGCGGACAGGGCAAGAGCAGCAAGGGAGATCAGGAACATCCTTGAACCTTACGGCAGCCTGGCCGACTACGAACAGAAGGACCAGATAAGCGAGGCAATTCTTAGAGTGGAGCTCAACCAGCTAAAGGCTTTCGCAAGGTTCCTCCCCACGGTATTCCTGGGGATAGCGGTGCTGATGCAGTTCGTCTTTATCGGGAGGATGGTGCAGGTCCAAAGGGGCCAAATAGGCATTTTGAAGGCTGTGGGTTACGGCAACGTTTCGCTCCTGGCCCTTTACGGAGGATACGCCTTTGCCGCCGCATCGGCGGGTGCTGTGGCTGGGACCGGTCTTGGTTATTTCTTCGCAGGCCTGATGACAAAGCTGTACATGATGTTCTTCAACCTGCCACACCTGGAGGAGGCTCTCCACTTCAGGGCTGCGGGGCTGGTTTTCGGGGCAACCCTCGTCGTGGGGACCCTGTCCGGCGTCTGGGCCGCCAGGGGAGTGCTGGCGGTGAGCCCCGCAGAGGCCATGAGACCGGCCGCTCCGCGGTCCTTACGCCCGACATTGATAGAGAACATCCCGGGACTCATGGAACGACTGGATCTGAGCTGGCGTATGAGCCTGCGCTCCATGTTCAGGAACAGGTTCCGGTCTGCCGTCACAATCCTGGGGCTCCTCCTTGCCGTGGGAATGATAGTCATCTCCATCTTTGCCAGGGATTCCATGTTCGACCTCATGGAGAGACACTTCGAAAAGGAGTGGCGATTCGACTTCCTGGTCAGGGTGGTCAACCCTGTGAAAGAGGCCGATCTGCTGTCCCTATCGAACCTTCCGGGGGTAAGGGAGGCGGAACCACTTTTGGAACTCCCTGTAAGGATCCACTTCAAGGGGAGATACAGGGAGGATGTCCTCTTCGCGATGCACCCGGGATCCAGTCTTGGCAGGGTGATCGCCCGGAACGGACACGAACTGGACTTCCCCGAGGAGGGCCTCTTCCTGGACTGGTACACCGCTCGGATCCTGGACGCGGGGACGGGTGACGAAGTGGAGGTTGAGACCATCCTGGCGCTGGGTCCCCCGAGAAAGAGCATGCTGAGGGTGGCGGGCATCAGCCGCAAAGCTTTCGGGAGCGCATCCAGCGTAAGCCTTCGCACTGCCAACCGCCTGCTTAACGAACAGGGGGTCGCCTCGGGCGTTGTCTTCAACACCAGCGAAGAATTTAATGGAAGCATCGGATCTGCCCTGGGAGACATGATCAACGTCATCTCCGTGACCAGCAGGGAGAAAGAGGTGCAGTTCCTCGAAAAGAACATGAAATACCTCCATTATTCTGTTGGGATAATGATCTTCTTCTCCGTGCTGCTGGGCTTTGCCATAGTCTTCAACGCCTCTTCCCTCGCCTTCTCCGAACGGCGGAGGGAACTGGCAAGCCTGAGAGTGTTGGGATTCTCGGTGAGAGAGATCTCATCGTTGCTGTGGAAGGAGAACCTGCTTCTCCTTGCCTTGGGAGCCGTGCTCGGGCTCCCCTTCGGCAGGCTAATGGCCGAAGCTTATGCGATCGGGGTCAGCACCGACCTCTTCACCTTCGAGGCGGTGGTCTACCCAGCTACCTACGCTATCTCCGTGCTGGGCGGAGGGCTGTTTATCCTCGTCTCCTGGGGTCTTGCGGCAAGAAACGTCGGCAGGCTCCAGCCGGTGGAGACGCTGAAGGCTAACGACTGAGGAGGGATGAACCATGAAAAAGCGAAGGCTGAAGATCTTAGCGGCTACCGGGATCATTGTGCTGCTGACTCTCTCAATCTTCTTCCTCCTCAGGCCCGAGAAGATGGCAGCGGTCATGGTCGTCAGAGGGGAGATATCAAGCGGGGTCGAGGAGGACGGCTACCTTCAGCCCATGGAGGAAAGGAACTTCTACGCCACCCAGACCGCAAGGATAGCGGAACTCCCCGTCGAGGCGGGCGATGAGGTCTCGCAGGGCCAGCTGCTCATAGGCATGGCAAATCCTGACCTGGAAGCGATCCTCGCTGAGACGAGGGCCTACTGGAGACAGGCCGAGAAGAGCGAGACCGGTTACGCTGCTGCGGCAGCAAGCCTTCGCCTCCTTCTGGCGGATGAGGACCGGAACCTTGAACGCTACAGAAAACTCTACGAGGCAGGTGCCCTGTCAAGGATCGAAATCGAGCAGGCGAGCCTGAGAGTAGAGCGATACACCAAGGACCTGGTCGAGGCCGAGGCCAGGCTGGCATCGGCCTCGGAACTGAGCAGAGGCCTTCGTCAACAGGTCTCGGAACTGGAGAAGAAACAGGCCGAATTGACCCTGAAAAGCCCGATCGACGGCTATATCCTAGACCTCCCGGTCAAGAAGGAGCAGGTGGTCATGGCCGGAGAACTTCTGGCCGCTCTCGGGGTTGAAAACGAGATGGAGATACGCTCCGACGTTCTCAGCGACTCCCTTGGGGGTGTGGCGGTGGGAAGCAGGGTAAGAATCACAGCCCCCATTCTGGGCAAACGTACGCTTGAGGGCCATGTAAAGAAGATCTACCCCCTGGCGGAGGAAAAGGTCTCCCCTCTTGGGGTTGCCCAGAGAAGAGTGCCGGTTATTATTGCTTTTCCCCTGTCGGACATTTTAAAACCCGGTTACGAGGTAAGGATCTTCATTGAGACGTCACGCAGGGAGCATGCGCTGCTGCTGCCGGTGGAGTCTGTCCGTACCGAGGACGGGATCAGGAAGGTCTTCCGGCTTGAGGGTGGGAAGATCCATGCCACCGATGTCAGGACCGGCATCACCGACCGACGGATGGTGGAGATACTGGATGGGCTGGAAGAGGGCGACGTGGTCGTTCGGGACGCCAGCCTTGACCTCAGCGATGGTCAGAGGGCCAGGGCCGCCGAAGACAGATAGGCCCTTTATCTCCCCCAGGGGAAGATCCCTTCGGACACGCCGGGATGCGCCTCGATGAGCCCCCTGAAGTAATCGTCGTCGACGGGCGGCGAATCCTCTTCCAGGGCGGGGACATCGACGATGACCCAGGTTTCGCCCTCCTTTTTGAGAAGCGCGAGGAAGGGTTCGTACCGGTTCAAGCCGTCCGCCGACCGGGGCTCGGTCTCGACCCAGGCCCAACCGGCCTCGATGCCGAACCAGTGGAAATCAAATTCGGCCTCGATGCCGAAATTTTCCAACAGTTCCGCCTGGAGAGCTTCGACGACGGCTTTCGGTTCAGTGTCTTCGGGCGCGGGAGCGCACCCGCCGGCGGATAACGACAATGCCGCCGGAAACAGCAACCCCACGGCCAGCAAAAGGACCAGGACCTTTTTCACCCTCTTCAGCTCCTTCCCTGTTTTAAAAAAGCGGCGCCCCTAACAGAGCGCCGCCAAGAAAAACCGACGAGAAGACTAAAGCTCGATCGTGGTCCCGACGTGGAGCTGTTCGAACCGGTCCCCCAGCACCTTCGAGAACTCGCAGAGGGCCGCCAGGCCCGTGCAGTGGCCTGTGACCACCTTGCCCACGTCCAGTTCTTTCAAGGCCAGGGCCGTCTCCCGGATCCTCTCCGTGGAGGCTTCGATAAGGTGAAAACCACCGATGGCCAGGTCAACCCTTGGTTCCGCCGCGATCTCCCTGGACCAGTCGATGATGTTGATGATGCCGGCATGGCTGCAGCCGGAGATGACGGCCAGGCCCTTCCCCTTGACCTTCACGGCCAGGGAGAGGTCGTCGCGGATCTCGTCGGGGACTATCCTGCCCTCTTCGACGTTGTAGGTCCCTATCCCCTGCTTCTCGAAGGCCCTTCTCCTGGGAACCTCGCCGGTGACGATGACGCCGGGCATGATCTCGAAGGGCTCATCGACGAGGACCAGCAATCCCCCCGCCTCCTCGATGGCGGCGGGGCCGTTCTTTCCCGTGACACCGATGTTGCGGATGAAGGGGTTGAAGATGTAGTTGGGCCGGAACATCGTCGTGTGGGCCACGACGGGGACGCCCTCCCTGCCGATGGCCTTGAGAACATCCACGAGGCCCTCGGTGTGATCGTAGTGGCAGTGGGATATCACGACCGCATCGATCGAGCAGGGGTCGATGTCCAGGAGTTCCAGGTTGTGAAGTATCGGCAGGGCGGACTGCCCCGCGTCCAGGAGGACCCTTTTGCACAGACCCCCCGAATGGGCCTCCAGGAGGATGGCAATGCCGTGCTGGGCCAAAAAGGACGTCTCGTACCCGGCGTAGTCGTCGAGGACCGTGATAACCCGTGCTGAATCAAGTTCTCCCCTGAACTGCATATCGTCGAACCTCCCCGGGGATTATTTTTTTGACCGTCCGGCGAAAAGCAGCGCCAGGGCTCCGACCACGAGCGCCGGGACCAGCCATCCCAAACCCTGGCCCCCGAGGGGTAATTTCGCTGTAAGGCCACTGAAGGGGTTGTCGGCCATGCCCATGGCTCCAAGGAAATCGCCGATGCTCAGAATGACCGCCGTAATGATGGCGCCCTGGAGAGCCGGCTTGAACTTGCCGAAGTCAAAAAGGCTCCCCACCAGCAGCACTATGATAGCCGGGTAAACCAGCATGAGCCAGGGAACGGTGTAGCCGACGATCTTGCCGAGGCCAATCGTCCCTATACCGAAGCCCACAACGCTGGAGGCGGCGACGATGGTCTTGTACTGCAATTTACCACCGGACATCTCCTGGAAGACGTCGCCGGCGGTGGAGGTGAGCCCCACGGAGGTGGTGAAGCACGCGAAGGCCAAAAGTAGCGCGAAGACCGCCTTGCCCACCCCTCCAAGCACTCCTTCGGCGATCAGGACCGTGTAGACGCCTATATCGGCCTCGGGGAAGACGGTGGCGGCTGTGGCACCCAAGTAGGTGATGCCCGTGGAGGTGACCAGGAGCGCCAGGGCGACGGCGGGACCTATGTAGAAGAGGTTCAGCGTCTGGGCGTCCTTATCGGTGATGCCCCTCATGTGCAGTTCCTTGAGGACCCATCCCCCAAACAGGGCGGCCCCAAGGGCGTTCATGGTGTTGTAGCCGTTGATGACACCATCGGCGAGGGGGTTCTCGCAGCCCATCGACGGCACCGGGCCGATCGGCGAGACGATCCCCTTGATGATGAGAATGGCCATGAAGACTATCAGTGCCGGTGAGAGAACCTTGCCAAGCCTGTCGATGACCTGGGCCCTGTTGCAGGCCACCCAGTAGTTCAGGACGAAGAACACGGCCAGCGTCGCCACGAGGGGAAAGTTGGGGAAGAAAAGGGCCACCGCCATCTCGTGGGTGGCTGAGGAGACGCGGGGAAGGATGAAGACGGGGCCTATGATCAGCATGCATATCGTGGTGAAAACCACGCCGAAAGCCCTTCCCAGGGTCCGGGAGCTCATCTCGAGAAGGGTCTTCTGCTGCCGCGCCACGGCAAGATAGGCCACGAGGACCCCCAGGCTGTTTATGATCCCGTACCCCATGGCGGCGGTGAACCAGGCCGCCCCGGCGCCCTTGCCCAGGATCGGAGGGAAGATCACGTCTCCCACGCCGAAATGCCCCGAAAAAAGGGCCGCCGAGATAACCGCGAGTGCTCCGAAAGACAATAAATCCGAACGCTTATTCATAACACACTTACCTCCTTTTTTGCCCGAAGGACGGGCTAGATGATCATGATTATCATTACCACTATTAAGAGGAGATGCATTATTCTACATCCAACATAAAACCTTGGCCAGTCGGAAGTTCAAAAATCGGCACCCTTCCTCGAGGAGAGGCCTTTGCGGAAAGGGTGCCGTATCTCCTTCATCTCCGTCACGAGGTCGGCCATGTCGAGAAAGACCTTCGGAGCGTCTCTCCCGGTGAGGACTACTTCCACGTGAGGAGGTCTTCCCCCGATGGCGCCGGCCGCCTCTTCCGGGTCAACGAGTCCGTAGTCGGCCACGACGTTAATCTCGTCCAGCACGACCAGGTCGTAGAAACCCGAGGCCAGGCACTCCTTCGCCAAGGACAGCCCCTTGGCGGCCTCACGGCGGTCCTCTTCGCTCTCCTTGCCCCGGTAGACATATTCCGGGGTGCCGGTGCGCTCATGACGGACGCCGGGCAGGAAGGAGAGCCCGGCTATCTCCCCGTAGAAATCCCAGCCCTTCATGAACTGAATGAAGGCAACCTTCCCTCCGTGGCCGCATACCCTCAGCGCGAGGCCCAGGGCGGCCGTGGTCTTACCCTTCCCGTCGCCGGTGTAGACCTGGACGAGTCCCGGATCGAATATCACTGAAGACCCTCCTTTCGGGCGAACCCGGTCGCTCGCACCCGGAGGTGCTATCGGGAGCCCTATCCATTATCCTTGTTTCGGTGAGCGACGGCCACCGGAGAAAAAAACACGATAAAGGGGTGTCTCGCGATGCGGAAAGTCCCGGCCCTCAGGGAAGGAGATACGGTCGCTTTCGTATCCCCTTCGAGCCAGTCCTCGATGGATTCCATCGAAAAGGCGGTCAAGGTCACCGAAGACATGGGGTTCACGGTCAAACTCTCCAGGAGCTGCTACGAGTCCGAGGGTTACCACGCAGGAACGGACTTCGTCAGGGCCGATGACATCAACAGGGCCTTCCTCGACCCGGAGGTCAGCGGCGTCTTCTGCGTCCGTGGGGGAGACGGCGCCATAAGGCTCCCGCAGCGTTTAAACCTCGACGCCATCTACAGGAACCCCAAGGTCTTCCTTGGATACAGCGACATAACCATCCTCCACCTGGTGCTGAATCGGCCTCGCGGTTTCATGACCTTTCACGGCCCCATGCCCGCCACCGATTTCATCCGCGGCTCCTTTCCCGGTTATGTCCGGGACAGCCTCCTCGGCGCAATCACCGGCGTAGAGCCACCGGGGGAGATAATCCCTTGCGAAGGCGAACCTCCCATGGAAACTCTCGTTCCTGGCACGGCCGAAGGAGAACTGACCGGCGGGAACCTCGCCCTGATCTGCGCCCTGCTGGGGACCCAGTGGGAGATCGACACCAGGGGAAAGATCCTGCTGCTCGAGGACACCGACGAGCCCGTTTTTCGCATCGACAGGATGCTGACCCAGTTGAGGCTGGCCGGGAAGCTCGACGACGCGGCGGGGATCGTGCTGGGCCAGTTCACCCATATTCCTCCCAGGAAGCCGAAGGAATCCTTCACGCTGCCGGAGGTCCTGGAGGCGATCATTGTCCCCGAAGGGAAGCCGACGCTGATAAACGGATGCTTTGGCCACGGCCCGAAGAAGGCGACCCTGCCCCTGGGGGCCCGGGCCGTGCTGGACGGTTCGAAGTCGACGCTGACGGTGGTGGAATCGGGGGTGGAGTGAAGAAACCGTGAATCGCCAGTCGTGAATCGGAAAAGCCAAAAGGCGCGAACAGTCAACGGCTGCCATGACGTTGTTTTCCTTGTTCCTGCTCGTAACAGCGGCTTTCCTCCACGCGGGATGGAACCTCGTCGCCAAGCGCGTCGCCGGCGGCGCAGCTTTTGCCTGGCTTTTCTCCCTTTTGGCTTCCCTGCTGCTTTTCCCCTTCGCGCTTCGTGCCTCCTGGGGGAGCAACTGCTGCTTCGGTAAGACTTTCATCTTCCTGGCAGTGATCAGCGCCGCCTTCGAAGCCGGCTATTACATCCTTCTCCAAAAAGGATACAAGGCGGGGGACCTGTCCGTCGTCTACCCCCTCGCAAGGGGAACGGGACCTCTTCTTTCCACCCTGCTGGCGATGGCGCTGCTGGGCGAGGACCCCACGCTCCTGAACCAGGCCGGGACCGGCCTGGTCATCGCAGGAATCTTCTGGATAGCCGGGGGCGTTTCCCTGTTCAGGGACTCTTGCTCGAGGGCGGCACCCCTCCTGGGCATCGCGACGGGGGCTTGCATTGCCGGGTATTCCCTGGTGGACGGGGCGGCCGTCTTCGCTATCGTCGCTTTCCAGACCATGCTTCTTTCCCTCCCGGCCCTCCGGGACCCCGAGGGAATCTTCCACCAGTGGGATCGTAACAGAAGGCCCGCCCTTTTTATCGCATTCCTGTCGGCCTCGGCCTACCTGGCCGTGCTGTACGCTCTCTCCGTCGCCCCCCTGAGCCTGGTAGCGCCAGCGAGGGAGATCAGCGTCGTGATCGGGACGTACCTGGGGACGACGGTACTCGGAGAAGGGGATCGAAAACGCAGGATGACGGGGTCGGTGATCATCCTGGCCGGGATAGCGCTCCTGGCGGTTGGGTAATATCGAGGCGGTCTGCCGCCGCCATTTCCCCGAAAGGGCTATACTGGAATGGTGGTCTCCATGGCCTTGGCGCCGCGATGGGGAGGCACCGATGGATTCCCTTAAAAAACAGCTGTCGACGGATAAGGGGGAGGCAGCGGGGAAAAGGAGAGGAAGGTCCATGAAATTCGTCAGGTACCAGAAGGCGGAGGATACTTGCTGGGGGATGTTGGAGGGCGACGTGATATCCGCCCTGGCGGGGGCGCCCGCCCTGGGATACACGGGAGCCGACGGGGGAACAAACCCTCATCGGGGAAGTAAACCTCCTCCCGCCGGCGGAGCCGGGGAACATCTTCTGCGTCGGACTGAACTACGCCGACCACGCGGAGGAGTACGGCCTGGAAATGCCGGAGGAACCGAACATCTTCCTCAAGGGGATCAACTCGCTCCTGGGACACGAGGGCACGATCCTCATCCCTGGCAGGCCGGGAAGGATCGACTACGAGGGGGAGATGGCGGTGGTCATCGGGAAGAGGTGCAGAAACGTCCCGGAAGCCGAGGCGCGGCACGTGATCTTCGGCCTGACCTGCCTCAACGACGTCACGGCCCGGGCGCTGTCGAAGAAGGACGCGCGCCTTACCCGCTCGAAGAGCTTCGACACCTTCTGCCCCATGGGACCGTGGCTCGTGGACAGCCGTGAAACAGGAGGCAGGGATATCCAGACCAGGCTCAACGGCAAGGTCGTCCAGTCCTCCAACACGGACAAGATGGGTTTTCCCGTGCCCAGGATCATAGCCCTCATAAGCCGCTTCGCTACGCTCTCGCCCGGCGACGTGATAGCCACCGGCACGCCGGCGGGCATTGGCCCCCTGAGGGCCGGCGATGTGGTCGAAGTGGAGATTGAAGGCGTGGGAACCCTGAAGAACCACTGCGTCGGAGAAGCACCTTAAGGTTTCCAGGTTTTGTTCCACTACGGGCCAGGGACTATTTTAGTTCTCCTGGCAACCGAACCAACTCTCGAGAAGATCGAGGTCAATATAGGCGTAGTCCCGCAGGACTTCCTGCAGGACTGGTCTTTCCCGCGACGCACTCTCGACGCGATCTATTGAATCAAGCAGGACGACTATTCCCCTTTTATCCAGACGACCCTTCTCGAGAGGTTCTACGACGATGGATCTGTAAGGATTGGCAGTGAGTCGTATGCTTCCAGAAAGAGAGTGGCCGGATAATGCCGCACCCTCTTCAAGCAACGCCAGGGCCTTCTTGAAAACTTCCACAGGACCCCCTTCCACGGGAAGGCTTCCATCGAATCTGCGAAGCACCAAGGGGTTGTTAGAAATCACCATCTTTTCAGTTAGCTGTTTACCTCTTTTCAGTCCCTGCCACCTCCACCTGCTCTCCCCTGCGAAAAACGGTCTGTTCCGTGATGGGCGTGCAAAGAGCGTTCAGAGCTCGCTCCAATATCTCCATCCTTATCTCCATCTCCGCCTCGTAGCTGTCTTCCGTGATGGAACCGACGGGGTGAGGTATAGCTACCCCCTGGACTATCCTGTTGGCTCCAACGGTGAGGGCGATGCTCGGTATGGCCGTGATCAGGGCTGTTGGTATCCCGGATCTTTCGATCTCCCTTGCCAGCGTTGCGCCGCAACGCGTGCCGGTGCCTCAAGTGGAGGTCATCACCACTCCATCGACTCCTTCATCGTGAAGCATCGCCGCGATCTCGCGCCCATACCGCTCAGCTGATTTCACCGCCGTGACGTTCCCCACGGTGACGAAATATTTTTCAAGCAGTTTTCGGAATCTGCCTGCTTTTTCAAGGCGTCGCATGCCATCCAAAGGTAAAACTCTGTCGGGGTCCTCGGTAGCATGGACCAAGTCATAGCCACCGTGGGCGACTTCGTAATCACCTTTATTGAGGTTGTCCAAACCCGCCAGGGAATAGGCACACCATTTGGAAGCGTTGTGAGCCTCAATCCGGTCGGGGTTACCTCTTGGGACTATGCCCCCCTCCGTACCGATGGCAATAAGGGCTTCCTCAAGGTTCACGACGGGAGGCGCTGGCGGGACGAGGTCATAAACCGGCATGGGCAGTTCCGTCTCGAAGGGCTCGCCGTGGACTTTCTTGAGGAGCATGGATACGGCCCTTTTCGATCCTCGCTCTTTTCTTCGGAAGTTTATCCGGACTCTCCGTGGGTGATATCCTTCCTCTTCCGGACTCCCTATCTCATCTCCATCAAGGAGACGAAGGCCAAAGTGGATCATCTCTGAAACGACCATGCCGATTTTTCTCGCCGAATCTCCCGTCTTCAAAACGTAAGTCGTCCTTTTCGCTACATCCACCCCAGGGTTTGTCTCATGCATTCCAGAGACCGCGATCAGCCCCAATCGCGATGAAACGCGGTCACAAAGGGTCCCACATGCGGCACCGTAACGCCCGGCACCAAAGGCCGGGCCCGCGAAAAGAAGGTC
>Ga0265293_10003190_pt1 | contig 30943 bp, 30 predicted proteins | sample Munlanlewell138R_FD_192505 | JGI IMG/M metagenome (GOLD analysis project Ga0265293, IMG submission 192505) | Leachate microbial communities from a municipal landfill in Southern Ontario, Canada - Leachate well 138R | ecosystem: Engineered > Solid waste > Landfill > Unclassified | place: Canada... | reverse complement strand
TGAATGGGGGCGAAGAAAATCCGCGGGCAGATGCTCTGGGGCGCTTCATGGCAGCGATGAACGCGAAGGCCGCACTGCTCAGAATGACCAATACGCACTTCAATAACCCAAGCGGGCAACCCGCGCGTGGCCAGGTGACGTGCGCTGCCGATATCTCAGTCCTCATGGCGGCCGCGATGGCTTATGAGGGCATTGCGAAGGTTTGGGGAAAGGCAAGCCATGTGATGAATATTCTGGGCCACAGGCCGCGAGAGAAAAAGATCATTTCGAGCGTCAAGACCATCAACGACTATGATCTGCTCGGAGCGAAAACGGGCACCTTGTTGCCCGGATTATATAATGTCGCCGTGCTTACCGAAGCGCCGAATGGCAACCGCATTATCACCGTGATATTGCGCGCACCCACCCCGATCTCGCTCTATAGCGATCTGCGTACAGTGGTGGATGCGGTGAAGCGCGGCTACGAATGGTTCGGTGTTTAGGGGCGAATGGCGTATCGCAGCAGCTTTGAGGGATTCTTTGCCCATCTCATGAAATCTGGGTGTTACTGTTCCCTGAACCGATGATGTGAGACACCGCCTCCCGGGTTCTGGTGATTGGGAATGTAAGGTTTGGGATCTGGGACCAGATACCTGGAAAACCCGTTCCTCGGCCAGGCCAGGGTTCCGGCAGGCCTTTTCGCGGGAAGTCCGGCGCTGGCATAGCGGTCAATCGGGACCGTCAGGCGGATTTTCGCGCCGGCTCAACAGCCAGGCCAGCACCGCGGCCATCGTCGACAGGATCAGCCACTTGACCCAGGGCTGCTGGGGGGAGAGAACGATCAGCACCGCGCTCAGAGACATGCAGGCCAGCGCCATCCATTTGGCCCTGCGGGGGATGACGCGGTGCCTGTGCCAGTTGTCGATCGGCGGGCCAAACCTGGGATGGTTGATCAGCCAGAGGTTAAGCCAGGGCCAGCCCTTGGCGGAAGCCCAGGCGGCGAGGATCATGAAGATGGTGGTGGGCATTCCCGGCACCACCGCGCCCACCAGGCCAAGGGCGACGAACACCAGGGCCGCTACCCGCCAGAAAAACACCGCCAGCATTATCGTGGAACCATGACCTGCTCATCGCGCATCAGCTCCTCGACAGCGCCGCGGACAAATGAAAAAGCTTCCCGCGCTCCGGCCAGCGCCCGCTCGCGCTCTCCGTCACATAGCGCTATGTCGTCCAGCGCCGCCTTGAAGTGCCGCCAGTGTGGCGCCCGGCCCGCCGGGTGGCCGGCGAGGTGACGCGCGCCGAAATGCTCCGACAGGCCCAGCCGGTCGCGGGCGACTTTGAGCAGTATGGCTGCGCCGAGGGTCGATCCCTCGCAGGTATAAAGCCAGCCGAGGGCTTCGGCGTTGTCCTCGACGCGCACCGTTGCGGCAGTCTTGTCGTGTTCCAGCAGCGCCCGATCCACGCCGAGATCCTCGCAGTCAGCCACCACGGCGTCCAGGCGGCTGCGCTCCCACAACCCTGGCAGGAGCCTCGCCAGCACCGGGTTCTCTCTGTAGAGGGGCGCGGCCGCATGGTGCAGGCGAACCTGCACGCGCAGGAAGCGCGCGAAGCGCTCGCGGTTGGCAAATGGCGCCAGCTCCATGATGCGTTTGTCCAGGGTGTCGTGTACCGAGGCCGTGCCGTGTTTGAGGAATGCCGAAAGAGGCAGGTGGTGGGAATCGCTTTTCGGGTTCATGGGGTTCCTGCGGGGAAATCGGTTGACAGTCTTTTCTGAAATCACCGGCGCGCATATTGCCGCGCCCTGTGAACAAGAACGAGTCAGATGCCCGAATACAGTAATCCCTGGAAAGAAGCTGTTCGGTGCCGTTTTCGCCGCCGGTTTCACGTTGCGTCAAAAAGCCCTGCCATCGACGTGCTTGACGGCGATGGCGTCGAGGTCGATAGCGTCGAGGCAGCGGATATTGATGGCGGCCATCCGGTTGCCGGCGGGGTCGCTGCCTTCGCCGTAGGGATGAATGCCGCACTCGGCACAGAAGCGGTGTTTGATGACGTGTTTGTTGAACGTATAGGTGGCGGCGTTCTCCTCCGGTGTCAGCAACCGCAGGCTGTCCCGCGGCACGAACCAGAGCAGGGATCCTTTCCGCTGGCAGATCGAGCAGTTGCAGGCCACGGCGCCGTCGATGTCGCCTTCCACCTCGAAGAGGATGTTGCCGCAATGGCAGCTGCCGGTGTGTTTCATGTCTGTTCCTCCGTGGGATGGCGGATGGGGGCGTATCGGCCCGGTCGGCCGATACCGATGGTGTGAAATAGTATAAGACTTTTCTCCCCGCCCGGAACGACAGGAGCATCGTTCCGGGCGCAGCGGCTGGTTACCGCCGTTTGCCGGCGATCATTACAATTCCACCATCGTCTTGAAGCCGCCCCAGATCATTCGCTTGCCATCGACGGGCATGGTATCGGCGGTCATCGCCTCCGTCAGCCGGGGGTCGTTCATGACCAGGGCGTTGATCCGGTCGCGGTCTTCGCGGGATTTGTAGACGATCCACGAAAAGACCACGGTTTCACCCTCTTCGAGTTTTACGCTTTGGGGAAAGGAGGTGTGTACCCCCGGCTTGACGTCGTCGGCGACGCATTCGATATATTCCAGGGCGCCGTACTCCTTCCAGATTTCGCCGGCCTTGCGGGCCAGGCGGAAATAGTCGTCGAGCCTTGCGGTGAGTACCGGCAGGACAAAACCATCGACATAACGCATAGCAGCTCTCCTCTGTTCAGGTTCAGGTGTTCAGTTCGGGTTCGGCTTTCAGGCAGTTGATCATCCAGGGAATGGCAAAGCGGTCGATCAGCATGCCGAAGCGGTGCGCCCAGAAGGTTTCATCCATGGGCATCTGCACCTCGCCGCCCTCGGCGAGCGCGGCGAAAACGCGCTCGGCCTCTTCGGGGGTGTCCACCGCCACGGCGACACAGATGCCGGTCGGCTTCTGGTACATGCCGGGCGGCATGTCGGCGCCCATCACCAGCAGGTCGCCGGTGGTGAGCTGGGCGTGCATGACGCAGCCGTGCATTTCCGCAGGTATCTGGTCGCAGGCCGGGGATTCGCCGTGGGTCACCATGTCGGCGTTGCCGCCGAAGATGGCGGAGTAGCGGGCGAAGGCTTCCCGGCAGTTGCCGTCGAAGCCCAGGTAGGGGGTTGCGGTGGTAGACATTGTTGTTTCCTCCTCGGTGGTTGTCTTGAGTATGGTCTTGGGGGGTTATTCGTAGTCGAAGCGGAATCTGGAAAATCGACAGAGGGGGAGTGTTTTTATGGCGCCGATCTCCATGCCGGCATGGGCTGGTCGGAGGCGGCATGGCGCGACGCCCGCTGTGAATGCTGCTGATGGCATGGTGACCCTGCCAGGTATCAGGGCTGCAGTTCGCGGATCGGCCGCACCTCGATGCTGCCCACCCGCGCCGGGGGAATGCCGGCGGCGATTCGGAGGGCGTCGTTGAGGTCCCGCGCCTCGATCAGGTAGAAGCCGGCGAGCTGTTCCTTGGTTTCCGCGAAGGGGCCGTCGGTGATCGACAGCTGGCCGTTGCGCACCCGCACGGTGGTGGCGGTGGCCACCGGCTGCAGCGCCTGGCCGGCGATCATCTGGCCGCTGTTCGCCAGGGATTCGGCGTAGGCCATGCATTCGCTGTCCGCTGGGCTTTCCGGCAGGCTGTGGAGTCTGTCTTCTTCGCTGTAGACGAGGCACAGGTATTTCATCGGTATTCTCCGTGTTGGGTTTATCCCTTGTCGTCCGGCGGCGGCGAAAATCGACAGCAGGCCGGAATGGCAGTTACTCAAGCTCGATGACGCGGTGGCCGGGCCTCGATCGCGGTGCGCTTCGTGCCTCAGCACACCCTATGCGGGGCGATATCGCGCATCCCGGGAAGCCCCATCGGCTGCGTTTGGGGGAGGAAACGCACCGGAGGCTGGCTGCGATCGCGGTGCGTTTCGTGCCTCGGCACACCCTGTGCGGGGCCATATCACGGATCGCGTGAAGCACCATAGGGTGCGTTGACGAAGGAAACGCACCGGGGCCGGCCTCGATTGCGCTTCGTGTCTCAGCACGGCCTGCGCGGGGATATCGCCTGTCATAGCAGGCGGTCATTTTCAGCCGTCCAGCTCCGCCAGCCGCCGTTGCAGGAAGCGCCGCTCCGGCTCCTGGACGGCGAGTGCGAGGGCCTGGCGGTAGGCGGCACTGGCGTCCGCCCGGCGGCCCAGGCGACGGCACAGATCGGCGCGGGCGGCGTGGGCCAGGTGGTAGCCGGCAAGTTCGCCGCGGGCGAGCAGGGCATCGACCAGTCCCAGGCCGGCCTCGGGGCTGTCGCGCATGGCCACCGCCACCGCCCGGTTCAGCTCCACCACCGGCGAGGGATTGACCTCCAGCAACAGATCGTAGAGGCCGACGATTTCGGCCCAGTCGGTGTCGGCGGCGCGGGCGGCCTCGGCGTGCACGGCGGCGATCGCGGCCTGGATGCCGTAGCGGCCGACGCGCCGCGACAGCAGGGCGCGGGTGACCAGGGCGGCGCCTTCGGCGATCTGTTCACGGTCCCACAGGTTGCGATCCTGCTCGTCGAGCAGGATCAGGTCGCCGTCGGCATTGGTGCGCGTGGAGCCGCGGGCATTGTGCAGCAGCATCAGCGCCAGCAGGCCGAGGGCCTCGGGTTCCGGCAGCAGGTCGACCAGCAGCCGCGCGAGGCGGATCGCCTCGGCCACCAGGCTGTGGCGGGTGGCCGATTCCCCGGCGGTGGCGGAGTAGCCCTCGTTGAAGACCAGATAGATCACTTGCAGCACCGAGTCGAGGCGCACCGGCAGGTCGGCGGTGGCGGGTACTTCGTAGGGAATGTTGGCGGTGCGGATCTTGGTTTTGGCGCGCACGATGCGCTGGGCCAGGGTGGCGGGCGCGGTGAGAAAGGCGCGGGCGATCTCCTCGGTGGTGAGGTCGCAGACCTCGCGCAGGGTGAGGGCGATGCGGGCGTCCGCCGACAGGCTGGGGTGGCAGCAGGTGAAGATCAGCCGCAGGCGGTCGTCCTCGATGGTTTCGTCGGTGATGGCCGACTCGCTGTCGGCGTACAGTTCATCGGCAATCAGTGCCTGGGAGGCGTCGAAGCGCGAGCGCCGGCGCAGCTGGTCGATGGCCTTGAAGCGCCCGGCGGAGACCAGCCAGGCGCGGGGATTGGCGGGAATGCCGCTCTGCGGCCATTGCTCGAGGGCCGCCGCGAAGGCTTCGTGAAGGGCCTCTTCCGCCAGTTCGAAATCTCCCAGCAGGCGGATCAGGGTGGCCAGTACCCGGCGGGATTCGTCGCGGTAGAGGGTCTCGACAGTGTCCTTCATCGGTTATCTCGGCGGTATGATGATGGCGCAGCACGGGTGCGCGGGACCGGGCAGCGGCGAGCTCTTGTAAAGATCGATCACGGTGCTGTCCTCGGTCATGAGCCTGGGCGACGGGGTGCCTCTATGGCGGCCTAGAGATGGTCGAAGGCCGGGTGATAGCGGATGGTCCCACTGGCTTTGGCCAGATAGCCGGGTTGCAGTTCCATCGCCATGAAGGCCTCCGCCGGCACGTCGTATGCGCAGCCGATGCCGAAGCGGGTGGCGGGGGCGAAGCCAAAGCGCGGGTAAAAGTCCGGATGGCCCAGCACCACCACCGCGCCGAAGCCCAGCCGACGGCAGCATTCCAGCCCCGCCGCCACCAGTTGCGAGCCCAGTCCGCCGCGTTGCCGTCCCGGGGTCACCGCCATCGGTGCGAGGCCCATGATCTTCAGTTCGGCATGGCCGGGGAGCGAGACCGGCGTAAAGAGGATATGGCCGGCGATGGTCCCGTCGTCGTCGGCGACGAGGGAGACGATGGGCTGCGCTGCGCCGCGCAGGGCATCCACCAGGTCGGCCTCGGCGGGGGTGTCGAAGGCCAGCGTGTTGAGACGGTGAACGGCGGCGCGGTCGTGGCGTTGTTCGTCGCGGATATGCATGGCGATTATCTGTCTCTCGTTGCGTGGTCGTCCGCCCTGGCGGTCAGCGAGGTGGCGGCGAGGGGTATAGGGTAACCCCGGCTGTGTCATCCACCTGGATGGCCGCCCGGGGGTAATTATCGACGGCGGATTTCAGCGCCGCGAGGAAGCGCATCCGGAAATGGCGCGGCTGTGCGTAGGCGACGCCAAAATAATTGTGTAAGGCCGGCCAGGCAAAAGTCACGGGCCCATCGAGCCGGTGCAGGTGGGCGGCAAGCCAGCAGTACAGGTCGAGGGCAAAGGGCTCCCGGGCCAGGCTGCGGATGGCTTCGTCGGCAACCGGCACCGGGTGGTTTTGCACACTGTCGAAAAAGCTCTGCCCGACAATGATGGTTTCGTAGTCGAAGCGATCGCTGTCGGCGCGTAGCGCACTCACGCCGCCCTCGACAATGATTTCGTTGAAGGCGCCCATTGAGCGTTCTCCCTGGAAGGTGAAACTCAGGCGGCAGGTAAAAATGCGGATTTCCTGTTGGCGAAAAGCCCGATAGGTTTTGCCACCCGCGGAGATGCCCAGCGCCTGCAGCCACTGGCGGAATGAATCGTTGCGCTCCACTTCCCGCTGCCCGCTACGCAGGATCTCGCGCTGAAAGTAGAGCAGAAGGATGCGGGCGCGGGCTCCGAAGGGAATGCCGCAGGGCTGGTGGCGGGAAGAGTGGCTGGTCTGAAGAGTCGACAGATAGCCCGGTTCTATGGTCATGGTGGATACGGCGTATTGTCGTAGCCACGGCCGCTGTAGCGGATGCTCCCGGTAGGGCAGGGCGGTCATGCACAAGGTGGCGTAGGGCAGCCCCAGGGGCATGCCCTGATCGGCGATGATCCCCGGTCTTAGCTCCGTCAACCGTGCTTTGGTGATGGGCTCCATCATGAATCACCCTGAAAGAAAAAAAACACTGCACAAAAGTCCATAAACCCCCGTACAGCGGGCAGCCAGGCTCGCATCATCAGGTGAAGATTGGCCGGTATGGGAATCCCGCGACCGGTTTTATAACCGCATTGGCAGCGTCGTCTAGCCATCTTCAACTGGGGATCACGGTAATGGGATACCAATAAAAAAGCATGGATTTTGTGGACTTATGTGCGCTGGACAAAGGCTTCTCTCGCTCCTACCATCGATTCAAAGCGATATCGCCGATGGTTGTCGTGTCGACTCCATGCAATTACTACGATAAGTAACAGAGGCACAGTATGGCTAAAACAGCTGATTATCAACTCGGCCAGTTCACCTATCCACGAGGCTGGTTGATGGTGGCGTCATCCGCGTCGGTTACTTCTGTCCCCGATGAAGGGCGATTTTTCGGCGAAGACGTGGTGCTCTACCGCGGCGAGAGCGGCAAGCCGGTGATGCTTGATGCCTACTGCCCTCATATGGGCGCACATCTGGCGGTGGGGCCCACTGGCGCCACCGCGCAGCACTGCGTACAGGTTGTGGGTGATGCCATCCGCTGCCCCAACCACGGCTGGATTTTTGGCGCCGATGGCAAGTGTAGGGAAATTCCCTATTCCGATATCACCATCCCTGACACCCTGCGAATCAGGTCCTGGCGAGTCCAGGAAACCGGCGGCATGGTGTTTGTGTGGCACGACGAGGAGGGTGGCGAGCCTACCTACGAGCTGCCCGCCATCCCTCAGTGGGACGATCTTCAGTGGCTGTGCAGCGAAGTGGAGGAGATGGGTGTATGGGACGTTCACCCCATGGAACTGGCGGAGCACGGGGTGGACAAGATCCACCTGGCCAATGTCCACGGTTCCGACCGGGTGGTGTATCACGCAGTGACCTTTGACGATCATTGCGCCCAGACTACCAGCCGTACCGCCACAGTGCTGCCCGATGGCGGCGAATTCGTCAGCGTCACTCACTCCCGCTACACCGGGCCCGGTTTCCTGCGGGCGGAGATGGAAGGCGAGCGCCCGGCGATTCTGGTGTTCTGCCATACCCCCGTCGAGGACGGCAAGGTGCGCAGCTGGCACGCGGTGATGATGAAGGCGAGGGGCGATACGGTGACCGAAGAGGATCGCGCTGTGCACCAGCAGATCTGCCAGTTCAGCAGGCTGGCCTTTGAGCAGGACCTGCATATCTTCCAGCGCAAGAAACCCAGCCTGAGACCGGTGGAGATCCCCGGCGATCCGCCGTTTCGCCGCTATCGGCAGTGGTACGGCCAGTTCTACCGGCCGCGCTCCGAAACCGCCGCCAACCAGGGCAAAGCCAATGGCGTGGTTGAAACCCGGGGAATCCACACGGCGCCCTGGATCGCGGTCGCCAATTGAGATGAGACAGATAAGGAGAGGACATACCAATGTTTAACGGTTACGGCGTACTCGAGCTCGGCAGCGATTATCTCGACCTGTCCTACCGCAGGCCGGAGGAATGGCCATTGATGACGCCCCAAGGTTCGATCAAGAGCTTCACCTTTGAAATGGGCGATCCGGAAAGCGGGCCGGTGTTTCAGCTCGGCCTAATTTCTCCCCTGGAGAGCGAGCCCCTGGACTGGCCCAACAGTATCGATCCACCTCACTTTCATGGCACAGACCAGTTCCGGGTGATTTCCGGAGGCGAATGGAGCCTGGCGAACAAAACCATGGGGGCTGGCTCCTTCGCCTTCCAGGAATCCGGCTTGCGTTACAGCGAACACCCTGGTAAGGGTGGTGCCGCATGGGTGATGCTGGTACTGGGGGATCGCCGCGGCGCTCGCCCCACTCTGGTGCGGGAGGCGCACAAGGAAACCCTGATCAATACTGGCAGCGGCAACGACAGACCACTCGCCGATGATGAGGTCTACCCACATCCTGCCGGACCTAGAGGCATTGCCGCCATCGCCACCAGCGAGGGCCCCTGCGAGCGGGGCTACCGGCTGGGTTCCTTCGCGGCGCTGGCCAGAGGGGTACAGGACCATAAGCCGGCGCTGGTGAGCGGTGTACTGGGGGACCGGGACAGGGGCCCCGTGGCGCTGGTGGTGAAGGCCGCCCCCGGCTGCCGGGTGAGCGCCGCCAGCACCTGCGGCAGCGAGCGCTTTCTGGTGGTGAGTGGCGGATCCTGCCGCATCGGCGACCGGGAATATGTCGCCGGCGACATGCGCATCCAGGGTGCCTACCGGGAGATGCCCGAGATCGTCAGCGGCGCCGACGGCCTGGAAGCCACCTGGATCATTGCCGATCGCCGCGCCCGCATCGACATGGCGGACGAGATCGGGGCTTTTCCCTGGCATCGCGAAGCACCGTCCCTGCACGCCTGAGCGGGACCGGGCGCCCGGTCCCCCGATCCCGCTCGACCGATAACCACAGCGGGGCGGGGTGTCGCGACCCCAAACTGCGGGCATCCGGTGTCGCAGGGTTGTTCAAAGGGAGAGGCTGTGCTGTGCGCGAGGTTGTTCAGGGGGAAGAGGCCAACGCCAGCGCTTCGCAGGCCATGGCGATGGCGGTATCCAGTATCCGCTCCGGGGACTGCCGGGGGCTTTCGCCGCCCTGGCGCGCGGCGCGATCGATGACCGTCAGGGTCTGGGTCAGCAGGGCGCTGACCAGGCTGTAGCGCAGGGTGAATTCCTCGCCACTCAGGTGGCCGCACAGTCCGGCGAGTTCCCGGCGCACTTCGTCGGTAGTGGCGAAATGCTCGGAGGCAAACCACATATCCGCCACCAGGGGAGTGTCCAGCATGCGCTCCGCAAAGCGGGCGTAGCTGTGCAGTCCTCGTTCGTCCACCTCTTGGTACACGGGGTAGATAAACGCCGTCAGCAGCTCATGGATGCCGGGCTTGCCGGATGCCCGCAGTTGGTCCAGCAGGGCGCGACGGCGGGCACCGATGCGGGCCAGGCGGTCGTCGAAGATGGCCCGCACCAGGCTCTCCTTGTCGCCGAAATGGTATTGCACCGCGTATTTGTTGGCCTGGCCGGCGACCCTGGCGATTTGCACCAGTGACACGTTGTCGTAGCCGTGTTCACCGATCAGCCGTTCCGCCTCCGCCATCAGGCGCAGCGCGGGCTTTTTCCAGATTGGCTTTGCCGGGGTGGACATGGCTGTGGCGGTTCGTGCGGTTGTTGACCGGGAGAGAGTATACCAACTACCATTATTAAGTAGATATTACTTAATAATATGTTCGGACTCATCCACAGAGGGAGTAGGCAAATGGCAGCAGGCATGCCCGGATTCAACCGTCTGACCGGCAACGGCTCCGCCCCCACACTCATCGCCCTGGCCGGCTGGGGACTACTGGCTTTGTTCAGTCTTTCCACCGCCCGGGCCGAGGCGGCGGCCGTCTCCGATGTCGTGGCACCCAATATCGTGGTGATCGTCGCCGACGATCTCGGCTATTCGGACATCGGCGCATTCGGCGGCGAGATCGATACGCCCCACCTCGACACCCTGGCGGCGAACGGTCTGAAGCTCACCAATTTCCACGCCGCGCCGACCTGCTCGCCGACCCGTTCGATGCTGTTGACGGGCACCGACAACCACACCGCAGGCGTCGGCGCGATGGCCGAGGCCTTGCGCCCGGCGGTGGCGGGCCGCTACGGCTATGAAGGGCGGATCACCGATCGGGTGGCGACGCTCGCGGAGCGCTTGAAGGCGGGGGGCTACACCACCCTCATGGCGGGTAAATGGCACCTCGGGATGACCGAGGACAGCCTCCCGTCGAGCCGCGGCTTCGACAACAGCTTTGCGCTGTTGCAGGGCGGCCACAACCATTTCGGCCTGGGCGGCTTTGGCTCGGCGGGCGGGGGTGGCATGGGGGCGGTCTATCTCGATGACGGCAAGCAGGTCTCGATCCCCGAGGATTTCTACTCTTCCGATTATTTCACCACGCGGCTTATCGAGAAAATCGCCGAGTCCGACACCGACCAGCCTTTTTTCGCCTACCTGGCCTTTACGGCGCCGCACTCGCCGCTCCAGGCGCCTGCGGAGTTGATCGAAAAATACCGCGGCAAGTACGACGAGGGCTGGGCGGCGCTGCGCGACCAGCGGCTGGCGCGGATGAAGGCCCTGGGGTTGATCGCCGAGGATGTCGTTGCCCACGAGATGACCCCCGATGCCGCCGCCTGGGACAAGCTCGGGGCGGACGAGCGCCGGATCGAGGCGCGCAAAATGGAAATCTACGCCGCCATGGTCGAACGCCTCGACTGGAATGTCGGGCGGTTGGTGGCCCGGCTCGAGGCCGACGGCAGGGCCGACAACACCGTGTTTCTGTTCATCTCCGACAATGGCGCGGCGGGCGAAACCGCGGAAACCTTCAAGGTGGTGCCCGGAGCATTTGAGTTCATCAGCGGCTTCGACAATGCCTTCGACAATATGGGTTCGGCGACCTCTTTCCTCTTTTACGGCGGATACTGGGCCCAGGCGGCGTCGGCGCCGTTTCGCCAGTACAAGGGGCTGGTGACGGAGGGCGGCACCCGGGTGCCGGCGATCGTCAGCGGCGCCCGGTTCGGCTGGCGGAGCGACCCGGGCGCTGCCTACGGCAATGTGATGGATGTGGTGCCCACGCTGCTGGAACTGGCGGCGGTGCCCGCCGCCGAACAGCTCGCGGGTCGCGCTGTGGCGCCCATTCGCGGCAGGTCGATGCTGCCCTATCTCACCGGGCGGGCGGACGTCATCTACCCTGACGACGTATCGGTACCCTTCGAACTGCACGGCCAGCGCTCGGTCACCCGCGGGCCGTGGAAGCTGGTTTCGCTGCCCGCCCCGCTGGGCTCCGGCGCCTGGCAGCTGTTCAACCTGGCGGCGGACCCCGCCGAGCGCGTCGATGTCGCCGACCAGCACCCCGATGTCCGCCAGCAGCTGATCGCCGATTGGGAGCGCTACGCCAGCGCGGCGCAGGTGTTGGTGGATTGAGTGGCGGGCCCATCGCCGGGGGGGCGATGGGTCGGTTCCCGCGCCGTTTATTGATAGGGGTCCACGGGCAGCGCGGCCGGATCGATCCGGCCGACCTGGATCAGCATCGACAGCACGTCGGCGATACTGAAAATACGGATGATCTTGCCGTCCTTGAAGGTCACCGTGGAAAACCATTCCACATTGATCTCGTTGCCGGTGGGCGCGATGCCCATGTAGTTGCCGCCGTGGTGCCTGCCGGTGTGGTGGCAGTACACCCAGATTTCATCGTCGCCGATCCCGGTGGCGTTGATGGTGCGGTAATGGGAGGGCGGAAAGCGCTTGTAGAGTTCCTCGGGAGAGGTTTTCCACTGGGCGTAGGTGCCCAGGTCCGGGCGGCTGGGATTGCCGTAGGTCATCCCGGGATGGAAGAAGGCGTCCATCTCGGCGCCGAATTTGCCGGCGTTCAGGGTGTCCTGCAGCTTCATCCAGAAACGGACATTGCTCTTCTGCCGGTCGGTCAGGTGGGTGAGGGTGTCGACGTCGACGTGGCCTTTCAGGTTGTCGCTCATGGCTGTTCCGGTTGTTTGTCGTTGTAGTGGATGAGACGGCGGGCGGCGGTCGCCCGTCATCAGCGGATGGGGACAGGGTAACGGTATCATCTGGCAAAGCCAATCCAACCCTGGCCAGGGGCCACCGGGGCCGGATAATGGCGCTATCCGGCAAGCGGGTCGCTAAATCCCTAGCCGGGTGGTTTATGCCGCCGCCGGTAATGGCTTACACTGCACCTGGTAGAGCCACCAATAATCACAGCCTGGCATATCCAGGACACGATGACATCGGGCGCGGCGGTCGCCGCCGGCACCGGGTCACTGAACATCGTCTACAACCATCGAGGCACCATCATGACTTCCGATTCTTCTCCCTTTGCCCCCGTGATCCCCGACCATGTCCCAGCCCATATGGTCGAGCAATTCCCCCTGCTGCTCGGGCGTTTCTCCGACGAAAACCCCTGGGACACCCTGGTGCCCCAGGCCTGCGAGGGGCCGGACGCCGCCTATGCCCTCGGCATCTACCCCGGGGAGGGCGGCGGCGCCTGGCTGTTCCGCCGCAAGGAGGACATCAACCGCGTCTTCTTCGACACCGAGCACTTCTCCAACCGCGGCTGGAGCTCCTTCTCGCGCTTTATCGGTGAAAGCTGGAACCAGGTGCCGACCGAGATGGACCCACCAGACCACACCCTGTTCCGCGTCGCCCTGAACCCCCTGTTTTCGCCACCGCGGATGAAACTGCTCGAGGATGACCTGCGGCGGCGCGCGCGCAACCTGATAGCCGGCTTCAAGGACAGGGGCGAATGCCAGCTGATGACGGATTTCGCCTTTCCGTTCCCGGTGGCGGTGGTGCTCGACATGATGAACCTGCCCCAGGAGCGGCTCTGGGATTTCCAGAAGTGGGAGCACGGCCTGCTCCACTCCGGCGAGCTGTCGGTGATGCAGGAGAGTACTCGCAACGTGGTCGACTATCTTCGGGAAGTGATCGAAGAGCGCAAGCAGAATCCCGGCGACGACCTGATCAGCGCCGCCATCAAGTCAGAGGTCGACGGCCGCAAGTGGACGGATGATGAACTGGTCGGCTACGCCTTCAACCTGTTTATCGGCGGCCTCGATACGGTCACCGCCAATATCGGCAACCAGGTGCGCTACCTGGCGGAAAACCCCGAGCAACAGAATTTCCTGCGCAACAATCCCGAGCAGATCGGCGCTGCGGTGGAAGAGTTCATGCGGGTGTTCGCCGCGGTCACCACCTTCCGCGTCTGCGTCAAGGAAACCCAGGTGGCGGGAGCGACGGTCAAACCCGGCGACAAGGTGGCGATGTGCACCACGGTGGTCGGCCGCGACGGGGTGGCCTACGAAAACCCCCATGAGGTCCGCTTCGACCGCAAGGCCCCCCACGTCTCCTTTGCCGTGGGACCGCATTTCTGCCTCGGCGTGCATCTCGCCCGCCGCGAACTGCGCATCGCCCTCGAAGAACTGCTGGCGGCATTGCCGCAGTTCGGTATCAAGCCCGGGGCGACCATCAGCAGCCAGGTGGGCGGCATCATCCAGCCCACCACCTTGCCGCTGGTCTGGTAGGCGGACGATACGGGAGAGATTCCATGCAACTGGTTAATATCCATGGCGCCAACGACGTCCGGGTGGACGAGGTGGCGAAACCCGAGATCGGCGCGGCGGACGTGCTGTTGCGAGTCGACGCCTGCGGCATCTGCGGCAGCGACCTGACCTTCGCCAAGTACGGCATGCAGCGGCAGGGCGGCGGCTGGCCTCTGGGGCACGAGGCGGCCGGCACCGTCGTCGCCGCCGGGCCGGCGGTCGAGGGACTGGAAGTCGGTGCGCGAGTGCTGATCAACCCGATGGGGGCGATGGATAACATCATCGGCAACGGTGGTTCGGAGGGCGCTTTCGCCGACTACCTGCTGGTGCGCGGCGCCAGGCCCGGCCAGCATCTGCTGCCCGTGCCCAAGGGTCTGCCCGCCGAGGTGGCCGCCCTGGCGGAGCCTTTTGCGGTGGCGCTGCACGGCGTCAACCAGGCCGGCCTCAGCGGCGACGAAAAGGTCGTCGTCTACGGCGCCGGGCCCATCGGCCTAGCCGCGGTGTTCTGGCTCAACAGGCGCGGCTTGCGCGATGTGGTGTCGGTCGACCTCTCCGACGCCCGCCTGGCGCGGGCCCGGGAGCTGGGCGCGGCACACACCGTCAACCCGTCGGCGCGGGACCTGCGCGAAGCGCTGCTCGCCATCCACGGCGAGGCAGGGCCGATGTTCGGCCAGGCCACGGTGGCCACCGACGTGTTCATCGACATGGCCGGCGCGGCGGTGCTGCTGGAGCAAACCGTGGCGATGGCCAAATTCCAGAGTCGCATCGTGCTGACCGCCGTCTACCCTCAGCCGGTGGCGCTCAACCTCGAAGGGATGCTGATCCGTGAAATGAGTTTCAAGACCGCGGTCGGCTATCCCACCGAACTCGGCGAGGCGCTCGACACCCTGGGTCGGATCGATCTCGACGATATCGGTGCCTATGTCAGCCACCGCTACGATTTCGGCGACTTCCCCCAGGCGTTCGAAACGGCGAAGGACAGGAACAGCGCCAAGGTGATGGTGGTAATGGCCCACTGAGCGGCGGGCTTTCACCGCCGGGGCGGGATGCCGGGCACGGCCCGGCGATCCGCGCAGCGGCGGGCCTTCATGGAGAAGGCCCGGGCGGGGGAAGGTCCGTCAGACGTCCCAGAGCACGTGGATACTGTCAGCGCCGCGCAGCTGCATGCCGCGGATCACCGGTTTCGGATAGTCCGGATCGAGACGCAGATTGGGCAGGTCGAGGAGCATGTCCAGCGCCACTTCCATCTCGATCCGGGCGATATGCATGCCCATGCAGGTGTGGGCGCCAAAGCCGAAGCTGAGGGCGGGGCGCATGGGCCGCTCGATCCACAGGTCGTCGGGGCGCTCGTATTTCTCCGGGTCGCGGTTGGCGGCGGCGATACACAGGGACACCGCCGTTCCGGCGGGCACAGTCACACCGCTGACCACCATGTCCTTGGCGGGCATGCGGGCCAAGTAGGCCGCGGTTGGCTCAAGACGCATGGTTTCGGTGATGGTTTGCGGAATCAGCGCACGATTGTTGCGAACCTTGTCCATTTCTTCGGGGTGTTCCAGCAATTGCACCATCATGTTGGCAAAGGTGCGACTGGTGGTCTCGCCGGCCGCGAGTAGCAGCATGCGGACAAAGCCGGCGATTTCGTCGTCGCTGAACTTGCGGCCGTCGTACTCCGCCTCCAGCATGAAACCGATCAGGTCGTCGCGCTTTTCACCGGAGGCGCGGCGTGCGGTGATGATGGGCAGCACGTGTTGATGCAGCTCGATACCGGCCTGCATGGCGATCGGCATGGTCTTGGCGGTGTCTTCCGGGTCGAATTGCGGGCCGGCGAGAATGCGCAGGGCGAGGCTGGCGAATTTCATCACCGCTTCGCGGTCATCCGGGAAGCCGAAGATAGAGTAGATCACCCACACCGGGAAGGGCAGGGCATAGTCCTGAACCAGATCGGCCTTGCCCTTGGAGCGCAGCACGTCGATGAAGTCCTTTTTCAGGATGGGGCGGATCAGGCTCTCCTTGAAGCGCTGGGCCACGGGCAGCAGGAAGGGTGGCATCAGCAGGGAGCGGAAGTTCTTGTGCTCCTCGTCGTCCATGGCGGTGAGCAGCAGATTGTCGACGGCGGAGCCAAAGCCGTCCCCCACGATGGAGCTTTTCCAGTTCTTGGTGTCGCGCAAGATGCTCAACACATCGTCGTAGCGGAAGATGCTCATCACCGGGCGGCCGCTGCGGGCGTAGTCGGCCTGGCTTGGCACTTTGTACTTGGCGAGGATGTCGCCTTCCATTACCGGGCATGTCTCCCGCAATTCCTTGTACATGGGGTAGGGACAGGTTTCCTTGAGGGTGCCGGTGTAAGTATCGCTGACCGCCAGGAAGTCCTGAGTCATCTCATCGAGATTTGAGGTTTGTCCGTTGTTCACTACTGTACTCCTGTCATTAGGCTGTGGTGGATGTGAACCGCGGTGAGTGGTTCGGATTCAGGGGGCAACGATAGAAGCCCTGAGGATAAAGGGCAACAGCTGGGGAGCTATCGTGGCGGACACTTTATGTGAAACTGTACGATATCATCTATTGAGATGGCGTGTTGCCTTCGCTTTGCACCATTGTGAATATAAAGCTGGCTGTAGCACCGGCTCCGCGGCTGCCGATACGCCGCGGGCGGCGTATCGGCAGCGTTTCGCACCTCAGAAACGATAGGTGACGCTCGCGCCGTAGGTGCGGGGCACACCCTGGTTTTGCAGGGCGAAGCCGAGCGCGGTCCAGCTTTCGAAGACGTTGGTGGCGTACTCCTCGTCCGTCAGGTTGCGGCCCCACAGGGCGAGTTCGAGCCCGGAATTGGCCAGGGTCAGCGACAGCCGGGCGTTGAGCAATCCGTAGCTGTCGATCGTCGAGTACTTGTTGACCAGCCGCGCGTCCTCGAACTCCTGCGCCGAACTGCCGGGGGTGGCGGTGGTGGTCACCAGCGCCTGCTTGTCGACCCAGGCGTAGTCGACATGGGCGCGGAGCTCGCCGATATCCAGGTTGACGGTCTGGGTGGCGCCGATGCTGTAGGTCAGCTCGGGCAGGCGCGGCAGTTCCTCGTCACTGCGGTCGACGATAATGGGATTGTCGACGGTGCCCCGGGTTTCGAGGAAAGTGCCGCTCTTGTATTCGCCGTCCATCACCGAGGTGGCGATATTGAGTTCGAAACCATCCCACAGCAGGGCGGTCAGCTCCAACTCCATGCCCTGGATTTCGGTATCGCCGGTGTTGGTGTTGAACTGGGTGAGGCCGGTCCCTTCGCTGTTGAAGGCGTTGATGATGCGCTGGACATCTTCACCTTCGATATAGAACAGCGCCAGGTTGGCGCGCAGCCGGTTGTTCCACAGGTCGGCCTTGGCGCCGATTTCGAAATCCTCGACCGTTTCCGGGTCGACGGCGAAGGAGAACGGCGGCGGCACTTCCCGGGTATTGAGGCTGCCGGCCATGGAGGCGCGGCTGTGCTTCGCATATAGGAACACCTTGTCGGTCAGCTGGTAGTCGGCGCTGATCAGATAGGCCGGGTAGCTGAACGAGGCGCTGTCGTCCAGCCGGCAGGCCGACAGTGGCAGGGCCGCCAGCTGTTCGGGGGTAATGCCCAACTCGGCCGGGGTGAACCCGCAACTGATGGGCAGGCCCGGCTGGGCGATGTAGTTGGCCTCGGGCGCGCGGGTGATGTTGCGCTTGTCCTGGGTGTAGCGGTAGCCGGCGGTAATGCGCAGCTTGTCGGTGACCTCGTAGTTGCCCTGGACGAACACCCCCTGGGACTTGGCGCCAAATCGCGAGAAGGTGTTGCGGTAGCTGAAGGGCACCGTCGCCAGGTCGACACCCATCGCCAGCAGCGGCTGAATGAAGACGCCGAACTGGTGGGCGTGGGAGAACTCCTGGCCGCCCTCCTCGAAATGATAGACGCCACCGATCAGGTTGAGCTTGCCGATGCTGCCGGACAACTGCAGCTCCTGGCTGAACTGGTGCTGCTTGTATTGCGAAAAGAACGCGATCAGGTCCACCGGCGAGCCGTCCAGGTCGTTCTGGTTGGAACTGACGGATTCACGGTAGGCGGTGATCGACTTGAGCTCCGCGCCGCCGAGGTCGAGCTTGAAGTCGAGGGTGGCGCCGGTGGCCCGGTGGTAGTTGGACGGCGTCATGATCTGGTTGTCCAGTACCGCGGTCTGGACAAAGCCGAAGGTTTTGTCGAACTGGCCCTCATAGTCCCGGGGGTTGAGGCCGACGCTGGCAAACAGCTGGGCCACCGTCGGCAGGGTCGGTGCCGCCTGCGCGTCGTCGTTGAAGGCGACGACGGTAGTGGGGGTGCCGTTGTCCCGGTAGTACTCGTGGTCGAGGGAGAAGAACACCTCATAGGGCGCCTCGGCGGGGGTGTAGTAGATGGAGCCGCGCGCCGAATAGCTCTCGTCCACGTCCTTGTAGTCCTCCTTGTAGAACGGGCTTTTGATATAACCGTCGCGTTCGTTGTAGCGGTAGGCGAAGCGGGTCGCCAGTTCATCCTCGATCAGCGGGATGTTGACCACCGCTTCGACGTGGCGCATATCGTAGTTGCCCACCTCGGCCTTGACATGGCCCTCGAATTCACTGGTCGGCCGGTTGGTGGTGATGTTAAGCGCGCCGCCGGTGGTATTGCGGCCGAACAGGGTGCCCTGTGGGCCGCGCAGCACTTCCGCCTGGGCGACGTCGAGAAAGCCCATGTTGCTGGCGATCGGGCGGCCGAGATAGACGCCGTCGATATAGACGCCGACTGCCGAGTCGGTCACCGAGTTGGGGCTGTTCTGAGCCTGGCCGCGGATCGCCGTGTAGATGATGCTCGCCGGGCCGGTACCGCCGGTGCCGATGGTGAGACTGGGGGCGGTGCGCTGCAGGTCGACCATTTGCGTGACCTGCTTGTTGATCATCATCTGCTCGTTGAGGGCGGTTACCGCCACCGGGATGGTCTGCAGGCTCTCCTCGGCCTTGCGCGCGGTGACCACGATTTCTTCCAGGGCGGGTTGCGCAAAGGACGCAACGGGAGCAGCGGCGATCAGGGTGTAGAGGGACAGACGGACGAACGGGTGCTGGGTATTGCCGGTTGTTTTCATTTTAGTTTCTCCCAAGAAGGTGAGAAACGTCCCTGTTATTATAGTGTTTCGGGATTGGTTTGGTCCTGCCGGCCGGGCTCTCCCACCCGTGGCGGCAAGACTGGATATAAAGCTAGTCCCACGCCGATCGTTTGGCAACATCGATTTTGAACCCATCGATTTTGAGCTCATGGATTTTGCGCATGGGTCTTGGTCGTGTCCGTCAAGCGCCCGACGGCGCCCGTGGCGAAACGCGGCAAATTGACGAGCTGCGGGCCCGACCTATACAATCCACCCCCTTTGCATCAGGTGCCTGCAAGCCGGCTTTGCCACAGCCGGTTGGCGCAGGGTAAACGGGAAGAATGGTGCGTCGCCGGCCAGTTATTGGTGGCCGGACGACCAAGCCAGCGCTGCCCCCGCAACGGTAAACGATCCTGTCGTGAGCCCGAAACCGGCCTGAGCTGTGACTGCGACGATAAAGCGGAGGGCTTTGTCGGTGGTTGTTCGCCTGTTCCTCCGGCACTCGCCACTCCCAATCCTTCCCCCGGTCGCTTGCGCTCGCCATCACCCGATCGAGGACCGCCATGAAACTCCGACCCCTGAAGGCCGCCATCGCCCTGGCCTGCTGTGCCGCCAGCACCTTTCTGGCCGCCGCCGAGATCGAGGAGGAGGTCGTGGTCACCGCCACCCGCTCGCCCTACAGTGTCGACAAGGTTCCGGTGCGGGTGCGGGTGATCGACGCCGAGGCCATCGAGACCAGTGCCGCCCGCACCGTGGAAGAGCTGTTGCGCGGCGAGGGTTCGCTGCAGGTGCGCGACAGCCTCGGCAATGGCCGCAATGTCCGCATTTCGCTGCGCGGCCTGGCCGCCGGGCAGAACGCCTTGATCCTGGTGGACGGCCGGCGCCTAAACAACTCCGACCTGTCGGAGCCGGATTTGACCGACATCGCGCTCAAGGATGTGGAGCGCATCGAGGTGCTCGAGGGCGGCGCCGGCGTGTTGTTCGGCGACCAGGCGGTGGGTGGTGTGGTCAACGTGATAACCCGCCAGGGGCGGGGCGAGGGCGGTCGCGTGGCGCTCGGGGTGGGCAGCTACTCGGCCCGCAATTACCAGTTGGGATACGGGGGCGCGGTGCTCGACGACAAGCTGGACTACCGGTTCAGCGCCCAGAAAGACGAGGCCGAGGGCTATCGCGACGAAACCGATATCGACTACCACCACCTTCGCGGCGAGGGCGGCTATCGCTACGGGGCGGGCCGGGTCTTTGCCGAGGTTCAGCGGACCGGCAACGACTACCTGCTGCCCGGCGCGCTGCTCGATGTCGAGCTGGCCGACGACCGCCGCCAGGCGGGCGACAGCTTCAACGATTACGCCATCGATTCGACCCTCTACCGGGTGGGGATCGACCACAATTTCGGCGAGGCGGCGACGCTGCTGGCCGCCTACGCCAAGCGCGACGAGGACGTGCGCATCGACGGCCGCTCGCTGTCCTTCGGCGACAGCCGGACATTCCAATCCCGCAAGGTGGAAACCTTCGACCCCCGGCTGGTGATGAACCTGGGGGACTGGCGGGTTACGGTGGGCAGCGATCTCGAGGACTACGACTACGTGCTCGAGGTCGATTCTTCCTTTGGTCTCAGCCGCAGCGATCATCGCCACCAGCGGCGCAGCGAATACCTCCACGCCATCTATTCGCCGCTGGAGACGGTGCAGGTCTCCGCCGGCATCCGCCGCGCCCGGGTCGACGTCGACGTCGACGGGGGCTGGTTCCAGGCTTCCTACGACGACGGCGTCACCGTCAGGCAGGTCGGCCTGTCCTGGCGCCTGGCCGACAACCTGCGCTTCTACGCCAACCGCGACGAAACCTTCCGCTTCGCCCTCGCCGACGAGAACGTCGACTTCATGGGCAACGTGGTGGCGCTGAAACCCCAGGAGGGCGTGGCCTGGGAGCTGGGGGGCGAATGGCGGGTGGCGAATCTCGCTCTCAATCTGTCGCTGTTCGACCATGCCATCGACAATGAGATCGGCTACGACACCGGCGCGTTCGCCAACGTCAACTTCGACGACACCCGTCGCCGCGGCGCCACGCTCGACGCCGTCTGGCAGGTCCACCAGCGGCTGGAGGCGCGGGCCAGCGTGACCGGCATGAGCGCCGAGTTCGACGCCGGCCCCCTCGACGGCAAGCGCACCCCGGGGGTGTCGGAGAACCTCGGCAAGCTGGCCCTCGCCTACCAGTTCAGCGACGACCTGCGGTTTTACGCCGAGGGTATCTACACCGGCCCGGTGGCCATCGACATGACCGGCGACGCCGACGAGATCGGCGGCTACACGGTCTACAACCTGGCTGCCGCCTACCAGTGGCGCGAACTGCTGGTGCGGGCGCGGCTCAACAACGTGCTTGGCAAGGAGTACACCGAACTGGTGACCTTTTTTGGCATGCCGGCCTACTACCCTTCGCCGAAGGAAAACGCCAGCTTGAGTGTCGAGTATCGGTTTTGACGTCTGGCGTCGGACGCAAGGGCAAAGACTGTGCAAGACTGAAACTGGCACCTTGCGGCGGCCCGGGCCCTGCAGGGCCCGGGCCGCTGGTGCAGCCGGCATGGACGCCAAACGATCTCGACCGGGACCACAATGGTGTCGGGCAATCACCTCAACTGGGGGAAAAACCATGACTGATACTGACAGCGAAGCCCACAAACGCAAAATGCAGAAACTCAAGGAAAAGGTCGATGCCCGCATCGCCGCCGCCGATACCGAGCGCGGGGTGATGATCCTGCTCACCGGCAACGGCAAGGGCAAGAGCAGCTCCGCCTTCGGCATGGTGATGCGCAGTCTCGGTTACGGCTACAAGGTGGGCGTGGTGCAGTTCATCAAGGGCCAGCAGCTTTCCGGCGAAGAACTGTACCTGCGCGAACTCATCGCACAGGAGAACGGCCCGCAGGTGGACTTCTACCAGATGGGCACCGGTTTTACCTGGAATACCCAGGACAAGTCCGGCGACATCGCCGCCGCCGAGAAGACCTGGGCGGTGGTCGAACCCATGCTCCGCGACGACAGCTACCACCTGGTGGTGCTCGACGAGCTGACCTACATGCTGTCCTACGGCTATCTCGACGAAGACCGCGTGCTCGAGGCGCTGGCCAGCCGGCCACTCGCCCAGTCGGTGGTGGTCACCGGGCGGGGCGGCGGCGCGGCACTGCGGGAACTGGCGGACACCGTCACCGAGCTCAAGGACATCAAGCACGCCTATACCCAGGGCATCAAGGCCCGCAAGGGCGTGGACTACTGATAGTGCGCCTCCTCCATCAGCGCCAGTTGCTGTGGATCCTGCTGGCCATTTTGCCGGTGGTGCTGGTGGTGGGACTTGCCAGCGGCGCGGTATTCGTGCCGCCCCGGGCATTGCTCGGCCATTTCGCGGAATGGCTCGGCGGCGGGCAGAGCCGCGACGGGTTGATCCTCTTCTCCATTCGCCTGCCGCGGCTGATCCTCGCCGCCTTGCTGGGGCTGGTGCTGGCCGGCGCCGGGGCGGCCATGCAGGGCCTGTTTCGCAACCCCCTGGCGGACCCGTCGCTGATCGGCGTGGCCAGTGGCGCCTCCGCCGGCGCCGGGTTCGTGGTGGTGTTCGGCGGGGCGTTCCTCTCCGCCGGCTGGCTCGGCATGTCGCTGGTGGCGGCGGGCGCCTTCGCCGGCGGCTTCGTGGCGGTGCTGCTGGTCTACCGCCTGGCGACCACGGCGGCGGGCACCTCGGTATCGACCATGTTGCTGGCCGGTATCGCCATCAGCGCCATGGCCGGGGCCCTCAACAGTCTGTTCAGTTTTTTCGCCGACAACGACATGTTGCGCCGCATCAGCCTGTGGCAGATGGGCAGCCTCGAAGGGGCCAGCTGGGAGCGGGTGGCCATCGTCGCGGTGGCGGCGGTGCTGATGGTCGCGGTGCTGCCCCGCCAGAGCCAGGCGCTCAACGCCCTGTTGCTGGGCGAGTCGGAAGCCCGCCACCTGGGCGTGGCGGTGGAGGCGCTGAAACGGCGCATCATCCTGATTACCGCCTTCGGTGTCGGCATCGCCGTGGCCAGCTCCGGCATCGTCGCCTTCGTCGGCCTGATGGTGCCCCACTGGGTGCGGCTGTTGATCGGGCCGGACCACCGCTTCCTGATTCCCAACTCGCTGTTGCTCGGCGCGGTGTTCATGGTGGTCGCGGATACCCTGGCGCGGGTGTTGATCCTGCCCGCCGAGCTGCCCACCGGGGTGATCACCGCCATGCTCGGCGCGCCCTTTTTCGTCTCCCTGCTGATCCAGCAGCGGCGCCGCAGCTACAGTGGGGTGTTGCCGTGAGCCTCGCGATGAGAGGCGTCTCCCTCCGGCTGCGCAATGTGCAGTTGCTGGAGGGGCTCGATTTCACCGTCGCTCCGGGGGAAGTCCTCGCCATTCTCGGCCCCAACGGCGCCGGCAAGAGCACCCTGTTGCGGGTGCTCACCGGCGAGTGGCCGGCCACCACCGGGGAGGTGATCTTCAACGCCAGGCCCATCGCGCAGTGGAAGGCGGAGGACCGGGCGCGGTCGCTGGCGGTGCTGCCCCAGGGCACCAACCTGGACTTTCCCTTTACCGTGGCGGAGGTGGTGATGCTGGGCCGCACTCCCCATCGCAGCGGCCAGGTGCGGGATCTGGCCATCGTTGCCGAGGCCCTGGCCGCGGTCGATGCCAGTCATCTGCGGGAACGCGTCTACACCCAGTTATCCGGTGGCGAAAAGCAGCGGGTGCAGCTCGCCCGGGTGCTGGCCCAGATCTGGGAGGACAACGGCGGGCAACCGCGGTTCCTGATTCTCGACGAACCCACCGCATCCTTCGATCTCGCCCACCAGCAGCTTACCCTGGATCTGGTGCGGACACTGGCCGGCCAGGGTTTCGGCGTGGTCATGGTGCTCCACGATCTCAATATGGCCGCCCGCTGCGCGACCCGGATGCTGCTGCTCAGTTGCGGGCGGGCCATGGAGTATGGTCCGCCACTGCAGGTGCTGACCCCGGACAATATCCGCAAGGTCTTCGGGGTGGCCGCCGTGGTGCAGTCGAACCCGCTGACCGGCAATCCGCTGGTAATAACCTGATGGCCGGTCCCGGCCGGTTGCTGCTGGCCGTCGTTGTGCTGCTGGCGGTCGACGCCGCCCGCGGCGACCCGGTCACTGTGGTGGACGCCGATGGCCGGACGGTGGCGCTGGCGGCGCCGGCGCGGCGCATCGTCAGTCTCAGCCCGCATCTTACCGAGCAACTGTTCGCCATCGGCGCCGGGGCGCAGATCGTCGCCACGGTGGAGTGGAGCGATTATCCCGCCGGGGCCCGGGAGATCCCCCGGGTGGGCAGCAGCAGCGCCGTCAACGACGAGGTGCTGCTGCGCCAGGATCCCGACCTGGTGGTGCTGTGGCGCAGTGGCAACGGCGCGCAGTTGGCGTCGCGACTCCGCGCTCTGGGGCTCACTGTCTATGTGCAGGAGCCGCGGAGTATCGAGGATATCCCGCGGGAGCTGATCAAGCTCGGCGTGCTCACCGGCCATCGCCAGGATGCCGAAGCCGCGGCGGGGCGGTTCACCGACAAGATCACCGCGCTGCGCGACAACTACGAAAGCCGTGCGCCGGTCAGGGTGTTCCAGCAGATATGGAATCAACCGATGATCACTCTCAACGGAGAGCATCTGATGTCGGACGTCATCCGCCTGTGCGGCGGGCACAATATCTTTGCCGACGCCCCCGCGCTGGTGGTCAACACCAGTCGCGAAATGGTGCTGATCAGGGATCCGGAGGTGATCGTCATCAGCGAGGCGGACGGCGCACCGCCGGCATGGCTGGGCGAATGGCGACAATGGCCCGGCATCAGCGCGGTGGCCAACGGCCAGATCCACGTCATCGATCCCGATCTGCTGCACCGTCACGGGCCGCGGATTGCCGAGGGCGCGGCGCTGATGTGCGACTATATCGACAGAGCCCGGCAGGCCAGATCGACAGAGCCGGGAGCGCCGGCCCCGCGGACTGAGCCGCAGTAGCGCCGGGCTCGCCGGCCCCGGTCGCGCAAGCGGAGGGACCGACAATTTTGTCTGTTTGCGGACATCGCGCCGCGGCGGGCATTGCCGTGCCCGTTGTCTTGGCGTATGTTCCTGGCGACCCATAAACACTATAAACAGGCAATTTCTTCATCCTGGCCAGGTTTGGACCGTCGCTGGCGATCTCGGGAGGAGGGATATCCGCTGTCCCGAGGCGCATACCATGAAATTCTGGCTTCCCGTAACCTGGGCCGAAACAGATCAGCTGGTGGAAATCGCCCGCTTCGCCGAAGAGGTCGGCTTTCACGGAATCATCAACTCCGACCATGCCTTCTTTCCCGGCGCCCTGCACACCCGCTACCCCTATTCCGAGAGCGGCGAGCCTTTCCAGCACGCCCTGAGTGAATACCCCGACTGCTGGGTGACCATCGCCGCGATGGCGGCGGTGACCAGCACCTTGAGATTCACCTCAGCGGTGTACGTCCTGCCGCTGCGCAATCCCATCGAGATCGCCAAGGCGGCGGCGACCCTGGACATCGTGTCCGGAGGGCGCTTTGCCCTGGGGGTGGGCACCGGCTGGATGAAGGAGGAGTTCGACGTCTATGGTGTCGATTTCGCCACCCGTGGGCCGCGCACCACGGAAATGGTCGAGGTGATGCAGGCCCTGTGGCAGGGTGGGATGGTGGCCTATCACGGGCAGTTCTTCGACTTTCCCGAGTTGCAGATCCATCCGGTACCGGAGCGCCCGGTGCCGGTTTATTTTGGCGGCAGCGCGCCGGTGGCGTTGCGCCGCTGTGCGACCTGCGGCGACGGCTGGTTGGGCGCCGGCAACCGGCTTGACGAGATACCGGGTCTGCTGCGAACTCTGGCGGAATTGCGCAGGGACGCCGGGCGCGACCACTTGCCCTTCGAAGCGGTGGTGCCGGTGCTGGCGGAACACCGGCTCGAAACCTTTCGCGAACTGGAGGCCCTGGGCGTGGGCAGTACCTCGGCACTGCCTTTTCCAATGGTGTTGCCGGAACGGTCCTCGCTCGACGACAAGAAGCGGGTCATGGAGGCCTTTGCCACCGAAGTGATCCGTCACTTCGGCACACCTGGCTGAAGCGCGCCTGTCAGAGTGGTCAACCGTCGAGCTGTTCCTTGAGAGCCCTGTTCTCCTTGTGGAGCCGCACCACATTCTCGAACAGGCCGCGCTGGTAGAAATCGAGCACCGGCAGTGGCCTGTCGCCGAGTTGGTTGGCGGTGCGAAAATGACTGATCAAGGCCTCGGTATCGGATACGAAGACGCCGGGCTCGGTCTCGACGGTGGGGAACGACAGGCTGCGACCGGCCCGCTGCTCCAGCCCGGCTTTGACGCTGTCGTAATCCCCGGCATTGCGATCGAGGGCGACTATCTCGATCTGGTCCAGCAGTCCTGCCTCGGTCATGAACAGCAGGAACTTGAAGCAGAACGGACAGCCCAGCAGCAGGTAGGCCCTGGCGGTATACGATGTGTTCGACATGGTGTGTTCCTCGGTCGATAGTGAGAGGTTGGTGAGGGTTTGAAGTCTAGCACCTTTGCCGGGGCGCCGATGACGCCGCGGGGCCTTTGACAGGCCGGGTTCCGCTGCCTAAGCTGATTCAAATCCATATAACGACAAGGACAACGAGATGCGGTTTACCCTCAGCGAATCGATGTGCGATATCAAGCACTACATCCCTCTGGCCAGGGCCGCCGACGAGGCCGGTTTTGCCATCTTTTCCACCGGAGACAGCATTCTCTACCCGGAGAGCACCTCCGAGCGGTATCCCTATACCGACTCCGGCGACCGCACCTTCCTCGACGGCGCGCCCTTTATTGATCCCTTCCAGCTCTTTGCCGCGATGTCGGTGGTCACCACAAACCTCCAGTTCCAGACCGGCGTGCTGAAAACCCCGATTCGCGATCCGGTGTTGACCGCCAAGATGGTCAGCTCCCTGGCCAGCTTCACCGATGACCGCTTTATTCTCGGCGTCGGGCTCGATCCATGGCCCGAGGACTTCCACGCCTGCGGCGAGGATTGGGCAACCCGCGCGGCGCGGATGGACGAGATACTGCAGATCATCCCCGGGCTGATGACCGGCGAGTATTTCGAGTGGCACAGCGAGTACTACGACATCCCGAGGATCAAGATGTGTCCGGTGCCGGCGAAGTGCCCGACCATCATCTACGGCGGCCACAGCAAGCCGGCCTATCGGCGTGCGGCGCAATATACCGACGGTTTCCTGTTCATCGGCGTGACCGAGGAGCAACTGGCCGAGCGTATCGGATTACTGAAGCACTACCGCAGGGAGTTCGGCCGCGAGAACCGGCCGCTGATGATTGCCGCCGGAATGCCGGTGTCGACCATCGACGATGTCCGCCGCCTGGAGGATATCGGGGTGACCGACCTCAATGTCGGTTACCGCAACCACTATCTGCCGGATACCATGACCCTGCAGCAGAAGATCGACTGGGTGCACCGCTTTGGCGACGAGATGATCGCCCGCTACTGAGCCGCCGGTCGCCATCTCGCCCCCGGCGACCCCGGCGCGTGCCGGGACAGGCATTTGCCGGAGGCGGTGGGTTCAGAGGTCGTAGCCGCGCTCATCGTGGAGACTGAGGTCGAGGCCGATGGTCTCCTGCTCGGTATCGACCCGCAGGCCCATCAGCAGGTCCAGCAGTTTCAGCAGCGCCAGGGTCACCAGCGCCGTGTAGATCAGGGTGGCGGTCACGCCGATGGCCTGAACCGCCAGTTGCGAGCTCATCGACATGCCGTCGGCGTAGCCCCAGCCGCTGAAGGCGCCCAACTGGTCGGAGGCGAAAACGCCGGCGCAGAGGGTGCCGAGGATGCCGCCCACCCCGTGGACGGGAAACACGTCGAGGGAGTCGTCGATCTTGAATCGTTGCTTGATGGCCTGGGTGGCGAGGTAGCAGATCACCCCGGCGGCGAGACCGATGACCAGCGCGCCGCCGGGGCCGACGAAGCCGGAGGCGGGGGTGATGCTGCCGAGCCCCGCCACCATGCCGGTGACGATGCCCAATACCGACGGCTTGCCGTGGCGAATCCACTCCATCGCCATCCACGCCAGCGAGCCGGCGGCGGCCGAAATCTGGGTCGCCAGCATCGCCATGCCGGCGTCGCCATTGGCGGCCAGGGCTGAGCCGGCATTGAATCCGAACCAGCCCACCCACAACATGCCGGCGCCGGTGACGGTCATGGTCAGGTTGTGGGGCGGCATGGCATGGTCGGGAAAGCCGCGGCGCTTGCCGATCACCAGGGCCGCGACCAGCGCCGCCACGCCCGCGGTGATGTGCACCACGGTGCCGCCGGCGAAATCGAGCAGGCCCATGGCGCCCAGCCAGCCCCCGCCCCAGACCCAGTGAGCCACCGGAAAATAGACCGCGAGAAGCCACAGGACGACGAACACCAGCATGGTCGAAAAGCGCATCCGCTCGGTAAAGGCGCCGACGATCAGCGCCGGGGTGATGATGGCAAAGGTCATCTGGAACATCACGAACACCGACTCGGGGATGGTGCCGGCGACGGAGTGCTGGTCGAGGCCGCCGAGCAAAACCCGGGACCAGCCGCCGAGCGCGGGGCCGCCGTCGGTGAAGGCCAGGCTGTAACCGCAGATGAACCACAGCAGCGAGGCGACGCAGGTAATGGCGAAGCACTGCATCAGCACCGAAAGAATGTTTTTCGAGCGCACCAATCCGCCGTAGAATAGCGCGAGGCCGGGAATGGTCATGAACAGCACCAACGCCGTGGCGGTCAACACCCAGGCGGTATCGGCGCCGTCGATCTCGCCGGCATGGGCGGCGAGCGGCAGGGCCAGGAGCAACAGCCAGGCTAGCGTCACATGTTGGAGCATTTTTTTCAGCATTGAAGGGTCCTCTGGGTGTTCTTTGCACAAGATTGGTGCGCTGGCGTTGTCATTTGAGCCCGATATGCCCACTATTGGTGCCGATCTGGCCGATACTGTGTTGGTGAACAGTTAAGGTGCGCATGCCGCAAAAGGCACAGCAATTTCTGTGCCTGGATGATCAGGAATGGTGCCCGCGCGGATTGTCGTGCCCCGCGATGGTGCTGACCCCTGATGGTATTTGGCGACTGACAGTGTCGGCGACTGATGGTAGTGGCGCGTGGGCGGGGATGGTACAGGCTTATGGGCCCCGGTGGATGTAGAGATTGGCAATTTCCAGGCGGAGGATTCACCGTGGAAAGTAAAGAGTTGCGGGAACAATTGATCGAGCTTCACAAGGCGCTGGAGGATGCCAGTCACAAGGCTCCGGAAGGCAATGAAATGCTTTCCCGGGTGATGACGGACATCGTGCGCATCGCTTCCGGCGATGATATCGGCCCCGATGAAAGCGATGATCTGCACCACAGGCTGCAGCATCAGGTCTCCGACTTCGAGGTTCGTCATCCGCGGCTGGCGGGTATTCTCCGCGAAGTCACCGATATCCTCGCCAAGCTGGGGATCTGACCATGCCGCCGGTGAAAATCACAGTGGTTGCCGTGGCGATGGCCGCGCTTGCCGGTTGCGGGCTGCTGCCGGATGACAAGCAGAGCGATTCCTATATCGGCTGGTATTGCCTCGACAATCCCAAGACTGGCATCAAGGATTGCGAAAAGCGCCTGATGCGCGACGGCAAGCCCATCAACAGCGTGGTCTACGAACGTCTGGGGGCGCCCCCCGAGGAGCAGCCGCGCCAGGAACCCGCGCTGCATCCCGGGTACGACAAGTCCCCGGTCACCGCCATCAACACCCTCGACGACGGGGGTGGCCTGACGGTCGAAAACCAGGGGCCGCCGCCGCGCGAAACCAAATCCTATGTCGACCGCTCCGGCGCCAAGGCCAGCGACGCCCTGTAGTCTTGCGCTGCCGGCGCCCGGCGAGAGCCTGGGCGCCGGCTCATCCGGCCCCGCTATCGAGGCGTTCGACCCACAGCGCCGTGGCGCCGGCCACCGCCGCCGGCACCGCCAGCAGGTTGAGCAGGGGCACCGAGGCGCTGAGCATGGCCAGGGCGCCGAACGACAGGCTTGTTCCCCGCCGCCGCGCGCAGCGGTCGCGGAGGGCGGCAAAGGTCACGCCGTTGTTGTCGGCGGCGTAATCCGCATGCTGCAGGGCCAGGGACCAGGCTCCCCAGAGAAAATAAAGCACCGGGGCCAGCAGGCCGAGGCCGGGAACGAAGGACAGGATCAGCGACAGCAGCACCACGCCGAGAAAGCGTGGCAGGAAATACAGCAGCTTGCGCACCTCGCGAACCAGGGTGCGGTGGGCGAGGACGAGCAGGCCCGTCAGGGTCAGCGGCTCGCTGGCGGCTTTCCCGGTCAAGTGCAGTTCCACCCGCTCCGCCAGCAGACCGTAGAAAGGCGCGGCGATCAGGGTGCTGATCAATGTAAATCCGTAGCCGTAGAACACCAGCCAGAAAATCCCGGCAATCAGCCACAACAGCCATCTCAGCCACTCCAGCCAACCGCCCAGTTGCGCCACCAGCCAGTTGAGCAGGGTGTCGAACTGGGCGACCAGCACCGCGGTGAGCGCCGCGAACAGCAGCAGGTTGATCAGTACCGGAACGATCACGAAAGCGCGAATGCCCGGCTGGCGAAGCAGCTTCACGCCCTGCCAGAAATAGCCGGCGCCGGTAGTGGCCATGGTGTCTCCCCATCTCTCTGCCGTCGGTGGGCGGTGCATTGTGCGTCCAGCCAACTCGCGGGCTGGAGCGCCGGGCTATTGATCACAGCATCGCCGGCAGCAGTGCCGCGAGCATCACCGCCGCGGCACAGACCAGCATCGGCGCCAGCACCTGGCGGCCGAGTTCGGGGCCGGCGATGATCCGGCAGTAAATTCCCTTCATCACGGTATTGGTCGCGGCGG
>Ga0265293_10003188_pt1 | contig 30968 bp, 26 predicted proteins | sample Munlanlewell138R_FD_192505 | JGI IMG/M metagenome (GOLD analysis project Ga0265293, IMG submission 192505) | Leachate microbial communities from a municipal landfill in Southern Ontario, Canada - Leachate well 138R | ecosystem: Engineered > Solid waste > Landfill > Unclassified | place: Canada... | reverse complement strand
CGATAACTTCAGCTGTTAATTCTTGCGCTCCTGTTAGCTTCTTTGGTTCGCCATATGTCCAAGTGTCATCTTCACCAGGAGTTGCTACAGCATAGTGCACATTTTTAAGTCCGAATGTTACTTTATTACTCATGTTTAAATTCCTCCATTTTTATTTCATAAATTCGATAAATGCCTGTATCAACTAATGGATATTCAGTGATCAATTTGAAATCAATACCTGCATTTTGTAATACTTCTTCTAGATTTGTTTCAATTGTTGTATCTTTATTTTTTGTTACAAGTGTAATTTGAATGGTTATCTGCTTCATCAAATATGAATCGTCAGCATATACCTTTGGACTCTTATTCAATTCTTGATAAACAATAAAAGGTGGTAGAGCATTATCTGCTTCATATACAGCATAAAAGACTTTATTAGGTAATACTGTGTTTAACAAACTATAAACATATGATAATCGTTCTTTATTTTCCACTTATTATTCTCCTAATATCATCAAGCATTTTAGGTGTAAAGTAATCAAAAGCTGGTCTCATGAATGGTCGTGCAGCAATGTACTTACCATTTCTATGTTGAAATCCAAACTCTATTAAATGAACCAGTCTACCTTTTTCTTTAGCATGAATGACAATTGTTTTATTGTAACCTTGACCTATATCAGTTTTAATAAACTCATCAGCCATTGCTTTTTTTCTTCCACTTCTTGGTGCATTCGTTATGATGTATTCAAGGATTTTATCTGCTGTATTGTTAAGTTCTTGTTCAAGTTCTTTTTTTACTGAATGAGCATATTCAGATATTCCATTGTTAATTTCATCAACAAAATCATTCAATGTAGCCATTAATATCACTTACCTTTATTTTTGTTTCTATTAAGTAAAGTTCCATAAACTGTCCTTGTTGGTATGTTCTTTCAATTTGATACACTATGTCATCAATTAATGCATGCTTACTTCCGTCATAAAGAAAACTTTGTATCTTTAGAGCTCTATCAACTTTATACTCATTCTTTTTACTTTCATAGTACTCTTTTGATGTCACTGACTTTGATATGCCTATGACTTCTTTTTTAGAAATAAAACCATATCCTTTATTGCCAATGTCATCTTGAAGGTATCTCATTTTAATTAGTGTAAGTCGAATATTAGGACTACTCGGAAACATGATAATCACCATTTGATAAGACTAGTTGATTGAGTAACATATCAAAACTTTTAGGTAGTTCCTTAACTGATCCATCTGCTTTAAAACCAAAAAATGTTTTACAGTATATGACAACTAGCGAATGGGCTAGTGGATTATTGTTTACAACATCTACTTTTATCCCTGTAGAAATTAGTAAGTTTTTACATGCATCAATATGATTACTTAATTCGTCATCAGCATAGGTTTCATTAATTGGAATTAACAATGCTTTTTTTACAGTTTCAAGTAGTCCCATATTCTTCCCTCTTATTCACTTAAATTTTGTTTCTTAACTCTTAAGAAGCCTTTGTATCCTACTACATTACCGCCAGTAAATACTGATGCCTTATAGCAGATAATTCCATCTTTAAACTTATAATCATTTGATTTGCTAATTTCTACTGGTGAGAAGATTGGTACTTCATAGTTCAATAATGAACCATAAGCCATACCATATTCACCAGCAGCTGTACTTACATCGGAAATAGCCTTACAATGTGAATTAATGATATAAGGAATACCATCAATTGTGTTGTTGATATAGTCAATTGTATGAACCTTTCTACCTTCAGCTGTTCTAAGTCCTGCAAATGCTCTTAAATCATTTTTATTAAGAATTAAGTATGCCCCACCTTCAACTTCTTCATCTCCACCATATGCAAAGATGATTTCATCGAGAGTTGAATCTGTAATTGATGAAATTTCTAAATCTTGGGTATCAGAAAGAGCAACTGCCTTATCTGAAAAGATACCTGTAAATGTATTAGATGTACCAGCACCTCTTAAGATTTGTTCACTAATCTTTTTCTTTAATGATAAATTAATGTTCTTTAATACTTCTGCTTGGTATGGTAAGTTTGGTAATTTCTCTAACTCTTCAGTTATTTCTGTATAAGCGGTTACTTTAACTTTTGTAATTGTTAAATAACCATATTCAGGTTCTGTTTCACTGTATGCTTGTCCTTCACCGGTTAATCCTGCAGTTCCACTACCTTTTACAAATGATTTCTTGTATGTTTCACCACCATTTAAGTTCACAACTTTTACTTTATCTACTAAAGCAGATACTTGTGCGAATGGATGTGGTGCAATACCATTAGCCACATGTTCTGGTAATAAAATCTCATCACTAGATACTTGTACTATTCTACTTTCTCTTAAATTCTTACCACGAGTTTCTAATTGGTCTTTATCAACTTGATTAGATCTTTCAATAATCATTGGGTTGATTTTTGTTTTGTTCTGAATGGCAAGCTTTCTTTCGATTGTTTCCTTTTCTTTATTGAGTTCATCAACTTCATCTTCAAGTTTTTCAAGAACATCAAGTGTTACTTCTGAGCCAATCAATCCTTTAATTTCAGTGATACGTGCCTTAATTTCGTTGTTTCTTTTTTCTAAGTTCATCTTTCTTATTCTCCTATTTTTATTTTTAAATCTAGTCTTTTTCTTATAAGTTTAGACTTCATATTTTTCTCAGCTAATTCCATAGTCTTTAGTTCTAAATCCATAGCCTCTAAAGAACGAGCATAAATTGAAGTTTTATCATAAGCTGGTGTGTCAACGATTGAAACATCATATAGACGATCAATCTTTCTAATATGCCTTTTGGGAATATCCCCATCATGGCTCCATTCTTGTTCACTTACAACAAATGCAAAGCTCATCTTATCCAGTAATCCTGAGGCTACCATTTTGAAGATATCTCTATTACTTTGCGTATCTACTAACTCAGCTCTGACCTTTAATCCAACATCATCACTAGTTAATGTAAGTGATCCATTCTTAGTTCTTGCAATAATTAAAAATGAGTCAACATGGTTATATTTCATTGGTACATCCTTGATTGCTTCTGGCATGATAGCATCTTTACTAATACTTTCTATAAAACCATATGTTTCATCACCTATTAATGTTGGTTCATCATAGACAATTGCATAACCTTCAAGAATCATTTTGTCGTTTGCTTCTTCAAGTCTAACTTCTGCAATTCTAGTTTCCTTTTTCATCTTTTCTCAACCTCCTTAGGTTTGGTGTACGCTTCTTTCTCATACACATATTCCAACTCATTATCTTTATAAATAAAGTTTGTTAGTTTGTTCGTTTTACAAAAAGTATCAATCATACCAACTTTTTGTTTTTGTTCATCTAAAATCGTATTTAATACATCTTTTGAAACTTTACCGTTAATTGTTACCTTCATTTAAATCATCCTTCCCTACTTGATATTCGTTTGCTTTAGTAGCATCGACGTAATTGAGTGATTGTAATCTTCTATCACCATTTTCAACAGGTTCAAGTCCCAACAGTCCTCTTGATTCATTCAGTGACATAATGCCTAAACCCATGAGTTTTTCAATCGCAGTAACTTTTGTGTTCCATGATGCGTATTGAAGTCTTTCACTATAAAAAATAATTCGCTCAAAAGTTATCTTGATGGTTATACTTCATAGAAACATCTTTCATATTGGTTAATAATAATGCTGTTGGTTCAATCACTTCAATAAATCCACGTTTTTCATCATCAATCATGGTTTCTGAGTCAAATACAATAGCATATACCTCAAGTATCGTTTCTGTTTCATTTTCTACAAGTATTAAATTAGATATTCTTATTTCTTTATTCAAAAAACCACCTCTATACGACTATTGTATAAAAGTGGTTTATAAAATTTAGGGGTCAAACTGAAGACTTTTTATAAAATGCATTTTTTATGTTAGAATGAACGATGGTAGAACGACCTACTATTTACATGCCGTTGGATGAATTCATTTTATGGATTGATCCGATACTAACTACATCGTGAGGTGTAGTTTTTATTTTTTAAATGTAGAGTATAAATATGGGTCAATAAGGCAAATCTTTGACGGAGGATAGCAATATACAATCATCCTTTTTATTGTTTTCAATCCAAACTGATTTGAAAATTATAATCTAACTGATCACTTCTCATCATAAGCATAATCAATCCTAGTGCTCCACAGTCTGGACAATATTGTTGTAACCCCTGATTTATACCATCATCGTAAGGTATCATAATCCAATTATGATTTTCTAAAATATAATCACCACAGATACAATATGCTCTGTGTTTTGTAGTTGATTGTTTTACATAATGATGTGTAAAGGAATGTGTTGGTTTTATAAAAGATATGCGTGATGATGTGTAGAAACCAGTTTGTGGTGATTCAGTATTCCATGCGTATAAAATAGCATATAATGTTGAACCAGGTGATGCATTACTGTCTAGAATTGTATCCCATTCTGATTGGGTTAAAGTATAATTAGGTGAAGTTAGATATGATGATACAAAGTAAGTATACGAGTCATTATATATCGCAAGTTGAAATCTATTAAAATTATGACTAGGAGTTCCACCTGCAGTCCATGTAAAAACCGGTGGATTTACTTCGGTAACATTAGATGAAACAGTGAAGTTAGTTGGTGCCATCCCGTGTTTATTTAATATATCTCCAAACTTTCCATCTCTATATGGATAGTAAACAGAAAACAAAGTCCAAAAGAATTCATTGAATCTTTCAGGCTGTGATTCTATTACTGCATCCCACATAACCTGATGACCGAAAGATAGATTATCATAGCTTTCAGAGGACGAATAGTTGTCATAAAAATCATAGAGTGCCGCAAATATAGATCTTTCGCAGCCTTCACCTAAAGACCAACTTGTTTCTAAACTTGTCGACCATGTATAATATGTTCCACTAGTCGAGTATGAGTAAGAATTATAAAAAGTATCATTTATGTTCGGGATGCTTCCTAATTCAGTTCCATAATATTGTGTCACAAGAATTGCATAAAAGGTTGGCCATCCTTCACCCCAAGCTAATCTTGTACCTGCATCTTTACCATGTATTGCAATTTGGTCTGCACTAATAGAATGTTCCCCACCAGGGCTATTCGCTAAATCAAAATAATGCTGTATACGGTGACCATATTCATGCAAAATAATATCCCAAAATTCGTAGGCTTCATCTGTTATATAGACTATATTCCAAAAACTATTATATTGATTTCCATCTGCTGGGAATTCGCAAGTAGCATATGGAGCATCGCCATCATTAAATTCATTAACATAGTCTGCTCCAGTAGTTAATGCTTGTGAAACTTGAAATGCTCTATAATCAACTACTGAATTTTGGAGATAATAGCTAAAATACTTATTTTCACCTACATTTAATGAAACGGTTGGTGTATTTGCATAATAACTATCATATAAAATATTTCTTCTTACTTTATTATGAACACTTTTTGAACGTGTCTGTACCCTCACATTTGAAGTATCAGTCAACGTTGTAGTAAACGAATAGTTTCCATTCTCATCAGTATAATCTTCTGCCACTTTTGTACTGTTTACATATAGTGAAACATATGTGTTTTTGAGTGGATATTTAACACCATTAGATGCTTCCCATTGCCATTTACCACTTATGATACTTTCTCCAGAAGTCAAATTACTTTGATCCCAATCAATTAATAATGCCTCTTCTGACTTTGAAAGTTTATTTTCGGTAGCTAAATTATCAAATTCATTAACTCGTAAATCAAATGAATTTTTCGAAATTAAACTGTAATGCAACAAATATTCAGAGATTAATACATCTGGATTGATCGCTGATTCTAAACAAATAAATACTCCATAAGAAGTCGTATAACCATATATGTTTGATACTAAAACTTCTTGATTTTTCAGTTCTAAAATAAGTCTAAATGCGTATCTGTCAGAATCTTGAATATACTTAAATTTAACTTCGATAACATTTTTGTCGATGTCATGTTTCAAAGAGATTATGTCAAATCCTTCAGTTAAATATTGAATATCTAATAGTTCCTGATCTGAATAAACCGTAAATGTAATAGCAAACGAATCTATTAAACTATAAGGTGATTTATTTAAATTTGCTTTAATATATTCGTGCAGAATAACTTCATCACTTTGCTCATTTGATAAAGTTGAATAATCGTTATTGTCTACTTCATTATTTAGGTCGTTTGAGTTATTTGTCGTGAAAGCAGTTAAACCTATCGAAAGGACAACAATAAACAATAAATTTAATGATTTCATTAAGAAAGATAATAATCTTGATTTCATATATTTTCCTCTTTTCTATAATTAAATAGTTATGAATTTATTGAACATTATTAGTTCTATATTCAGAAATTGTTATTATATTGTTTGTAATTAGATAAACATATTGAATTTTCATAATTGCACCAATCGTTTCTGTTTCGTTTGAATCAACATGTATTTCTAACAAGCCTATATAAAAATGACCTTCTGGATTTGTAAAGATATCATTTGGAATTGTAATAACCATATTGAAATCATAAATAGGTGCATTGTTTTCATCTAATACATAATTGTATTTCCCATTTTCATAATCTGATATTTCGAGTAACACCGTTAAGTCATCATTCAAATTCAGCTCTTCATCAACATTATTGGTAACTACAATTCTATATATTATTTCTTCATTTTCATTACTGGTAAAAGTCGTACCTTCTCTACCGATACCAATAAAAACAGAAACTGTAATATTGCTTAATGCAGAATATCCATCTTCCGAAAATATAACTTCAATGCCGTCTGTAGAAACCACATTTTCACTTTGTTTACATGATGTTAAAAAAATCATTGATATTAAAATACAAAAACATATAATCATTTTGAAACATATTGTTTTATAATTATTTCTCATTTTTTATTTCTCCATATTTCAAAAAATTTATGTATAAATCAAACACTAAAATAACAAACAAAATATTTGTTTATACCCAAAAAATTATAAATTCATCATCAATACACCATTAGCATTACCCCCTGTAATGATTATCTTTTGATAAATCACTCAACGTAATAGCAACTATATTATATCACCGGATGTAATCGATTTCAATTAAAACTATAATTCGTCTGTTTTGCTATCATCATCTTTGCCTACTTGATATTCGTTTGCTTTAGTAGCATCGACGTAATTGAGTGATTGTAATCTTCTATCACCATTTTCAACAGGTTCAAGTCCCAACAGTCCTCTTGATTCATTCAGTGACATAATGCCTAAACCCATGAGTTTTTCAATCGCAGTAACTTTTGTGTTCCATGATGCGTATTGAAGTCTTTCACTGTAAAAGATAATCTCTTCACCACGCATGATTTCATTTTGTGTAAGCAAACCTAAAGAAAAAGCCTCAGACATTTGAATGGCTAAAGGCTCGATGGTTTGTTCATAAAATGAGTTGAACTCATCTTCTGTATATTTGGAATGAAAGATTGGAACTGATACACCAAAGTAATCTAGGATTTTTGATTGTAAAAACTCTAATGTGTCTTTATCTATTAGCTTTGGATCTGTTGTTAAAGGTACATAATCACCTTTCAAATCCACAGGAATAATTGAACTGCCTCTATTTTTGATAGACTCTTTTAATATTTCATTGAATGAATCAAGTTGTTTTTTCTTATCTGTTTCACTTAGCATGGCACTCATTTTAAGAAGTCCCTTAATTTGCATGGAACTTTTAAGAGCATTATCGATACCTTGAAGCACATTCTCATTGATTTGAATTGTTTTTAAGAGTGCTTCTTGGTCACCTTTAGAACTTGATCCACCAAAGATCTGATTCGTATGATAAAACCTTTTAATGTGTATTATGTTCTCATATGGAATCGTGAAGGATTCTTCTCTATCAAATCTGAACTTTAAATAGTAACTACCACCTGAATCTATGATTGGTTCAACAATGGATGGTTTAAGTGGATAAAGAGCTTTGATTTCACCCGTTGCACCATCAAACATTGGATAGATAAATGCATTGTCGTTCATGAGTAATGTAGTTATCACCATATAGATAAATTGGTAAGGTGTCATTACTTCATTTGGCTTGTGCTTTAAAATAAAAGACAGTCTGCCAGATTTCTCTGTAACTGTCTTATCGTTTAATGTTTTTATATATCTTGGTTTTAGTTTTGCACATTGACTAGCTATCCTATCAACAGCAATCTTTACTACATCCGATTTAGATATATCACTTCCAAAAGGAACATGTGGACTATTAAAGTCACTTACTAATTTAAAGGACTCTGTTGAGACCTGTTTTTTCTTTCTTTTAAATATGGCCATAGAGACCTCCATAAATTAATTATTTAGTTAACATTTTTTTAATTGTGTTTTTAGTTGGTTCAAATAATTTCTCACCCATATAATGGTCTAATTGTTCTACAGTTTCCAAAATCTGCGCCAAAACTTCTTTATCAAAGTTTGATAAATATTTTTCATAAGACTCAAATACACTTTTAGGCGCACTATTTGTTAGAAAATATTTATTCATATGTTTATTAAAAACATGCCATTTTTTATTTTCTTGAAATCTAAATTCTATAATATTTAGTGCTTCCTTTTCTGTAAAATGGTTTTCTCTTTCTTTTATGAAGTTCCAAATCAAATTATCCAAAGCTCTTACAGTAAAGTGTGGATATTTATTTTTTACAATTAAAAACTCTTCATTAAATACTTTTTTAAGTGTAGTTTCATCTAGTTTTCCATAACCTAAATACGATTTAAAAAAAGTGTAAATATGTCTATCAGCCTTAAATCTATTTACATCTCCAGCATGCATCATAAGGTAATGAAATGCAATACCACTGCCTTGGCCTTTAATTTTTCTAATTTCCAGCTCAAGTTTTTCTTGATTTTGAAAATTTAATAAATCTTTTTTCGTATCAATTTTATTATTATATAAAACTTCAATGACACTTTTAACTGCTTCTGCTTTTAATATTCCATTTACAGCTGATGTTCTTTGCCTATTATTAAAGACATAATTTGCTAGTTGTTCTGGACTAAAATCATTAAATTTATTCACAAATTCTGTAATTGTAAAATCATCACTTCTTTTATTTATTCCGACATATTTAGCAAATCTATCTACTACTTTTACAGTTGTTTCATACTTAGCAGAGATTGAAAATATAGAATCAATTACTGCTAATACTAAACTAATATTATCATATTCGCTAGCACTTTCATTTTCTTTATATGCTATAAACTTTCCATGATTTAGGACATCAAAAATATTCATTAAAAACAACTCCCAACTTTTATTCAATTATAGCATATTTTCATATTCGATTTTATATCGATTTAATACAGCATAGGCAATGATAAGTGCTACTGCTCCATCAATTCTTTTATACTTACTTCCAAGTTTTGATGGTTGGATGTTTCCATTGATATCAATCTTAGCTTGGGTATTCGATAAGTTCCATTTCATTATTGGATTATTGTTGTAGATCACATTACCGTTTTTTAGATCTGCTTCTAATTGTTTCATTGGTTCTGATAAGGAGTAGATCCCTTGTCTGACCTTTTCCATTTCAAAACCTAAGTCTTCCATTTCTTTAGTCCAGTACAGACTATTCCAAGGATCATACCCAACCCAAAGTGGTCTGATTTCATAAGTTCTAATCATCATTAGAAACCACTGTGTTACAAGTGTGAAATCATTTTGATTACCTTCTGTTACAGTAATCAATCCTCTTTGAACCCAAATATCATATGGAACGTTATCCTCTTCTTTTCTGCGTTTAATAACTTCACTTGGCATAAAGAATTGTGGTATAACATACTTCTTACCATCTTTGATTAATAGTATGAGTGCAACCGTAAGATCAGTTGTTGATGATAAGTCAACACCACCAATAGCGTAGCTGTTTCTTAATTCGTTGATATCATAGGTTGTTTCATTATTTAGATCATTATAAGTCAACCATGATCCTTGTTCTAATTGTTTAATGTTGAAGTCTTTGCAAAGCATCGTAACTCGTGTAGCTAGGTCGTGTCTGGATTTATTCATTAAATCCTCAAGGTAGGAGTAAGTCTTTACAGTGCCTAAACTAGGATTACTTTTTTGCCATGTACTTTTATCTTCATATATTTCATTAATTGAGTCTTGAGTATATAACCAGGGAAGTACTCGTTCATCGTCAATCTCCCCTTTGATCATCTTTCTAACATAATCAAGTTTACTATCTAAGAAGCCACCTACTGTATTACCTTCAGTTGTAATAATAAAAATTAACGGCTCTTCTTTAGTTGATTGACTTTGTTTTATTGCATCATAGACTTTTGAATCAGCCATTTCATGAACTTCATCAATACAACCAACCTCTATATTGTAGCCATCCTTATTTCTTGATTGTGCTGATAGTTTCTTTATTTTGTTTTTTGTTTTTGGTGAGTAAATGTGAAAGATATTCTTCTTACTTCTTTTTTCATTCGATAGAGCTTTTGAGCCTTCTCTCATGTTGTTGATTTCTTCAAACAAAATGTTAGCTTGTTCAGATGTATTAGATGCACATACAATATCAACACCACCTTTAGATAAGAAAAACTCAGCTAAGTCAATACCTGCAATAAATGTTGTCTTACCATTCTTTCTAGCAATCAACAACAATACTTCATTGAATCTTCTTAAATTAGTATCTGCCATTTTAAATCCATAAGCAGTTTGAAGTACTGCTTTCTCCCAAAGTTCAAGAATAAATGGTTCTCCGTTAAATGGACTTTTAGTATGTTTGCAGAAGGTCTCAATAAACTCGATTCGAATATTACCAGGACGTTCATCAAATATGTATCTTGGGTTATCCATATCTTTAATGAGTGATTCTAGGACTGTTAGAAGTTCTTTTCCAACGATAATATTACCCTTTTGAATCTCATCGTAGTATTCCAATAAATAGTTCATTCTGACATTCTGCCTATGAACTTGTCAAACTCATCATCTTCATCAATAATGTTTTTACCCATTATGGAATTAAGTGTCTTTATTACAGTTCCATATGCATTCACTAGTTTCGTGTAATACTTGGCTGCTTCAGTTTGACGTTGTGCACCTTTTTTGGAAATTTGAACAGCTCCATATTTTTTAATTTGATTTTGAAGTGATTCTAATTGAACTCTCATAAAAGCTGCTTCATTGATTAGATTATCAACAAGTTCACTTTTTGATTGTTCAACTGATACAAAAAGTGTCTTTAATCTTTCATATTCAATTTGAACTTTATCAATCACTGCCATAATGTTCACTCGCTTTCAATAAAAATAAAAAGCCACTTTCGTGACTTAACTTGATTTTAGAATTTTCAAAAAATTGGGCTTCCATTTTTTAAAGGCCCACCCATGCGGTACCCTATCACTAATTATTTAATTTAAAAAGGGGGGGATAATTGATAATTTCAAAATAGATTATTAATCAGAGTTTTTTTTCTTATACATATTTATTATTAAAAATACAAAGCTTATCAATCCCATAAACAATAGCAAAGAACCAAGAAAATAAAAAACACTTTCATCAGTTGTTTTTTCAGCTGATATTAAGGATATAATCCCAGTTAAAAAAAATGTGAATAAGGATGCTGACCAACCAACAATTTTTTTCATAATCGTTTAACCTCCTCTTCTTTATTTATTGCCAAATAGCGTATATTTTTGTTTCTACAAAGATGTAGTTTCCATCTATATCATATATTCTTTCAGGAACAAGGTCCTTTTCAAAATCCCAGGGTTCAATTCCATCTAAATCCTTATACCAGCCAACAAATTCATATCCTTCCTTATACGGATTTGGCGGAATAACATTGACTATTGTTCCATCAACATCATCGATAAAAAAACTATCATTTGGATTATCACTTAAGTAGTATGCGACATTTGCCGGAACATAGTTATATCTATCTAGATGCCCCAATCTCACTTTATCTTCATAATATTCATTGTTTACAAACACTTTACTATTTATATTTGTCTTAGAATTTGAATAAATATCACTATCAGCATGTCGTGATCCAACATAAATATTAAGGGTTGCATTATCATAATATTGAAATTATAATTCTCATTACTACTCCTCCTTATTGATTAATTTGTATAATTATATTACTAACAAATTAAATTATTACATAATGATATACAACAATAAGTAGTACTTTTTAAATAACTTGATATTTAATTTTTTTATAAAATTGACTTTTTAAACTGATAAGAATAAAATCAAAACATAGTATCAACTAAATATTTGAAATTAGGAGAAATAGGGTAGGAAGTTATTAATGTAAATTTTAACGTATACTAACATTTATTCAAACTATTTTTCTAGAAAACATGAATATGCAGCTGACTGTTTTGTTGCCGAAACATATTCAAAAGAACTGATTATAACGGCTTTAAAACAAATGTCTTATAAAAATATGGAAGATATTTCGCCGCATCCATTATATATTATCATGACTTACACCTATCCACCTTTAATTTCAAGAATTGAGGCTTTAGACAAACTATAGCTTTATCAAAAAACAGATTATTTATTAATAATAAAAATCATTAAATCTTGTAAGTTTTAGAAAGTGTTTTCATTTAGTTTACATTGGTTGATTTTGTAAAATAAAAGAGTTACAATTTAAATGTCAAGATGAAATTGACCAGAAAAAATAAGAAAGAAGGCTTTAAAAGTGAAAAAAATAATGCCATTATTTATGGCAATATTAGGTTTATTTATGTTAGTAGGATGTGGCTTAGCAAAAGAACACGATCCATTTGGTTTAGTAGTTATTAAAAAAGACTACACTGATCCGGCCTTTCCTGAAGGAAAAGATGTGGAAGTATTAAATATGAATATTGAATACGACGGAGTATCTGTATTAAACTCAATTGAAAAAGTTGTAAAATTAGAAAGAAAAGAAATCAATGGTAAGTCAACGATTGTAGCAGTTAGAGAACATGGTTTAGTCGAAGATCATTGGTTTGAAATTATTTACAGTTATCTTAACGAAGAATTAGAAACAATTACTCAAACATTTGAAGACTTAACAGATTTAACCGCACCAAGAACACCTTTTGTTATTACATTTAAAGAAATAGCTCCGGTTGAATAAAATAATTAAAACTATATAGGTACTAATAAAAAAAGAGTTATTTTTAACTCTTTTTTTTATCTCTTTAGTTATTCCGAAACAACATTAACATATCGTTTCGTTGTAGCCTTATTTCCGCTTGAATCACTTACTTCATAAGTAATAATATATTCTCCAATAACTTTATTATTAACTAAACCATTTACTTTAATTTGTTCACTTAGATTACCATCATAATTATCATAGGCGCTTGCACCACTATCAACCCATTCTTGATTTATTATAATTGTATCGATTCCTTCATTAATATAAATCGTTGGTTTAGTAGTGTCTACAACCGTTACAACGCGTGTTATTTCTTTTTTAGACCCTTTATTAGTAGTCTTATATACAACGCTGTAAACGCCTAGTTTTGAGGTATCAACATCGTTAAAAATTACTTCGCAATTAATAACATTGTTGTCTTGATCAAAGGCACTGCAACCAGCATCAATCCAATCGTTACCTACTTCAATTGTATCGATGCCTTTATTTAGTTTGATTTCAAGTTTTAAGTCAGTTTGCCTAGTTTGACATCCAACTAACAAAAATGATAATAACAAAACGAATATTACTTTTTTCATGCTAGTAATTCCTCTTTTCTTTTAAAGTATGGAACAGTTAGTTCCGGAATTTTATTATCTTTAGTTAATACATAAACATAGCGAACTTGCGAATATGTTGTATTACCAACTACTATTTCATATTTAATAATATAAACACCAGGTTTTGAAGTGTCAACTACTGTTTTAGTATCACCAACGTAAGTTATTCCGTCAATTACAAACTCACAACCTTCATCAATCCATTCATCACCTTCAGTAATGGTATCTATGCTTGGTTTTAAATTGGTTGTTGCTGTTTTCTCTTTTTCAATTACATTAACAACTCTTGTAATTGTAGCTTCATTGCCAGCACTGTCAGTTGCACTGTAAATTATTATGTACCTGCCCGGATCTGATGTGCTAATATTATAAATGTTTTGATAATAATTAATTTGTTCATTACTATTATCTAAAATGATAATTCCGGTGTCAATCCAATCATCACCAACATAAACGGTATCGATTCCTGGATTGAGAATAAGTGATGGTTTTAAGACATCAACTACCTTATAATATAATTGAATTGATTGAGTTAATGGCGTTCCTTCATTCCATTTTAAATAATGATTAGAATCTAAATACCAGCCAGTAATTTCATATCCCTCATCTATATTAATTTCTGGTAAATAAACTTCAGTTCCTTCTAATAAGTTTTCTTGGAAAATTAGGTAACCGTCTTCATCATAAATTTGATATGAATAAAACGGTTTGGTATTTTCAATTTTTGATGAAGTATATTCAACCCCGTTATAAATAGTTGAAGCACGGTGCATAAATATTCCACCTAATCCTAACGATGCTTCTCTTATTGTTTCAATATCAATTACTACTTCTAAAATTATTTCATGACTTTCATCGTGATAACAAACTACTTTTACAGTTGCTTGATATTCATCCCAAACAAAGATTGGCAAGGTATAAACATGATTTAACTGAGTGATCGGCTCAGTTTTTTGTTCACCACACGCAAGACATGTATATAATATTTCACCCGGAGCATCACAAGTTGCTTCTTTAGTAATTACCCCTAAATCCCAAATATGAGAGTCAACTATTGAATTAGAAATTTTAACTTCAATATATTCATTGCAATCTTGACATTTTCTGGCGAAAATGGCTTGTTCATCATTAATTTGGTAAACTAATTCAAAATGTCCTAATCGATGATTTGATGGTTCATCAGGATCGAATGAAGAATTTAAGTAATTCGTTAAAATTAATTGACACATTTCACATTCATAGTAATAAATTATACCTTCTTCCTCAATTGATATTACATCATCAATTAAACTTTGGATTATTACAAATAATTCCGGACTAATAGGTTTTTTAATGTAGTTATGTGAAATTGGATCAATTCGTTGAATAAATTGATTGCCACAAATCGTGCAAGTATATTTGATTTCGCCCATTTCAGTACAACTAGCATCTTTAATAACTTCGTATAAATAATTGTGTTCTAAGGCCTGAATTATTTCCGTTTCAATTTCACCACATTCTAAGCAATATCTGTATTTACTTCCTGGAACGAAACAGTTTGATTCATTTTCAATGATCCAGTCACTGAATGTGTGTGCTAGTTTATTAGTCGGATTAAGTCTAATTTCTTCTCCGCAAAGTAAACATACATATAAATCATAGCCTTCGCTATTATAAGTTGGATCTACTGTTTTAATATATAAAAGTTCTGAGTGATTATTTTTACTAATAACTTCTTCTTCAAATATGCGGCCACAATCTATACATCTTTTAACTTTTAAACCATCCTCAGTACAAGTTGCTTCTTTTAACACTTCCCATTGGCCTAAATAATGAGCTTCAAATACCGCATCAGCGTTAATATCAACGATTGAAGTAGCTGGGATAAAGTCCACAATTCCGTCTTTATCTAAATCCCAACCAATAAATTCATAAAAGATATTATTTTCATAATAGTTTTCGATATATGGTTGACGAACTATTTCTGATCTTGACGGATAATTTATTAAAATTAATTCGCCGTTAAGGTAAAATCTAGCTGTAATCCACTTATCACCGTAATATACGCGGTTATCGTTATGCCAATTCGGATAAAACACATCCCACATTACATCTGATTTACTAGCTTCAAGATAAACATCAATATTTTCTAAACCATATAAGACATAGCTTGAATAAATTTCAACATCTTTAGTAAAGATAATTTCTTTTAAAGTCGGTGGAAATTCAAGATTATAGCCATAATAAGTATGTAATTGCCAATTTTCGGTTGGCGCTTTTTGTATAATTAACGTTTCTAAGTTAGTAAAAAAGATTAGGTCATCAATTAATGTTAAATCTATTTCAAATGATTTAATAGTTTTATTATATTCAAATACCCGGTAAGCGATAAAAGTTGTTCCCTCATTTAAAGAGAAGTATTCTAAATTATCTCTAACAGCTAATAAATAATTATTTATATATAAACCGTCATTTGACCAATTTGATTCGTCATTATATATTCCTGTATCATATAATATGTTAGATCCTACTTTTATTAGTGAAGAAGGCATATTAATTGAAGTTAAGTTTTTAATATTGTTAAAAGCATAATCTTCAATTACTTCCAACCCTTCAGGTAAGATAATTGATGATAAATTAGTTTCTCTAAAAGCGCTATAGTTAATTTTCTTAAGGCCAGATGGAATATTAATTTCACTTAAATTAATACATTCATAAAAGGCACCAATGCCTATTTCAATGACACTCTCAGGTAGTGTAACTTTTTCTAACTTTCTATCATTAAAAGCTTCATTTGAAATTTTTAAAAATCCTTCTGGAACAATTACTTCTCGCGCCCCGTGAAATTGATTGATGACATAAGTACTACCATTAAACGATGACGGTAGTGTTACGATATCTAAATTACCCAAATAAGCTTTTAAATAATAAGTGGCTTCAACTTCAACATATTTAAATAGAAAATCATCATTAGTTATATGATATGTTATTCCTTCATCACGGTAAGTAATACTACCGTCTTTATTAACAATTTTTGTGGCATAATAAGCAATTTCACCGTGTTCTTTCGATCCAAATTGTAAATTTATATTACTATTATTAATGATCTCATATAAATTTGGACAATATGAAAATGCAGAGACATTAATTTCTTCTAACGTTGAAGGTAAGACTACTTTATATAATTTCAGGCTATTACTAAAAGCTGAACCATTAATTGTAATAACACCTTCTGGAATTATTAAAGTTTCAATATCTGTTCGGTAAGCAATCATATCAATTTCAGCAATTGCCGGTAACCTCAGTGAACTAATTCTTGATCCCGTAAAAGCCCCTTGACCAATCGTAGTAACACTATCAGGAATATAAACACTATCTAAATATAATTGGTTGGCAAAGGTAAACTCGCCAATTTCAGTAATAGTATTAGGAATGATAAGATTTCCTTCTAAATTAGGTAAGGCAAAAATAATTTTAGTAATATTTTTATTATAAACTACACCATCAATTATTGTGAAAAAGTCTTCATTTAAATCTAACTCTATCGTTTCTAATTGATCAGATGAAATAAAGATACTTTCACCGATATTAGTTACTGAGTTAGGGATATTTATTTTAACTAAATCATAACAATAAGAAAAAGCCCTACTTCCTATTGTTGTAACACCTTCATTAATGATAACTTCTACGACTCCACTAAGATCAAAAGCTCTATCTTTTATTACAGTAACAGTACTTGGAATTTCAATACATTTCAATGATTTTGTAGAAGTAAATGCACCTGATTCAATATATCTCAAACCTTCTGATAAATTGATTTCTTCTAATTTATCACATAAATAAAATGCATGACTAGATATTTTTTCTATCGATGGTGGTAAAACTACTTTTCTTAAGTTTCGGCATCCGTAAAAAGCAAACTTACCAATTTCGGTAATAGTAGTTCCATCTTCAAAATAGACTTCTTCAATAAATTGATTATCTTGTAATAAATAATCAGTATTAGTAATAGTCTTAGGAATAGTAATCGATTTAACTATGCGACTAATAAAGTAAATCTCAGTTTTTCGGAGATTATAAAGTACACCTTCATCAAAAGTGAAATTTTTATTATTAGGATCAATCGTTAAACTTTCGATTAAATTAAATGAAGATGTTGAAATATTTTTCACATTAGCTGACAAATAAAGATTTTTTAGTTTAGGACAATCCGCAAATGCACCCGATGAAATTGTTATAAGACCTTCTGGTAATATAACTTCTTCTAAATTCAAACAACGATTAAAAGCATATGCCTCAATCGTTTTTAAATTAGTTGGTAAGACGATTGATTTTAAAGCGTAACACCCGCTAAAGAAATAAGTTGGTAATCTTTCCATATGATTAGGTAAGATAACAATTTCAAGATTTCTACTACCTGCAAACATGTAATCACCAAAACTAGTTACACTATCAGGTATGTCAATACTTATTAAACTAGTACAACCCCTAAATGCAAATGAATCTATTTTAGTCAAATTTTGAGGTAATTCAATATTTTTTAAATTGATACATTTTTCAAATGCACTTTGTCTGATTGTTAAAATACTAGGTGGTAAAACTATTTCTTCAACATAAGCATTGTTATAAAAGGCTTCATCATCAACTAATTGAAAACCATTTGGAATTATTATTTTTTTAACATTTTCACTATTAAAGTGTTTAATCTTATATGAATGACCATCATAATGTAGTGGTAATGTAACTTCTGATTCACTACCAACGTATCCGATTAAATAATAAACATTATTATCTTCTTCAAAAATAAAATCATTAATGTTAATGTAATCATATTCTTCTTCGACATAGTTATTATCTAAAATTGTTCCATCTTGTAAAACAATTCTTGTAGCATTTTTAGCAATTTGACCATAATCTAAACTACCAAAGTTTAACTCAAGATTACTATTGTTATTAATTATTTGAAGACTCTCACAATTATAAAAGGCATTATTTGAAATACCTAATAATGTTGAAGGAAGTGTAACCTCTTTTAAACTAGTACAATTTTCAAACGTACTGGCATTAATATATCTTAATCCTTCTGGTAAAACGATCGATTCAAGACTATAACAATTTAAAAAAGCATATTGTTCAAGTAATTCTAAACTATCCGGTAAAACGATATTAACTAAACTGTCACAATTTGAAAAAGCAAACATCCCAATTTCAGTAACGCTATTAGGAATTTCAATTGTTTGTAGTGACTCACAACTTGAAAAGGCTGAACGTCCAATTGAAACAATACTATCCGGTAAGACAATTTTTCTTAAGCCATGATTATTATTGAACGCTTGAGATGTAATCTCAGTCAAAGTAACTGTTGATGGTAAAATTATTTCTTCTATTGAATGACAGAAATAAATCATAATATGACCAATATCTACTAGGTTTGGTCCGAATGGAAATTCCTTTAAATTACCAAGTGAGTTTACGGTAAGAACTCCGATTTCTTCAACTGAATCTGGTATATAAATATATTTAAACGGTGAACGGTACGGTTCGTTAGTAAATCCACCTAAATTAAAGTTACTAATCCGAGTAATTCCTTCAGGTAAAATAATTTCTTCTAACATTAAATTACTAAATCTAACATCACATTGATCAAATATCTTTGAAAAATCACCTTCAAGATGTAGTTTTCCGTAAATTCCATCGCCAAATGTCGAAAATGAGAAATCCGGATATAAAACTTTATATAGCCTTCGTTGACCCATATTCATAAATCTTGAAACTTTATAAACTGTTATTTTATTAGTTAACTCATATTTTGCGGTCGTAGAACCAAATGCGCGGTGATGTACTTCAGTAACTGAGTGGGGAATTTCAATTTCTTCTAAATCTCTTAAGCCGTAAAAAGCACCCGTTTTAATGGCCGGTAACCCCTCAGTAATTGTAACTTTTTTAAGACTACTAGGAGTATAATGATAATTTGATTGATAGCTTCCTGCTCCGAAAAAGTATCCAAGCCAAGTAATATAATCATCATTAAAGTACTGTCCGATAAACGGAACAGTCATTTCTTGTAAATTATTACAATCACTAAAAGCTCCTAAGCCAATTATTAAATCATATTTATTTTTATCTGATATTACAACTTTATTTATTTTAGTTCCTCTAAAAGCATATTCGCCAATTTCAATAACACTTGAAGGAAGCTCTAAGTTTTTAATGCCACTATAAGCAAAGGCATAATTAGAAATTAAGTTAATTTCATGTTTAATACTAAATGGCAATTCTTTTAATTTATTTGTACCATAAAAAGCAAAATCAGCAATCTCAACAATACTTTGTGGCAAGATTATATTTTCTAAAGACTGACAACCATAAAAGGCTCCTTCATAGATTCCAGTTAGTTTATTATCTTTTTCAAAATTAACTGTTGTTAAATCTTTTGACATCGCAAAAGCATAATAATCAATTGATATAACACTTTTTGGTATTGTAATTTCTTGTAATTTAGAGTTATAAAAAGCTCTAAAACCAATTGTTAATAAGTTAATATTTTCTTCAAATTCAACTTTTGTAAAGTTGCTATTTTCAAAAGCCCCAAATCCAATTACTTCAACTGTATTAGGCATTATATAAGTGCCAGTTTTAGCACCTGGTACTGCGATTATTTTTTTACCCGTTTTATTAAATAAAATACCGTCTATCGCTTGAAATTTAGGGTTATCAATGTCAACACTAAATTCAAATAACTTAGTTAATCCCACAAATGCATATTCACCAATATCTGTAATGTTAGACGGAAGATGAAGAGATGTTAAAGATGTATTGTAAAATGCATATCTAAAAATTTGTAAGCTTTCAACTTCACCAAAAGTTACTTCTTCTAGTAACAAAGCATTTCTAAAGGCATTATCTCTAATTGCTATTACACTATCAGGTATGATAACTTCAGTTATTTTTGTACCATAAAAAGCCATTTCAGGTATTTCTTGGAAAGTTGCTTCACTTAAATCAAGCTCCAAAATGCCACTATTCATAAAGACCGCTTTTTCCATTATTTGAACAGAACTAGGAATCTTTAAATACTCTAGACTGTTAGTATTACTAAAAGCATACTGTTCAATCTTTTCAAGTTCGCTATTTTCTTCAAACATTAATGTCGATATTAGAGTATTATTAAATGCATACTTTCCAATAAAGGTTACTTTTGAAGGAATTACAATTGAAGCCAGTTGACTATTTTCAAATGCGTTATTAGAAATAATTTCTAATGTATCAGGTAAAACAATTGATTCTAAGTTTTTTTCATAAAAAGCAAAACCACCGATTTGAGTAATATTGCCTTCTAGATTTAATGCACTTAAATCGACTTCAAGATCATTTCCATAATAATCAATAATAGAAATATTATTATTTTTTAAGACTGCATATTTAAAATCTCCACTTTCACCAACACTTAAAACACCAATATAGTAACCTTGAATACCATAATCCCAATTTTCTTGTAGTGTTGCTGGTAAGTTTTCTGATACAAAGTATAAATTAATATTACTTGTTTTATCAAAAGCATGACGACCAATAAATTCAACTGATTCTGGAATATTTATCTCAGATAATATTCCACAACCATAAAACGCAAATCTTCCTATACTCTTCACCGTTTTAGGAAGCGTGATATCATATAAAGTTGAACAATCTTTAAATGCAAAGTTCCCAATTACTTCAACCGGTGCATTCCCAAAATCAACTGATTGTAAAGCCCTTAAATTAGCAAAGGCATAAGCCAACACTACTTCTAGCTGGCTTCCTTCTAAAAACTTAATTTTTTGAATATTATTACAGCCCTCAAACAAATTAGCACCGATTGAATATAATTCACTATTATAATCAAATGTGACATGTTTTAATTGCTTTGCTTCTAAAAAGGCAGAAAAACCAAATGAATTAACTGAAGATGGTATTACAATTGATTCAATACTAGAAAATGCAAAAGCATAATCAGAGATTCGTTTGAGCGAACTATTTTCTTCGAAGGTAATCGTTTTTAAATTAACAGTATTTGAAAATGCGAAGCGACCAATTTGAATAACTCCGTTTGGAATTTCTAAACTTGGTCCTAAATTAATGCTGTTTGAAAAAGCATGCTCCTCAATTATCTTTAAACTATTAGGAAGTGTTATGTTAGTTAAACTTACACTATTAGCAAAAGCTTTTATACCAATTTCTTCGATTCCTTCTGGCAAGATAATATTTGTTAAGTGTAATGAACCTTCAAACGCTGAATCACCAATATAAACGGTTGAACTAACAACTTCAAAAACACTTTGGGTTCTTCCTTTAGGATAATCAAGTAAAATCGTTCGATCACTTGTATATAACACCCCATCAATATCGATATAATCAATATTGCCAGCGACAACAAAGATATTTTCTAATTGGTTAGCTTCAGCAAAAGCACCTTCTTCGATATCAGTTACTTTTGAAGGTATGGTTATTTCTAATAAACCACTATTTGCAAACGCATAGCTTCCAATTGATTTTAAATTTTGAGGTAAATTAATTTCTTCAAGTGATAATGTTAAACCAAAAGCCCATGAGTTTAAATATTGTAAATTACTATTTTCACTAAAATTAACTTCTTCTAAGAAATAATTAGCATAAAATGCATAGCTTCCTAATGAAGTTACTGAAGTTGGAATATCTAAAGTTGTTAAATTATTATTTGCAAAGGCAAAATCATCAATTGATAAACAATTACTACCTTCTTCAAATATTAATTGTTCTAATTCAAAGTTATTGCTAAATGCTGCTCGACTAATTCTTATTATATTTTTAGGAATAGTAATATTAGTAAGACTACATCCTGTAAAAGCAAAAGTATTAATATTAACTAAACTACTGCCGATATTTACATCAGCAAGTAATGAACTATATGAAAAAGCCATTTGTCCAAGCGTTTGGATGTTTTCTAAATCAATTGAAACTAAGCTTGATTGATAAAAGGCAGAATCACCAATTTTATTAACATTTTTTAAATCAATTTGTTTAAAACTACTATTAGCAAAAGCATAGTTTCCAATCGTTGTTACTGAATCTAACAAGCTAAACTCATTTTGATAGTTATTCGGATAAGCCACTAATTCCGTTAATGAAATATTGTATAAAACCCCTTCGCGCGAACGATAATTTTTATTACCTGCTAACACATTGATCTCAGTTAAGTTAGTTGCCGAGTAAAAACTAGAACCATCAAGTGTTGTTACACTGGCTGGAATATCAAATTTGGCTATGCCCGTATGAGCAAACGCGAGCCCCCCAATTTCTTTTAACTGAGAATTTTCCATTATTTCGATATTTCTTAAACGAACATTATTATTAAAGGCTTCATCACCAATAACTTTAACGCTACTTGGAATTACGATATTTGTTAAACGATTACAGTTAATAAAAGCACGATTACTAATTGTTTCTAATTGGTTGGGCAAGTTAATGGTTATTAAATCTATTCGGTTAGCAAAAGCCCCATATCCAATTGAACTGACGACTTTATCATCAATATATTCAGGAATAGTTATATACTTTCGTTTCCCTGTATAACCAGTAATTTCAATCGAGTTATCGCTTAATACATTATATGTATAAGGAACACTATCATCTTCATTTTCCCATTTAGCATAAAGAGTTATATTATAAGTAAACAAATCTTCGAAATAATTAACTTCTTCTGTACATTCGATATCATAAAACCAACCAGCAAATACACTATAGTTACGAATTGGTTCGGGGTAATATTGAAGCGGTTTATTCATGATAAATATTTGTTTGATATTATCTAGTTCATCCGCTTGAATGTCAAAATTAATTATTCCCCGATATTCTCTTAATAAAGCGGTAAAATCTAGCGAGCCAAAACCGTAGTATAAATCTTTACCTGGAATTCCTAAATCAAAACAAGCACCATATAAAATTTCTAATAACTCGTTAAATTCTAAATACTTTACTGACTGATAAATTAGGGCTAAAGCTCCACTTATAATAGGAGCAGAAATACTAGTTCCACTAACCTTTTTATATCCTTGATTAATATCGGTTGTAAAAGCTGTCCCTGGAGCTACCAAATCAACATTATCACCGAAGTTAGAATAATCAGCCAGTTCCCAACTATTCTCTTCTAAAGCGCCAACTGCTATTACATTTGGATCAGCAGCAGGGTAATGTAAATTCATACTACCTTTATTTCCTGCAGATGCAACACAAAAGATATCATTATCAACAGCCATTTGAAGGGCTTCGGCAAACACATTATGACTTCCTGAAAAAGACATATTAATAACATCTACATATCTAGCAATTGCATAATATATTCCAAATAATAAATCAGAACTACTAAGATTGCCGTCACTATTTAATTCACATTTAATAACTAATAAATTAACCCTAGGTGCGATGCCAGTAATTCCACCATTATTCATCTCAGCACCAATTATACCGGCTACACCAGTACCATGGCCATCTTCATCAGCAATAATACTCCAGTCATAATCATCACCATTCATATAGTGTGAAACTACTTTATCAGTTGATGCATTATAAGAATGTTCCGAAACTCGGCCATTAAATTCAGGATGATCAATATCAATACCGGTATCGATAATAGCAACTGTTGTCGATAAACCTTGATAATTTTCCCAAACATTAGTTAGATTTAAATAATTTAAATAAGTTTGTTCCGGATAAAATTCATCACTTGGAACATAACTTGATGGAATAATAGGAAGCTTTAAAGTATCTTCTTCTATCTCACTTGGTTGAAAATAGTAGTCAATTGACAATTCATTAATAACATCATGATTAATCTTATTTTCAAAAACATCTTTTACAGTTATACCTTTAGGCAATGTTAAAGTTGCAAACTGCTCATCATCCGACATTCTAAGTTGAGCGTTAAATCTACTTGCTAATTTTTTAGATTTCGTCAAATTGGTGTCATGAAGAACAATTTTTTGTTCATCATAAGTCCCCACATTATTATAAATTTCATTTAATTTGTCATTAATTTGATTATTAGTTTTTAAATCACTACCAATAAACAATAAAAAAACAACTATTAAAAGTCCAAAGAAAAAACTTGTAATAGTTGTTAGTAGCTTTTTGATGCCTCTCATTGACATGCCTCCTTGTTGTTTAACTAAACTTGATAAAATTTTTGCCAAACTGTTTTAAATTTATGAATCGAATTTTATAAGAATAAAATGAAAAAACAAAAAAGTTTTAATGATTTAATTTAGAAAAAGATTATAATTTATCTTAATTATATCATTAATTATAATATAAAGCAAGGGAACTCTAACTATCGCTAAAAATTATAAAAAGGGAATGATTTATACCCTTATTAATTACTAATCTTGTTAACAAATTATATGGTTTGTATAATTTATTAAAATATTGTTATAATACTTTATGTGCTATTACAATATTTGAAAACCAAAAGGATGGTAGCAATGAAAAAAATTTTATTTTTAATAACACTTTTTGTAACATTACCGTTTATAGCAAGTTGCAATAAAAAAAATACCGAAGGAAATGAGGATATCGATATGACACAATTAAAATATTATGATTATTTAAATGATAATAATCCTACAATAATAATTAAAGTAAAAGGATTTGGGACAATGGAATTACAATTATTTGAAAATATAGCTCCTATCACAGTTGCTAACATCAAAAACTATATTACAAATAATTCATATAATAATAGTAATTTTCACCGAATTATCGAAGACTTTATGATCCAAGGCGGGATTGTAAAAAATACAGAAAACCCAATTACTGGGGAGTTTAACTCTAATGGGATTCAAAACGACTTAAAACATTACCGTGGTGTAATTTCAATGGCAAGAACTTCTATTAAAAATAGTGCCACCAGTCAATTTTTTATTGTTCATAAAGACTCACCTTGGCTTGACGGCGAATACGCAGCTTTTGGTGGTCTTGTTAGTGGATTTGATGTGTTAGATAAAATCGCTTCCGTTAAAACTGATATGATGGATGCTCCTAGTAAAAATGTAGTTATTGAAAGTATTGAATTGAAATAAAAAAAAACACCAGGTTAAATAGACTGAACCCCAAAAAGTAGACATTAATAAAAAACTGTCTACTTTTTTTGTCTAATTCGTTCATTATTATAAAATATTAGCCATTTTTCAACTAATTCTATGTATTCATCTATATTTTTGATATCATTATTATAGAGAGTTTCCTTTTTGAGTAAGCTGTGGAAACTTTCAATTACTGCGTTATCAAGTGGGGTTCCTTTTCTCGACATAGAAACTAGAATTCCATTTGATTCGCAGATTTTTTTATATTCATTTGATAAGTATTGGCTACCTTGATCTGAATGTATTATTAAACCTTTTAAGTTATTTGTTGATAGTATAGCTGAATTTAGTGTTTTAATTACTAATTCAATATCATTTCTCTTACTTATTTGATAAGAGACTATATCTCTTGTCTCTAAATCGATTATCGTACTTAAATACGCTCTTTTATTTCCAAATATTAAATATGTCACATCTGTTACCCAGCCTCTTTGGTTAAAGTTTCGTCTAATTAAGTCTGGGCTTATATTTTCTTTTATATATCTTTTATTATAATTTATTATCTTTGCGTATTCTGGTATTATATTGTATTTATTCATTATTCTTAATACTTTTTTATGGTTCATTATAATACCATATTCTTCTTTTAACGCGGTCGCTATGCGTCTGTATCCATATGTTTTTAAACTTTGATTAAATATCTTCTTGATCAGCTTATAATCATCATAATCTTTATCCGAAACATTTCTATATTTGTAATATGTCTTATCACTTATCCTTAAGACTTCGCACATTATCTTGATTCTATGAACGTCTCGGTATTTGTTTATGAAGTTTATTTTTTGTTTAGTGTTTCCTTGACCAAGAAGTCCTGGAACTTTTTTAATATTTCATAGCGCTCTTTGTAATTTGTTTCTGATTTTTTTGGCCTACCTTTTTGTTTTATACCAAGTGCGCCATCTTGTTTTATTTTGTGCACCCATGTTTTTATTGTCCCTTGTGGAATATTGTATTTCTCGGATAAATATCGATATGATTTACCTTCATTTCTTTCTTTAATTATTTTAAGCTTAAATTCTAAATCATATTTATTAAATTTTTGATCTTTACTTGCCATAAAAAAACACCTCCATATAATACTATTATACAGAAGTGTTTCTTTTTTAGAAATGTCTTTTTACCTCTCATTTTTTTGAGCCCTGAAAAAAACATTAATGATTAAATACTTATTTAGTTTTTTTTATTGTGTCTACTAATTGGGGTTCAGTCTATCTAATATTGATTTTAGTTCAATAGTTAGGTGGGTTACTTTGGCCGCCATGGACTCTCTAGATGCCCTTCTTAACAAATCAAAATTATTGATCACAAAAGAATATAATTCTCTAGGAGGTAGTGACAGAATCTTATTAACATATGAGAATTTTTCACCAAATAATTTGCCTATTATTGTATTAATATATGAATATTCAAGACCAATTTCTAAACCAATTCTTCCAACTCTATTATGATATTCGCGTCCATGATGAGTAGTGTTAATTGGCTCATTTATTTTAATTGTATTCAACTTATCCCTCTCTGATAATTCCGAAAGGTTAATAACTTTTCCAGATAAAGTATATCTTACTATATCTTTTGAGAAAATATAACCCGATGTTTCAAGTTTTAATCTATTCTCTGTTTTATTATTTGTGAGATTATATGATGTTTTAAAATAAGAGTAAATCGCTTTTAATATTTTTTTGGGATCACGATAATCTGTAATATTAGTTCTTTGTTCTTTAATTAAAGAAAAGTCCTGATAATCATTCTTAAGAAAGATTTGTTTAGAATCAAGTGCAGCTTTTCCTAAAAATCTTTTAGCTCCTTCTGTAAATTTACTATCAAAAGTGTATAAGTAACAAGAATCTAAAATCTCATTTTCGTAATGTTTTGCCTCTGGCATCCTTCTAATTCTACCTATAGTTTGAATTTCAAATGTTTCATCCATGTTATCACGTAACTTTACAAGAATATGAGCACGTGGACAATCCCATCCCGTAGCAATTGCTTGTTTTATAATAACTACCTTTTGAGGTGAATCGTTTTTAACAATATCATCTAAATTTTCATGCATTCCACTTAACCAGATAGCAAGATTGCCATATTCAACTGAAATACCTTTGTCTAATAAATAATTTTGAACCATAGTTAACAGATCGTCTGAACTATTTGGCATTTGAATTATAATTAAAGGATTAATTTTCTTTGAAATCTTATTGAATTCGTTGCTAAGGTCTATTTGCTTTTTTAATGCTTTTTGCAGTAAATATTCTGTTTGGTTTTTTGTATCTATTGATTGTGGAAAATTCTCGTTGATAATCAACTGCTTTTTTATTAGTCCTTCAATAATAACGTCTTCTTCTGACACCTCGATGATTAGAGAACTTTTATCAGTTAAAGGAGTAGCAGAGCATCTTATTATTTTGTCTGTTTTGAATATTTGTATAATTGCATCTGATTTTTCTGTAAAATTCTGATGACTTTCATCTACTATAACTTTAAATGAAAGACCATCTAACAATGCTTTCTCCACCCATTTATAAAAATTGTTTTTTTCGCTATCTTTCAAAACAACATTATCTTTTTTTGTGAGTTTTTCCCAATTAATAAAGCAAACATCATTTTCTTCGAATCCATTAATCATAATATCTTTTAGTAACTTGGTTTGTGAACCATGTATATATTTGTCCATTTTTTCTTTACTTTGTTCTTCTAAACTTCCTTTACCTGGAGTTAACCAAATAAAAACTGTTCTTGAATGTCCTTTTAGATATTCATGCATAAAATTGGTGAGCATAATTGTCTTTCCACTTCCTGTAGGACTTTTTAACACAATTTCGCGTTCTGATTTTTCCATAGAAATCATCAAATGCTTAATCGCTTCAATTTGAAAATTTAGTAATTGCATATTATAAAACCTCAATTTCTTTATAATAGTGTTCAGGGATCACATTAACAGTTACATTATTTTCTACAAAATAATTAATTTGTTCTCCTGACAATAGAATATCATGTCCCAAATAAATAGTGTTCAAATTTTTAATGTCTATTTTATAGATATCTCTTAATTGTTCTTCTTTTAATATTATTTTTACCTCTTTATTTGATTCGAAGTCAATTGCATTTTCCAATTCTACAAGTTCTGTGACGTGTAACAATAATGAATCTGCATATTCGTAATACAGCTTGTTTTTTTTCTCAACAAAATCAATAGTAAAATATTTTAAGTTTTCTTTAAAATCATTTTCCTCAATTGATTTTTTAATTCTTGGATGTGTTACATCTTTACATATGTTGTTTTCATTATTAGTACAAATAATATATTTTCTTGAACCAGCGTCTTCTTTATTCAATTCCATTACTGCATGTCCTGTAGTACCAGAACCTGCAAAAAAATCAAGTATAATAGAATCTTTTTTTGATGTGTATTTTATAAGTTTTTTTATAAAATCTACAGGCTTAGGATAGCTGAATTTTCCTGCTCCTATTAATTGGTTAGTTTCAGTTGTTGCCACTGAATTCATAAAAGCATTATCTGCAAAAGTTAATGTGCCCACTGGATGAGTTGTTACCTTCATATTTTGGGCGTATCTTTTAAAAATAAATCCTCTTTGATTTTTTCTAATTTTATCCTTAAACTTTATGCGCCCTGATTGTATATATTCTTGCATTGTCGTTTGTGAAAATGCCCAATATCTTCCCTTTGGTGGATAATCTACTTGACCAGTTATAGGATTCTCTATCGGGAATGAAGTGGTCTTTCCACCACTTTTGCGCTGGGATCAGCTGAAGTCCATATTCCGTTAGGATCATTATCTGGATTTGAGTAATTATCAAAAGTCTTAGGCTCACCAACAAAAATAGATTTAGTTTTATCTCTTGCATAAGCTAATAGATACTCATGTTGAATATTAAGACCATTTCCATCATCACCTGTCATAGATTTTGTTTTTCTTATAAACATTGTAAGAAAATTTTCTTCTCCAAAAATAGAGTCACACAATAACTTCAAAACTGCTTGCTCGTTATCATCAATACTTATAAAAATAACACCCTCAGGAGACAATAGTTTTTGAGCAATTTTCAACCTTTTATCTAAAAATGAAATCCATTTTGAATGCTTAAATGTATCAGTTTTGTCAACAAATGCATCATCATATATAAAATCTTTGTTGCCTGTATTATAAGGAGGATCTATATAAATAACATCAATTGCACCTTTATGAGTTTTTTGCAAAATATTTAGTGCACCTAAATTGTCTCCTTCAATCAGAAAATTCCAATTGTCTCCATTTCTTAAAGTATATTGCTTATCTTCTTTTACTATAGGACAATTTTCTTTCATTATAATGTCAACATTTTCTTCGTGTTCTTCAAATAACAATCCATATTTTTTACTATTGATTTCATTTTCAAGTTCATATAAATACTTTATTAATAAGTTGGTAGTTTCATTTTGTTCATTATCAGACAGGAAGTTTTTTATTTTGTCAATTTTATCAATTAAGTCTTCCCTTTTGTTTTTAGAAATATTTCCCACATTATCAATCCTCCAGATTCAATTAAGTACATATAAAAAACGATTTGTTTCCTCTATAGACAGAGCAGTTAATTTTATTAATTAAATTTTATAATAAAACACTCAATCATATTTGTTCTCATTTATATACAAATTAGTTACTGTTATTATACCATAAAAAAGCATACTTATTGTGTGCTATTTTCATAAGAATATCAAATATGCCTTGTAAAATCGTTGTAATTTTGAGTAATCGTTAAATCGTTAGGTAATCGTTAAATTGTAAGGTAATCGTTAAATCGTTGATGTGTTTTTTAATAAAACTTATAAAATAACTGAATTTTCACGAATAAGCGACCTATTATAATTTTAAAGTGAATGTGAATAAAGGGCAAATCTCCCTATCTTCACAACAAAAAAAGGCTTAATACATTTGTATCAAACCTATTCTATCAACTTGGTGGAAACAGAGGGATTTGAACCCCCGACCCCCTGCACGTCAAGCAGGTGCTCTCCCGCTGAGCTATGCTTCCTAATATCTTCAAATCTTTTTTAAATCAAATTGAATAATCAATTCTCGTTATT
>Ga0265293_10003187_pt1 | contig 30969 bp, 40 predicted proteins | sample Munlanlewell138R_FD_192505 | JGI IMG/M metagenome (GOLD analysis project Ga0265293, IMG submission 192505) | Leachate microbial communities from a municipal landfill in Southern Ontario, Canada - Leachate well 138R | ecosystem: Engineered > Solid waste > Landfill > Unclassified | place: Canada... | reverse complement strand
GCGCCAAGCCCGCACCCTCCAGGTGATCCATGAAACGCGCCCCTCGCAGCCGTCAACGCCATGATTTATATGCGAAATATCACGATTACGACAGCGAAATCAGCGACTTACTTGGAGAATGTGGGTGTATAGCTTTGAAAGCGAATACTTGGTGGTCAAGGTTTTTGACGAGTATGGCGGGTTCGATTATGACCAATTTTACATTCAAGCACCGTCGGAAACGAAAAGTGCGGGCTGGGAAGTTTGGTTGGCGGAATGGCATGATCCAGACCTCAAACGAGCGGACCTTATAAGAAAGCAGCTCGAAATTCACAGCTCGTGGGTGACGAGCAGCGAGCATGTGCGCCTTATTATAAAGGCACTCAGCATAGGATTCGATGCCGGAGAGAAATCAGGAAAGTCTGAAATGCAGACGATCTTCAAGTTCAGCATGGCCGCGATGACAGGTGCCGCAGATACCACAGATATACACGAAGCGGCATTGCAAGCTGGGTATGGCCCAGATGACGTTTCCGAGAGAGATGACTGGGATGAATGAGCGCTTTAGGCCCATTAGAGAAGTCCAACCACAAGACAGGGCGGCTCACGTCGAAAGGTTGAACGCCAAACATGCAACGGAACAAGCAACGAGGAAGGAGTTCCTTCAGAATGGCCCGATGATCGAACTGCATATCAGGGCAGCCGATGACCTTGAGTGCTGGACGAAGCGCCGAGCGTATTCAGTGCCGAGTGTAGGCGACTCAGTCGTTTTCATATCGGATGCCGACCAGACTTTGGTGGATGGCTCAGTTCTAAGCGTTCGTTGGAGATATGTGGAAGACGAGATCACCGTTGCAACGGTGATAGTTGGTTCCGACAATGGAGCGGTATGATGAAGGGTCTCGGAACCACATACGATGATGCGTTTATGAACGGTGTCCTTGGTGGACAAGTGACGCTAGACGAAGCGAAAGAACAACTAGGTGAAGCGGTTTTTGAAAGGTGGCTCAGAGGAGAAGATCAGTTCGAGGCCTTGGTCGATCAGCTCCTACCATCGGCAATTGCTGCGGGCATTAGACGTTCGGCGAAGAGGCAAGGCGTAAAGTTGACGTGGGAAACTGCACTGTCGTTGGTCGATGCCACGAAAAGGAAAGACCCGAGTTTTTCGGTGGCAATGAGAGGTCTCGTAGCACAGGATCTTCAGATCATGGTGGCTTTTCAGCTTGCGGGACAACAAACATATCGCTTCGCTATCAACCTATCTGACAGATTGATACGAACAAACATAGATGTGCCTGCAAGGCTCTTCAAACTCCCGCATAAGTGCTTTCAAACTATACATCAATCACGCGATGCAATCGACGTATTTTGCCGAGCACTTGAGGTATTGAAGCCCCGCCTTAGTCTGACCGAAGGAAGTGCCAATGGCGGATCGCTGTCCACTATCGTATCAATTGTAGAACAAGGGATACATGGCGGGCGGCAACTGCAATTCAATTACAAGCTGCATCTTCCAACAGGCGGTCGCGTTACTAGTCGAAGCCTTATGGTCACCCTGCCGCTGGAGGCAGAAGGCGATGAACGTCTGCCAGACATTATTGCCTCACGGGCTATCAGTCTGCCTCAAGAATATGAAGCACCAGATTTGAGCGACATGGAACTATTTGATGAAAGGGTGTCGGCGCTTCTTAGATTGTCAGCTAACTCCGCGCTATACTTGGTCTCTGCAAACGCTGATGTTAGCGAAGAGCAAGACCCATACGCGGCTCTTAAGAGTAAATCTCTAGCCAAAGGGTTACCCGCGAAACAACGCAAAAGAGCCGAACACGAATTGCTTTACACCAGCAAAACCAAGTTTCGCGATGTGGGAATACACTTCGAGAGTAGAAAGTTTGAAGACGAAGTAGCCGCAGCCGGAGAGCCGAGTGGGTCAAGCCGTAAATTGACCAAGAGGCTCGTAGTGTCAGGCCATTGGAAAATTCAGAGATATGGCCCGAAGCGCTCGCAGTCAAAGATCATCTTCGTTGAGCCATATTCTAAAGGCCCGGAAGCCGCTGACGTAGTTGCCAGAAACTATTTCGTTCCAGATAAAAAGAGGAAGATCATCGGGGATATTACTTCCGAATAATGATGAAGGCCGAGCTGCACGCTCAGAACACTCAAACTCACGAGGGAACTCCCAATGAACGCCGAAATTGATCTGGACACTCTTTCGCTTCAAGAGCTGAAGCAGCTGCACAGCCAGGTCGGAGGCTTGATCGCCTCATACGAAGTGACGCGACGCAAGGAAGCCGTGGCCAAACTCGAAGCTCTGGCCCGCGAGCTGGGATACTCGCTTGCCGAGCTTGCAGGCGCAGAGACGAAACGCCCGCGTTCCGGTGCAAAATCGAAATCGACTGGTGCCCCCAAATATGCCAACCCCGAAGACCCATCCCAGACGTGGAGCGGCAAAGGGCGGCGCCCCGCCTGGATGACGGCTGCGCTTGAAGCTGGAACCCCCCTTGAGGCCATCAAGCTCTGAAACTGGTCCCTCCCTGCGATCCCCCATGGCCATGGACCTCGATGAGGTCCGCTTTTTCTGGCCGATCGCCATTTTAGGCGTTGCGTCGCGTAACGTTACACGCTACACATGATCCCATGATTATCAGCTTCCGCCATAAGGGCCTAGAAACCTTCTACCGCACCGGGTCGACACGGGGCATTCAAGCGTCCCATGCGACCAAGCTGAGACGCATTCTCGGCCTTCTGGACGCTGCTGACGAGCCACAGGCTATGAACGTGCCAGGGTTTCAGCTGCACCCGCTGAAAGGAGACTTGGCCGGACATTGGTCGGTGTCAGTCAATGGAAACTGGCGGGTAACGTTCCGCTTTACTGAAACCGGGACCGAACTGGTCGACTACCAAGACTACCACTGAAAGGAGAGAATGAGATGATGCACAATCCGCCGCATCCGGGCGAAGTTCTCCGGGAAGATGTGATCGCACCTTTGGGTCTGTCCGTGACCGAGGCGGCTGAACGACTGGCCATGTCCCGCGCGGCATTCTCACGGGTTCTGAACTGCAAGGCTGGCATCAGTCCTGATCTGGCCGTGCGGCTTGAGCAGGCAGGCGCGAGCACGGCCCGTGCCTGGATGACGATGCAGGCCAACTTCGATCTGTGGCAGGCCATGCAGCACAAACAGCCCCCGGTGCGCCGCCTGCAAGAGCCCGCCGCCGCCTGAGCAGGCCCAAACCATATTGCCAAATCAATTCCAGTAGGAAATCAAATAGGGATGCGCAGATGGCACAAAAAGACATTATCGAATGGGACGGCCTGAAGCTGACTTTTGCCCCCGGCAAAAATGGAATCAGCAATCTTGCCAACTTCCTGGAAGACTGCGTGATTATCTCGCCCAGCGCATCCAAAAGCGGTTCCTGGGAGGTGTGGGCAGATGAAGACACTTCGGACCCGGACAACAAAATGTTCGAGCTGGAGGGCGAAGGTCTCACGGATGCTTCGCACGTTCGGATCGTGATAACCGCCATGGGGGTCGGCTATATTTCCGGCCAGCTTGATGGAGAGAAGAAAGTCAAACACGCATTCAACGCCGTGCTTCAGGTCTTTACAGGGCGTGGCTCACCTGAGCTGAGCGACCTGATCCCGAACATCGTTGCGGAAACGTGGAGCGACGAAGACGAGCAGGCGTGGCGGAAAGAGAGGTGCCTCCGCCGAAAGGGTGAAGTCGACCGCGGATCACGGGAGCCTTACGCCCCGGAGGGTGAAACCCGGATGCTCGCGGACCTGATGAACCGCAAGAAGCAGTCTGCGCACTGATTGAATTCCGAGCTGCCCAATGCCTCGGGCGGCTCCCTTTTCGAGGATAGAACATGAGCGACAACTACCGGAACCTCTCGATCAAAGCGGCGCAGCACGCCGACAAACTCACGCAGCCGATCAGGGAGATGAAAGACGCTCTCGGCCGCCCGGTCATTCAACTGACCCAAGAAGAAGCTGACGCGATGCGGATCGACCTGGTGACCATGAGCCACCGCTTCGCAGACCTCTCGGACATGGCAGAGCAGGACTGATGCCGACGATGGGCGCACTTGCTCACTACCTGTTGGCCGGGATGACCTTCGGCATCCTGCCCCTCGCGACGGCCTTCTTTGCCTACGGCTTCGTGGTTCGCAAGAAAGACCCCGCGACGGCGCGCGCATCGGGCCTCTCCTTCGCAACAACGCTCATCACGGTGCTCCTCGGACATGCCATGGCGTGGTTCATGAGCTGGTATTTCGAGGTCCGCGAAGCGATCCTGACCGCCATCGAGAACGGAACGAGCTGGAGCCCTGAGGACTACATCGCCGCGCCAGTGCTGGCACTCTCGGCCTACTGGTGGGTGCCCGCCCTTATCATGGTTCTGCTCACCGTCTTCATGTTCGTCTGGCCGCAGAAGAACGCCGCCAAGTGATTGATGAGCCAGCCCCGGCCCGCTCTCCTCAAGAAGGGCCGTAGGGACGGGGCTGGCGGCGCCAGACAAAGGAGCTGACCTGTGTTCCCCCCCAACCTTGACGAGCAGCGGTTTCGTGTCGTCATCCGTGACGCCCAGGACAAGATCATCAGCGACACCCCAGCCCCGCATTTCGCTGCCGCGAAGCCCATCTTTGACGCGATCGAGCCGGAGCCCGACCAGTTCGTGACGCTGCAACACGGCATTCGGATCGTCTTGTCCAAAGGACGCGCGCGCGAGTGACCGCCCGGACCTCCGGGCGGCCGAGTTCGCGAGAAACCATTCCGCTATCGTTTTCAGGCCCGGCCGCCTCGGTCGGGCCTCGTCATATGCGCTTCCGATCAGAAAGCCCGGCACCGACAGCGCAGCGAATGCAGTCTCGCGACCGGCTGGGGAGGATTGAGCGCGGCGTTTCGGGCATCCGCAGATCGGCTTGCCGCTCCTTGTGCTGAGTGACGATTCATCACGGCTATCTTGCTCGGCTCGGGCAGGCGCAAGGGCGTTGCCCTGCTCCACTACGTTGCGCCCCTACGGGTGCTCCTGCCCTCCTGCCTCGCTGCTGAGAGCCGTAATCGTCAATCAGCACAAGGAGCTACCGAACATGACTAAGATCCTCAAAACTCTGCGCTCAATCCTCCGCAGCCTCACCACCAAAGCGAAGATCAGCATCTCCGTCGCGCTGTCGGTGCCGGGCTTTCTCAAGATCGAGGTCGCATATGCGCGAGACCTGACCGATCCGCACGGTTCCGAGAAAGACGATCCCGCGTAATGGTCTCTCGCGAACTCGGCCGCCCGGAGGTCCGGGCGGTCACTCGCGCGCGCTGGGCGCCAAACGCCATGCAGGCGCGCCCTGTCTGCGACCGGCCGCGCCGCTTTTCAGAGGCAAATCCCTTGCCGGGCGAGCCCGACAAGGGACCGCTGTCATGGCGCGTGCCGCGTCAGGACAGCTTTTGCCGAAGAGCGGGGCGCTCCACGCGCCCCCAGCTCCGCCACCCGCCCAGCTTGCGCCGCTTGCGGCGCACCTGGCTCGGCCGTCCGAGCTGAAATCTGCCCGTGCCGCCTGGAAGCGATGTGTCAGCGCTCTCCTTCGGGGTTGGCAGGTCTCTGCCGCGACCTTGTAGACCGTTCTCAGAAGGCCCCCGAGCGTGCGCATTGCGCGCCCTTGCGAGACAGCCACTGGCCCCGGAGCCGTCGCCCCTGTTTCGCCACACCTCGGAGTTCACCCGATCGTTCCGAGGACGCCGCCGCCCCCGCGTGAAACTCAGCCCGCCATCGGTGGACTGTTGTGGTGCCACCAGGTCTCGATTTGCTGGTCACTATCCGGGAACGTGTCCGGTCTCGCAAGGCCAGGCCCTACGGGGCGCATACGCGCGCCTTGCGAGACCGGCCCCGCCCCCGGATGGCCGTGGCCGCAATCTCGCCCTAGCGGCACCACAACAGCAATTCACCACGGAGGTCTTATGAGTTTCACACAGGGTCTTTTAGGCGGCGTCCTCGGAACGATCGGGCTGATGATCTCACTGCTCATGGCGAAACAGGGGCTCTTCTCGCTCTCCCGGAACTGGCTGTCTCGCAAGGGCATCCTTCCCCGCACCTACCCGCTGGAGTATCACCTCAGCTCGGGCCTTCTGAGAACGGTCTACAAGGTCCACCCGGACGACCTGCCAACCCCGAAGGAGAGCTTCCGCACCACGCTCGACCGCAGAGCTGAAGCCCACCACCGTCGCCGCAACCGGGGTCGCTGAGACCCCCCAGCGAGGGCTCGCGCCCTCGCACCTTCTGCCATAACCGGGGTCACTGAGACCCCCCTCTCTCCTGCCCCGGCGCGGGGCAGCTCCGCGCTGCCCTCAGCTCGGCCGACCAGACCGGATCACGCCGCGGGGCGCGGCTCACCCGGCCTGACCGGCTCGCTGAACAGCACGGGGGGCTCTGCGCCCCCCCGGCTCCGCCGTTCGGGCCGGATCACGCCGCAAGCGGCTCACCCGGCCCGAACCGGCTCCACCGAAAAGCGCGGGGGGCCTGCGGCCCCCCGAAAGCGGCCAACTGGCCCCCGAGCTGTCCCCACCTCTGCGGGGGCGTCCTTTCAGGCCGCCCCCGCCCGCATTCGGCTCAGGAAGGCTTCCTGGTCGAACGGGCGCGGCTCACCGGACTGCTCTCCGGCAATCAGGGCGGCTCTCAGACTTTTCACCTTCAGCTCGTGCAATGGCGCCACGGGCCTTGCCAGGTCCGCCAGGTGCTTTCCCAGATCGAACGCCCCACAGCGAGCGAACTGGTCCGCCGCCGCGCGCGATCTCCGATCCGAGAGCGGCAGGAAAATCGCGGCTCGCCCCATCCAGGCTTCGTGAATCGGCATGTCCTTCCAGTAGAAGGGGGCCTGCATCTCCTGAAGCAACTCGCACACGCCACCGTCCGCCCACAAAAGACGCCCCGGAATCGCATAGAGCCCGAAACGCTGCCGCAAGCGATAGACATTCAGCTGATCGAACTCGTGCAGCTCCAACGGTGCCGACAAACTCACTGCGAGATCGAGCTTGCGCGCAATGTAGCGCGCTGCGGCAAGGTGATGCGAACCGTCCGAATTCGCGACGTAGATGTGCCCTCCGGTCCATGAGAACGCCCGGAAGTGGTCTTGTCCGGGAGCGTGCAGCAGGGCGATCCCCCGATGTTCCAGGTTCCGGCGCATCCCGGCGGGCGAAATGTCGGCGATCAGCTCGGGGCTGTCTCGCTCGACCATCGCGTCGAGGTCGGAGAACCGCGTTGTGCTGCTCTTGGACGCCGAGAACCCATGAATATCGCGCAGGTCGCAGCTCCAATGCTCGACCCTTGTCATCGAGCACAACCCGGCCAGCTCCGGGATCAGATCATCATAGCTGCTATAGCCATAGGGGCCACGGCGATAGCCAAGAAGGCCACCAGGCTTGTCGCAGACGGCCGGGGTCATCGAGGCCCATTCGTCCCAACGGGCCACATCCGAGGACCACACCGACCCCGTGCTTTCAGGAGCGACCCCGTGAAGAACATCCGCGCGTTCGATCAGGAACTTTCTCAACCGCACCGGCTTCCCGGCCAAGGCCAGGCACCTATCCAGCACGGAGCGCGCCAGCGCCACACTTTCCGAACTCTTCATCTTCCGCTCCTCTTTCATCAATTTCGCAGGAGAGCTTCGAGCTTGGCCGGTTCAGGCATTCCTCTTGCAACGATCTCCGGCTCATCGCCGATCGTGGAGACCGAGACAGTGCCCACATTGAACATGCGATCCGTCAAGCTCTGGCGGACGGACACGGATCGAATGCTGGCAATCGCAACACGGGTCTTGCTCCTGGACAACAAGCCGCGCTCCGACACCACGCTGTCATCGGTCACATAGAGGCGATACGACAGGGCGCTAAGTGCCCATGAGCACACGATCATGGCGCTGAAAGCAACGAGCATCGGCCCCACAATGAACGGCCCCAGCTTCATGACCCAAAGGGCCACCCCAACGATCGACAACCCGACCACGAAAACGGTCATAATCGGCTGCGAGCTGAACATCGTCGGATTCGAGGAATATCGAAACGTCGGCTGATCGCCGTCGCGCATCCGGCCACTGTCTTCCATGCAATCACTCCTCAACTCTTCCCTGCCTCAACGCAGTTCCTTCGGACGGCCCCCGCCAGAAGCGCGTTCTGCTCTTCGGCGCTCATGTGCGCGTGGATCTCCACCAGCTCGACCCCGCCCGAGCGCAAAGCAGCCTTTTTCACAGCATCCCGGCCATCTGCGGTGTTGTCGAGGTAGTGCCCGGTCCCCTGATATTCGACGGCGAACGCCGGATTCCCCCAGCCATCAATGACCAGAAAGTCGACCCGCTTCGCATTGAACGCCCAGAATGCGGCCTTGTCGTCAGGGCTCTGTTCACCCGGCTTTCCCGTGGAGAGGAACGCCCCCATGCCGACTTCCGCGAGCACGCGCGCCCGCGGCGCGTTCTCTCTTATCGCCTTCTCAATCTCGATCAGCAGACGATAAGCGGACTTGTTGATCGGCTTCCTCCTGCTCACTTCGACGGCCAGCACCGCGGAAAGCTGACGATCAACGACCGGCTCCTCAGGGCGGCTTCGCTGCCACCCGCGGCGCCAGCTCACGCGAACGCCACGACCTCGGCGAGCCCCGGAGAACACCGAGAGCAGCCAGTAGAACACGCCGAACAGGACGACCGAGAGAGCGGCGCCCAGGATTATCTGTTCCCGCAGGCCCAGCTGACCGAAATGGAAGTTCAGCATGTTCAGCTGGCCTCAGCCTCAAACTGCGGCGAAACGAGCCCTTGGCTGACGGCCATCGCGACCAACTGGACCGTATTCCTGGCACCCATGCGGACCCGAGCGTGAACAAGCCGCGCCTTCACTGCGCTCTCCGATATTGCCAGATCAGCCGCCACGGTCTTCAGGTTGGTCCCTTCGGCCAGCTGGCGGATTACCTCTCGCTGACCGTCGCTCAAGACCTGATTACGGCCTGGCATGGTTCGCCGCGCCCTGAGACCGCTTCAGCTCGGTCGCCTGCTCGTTCACGATCGATCCCGAGGTGGGACAAACTGCGAAATCGTCGTCATCATTGCCGAAATCGCGCAGTTGCTCCTGCTCTTCATCGGGATCGGGAAAGGCGATTGCTTCTTCCTCATCATCGGCCAGACCGGCGGCCTCGCGGCGCGCCTCATGCTCCGCACGCAAGCGCGCCACCCAGTCTTCCTCCTTGGGGGCCTCGGACTCGGCCGGGGCTGCCGCGGCCGGGCTGTGGGCCTCATCATCGCCGGGATCGGCGTAAGGCTCTCCATGGATATAGATGACCCGCCGCCCCTCGCGTTCCGCGCGGCGCCCCTCGGCCTTGGCTTCGCGCTGGGCGCGCTGAAGCTCTTCAAGTTCCGCGTCCCAGTCCTTGCCGGCTTCCGGTTTCTCCGCACCGGCCCCAGCCGGAGCCGTCACGATGAAATCGTCGTCGTCATCCCCCAGCTCCGGGACCAGCTCGTCATCGGGATCGGGGAAGTCCACCTGCTCGTCGTCGTCATCGGGACCGGCCTCGGCCGTCTCTTGCGGTTCCGACTTCGAGGGGTGCTCTGCCGCCTCCGCTTTGATCTCTTCCGCTTGCGCTTGCACGGGCCTCAGGGGGGCCTTCTCTGCTTGCGGCACCAGATCCCCATCCGGGGCGGAGAAGTAGCCACCAGCCGCCCGCAGCTCGGCCACACGCATCGCCAGATCGGGGTTCGCCAGCTGCATGTCGTGCTCGGCCGCCAAACGCACCACCTGGTCACGGAAATCCGGGCTCCCGGTGACCTTGATCTGCCCCCAGCGTTGCTCCGCCAGCTGCAAGGCCGCGAGCAAAGCGATCTCGTCGTCGCGGTGCAGCAGGTCGATCCTCTTCCCGTCATCGACAAAGGACGGCCGCTCCTGGTGCGGAGCGGTATAGAGCACTTTCTTGCCATCGATCTCAGCGGTGAAGAGACGAATGTCGGCTACTGCCGGGCTCGCACCTTTCTCCCGAAGGATGCTGGCCCGCAGATCAGCCTCCTCCTTGGCAAAGACCGCGGCCGTCAGCGACACATCTGGCGGCGTGCGCTTGAACATGTCGCTGCGGGTGGCCAGCATGTCATCCATCTGTTCCCGGTGATAGGAACGCATCTTCGCCAGGCGAGCGTCGGACGACAGAGCGTCCAGCTCCTCCTGATCTTCCGGCAACGGGTGTGCCCGGCGGACCTTCTCACGGAACGCCACGCCATCGGAAAAACCATCGGCTTCGTTATCAAAGGCCATAGCAAACTCCTCTCGTTTTCTTGGCGGGTTACTGCACCACGCGCTTTCCGGCTCGCTTCACGGTCAGGGGCTTTTCGGTCGAGGCGAAGACGGCGGACGGATCGAAATCATCAAGCTCCACCGCGAGGCTTTGCTCGCGCAGCACGTCATCAGCTTCGCGCTGGGCATCGGCCCGGTCGATCTCACTGAACAGCGTGTCCATGTTGATGCTCTCGGCCGCATCATCCACCGCGCCCATGGCGTTGAACCGGCGCACGAACTCTTTGTCGATGAACCGCGCCGCCTGACGCTTCAGGTCGTTGGGAGTGCGCCGCAGGAACGGCTCGTGAACCGGCGCTCCGATCGCCTTTTCGGCGTGGTAATGCTCCCACATGCCCATGGAATCGACGGTCGAGATGGGCTTCCCGAGGTCCAGGAAGAACCGCCAGTGGAAGGGCTCGATAAAGCGCATCCATCTCCACGGCACAGGGTGGAAAACGCCCATCTTGCGCGTGCGTTCGATCACGCTCGCAAACATGCCGAAGGCGAAGGCGTTGCCGTGCATCAGCTTGTTGCACTCATCTGAGGCCCGCAGCAGACGATCCAGAACCTTGTCCAGATATGCCTTCTCGGCCGCGGTCGATGGCGGCGTGGCCTTCCACACGAAACGCCCCTTCTCGTCCTGGCCGACCGGATATGCCTTGCGGTCGTCCATGAGGTGGAGCGTCAAGGTTTCCAGCAGCAGCCGGCGAGCCTCCTTGACTGAGGGCAGTGTCTCGGCGCGGGGCACCTCGTGCCCGTTCTCCGTCACGATCTCGCCGAGATATTCCGCCAGCGTGATGAGGTCTTTCGCCTCCGTGTCTTTCCCTTTCGTCTTCTTCTTGGCGCCCTTCGCTGCATTCCGTTCATGCCACAGGCTGTTCTCGGAAGCGCGGTGCTTGTCATCATCGAACCCAAGACGCAGCCGATCGCCCTCGATCTTCTTCAGCTTGTTCAGGTCCATCCAGACGCGATCGGGGAACTTGTGAAGGCCCAGAACCGCATCGACATACGCCTTCTCCTCGTAAAAGATCGAGTAGTGGATGCGTGCCAAGGCGGGTGCGAGAACAACCACCAAATACCACGGCAGTTGATCCACGGCGGCCTTGATCGCCTTAGGATCGGTCAGGTTCGGTAGATCGAGGAACGGGTTTCTGGGACCGAAGGTGCCAGCCATGAACTGGCGCACCTTGGCATCGTCCACGTCCAGAAACAGGAACGGCAACGGCTCGGGAAAGTCGACGTTCACATCGGGATCTTCCCATTCAGCGGGCTTGCCGATCCGCCGGATCAAGCCGTGCGTCGACAGGAAAGTGAGCGGGTTATAGGGCAGGCGCCCGTCCCCTCGGGCCGAGGACAGAGGATAGACGCTGTAATCAAGCACAAACTGGACGCCCGGCCGGAAAAGCGCGAAGCGCTGGAGGATCGTGCGCATGTTCGGAGGCTCTTTGTGCGTGATGTAGGAATCCAGATGCTCGGTGGAGACCTTCGAGAAGGCCAGCGCACCGATCGTCGCGATGCCGATCCCGCTGAGCAACGCGCTGGGCAGCGAGCTTTTCGCCAGGGTGAGCAGGCTGTAGTAGTTGTTCTCGGCTTCATAAAGCAGCCTCCGGGCTTGTGGGAACAGCGTCTCCCACAAGCCCAGAAACTCGACCCGGCGTATCCAGCTGTAGATCGTCACCAGGGTATCCGGCTTCGTGATCCAGAAGAGGGCGAAGAGCACCACGCTGAAAAAGACCAGCATGACCGCCAGAATGCCATACATCTCAAATTCTTGCTGACGCTTGCTCTTCGCCATCAGGTGTTATCCTTCTTCACTGTCCGTAGACGGGGCTTCCCCCTTCCGGGGGGCTTCTTGAGCGAAGAACGAAGTGACCTTGATGTCATAGGCTTCGTCGTCCGCCCCAGTGTATCCGAGCAGCTTCTCCGCGATGCCGGAGCGGATCAGCGCGTTCGAGAAATTCTCGTGGTAGCTGCGGGGCACCCCGCCGTCATGGTAGGCCCAACGGAACAGCAGGGCCGGGGTGCGTTTGCGCTCCACGAAGTTGGAATCGCTCATCAGCGATTCCAACGCCGCCGGGCCAAGCCGTTCGTCGCGAACGACCGACCAGATCAGGCTCAGCAGATCATCATTCCGCCGCAGCGCCTGTGATGCAGCAGCCTTCTTGCGCGGCGCGGGCCGCACATAGTCTTCCAGGGTAGTCCCCCCGACGAGTTGCAGCTCGCCCGAGGCGATCAGTCCCTCGAAACGATCGCTGTGGGTCGCTGGAATACCTTGGCGGTTCCCGTTGACCCACGGCCAGATCGACGCGGACGGCCGATCGAAGAGTTCTGCGAATTTCGTGCGGGCGTCGGTGCTCTCCCCGAAGTTGAGGCGAATGAGTGCGAGGACGTTTTTGCCAAGGTCGGCTCCGCTTTTGGTTGCCACAGGTGGTTCTCCTAGATGGTGAGGTGGCGTTCTGTGAACGCCTGTGTCGCTTCGTTTTTATGGGGCAACCCTACCCTCTAACCGGGCAGGATTGCCAATCTGACCAAGTGTCAGTATCCGCCGATGGCGGGTTCTCGCGAGCGCCTTACGACTTGGTGCCGACGATGTATTCGACCGCGACGAACGTGAGCACCGAGAACACGGCCGTGCAGCCGCCGATGATGATCGTGGTCAGGGCGACGCCTTTGGAGGTCCGACCGGATTCATCCTGGTTGGCCTTGTGCAGCATCCAGAAGCCGAAGAGTGCGACGGCCAGGCCCAGCGGGGCGGCGAAGTAGATCAGCACGTCAGCGAACTTCTCCGCGCCGCTCTTGGCCGAGTCCACGTCGAGCGTGGTGTTCTGAGCTGCCTCACGGGCGTCTTCGACCTGCTGGATCGGGTTGAGCACATCGGCATCGGCCAGCGCGGTGCGCGCGGTGAAGGCATAGGCAACCGCCGTCGCCGAGAGGGCATAGGGCAGGTCCATGATCTTGCGGAGGAGGTTCATTCTGTCACCTTTTTTGCTTGGGTTCTGGGGTTAAGCTGCAATCACGTCGATCGAGTCCGTGATGAGGCGCGCCGCGATTTCCTCGTAGACGCTCAGTTCCTCGTCGCTCTGGTCGACTTTCCACTGCTTCACATAATCCACTGCGGTCCCTCGCGGAAAACGCGCGACTAGCAGCTTTAGCGCACGTTCCAGACCCAGCTTCCCGACCAGAGCTTTCCGCAGGTTGCGGTTCTCGGCGGTGGTATCGAGCGCCCACAGGAGCGTGGGCGCCAGATGGTTGTAGAGGCGCTGCCAATGGTAGTTGGTCTTGAGCTTGGCGCCGATCACGAACACGCCCCCCAAATTGGGCTGAGGGCCGTGCAGCTTGGAAATCTGCTCGCTGACCGCAGCAGAAAACCCGAACTGCTCACGCAGCTTGTCGCGGGTCTTGTTGTCGGTCGCATCGAGCAGAACGACGGTCGAGGCCAGTTCCTTGAACGCCTCGAAGTCATCGATCTTCTGGCTCGCCAGCAGGATCTCCAGACCCCACTTTCGGCCTTCGCGCACCATCACCTCGACCGCGTTGACGATCGACGGCGTGGAGCCGGTATTGTGGAATTCGTCCATGGCGAACCGCTTGGGCGTTTCGGAAATGTCCTGGAAACGCTTCCGCCAGTAGGTCTGATAGGTGTCCCTCATAGCCTCCGGGAACGCCATGCTCGGGATGACGGCCTCATCCCCGCTGATCTGCCGCAGGAACAGCTGAGCCGCCATCATATACATCAGCGAGTTCTGCCGCTGCACGCCTCGGTCCGGGGAGCCGCCCTTGATGACCACATCGTTGAGGTCGATCGAGCAGATGCGAGCTTCGCCAATATCGAGGGTGGTCGGCCGCGAAAACACCGGGAACTGTTCGATTGCCCCCTGGATGCGCATCGAAGCGGTGTGGCAATGGTCGGCCCCGAAATCGTTGCGAATGTCCTCGCGCGAGATCACGCGCGCCAGGTCGTCCATGAGGGGCGAGGCGTAGCGCTGGGCGATCATCGCCTCTCGAAACATCCCGCGCTCCGCCAGCATGTCCACGATCGACCACCAACGGGTGGTCTCGCGAAGCGGAAATTTCAGCTCTTCGCAGAGTTCATCGATCTCAGCGCAGACGCCTTCCTGCCAACGCTTCGGGGTCGAGGAAATATCAATGTCCGAAAGCGACGAGTAGACAGCCTTCACGATCGCCGAAACGAAGTCGGGGTTGACGTTACGCTTCTCGTCGGCCAGCACCTCGGTCACGAAAGCCTCAATGAACTGCCGCTGCTGGTCGGTCGGCTTCCGGTTGCCCAGGGACAGCTCGAACGGGTTGATGAAGGAACTCCCTTCGTGCCGGTCATTCCTGATCTTGGTGAGCAGCATCTGATGCTTCATGTGATCGGGCGCCATCGAGCGCAGCAGCTCGATGAAGCCTGACGACGAAGGACCAATGTCGATCACGCCGATGAACGGCAAGACGGCCCCAGGTGTGAACAGCGCGAATTCCAGGTTGGTGCGGTTGAGATAGACCGACTTACCGGAGCCCGGCGGCGCCGAGATCAGTGAAAACCAGAAGTTTTGCTCGGACGAATGCGCGGCCAACGGGATCGGCTTGCCCTCCGGGCTAATCATCACCGACTGGCCGCTCTCGAAGATGGGCGCGGTGCGGTGGAACGGAAGGGACAGGCTGAGCTGGGTGATCGCTCCCAGCGTGTAACGCCCGGTGCGCTGCACACGGGTAACACCCGCGCCCGTCTCGGCCAACGCGCGAAGCGGGTCAGCGTTCACCTCCACGATCGAGGGACTGTTCCACCCCTCCATGGCGCGCACCAGCCGCGACCGGCGAGCGGACAGCACCTCCATGGTCTCGTGCGGCTCGATCCAGGTCACCGCCATCATGCGCGCGCCGACGAAGGTCTCTCGATCCTCGTTCGCGATCGCCCGAACCTCATTCAGTCCAAGCCGCTTCTGGTTGTTCATGGGGTGCATGAAGGACATCAAGACGTTGAGCGTTTCCGCGAGCACCCCGATCTTGGTGCCCCCTGTCAGGTGCATCGCGAAGCGCCACGGCATATCCTCCTCCCCCTGGCCATCATAGCGTTCGAGCTTGGAAGAGAGCATCGAGAACAGAGGCATCCGCCGCGGGAACAGAGCGGCGTGAACGACCGCGAACGTGCGGCCGCCGAACGACACAGAGCGCATGTCCGATGTGGCCGTTGCCGCACTCGTCATGATCTGCTGCGCCAGCGGCGGCGCAAACAGCCCGCTCACGTCCCTTGTCTCGTAGTCCTTGACCTCGAACATGGTGCGCTCAAACGTGGTCTGAGGACGCCAGTCCTCGGGCGTCTCGTGGAAGAGCATCGAGCGGCGCACCGCGGCAAGGTCCGGTCGCGCCGCGACCTCCTGAGAGGCCGCGTCCTTCTTGGTGGGTTGCCCCAGCCAATCGACCGTGATCTTGGCGCGGTGCAGCGCCTCGACGACCTCGCTCACGAAACTCAGATGCACGCCTTCGAGGCTCTGGACAGCGACCAGCGGGTCCATCGCCCCCGGCGCGTTGACCCGCCCCCAGGTGGTCTTGTTTTCGGCGAACTCACGACGCACCTCCTCAGGGTATCCGGCCCCCAGGCTGGTCCAGCAGGCGATCAGCACCTCCTCGTGAAACAACCGCTCCTTGAGGACGGCCAGCACCTCCTCGGTCACGACCGACGCATTCAAGCGCTTGGCCTGCGCCGAGCGCTGCATCGATTCACGATAGCGGGCCAGCTCCTCGTCGTTGTTGTGCGACCGCTCGAACGTGATCGTCATGCTGCGATACGGTGAGCGGAGCAGCGCGCCCAACGACTGGGCGGCCACGGCCATGCGCGCCTGATACTCGCTTGCCGAGGTGATCGAGGCGCAGCCCTTCACCCGCAGAATCGAGCAGTTCGAATGATCGTGCGCTGTGAAATACGGCTTGAGCTGATCGAAGCCGTGGAGATCGCAGTATTGATCCGAGAAGGCGATTGCCATGTGCTTACCTCTCCCTGCCGTCTTCGAGCACCAGAATTTCCGGCATCATGTCGAACACGCTGATATGGATTTCGTTCAGCTCGGCTTCCGAGCATTGAAGGACGCGGATCAGCGCCTGGTGCGCAGCGATGCGCCGCCGATCCAACTCGCGATCGAGCCTCTGCACTTCCGCATCCGAAACAGAACCAGTCGCATCCGCCTCGATCCCGCGGCGCAGGTTATGCAACCCGCGCACGATCTCTTTCGCGGCCAACTGATCTTCCGGCGTCGTCAGCTCCGCGTCGGCGGAGCTGATCGGCCCGGTGTAGTAGTAGAAGCGCTTTCCCATCCTGCCCTCACGACGCCGGAGACCAGAACAGCGAGGCAACGCCGTAGAAGACGCCAACGACCGAGACCATGCCCGCCAGCATAATGCCCGCCAGAGGCCCCCAGGGGACTTCCACCTGAGCCGGGTTTTCCGCCACACGGCGGAACAGCACGATGAAAGCATTCAGCGACAGCGCCAGCCCGAGAACCGCACACGCGATAAGCCCCACGCTGAACGCGAGCCCGGTCCAGTCGGTCCATTCCTGAAACAGGTCACCGAGCGTGTTGCCGGTCGTTTCTGCTGCTTCTGCCATATCGCCCCCTTACTGAACCTGGCTGTAGGAAAGGCCGTCGAGGAAGACGATCGACATGCCGAACCCGGCCGGAGCCGACACCGTGGGCTTACGGTTGAACCCCTTCTTCGCCGCGCTGGCCATGGTGTCCCCGATCGGCTTGATCGCCCCCATGGCGATCGCCGCGCGATCTGCGTCGGAGAACTTGTCATCATCGGTCGTGTCGGTCGTAGCTCCATCACCGACGATGATGGTCGTGCCATTGGAGTCGTCGTATTTGTTCTCGATGATGGTCTGGCCCACGTCGCCGATCCCCTTGATGAGCCCGGAGACAAACAGGGAGCTGTAGCGCGACAGGGTGTGACGGTTCACGTTCTTGAACACGCCAACCCGCAGCTGGTCGGCCGAGATCGCCATCGCGGAAATCGGCACCACCCGGCCATCCTGAAGGATGAGCTTGTTGAACTCCATCACCGCGCTCTCGTCCGACAGCCGGAGCGTGCCCTGCACCCGCGCGCCGTTGAGATAGGCGGAAGAGCCGTTGCTGTAGTCGTGGATCTGAGCGAAGACGGGAAGCTGCGCGGCATCATCGCTGTTGAAGCCATACATGAGCGTGGCATAGCGCTGGTCACCAGGCAGCAGGACAGAGCCGGAATCGAACGCCTGCGCATTGCGCGCGGTGTCATAGATACGCGCGTTGTTGTCGATCCCGATCATGTTCTGCGCGACGCGCACAGGGCGGCGGCCGTCGAAGTCGAGATCATGCGACCGGGCCAACGAAGCCCAGTTGTTCCCTTCCGGGATCGGGTTGAACAGCGCGCCTTCGGTGTAGGAAGATGCCGAGTTCGGGTCGATAGTCCGCAGCGGTTGCGCAGGCGCATTGCCGTCGCCCTCGATGTTCGAAGACGGTGAGGGCAGCTCGATGATCGGTGCTTTCGGCGCGCTGGGCGCCACGGCCGCGGCGGCAGGGGCAGCGCTGCCAGAGGATGCGCGCGGGGCCGTCACCTCGGGCAGACGGGAATAGGGCATTCCCACGCTGGTGCCCTTGTCGCTCCCGCCGCTGTCACCGAAGCGCTGCGAGATCATCGGCACCCCGTAGCCCTCCTTGTCATCCTTGAAGTCCTGCACCGCAACGGACGGAGCAGCTTGCGACATGGCGCGCTGGAAGATCAGCGCGGCGTCGATGGCACCGCCAGTCGTTGCTTGCGCAGCAGCGGTCCCTTCGGGGATCTTGTAGTCGCGCTTCGGAGCGGCAACAGGCTTGATCTCCTCGACCGGCTCGGCCTCGATCTTGGGCTTCTCCTCCTGGTCGACCAGTGCGTCCGCCATGGGATCAGCAGCATCGCCCGACGAGCCTTCCATCTGGATCACCGGCGGAGCGGTGTAGCTGGGCTGCCGGGTGTCCGCGACCGCCTGCTCGGCCAACTCGCGATTGCTGGTCGCCCGGCGATCCGCTTCGGTGGCATCATCGATCACCTGGAAGGGATCAGCATTCGCATTCGGCAGCTCACGAGCGAGCTTCGAGCCGTTGACGCCTCCGGTGAACTTCTTCTCATCGCCCCCGCCCGCGAGGACGTTCATGCCGACGATGGCGCCGGTCGCCACCAGGACAGCGGCGGAAACTGCTCCGATAACCTTGATGCTGGCCATGTTCGATCCCCCTGTCAGTAATCTGCCGTGACCGAGAACTCCTGACCGGACGCCGAATTGGCGACGATCAGGCTGTTGACGGGCTTGTTGTAGCGCCACACGTTGACCCCACCCGACGCGCTGGTCGCAGAGGCGTCGGCGGTCGGGTTTACGGGGCGATAGCGCCCGCGCAGGTAGAGCTGCCCGTTGTAGAGGTAGCCCTCGATCGACGGCGCCCCGAGGAGCTGGACGAAGCGCGCGCCGCGCGGCGGCGTTCCGTTCGCGAAATCCGCCAGGAAGCGGTCGGGCTGAAAGCCGGTGCTGTCGGTGTTGCTGCCAGGAAGCGCCGACGCGGCGGCGTTGTTGTCCGCCGGAGCCGCCGGGCTTCGCCCAGGCACAGTGACCGTGAGGGTGGCATCCGGCTTGAGCGCCGCCTGATCCGTCCCTGGGGACACCAGCAGCAGCCCGAGAGCGGCCGGGGCATCCTTGAGCTTCACCGAAATGTTGGAGGATCGATCACGGCACAGCGACAGGTAGAGGACATTCCCGTTGCCCTCGGCCGATTTCCCCGAGTTCTCCCCCTCCGCCGCACATTCGGACCCGGAAACGGAAACGATCGACGGCTGATAATTGACCTCCTCGATCGGCCACGGGTTGCCGTATCCGTCGATGAAGGCAACATCGGTGATGACCCCGAGGCTCGGATAGATCGGAGTGACACCGCTGGCGCGCCGGTCGACAGGATTGATCGTGAGGCGGCGGGATGCAAACTCAGGGAAGGCGTTGCTGGCCCCATCGCTGACCTCGACCGTCACCTGCGCGTCGACTGCGGGCTCTGCATCGGACGAGCCTGCCGAGACCGAGAAGATGATCGGCTGCGCCCCGCCTTTCAGCATGACGTTGATCGTCGCGCTCTGCACCCAGAATTGGCAAGGGAAGATGTTGAGGACGTTGCCATCGAACGCTTCACCACCGCCACCGCCGCGGTTGTTCCCGCCTGCGGCCCCCGAACAGGTGGAGCCGTTCACCGAAAACAGCGCGGGATCATAGGTCACGCGAGAAATCGCCTGCGGCCGGAAGTCGTCATCCACAAAGGAAAGAGCCGTGATGATCCCCGTGCCGAGAGTGAGCGGCTGCGCCTGGACCTGCGGCGTCTTCGAGTAGACCTTCACCGAACGCATATTGAGCGTCGGCGGTTTCGCAAAGGAATAGCCCCTGCCCGACTGTTCACGCTGCATATCGAGCGTCCGGTCGTTGAGGTTCTGCAACCGCTGCGCCAGCTGTTCAGGCGTCGCTGACGCATTCTGCTGGAAGAACTGCTGAAGCTCTTCGGTGGTCATGTGAAGCTGCTGCGCAGCCCCTCCCACTGCCGAGAGCGACAGGAGAGAAAGGGAGACGGCAGCCATTGCAGAGACATGCTTGAGCATCGGGTATCCCTTATCTGCGCTGGGTGTTTTGGACGGAGACGAAGCCATCGATCGCCACCCCGTTCGGGTTGGCGGGCGTGGGGTCGATACGGAGGATGGTCAGCTCGATGATGCGCCGCTCAGCCTTGTAGTCGGACCCGAAGCGGTAGGTGATCGTGATCGGCACCTGCACCTTCCAGAACAGGCGCCCATGGTCGATGCCGGTGGACTCGATCACGGGTGCCCCATCGGACACGGCGGAAACCACATAGTATTGACGCTGCACCTGACGCAGGATGTTCGACCGGGCAAAAGCGTCGAGGAAATACCGCCCCCCTTGGGGCGTGAAGTAGGTCTGCATCGCGTAGGACAGGTTCTCCCGCCAGTTGATGTAGTCGTAGGTGTGGACCGAAATCGCCGCTCTGGCAGCGAAGTCGCTGAGCAGCGCCTGGCTGATATTCGGTTCCGTCAGCGGCACAGCCTCGCAAACCGCTTTGGCGTCCTTCGTCCAGAGGAACTGCGTCTTGGGATAGCTGTTGAACCCGACGATGAGCGCGAAGTTCACCAGCAGCGAAATCACCAGTCCAACGGCGAGGCCGATCAAGGCGATCATCGAAAAGCGCTTTTGCGCGCCAAGGTGCGCATCGCGAACCACGATCTGTTCATGCGGGTCCATTGTCATTCTCCAACGACCAGGGGCGCCATCGGCTCAAGCGTCACAGGCGCGACCGTGGGGGCCTCTTCTTTCGGGGGCTGAGGGGTGATCTGCCCAGTGTAGGTTGCGGGCATACAGCCGTAAGACGAGCCGTCCGCGACATAGGGGTTCACCGAAATCCGGCTCACCATCACGAAGTAGAAGAGGACCGCGCTCAGCCAAAACAGGCCGTTGGCAGCGAGAAGCCCGTAGGTCCATGCCCGCACGGATGCGATGCGCATGATCCGAACCGAGGGCGGAACCGGCATCTCGCCCAGCTTCACCGCCGGGAGCTTCAAGTCGAGCTTCTGTTCCTTCTTCTTCCAGAACATCGGATGCTCAGCCGCCGTATGCGCTCATGATCTTCGCGCCATCGCCGGGATCAAAACCGCGAACGAACTGCACGGTGCCATCCTTGCGAGGAACGAGGATCGTCGGAACCGCGACAGCATCCTGAGCGCCCTCATAGAGGGCAAAGAGGATCGAGGCGTTTTCGTTCAGCTGATCCTTCGTCGCCTGCTCACCCGTCTTCGGATGCAGGGCACCGGCCGCCACCTGGGAAACGGCGTCGGCCGGTGCGATGGCCTTCATCGCCTCGATCATGCCCGAGCCGGTCTCCATATCCCCCAGCAGGGATACCGGAATCCAATGCACGGCCGCCTTGCCGTTCAGCTCTGCCATCGCCTTCTTGCAGTAGGGGCACCGCGGGTCGAAGAACGCATAGATCGGCGGCTGATCCTGGGCACTCTCGCCGGGAGTCGCGATGGCGCTGGCCTTCGCCAGAACATCGAGAATGCGCGAAGCGCTTTCCTTCTGGCTCAGAACTCCGGCGATGGCAGTGGGAACGCCATCAGCGTCGATCGCCGGAGGCTGCACGACCGGCATCGACGGCACGGCCTGCGGCGCAGGAAGCGCGGGCATCGCCTGATACTGGGCCGTCATCTGGGGCGCGGCACTCACGTCCTGCTGCCGTTCCAGATGGGCCACTCGCTCACTGAGGCGGCCGACGAAGTAACCCCCGGACCCGGCCGCCACCGCAAGAACGATGACCCCACCGACGCCGAGAAGAATTCCCGATTTGGACATGAAAAAACTCCCGTCTGACTGCTGAACTATACGCAGCCATTCGAGAGTTTACAAATTGTTTTTAGAGCGATTGACGGCCTTTTAAGGCTTCATGCCGGGCGACATGTTCCTTTCCGGGCGGGCCTGGACGCGCTTTTCCAACTCGGTCGCATACTGCTTTTCAGTGACCAGCTGCTGTCTGGTCTCACTCAACTCGGTCATCGCCGACCGCATCTCCTCTGGCGGGACGAAGACGCTGCGGTTGACCACCGTGTCATAGTGCTTGGCGGCAGCCTCGTCCCAGACGCGCGAGCTGAATTCTGCGTTGTAGTCGCGACGCAGCGTCCGCCGAGCCTCGGAATAGACCGTCTGAAACTGGGTCTCCAAGGCGCGCTGCTGGTTGCTCGCCGCGTCCAGGATCGCCTGCGCGTCGTCATACTGCTTCGCATCGATCGCCAGCGATGCGCCCGTAATCTGGGCCGAGATTTCCTTCGCGGCCGCGCGGATCGGCATGACAGCCCGGTCCCAAATGTCTTGGGCTTTGGCGTCGAGACGGTGGAGCGATCCGTCGATACTGGTCTGCTTCTGCACACCGCGAAAAGCAGCGATCTTCACGTCGCTACCCTCGGCCGCCTGCAACTCGCTCAGAATGGCCTGGCGCTCTTCGCGGGCGCGAAGCGCGAAGAGGATCAGCGCCTGCTCGACCGCATCGCCCCGGATCGGCTCAGAGCGAAGCTCGTCGGCCGCGAGTTCGCGACGCACCAACCCACGTTCCTGAAGCAACTTCAGATACGGGCTATCCGGCTGGATCACGTTCTCGAAGGTTGTCTTTAGCGACGACGACATTCATTGCTCCAAGCGTCCTGGGCGTTTTCGGACGCCCGTGTTTTTCGACTAATATGAGCCCAACTTGTGTTTAGATAAAGTTGTTTCCTCGACGGCCTTTTCTACATGTCTTTTTCGACAGGTGGTAATACGCCCATCTGCCGCCGGCCCCTACGCGGCATAGTGCTGGGCGAACGAGAAGAGCAAGGGGTATGCCAAGGCCAGCGTGACCGGCTGATGGAAGTGCATCTTGACCGCGGAGGCGGCGCATCCCGCCCACAACAGGAGGGCCGCATTCACCTTCGCCTGGTCTGCACCTCCGGCGAACTCGATACCCCCCAGCTCGCACCCGAACAGTGCTTCGTCATTCTCGATCAGTTTCGCAAGCGGCGCCACCGGATAGTCAACAGGCCGCACCCGCTCGTAAAAATCCCTCGCAAGCGCATAGAAAACAGGGCCGAAGGTGTCGTCTCGATACCAGAAGTCGTTGACGATGAGCCCATTCTCTTCGCCTTCAGGGACGTCGCCATCAGGATATTCGGGCACCAGCCGAGGGATGGCGGGAGCCAGATACTCCGCAACCTCGGGATAGGTCACCCCATCCACGATCTCGGCGAACCCTGCCAAAAGGTTCCCGATGGCCCCATCGCCATCGGGAACGCTCAACAGTTGGTGAACTGCCTCGAAAACGGCAGCATCAAAAACCTCTAGCGGACTGGCCATCGGTTGCCTTTCACGAATCTGGTGATCTGCATTTTCAGCCAGATCACCGGGCTGATCTTCCACTTCATGTTCAGCCAGAAGGCGAACAAAACGTAGACGATCCCGAACAGCGCAACCGGCTTGAAAATACCCAGCCATGCCGCGGGCGCCAGAAACAGGACCGGCACCAGGACCGACGAATGGAGCCCGCCCACGGTCGTAGGAACGCCCGTGAACCTCCACATGGTGCTGACCTCCACCGAATCGGGATCGAAGTCTTCTTCGTTCACATCCTCACTCCTCGTCCTGCCCACCGCCGCCCCGCCCGGCCGGTATCGATATGCGTGAAGCTCGTATAGCGCCCGAGCCCGGAGACGTTCAGGGCCGACGCCATCCGATACACATCGACCGGCGGAAGAGACTTCAGGTTGAAATCCGTCGCCATGCCTTGCAGGTGATAGCTGTTCTTGGCCGCCCCCTCCAAGGTCGCGTTCCGCCTCGTCGTCCGCACCCCGGAGTTCATCTGGATCACGAGCGGCGCGCCCGCGTTCATCGAAAGGTTCGTCTGGATGTTGGCGAGGAAGGTGAACATCCTCGGATCGACGTAGAGGGCATAGTCACCATCCTTCCAGTCGCGCCAGAGCCAAGAGAGCAGACGATGCGCCTCGGGGACATACTGCGCGCCATCCCAATGGATGACGTTCAGCTCCTCGCCCTTGCTGTTCCTGATCCAGATCCTGTCAAACCCGACCTGCTCCCACGGCGATGCCTCCCCAGCTCTCGGCAGCGCGTAAGAGCCCAGGGCGGTCGCGATGCCGAACACGGCTGCGCGTCTGGTGATCGGCTCACTCATCGCCCTCGTCCTCCCCATAGGTGCGGTAGAGTTCCAGGCGCTGGCGATCAGAAAAGCGGCCAGCCTCATAGGCAAGGTCGATCGAAACCTTCATCGATTGCGCCCGTTTCGAGTTCTTCAGCAGCTCACGCAGAAGCTCACCGTGTCGCTGGTATCCGGCATCCAAGAGGCGCCGCTTGTCCGCATTCGTGAGATACAGCCAGTCCCGCAAAACACACATCTCGCCGTGCTGGTCACGCACGAGACGCTGCGACATGAAAAGCCGAGAGGCATTCACGATCGAGGCAAACATCTGATCGTATTGTTCGGTTGGAAAGTTCTCGACCAAGCGCCGAATGATCTCGATGCAGCTGTTCGCATGGGTCGTCGCGAACACTGGGTGTCCGCTCATGGAAAGCTCGGTCATGGCCTTAATCGTCTCCCGGTCTCGCACCTCACCGATGACGGTCAGGTCCGGGTGGCGTCGCAGCGCACCTCGCACGCCTGCCGCGAACGATGGCAAAGACACCCCGATCTCGGTCTGCTTCACCGTCGAATGCGTCGAGTCCACCTTGTCGAACATATATTCGACCGGGGCCTCGAAGGTGAGGATCATCCCCTTGATCGCGGTGTCACCCTCCAGAATTTCTCGCAGACAGGCGGCAAACGTTGTCGATTTGCCCGAGCCGGTTGACCCTGCGATGATGAAGGAGCCCTGGGTGACAGCAAAAAGTTCCCGCAGAGATGGCGGAAAGCTCACACTGTCAATGGTCGGAGGTGTTGAGTTGATCGAGCGCAGCACCAAGTGGAACCCCAGCCCCGCACCGGCCGAGACTCCAGTCAAGTTGAGGCGAAAGCGATGCTGTAGGGGTTCTCCGAAGTCGTCCTTGACTTCAGGATCATCAATCGCGATCGCTCGATCATAGTCGCTCCCGGCCGCGACCTTCGCGATCACGTTGTCCACCCCGGTGATCTTCTTGAGGATGCGCTCGATCTGCGCACCGTTGAGCTGATACTTCGTCACCGAGACCCACTGCCCTTTCAGCTTAACGAGCACTGGATCATCGGTGCTGAAGCTCACATCCGCGACCTTCATCCGCGCCGCCCAGGCGAGCAGCGGGATCACGGCATCAGGGTTCGCCAGGTGCGGCCCGTCATAGGGGATAGGTTTTCCGATCCAAGCCATAGCCGATCACCGATGCCGGAACTTCGGGCTGACCACGAGCCGCAGCGTCTTCTCGCCCTTGTGGGCACGGGTGCCGCCTTCGGTCACACGCCACTTGTGGATCTCGGTCTGAAGGTTGGGCAGCGACACGACACCCTGCTTGGAAAGCTGGTGGTAGCGGGTCATGCCACCGTAGTCGCGGTTCAGGATGTTCCAGCCGGTCGTGAAACCGCGGCGCGCCTCGGTGATCCCCGCATACCAGCCGATCGAGGCACCCTCGCGCCACGCCTTTTCCTCGTCTGGCGTCTCCACCGAGAGCCCCTGCGGCGCAGCGATCGGCTGGATCGGCAGCACGAGATAGTTCTGCCAGTTCGGAGGTGCCATCGAAAGGCGCGCTTCCTTCACGATCTCGAAGCTGCTGTTCGAGAAATAGAGCAGACGGCCGGACGCCTCCTGCACCTTGTCGATCTGGGTGATGACCGGGGGCACCACATACTGCTGGATCATCAGACGCCCGAAGTCATAGCGGCTATCCAGAAGCCGCTTGTAGCGATCGGCCACGATCTTGTTGATCCGCTCGGCCTCGTCCGCATACCCCGCCCGGATGCCGACGCCGCGCGCCGCATCGTAGATCACGCGCAGCTTCGGGTCCGAGGGCACGAAGGATTGCGTCTTCTTGTAGAACGAGCTGTTGGGGTTCACGATGTCGGCGTATTTCACCCCATTGGCGGGAGCGTTGACCGTTCCGAGGACAAACGCCTTGGTCTCGTCGCTTGCCAGCCCCTTGCACGCCGACTGCTGCCGGTTCGCCGGATCGGAGCAATCCGGCGCAGGGCCAAGCAGCGGCGTGCCGGTGATCGGCAGCTGCTGTGCGGAAACGGAACTGGCCGCGCCCAGAAAGGCAACGGCGCAAATTGCGAAGGGAATGCGCATCTTCATGTGATCGACCTCACTTGACCTTTGGCGACGGCGGAATTTGGACGAGCGAGTCCGCCTCTTGGCTCGCAGCGTTCGAGCGGCGGATGCGCTCAAACGTCGAAAATTTGTTGCCGGGGAACATCGCCTCGAACGTCTCGCGATCGAGTTTTTCCATCTGCGCCCACGCCAGGCACAACATCGCCCGCACCGTGGCGCTCGAACGCATCCGAACGGCCGACGAGACGAACTCGATGATCGCCGCCTCACTGGGCTGCTCCGGGCTGAGATATGCCCGCACCGGGGTCAGCTTGGCTTTCTTCTTCGCCATCAGCGGCCGCCCCCGTTTTTCAGAGCCGCCCTCGACTTGAGCAACCCGCGGACGGGGGAATAGATCGGGTCCGGGGTTTCCAGAAGCCGATCCGCCGGGAACAGCTCCTTCGCCATCGCGCCGAAAAGATGCGAGGCCCCGCCGACCAGCATGATCGCCTGAACGTCCCCCCTCTCGACTTCGGCCGCCAAACCCTCGAACTCGGCAACGCGCAGCTTCTCGAAGACGGCCTTCTCGCTCGCCTCGATCTCCGCCGAAATATCGACCCGCTTGCCCGCGATCATCACGGTCGGGTCCGAGCGCATCGCCACGAGATCGATCACATCGCGGTAGCCGTGCGCCTCGATCAACCGCCGCTCCAGCTCGTCGGCAACATGGGCGCCTCCGATCGAAACCTCGCGCGAACGACTGGCCAGCAGCGTGGGCACCGGGTCACCCGACCACTCGATGAAATTCACCCGCGTTCCCGTCGCCCCAAAATCCGCGATCGCTATGACCGCATCGGCCCCGAGCTGAGGATGATCGAACGCGGCCAAGTCGTCGCGCGCCGTCGATGGATCATTGATGGCGAGGTCGTAGATCGACCAGACGCTTTCGGGGCTAACCGCCAGCTCCTTGATCGTCCAAGTCGCGCGGACAGTTCGGCCGGACAAAGCGTCAACGGTAGTTACCGGCATCTTCATCATGGTGCGCTCGTCGTGCTCGATCGCCTCGTGATGATCGATGCCGTCGCGGTAATAGTTCGCCACCGGCTGGGTGAAGACGATAGCCGTCTTGCCTGTGGCCTTCGCCACGCTCATTGCGTGCTCAACGAGGACGCGACGCCTGGCGCTGGTCGGGTCACGAAATCCCCTAGCAGATAGCGGAAACAGCCCGCACTCCTGGGACAGAACCGAGTAGAACTGGAAGGCCGCCTGGGATCGGCCGGTGCAATAGACGCCCGCGCCCTGTTCCCCGACCAGCCCTCTCACAACGGTAGACGCGAAAGCCGCGACCGTGATCCCGTCAGGGCTCAGGGTCGCGACCTTCGTCGTAGTCAGGCCGGTGTCGATGGCGATCAACATCAGAGACCGACCCCGCCCCCCGAGGAGTTGATGACCCTCGCGACGAACTGCTCGGTGGTCTCATCCGGGGCCACGCCCTGGGCGCGGTAGTTCGCATCGGCACATGCCGAGAGGATCGAAACCCCGAGCAAAACGCCGATAAGAGTGAGTTTACGATGAAGCATGGGGAACCTCCGTTTCAGCAAGCCAGAATGCTGACCTGCCCCGGACGCTATCACCTCAGTCGATCTAAAAACAAGACAGAAAATAATGTGATCGAGCCGTTATCGCTTGGAAAATCCCTTAGTCCACAGTAGACTAATTGAACAACCATCCCCCCGTTAGTGTATGTTATCCAAATGCACGAGAAGACCAAAATAGTCTACTTCGAGAATGCGCGCCGAATGACCTCGGAAGTGCTCGAACGCTACGGAGCTGACACCCCGCAGAACTATTTCGATCATCTCATGGAGAGGTCGGAAGGTCTCTGCGCCAACACCGTGCGGATGTATAAGCGGTCAGTCTGTTTCGCTCTCGAAGAGAGCGGGAGGGCCGATGAGGCCGAAGAGTTGCGAGACCTCTTTGATGGGGTCGACCCCCCGAGCCGGGGCCGCAAGCTGAAGCTCGTGCGGCGCGTGCCTACTCGCATCTTCGAAAGGACGCTGCGCATTCTCCGGGAGTCGAAGTCGAAGACCAGCCAGGACGCTGCGGACCTTCTGGTCGCCACGGCGATCACCGGCCTGCGCCCGTCTGAGTGGGCCGCCGCTGAAATCCGCGGCCGGGTTCTCGTGGTGCAGAACGCGAAACACTCCGACGTTCGCGCGAACGGGCCGGAGCGCGAGCTGGAACTGCTGGACACCATCACGGCCGAGGAGCGCTCTGCGATCGAGCGCACCATGGAGCTGATCCGAGCCAAGGGCTACAAGACCGTGCGGCCGAACGTCTCGAAGGCATTCAAAGATGCGCTGGGCTCAGCGATCAAACAACTGGGGGAAAGCCGCTGGTATCTGCGCCTGCGGCTATATGATTTCCGCCACCAGTTCTCGGCGGATGCCAAGATGGAATGGGGCATCGGCGCGGGCATGGTGGCGGCGGCAATGGGCCATTCTGTGGAAGACACCGCCGTCGAGCATTACGGCAAGCGGAAGCACGGCAAGGGCGGCATGAAGGTTCGGCCGAGCGCCGCCAGTATTGCCAAGGTGCGGCGCCTGTATCCCGTGCAGGCACCGCTGACCCCTACGCCTGGCGGCGGGGCGAGAATGTCTCTGTGAAGGCGCTTGCCTTCACAGATCCATCTTCGACGGCGCCACTGGCCCCGTGAGAGCCTGCTGAAGCTGCCGATCCGTTTCCTCCTGGTTCATTCGCACGAGGTCATAATCCACGAGCCGGAATTTGACGGTGGACATGTTGACACCCTTCGAGAACCGCACCTCGAATTTGGCCAAGCAGCCGGGCATGATCGGCTTTTTCAGCCGCGATGCGTAGCTCGAAATATCTTCCCCACCGGAGACGCACGGCTGAAACTCGATCTCCTTCTTCGAGCCGTTGCCCGTGTCGAAGACCATCGTTTGCAGCTCCTGCTTCTCAAGATCGGCGATTTTTCCCGCCATCCCCCATGCGTAAATGATGGTCATCACCCCCGACCCGCTTACATCAACGAGAGACGGAGCACCGAATGCGGATTCGAGCTGCGCTTGAAGCGCTGCGCCGTAAGCGGGCATTTCCTCCCCTGCCCCGCGAACCGTCCGCTCGATCCCGAGAACGCGCCCCCCGAGAACGCCGGTATCGAGGTCAATCTGCACCTCGTGCAAAGGGCTGTCCGTCTGCATTCTGGTGGCGGCCGACACCCCTTTCGTGACCATCGCCACATCGATCGTCGTCTGAAACTGCGAGCCGTCTTTCCGCTGGATGCCGAGCGTCGCCCGCTGGGTTTCCAGCTCAACGCCCTTTGCCTCGATCGCCTCCTTTGCGGCCGCGGCGGTCTGCCCTGGGGCGACCCCGAGCACCGTCCAGGGATACGGTCGGTCTTTGGGAATGGGCTGGACGACAAATTCATCCGCGTATGCACCCGACACAGAGGCGCAAACCGCCGCGGCAACGATCCAGCTTCGCAACATCATATTATAATCCTCACATATTATCAGATTTCCATGGAGTATAGGAATCGCCACCGATGCGTTCCACGCTCGAATTTCGTCCCGAAGCGACAACGGCAAAAGGCCGCCGAAGCGGCCTGGTGCCCTACCCTTCACGTCCGAGGCATTGTCACGATTTCGGCAAATAGTTCTTTTCTTTCAATGCCGTAATCACGAGTTCCGACATATCTGTATCCATATCGACCGCGAGCCGCTTGAGGTGTTTTTTCTGATCCGGCGACAACAGAACGGTGATCCGTTCGGTTTTTCCGGTAGCCGCCTGCCGGACGGCGGGTCGCGCTTCAGCCCGCGGCTTCGGCGCCACCGGCTCGGGCTTTTCAACCTTGGCCTCCACCTCCTGGCGGGGGGCCTGCTCGCCCTCGACCGGCTCCACAGCAGGAACCACAGGATCGGTCGGGCGCTCTTTTGCCGTGCGCACGATGGAATTCAGCAGGTCATTCTTCGCCTTGCTCATTCTTTGTCTCCTTCGAGAATGGTTTTCACCTCGATCGCGAGACGCTCCATGTAGGTGGCGGCTTGACTGGACGGCCGATAGCGGAAGATCGTGGTGTTGAGGAACGAGGTTTCAGCGATCGCGGTATAGACTGGGATCGCCGCATCGAGGCAAGGGACGCCTCGTTGCTTGAGCGCCATCTTCAAGCCCGTGTAGACGTTGGTGGTCAGATTGACTTGCATCGGCAGCGCACGCGCATCGGCCTCCGTGCCGAGTTGTCGCGCAACCCGTTGAATTTTCGCGTGAACATCAATGGTCTGATCGAGGTCATACTTGCCGGGCTTGACGGGAATGATCGCCAGATCAGCGACTGCGGCAGCGAGCAGCGACGGGGCCGAGTTGTAGCCGCCGCAGTCGATAATGAGCACGTCACGGCCCTCCTTCGCCTCCTGGATCAGCTCGGCCATGTTCTGCATGGCCTGCTGCGCCCGGCCTTCCTCCGTGTCCGCGATCGTTTCGTTCTCGAAGAAGAAGCACGGGAACGGGAAGTTTTCCGGGGACGCCATGATCTGATCGCGGAGCATAGCCCTCTCATCGGCGTCGATCATGGCAACGGACTTGCCCTCGGAAGCGAACCAGTCAGCCAGATGGATCGCCGTGGTCGTTTTGCCGGTCCCCCCCTTCGTGGAGTAGATCGTGATGATTTTTTCGTCTGCCATGATGTGCCTCGCGGCCTAACATTTTCATTTTTGCGTATTACAATAATCACATATTGCCACACGCGATGAGCAACCAGGTGTCTGCGCACCTATTCCAGAATTGCAATCCGCACCTAAGCGCATCCGCACCTAAGCGCATCCGCACCTAAGCGCATCCGCACCTAAGCGCATCCGCACCTAAGCGCATCCGCACCTAAGCGCATC
>Ga0265293_10003186_pt1 | contig 30978 bp, 40 predicted proteins | sample Munlanlewell138R_FD_192505 | JGI IMG/M metagenome (GOLD analysis project Ga0265293, IMG submission 192505) | Leachate microbial communities from a municipal landfill in Southern Ontario, Canada - Leachate well 138R | ecosystem: Engineered > Solid waste > Landfill > Unclassified | place: Canada... | reverse complement strand
GCACTTAATACACTTATTGGTATTTTGTCACATGGTAGTGGAACAGGAATAAACAATGCAGCACTATATTTTATAGGCTCTGATAGTAATGTAAGAACTGGTTATGGATGGAATGGAGCTATTACAGATCAAAGCTCTGCAATGCATCCAATCATTGCCAATGGTATAGATGGATTTTCTTCAAGTATTGTAGGTGTTGATTTTAGCGGAGTTGATGTTTTTGAATACTACCAACTAGCATGGACAGCTTACGCAGTTGTGCATGATGAAAATAGTGGAGACTTGACTCTTCATTATGACTATCAACCTTGGAGAGGAGACACTTATTTGTTGAAACAAGATGGAACTCAAACTAAAAATGAATTATTAATGCAAAATGTAGATACTTTTAGATTTAAAGCTGTTGGCTCAGTTGTTAAGATACAAGTTTGTGTAGAGACCGATTTAGTGGAGGAGTATTCTTTATGCAAAGAAAAAACTATATTTTAAATAGAAAAAAAGTACTACATCGTTCAGGTTTTGCTATGATGATGGCCATTATTGTAATAGTTATCATCTCAACTATTATGGCTCTCTCTTTAGCTTTAACTACACAAACTGCTAAAAGAACAACCGATATTTACCTCTATGAACAAGCTGTTTTGTATTCTAAGAGTGCAGCAGAGTTGGCATTATTGCGTATAGCAGAGACTGGATCTTGTACAACCATCCCATCCTATACTATAGGTAATATATACGATATTAATGTTAGTGTTAGATATGTTTATAGAGGTTTAGTGTGTGGAGGGGATAATGATTATTTTACTACGATACAAACAGATGAACAAAACGGAAGTGTGCTAATGGACATAACAGTCACAGCAAACCCTGATGGTACTACCGAACCCATAAGATACTTCAGAAGAAGCATTCAAAAATTGTAGCTATAATAAACTTTTAATGCTATAATTCCAAAATTAATTATTAAAGGACTATAAATGAATATTTCTCTTACGGGAAGACATTTAGAACTAACTGAGCATATTAAAGCTCATATAAACACTTCTATTGAGACACTTTCTAAGTACAACATGGATATTATTGCTGTAAATGTTGTAGTATCTACTCAAACTAAAAAAGGTAAAGAGCACTCTGTTGTAGAATTTGTTATAAATTTAGCACATAAAAACTCTGTTGTTATCAAACAAAGTGATGATGATTTATACGCAGCAGTTGACCTTGCAATAGCAAGAGCACAAAAAGCTCTTCGCCGTATCCATGACAAAGAGGTGACTCATCGTCAAACTGGTATCAATGAGATGAAGGCTGAGAGTGTAGATATCAAAGCAGAAGCAGAGGCTAATGAAGATGAGATTATTCCAGTAGAGCTAGATCTTTACAAGCCTCGTGAAGTCGAAGATGTACTAAACGACTTAAAAGAGAGTGGAAAACTATTTGAGATCTTTTTAGACAACGAAGATAAAACTCGTGTTCTATACAAAAGAAACGACGGAAGATTCGGTCTGTACTAATAGTCCGCAAAAGGAACAAAGTCCCTTTTGCTTCGCTAAGGCCGCTGAGACCACTAAAGCTAGCCTCTTTGAGGCAGAGTTTATTTACATAACTAATATAGCCGAAGGGAGTTCCAACTCCCTAAGTTGGAGCTAAATCCTCTTTTACACTTTTTACTATCTCTTCATCTTCTGCCAAATCAATCCATTTAAACTGACTTCCACTCTGAGTTGCACCACGCAGCAGATCTCCGCCTTTTCTAAACTTAAGATCTAAGTTTGCAATATCAAAACCGCTAACAGTATCTACAAATCTCTCCAGCCTATCAGAACTGCTTTGGTTTGTGTAGAGGTAACAATAGCCTTGAAGACCAGTTCTACTTACTCTTCCTCTTAGTTGGTGCAGAGTTGAGAGTCCCAATCTCTCAGCTCCAACAATAACAACTGTTGTAAGTCTTGGAAGTGAGATCCCAACTTCTACAACAGTTGTAGCTATAAGTATGTCGCCACTCTCTCTAAAGTCTAGCAAAACTTCCTCTTTTTGTTTATCTTTGCCATGAGTTACATATACATTCTTAAAGTTATTTTCCCAGTAAGATCTCGCTTCTTCTATGCTTTGGTAGTCTAAAAATTCACTCTGCTCAACTAGAGGGTAGACTAAAAGCACTTGGTTATTTTTACTAATTTGCTCTTTTATATGCACAAGCAGATCTTTAAAGTCACTCTTATGTATAACTTTGCTTGTGATGTTTTTTACAAATGGAGTAGTTGTGATTAGACTTACATCTATGTGTGCTGTCTCTATCATCGCTTGAGTTCTTGGGATTGGAGTTGCACTAAACTGTAAAAAATGAGGTTTTAACTCTCCCTCACTTACAATTTTTTCTAGCAAATTTCTTTGAGCAGTTCCAAAGCGATGTTGCTCATCCACCATAACCAAAGCTGCATCTGGGAGATCTCTATAGAGTAGGGCATGAGTTCCTATAATAAAGTCATACTCAGATAGGTCTAGCTTTCTAGACTTGTTTGTGACTAAAACAGACTTTACATTTGGTAGATATTTTTGTGCTTCTTCATAGAGTTGGTTTGCCAAAATTGTAGTTGGTGCCATTAAGATCGAGCGGAAAGGTAGCATCATAAAAGCAGAAGCGAGTATAACCATAGTCTTACCACTTCCAACATCTCCAACTATCATTCGCTTTGAAGCTACATCTTTTGAGAAGTCTATTTGTATATCTTCTATAGTTTGTATCTGCTCATCTGTTAAAGTAAATGGAAGAGTTGAAGCCCACGATGTAAACTCAGACTCAACGCTCACTAAAGGTTTAAAATATCTTCTTTTTTTAGATAGCACTCTCATATAGCAAAAGAGTTCCAAATATTTTAATGCATCTATACTCTTTGGATCTAATTCTTTTGTGTTTAAAAGAGTTTTAGGAAAGTGCAAAGATAAGATCTCGCGTGCAACACTCTCTTTTAAACCCTCATTTAGTAAAACTTCAAGTGTAAGATTTTTTTGAATAAGACGGTACATAACATCAGATCTAAGCGCTGACTTGTACTTTGGAGTAATAGATCCAACACTTGTGGTTTTTCTAGGCATTGCCATACTACAAAGTCCAGCATTACAGTTTATGACTCCATAGAAATAATCTCTTTCACCCACTTTAAATTGATGCATCATATATGGTTTTGGGCGAAACAAAACACCGTTTATGCTGTGACCTAGGTTATGTGCAAAAAAAGTTATCTGGATGGAATTTGCAGAGCGAAAAATTGACTCAACAGTTGCATCTATTAGTTGTGGTTTTGATATCTCTATCTTAGGGTGTAGGGTGAGATCTTCATAAGAGTGAGGGATATTTAAAGCGAGTTCGCACCAAGAGTTAACACCGAGCTTTTTAAACTTTGCTTCTATATCTTTTGTGAGATTCATTTTACATCCTTAAAGTACCAAATGCTACCCTGTTTTATAAACCTCACGCAAAAGTATTGCATAGTGTCATATAATGCTTAAGATAGCATTACTTAGTAACTATTGCAAAGCTCAGTTCTAAAATCTCTTTATGACTTTTGATAAACTCATTTAAATCTTTGAGTGTTAGTTTTTCGATCAGTTCTAACTCTTTTTGAGAATGACCGAGCTCTTGACCTTTGTAAAACTCCATAAATGTGCGGTTTAGTCTTTGGCTCATTGTCTCAGCTCTTAGAGGCTCACTTCCTAGAAGAAATTTTTTAGTCTGCTCTAGCTCATCTTCTGTAACACCGCTCTTTACAAACTCTGCAATAACCTCTTTTACACTCTTTTGTGCAACTTCAAGGGAGTCTAGTTTTGTTTGCAAATAACCAGTCAAATAGCTACTTGATTTGCTCACACTTAGTCTTGCATAAGCTGAATATGCCAAACCTTGTTTTACTCTGATCTCTTCCATTAGACGAGATCCAAAGCCACCAGTTCCCAGTATAAAAGTAGCAACTCTAGCTTTGTAATAATCTCTAGAGTCAAACTCTATGTTGTATGGTGAACCAAAATAGACATAAGCTTGTTCAGTCTCTTTTTTTAAGATGCTCTCTTGTACTTTTGTGTTTACTTCGTAGTGAGCCAGTTTTTCTAGCTCGCCTTTTGGCATTGAAGCTACTATCTTTTGTATCTCTTTTTTTGCTTTTTCTATATCCACATCACCGCCAATTGCGACTATGAGTTTTGAGCTAACTAAGTTTTTCTCTATGAAACTCTTAACATCTTTAAGCTCTATGCTCTCAACACTCTCCAATGTTCCAGATGATGGATTTGCAAGTGGAGTATCTTTAAATAGAAGTCTTTTCAATTCATTTGAAGCCACATAGTCAAAGTCATTTTGTTTTGAACTTAGTGAGCCTAGAGTTGTAGTTTTTACTTTTTTAAGAGCATCTTCACTTATGTTTGGATCGCTTAAAAGTGCTTGAAGTTTTTTAAGTCCATCTCCAAACTCCTCTTTTAAACATCCAAGTTCCATTACAAAAGTCTCAGATCCTGCGTGTGAAGAAATGTGTATAGCCTTACTCTCTAAAGACTCAGCAAAGGCAGAAGATCCAAGTTTCTTTGTTCCCTCTCCAAGAACTCTTGCACTAAACTTTGCAAGTCCTGCTTTTTGTGTGTCTGTTATGCTTCCGCTATTTTGAAAAATAAACTGCAAACTAACTAAAGGAAGTCTTTTGTCTTCTTCAAAAATCACAGGAACTTTAAAGTCCTCTGTCTCTATATATTCTATTGTCGCTGCCATTATTATTTGTCCCATCATTAGTAAAGTAAAGATAATTTTTTTCATCGTTTGTTATGTTCTCCTGCCACTAAAGCTTCGCCCAAAGATGAGATTTTGCTTAAGCAAACCTCTCTAGTGTTTCATAAGCTGTATTTCTTACAGCTGGGATCTCACCTATATCTTTTATGAGATCTACCATCTCCTCTTTTGCCATTGTGTAAGCTGCACCCGCACTACTTACAACATTTTCTTCCATCATAGTTGAGCCTAGATCATTTGCACCAAATCTAAGCGCCATCTGACCAATATATGCACCTTGAGTTACCCAAGAGCTTTGAATATTTGGCACATTATCTAAGTATAGTCTTGCAACTGCTAAGAGTCTTAAGTATCTGTTTGAAGATGGTTTGTCCATATCTGGAATAAGTCTTAAAAGCTCAGTATTTTGCCCCTGAAAACTCCACATGATAAAGGCGCGAAATCCACCTGTCTCATCTTGAAGTTTTCTTATCATATCAAAATGCTCGATGATGTCTTCGTCGCTCTCAACAGTTCCATACATCATTGTAGCGGTACTCATGATGTCAAGTTTATGGGCTTTTCTGTGGATATCTATCCACACTTCTGAGTCTATCTTTTTTGGTGCGATAATATCGCGAACTTTATCACTAAGGATCTCAGCACCAGCTCCAGGAATAGAAGCTAGACCTTTGATTTTTAGTCTCTCTAAGACCTCTTCAACACTTATGCGAGAAACTTTTGCTATAAAATCTATCTCTATAGAAGAGAAGCCATGAATAGTAATTTGCGGATATCTAGTATGAATATGCTCTACTAGATCTTCATACCACTCTATTTTTAGCTTAGGATGTACTCCGCCTTGAAAGAGGATCTGCGTCCCACCAATCTCAAGCAGTTCATCTATTTTTGCATCTATCTCATCAAAGGTTAAAACATAAGCATCAGCATCTTTTTCATGTCTATAAAAAGCACAAAACTTGCAATCTACCCAGCAAATATTTGTATAGTTTATATTTCTATCTACTACAAAAGTAGTTATACCTTTTGGATGTAACTCTTTTTTTCTTTTTGATGCCATGATGCCAAGCTCTTTTAAGTCAGCATTTTTTATTAGATCTAGTGCTTCTTCTTTGCTTAGTCTCTTCATTTTCTCTCTTTAATTTCTAGCTTCATCAATAATAGCACTTAGACCTTTATCCATTGCCTTTAATTGCTTTTTGTTTTTAAGTTTAAAATCTGCTTTAAGACTACTAACATCTCTATAGGCGATTTTGACACCAGACTCTTTGTAAACTAAAATACGAAGAGGTAGATCTAGTGCAGTACGGATATCTTCTTGCATTAATTTTGTGCCAGCTTTTGGGTTTCCAAAGAGGATAACTTTTGCTTCACTCATCTGCATATCAACATTTTTTGCATTTTGTTTATGATCGATTATTGCAAAGACCTTAAAACCTTTGGAAGTTACGATTTTTTTAATATTTTGTATGGTTTGAGAGACACTATGCTTGCTCTCAACTATTTTCACATCACTTGCACTTAAACCTATAGCGCAGAGTAAAAGAAGAAGAAGTTTTTTCATAATCTATGCTACTTCTTTGTCTTTTGAAATAGCATCTAAAACACCATTTATAAACTTAGGAGATTGTTCAGTTCCAAAAGCTTTTGTGATCTCAACTGCTTCGTTTATAACAACAGCAGAGTCAAGCTCTCCAAATAAAATCTCATATGTTGCAAGTCTAAGAGTAGCTCTCTCAATAGTTCCAAGTCTCTCAAAGTCCCAATCTTTTAAGTGCTTTATGATAGCCGCATCACAAGCCTCAAGATTTTGCATAACTCCATCAAAAAGTCCTAGTGCAAAATCTTTTTGCTTGTTGCGGATCTTTTTTTCTTCAAGGATCTCATCTGAGTGCTCAGCGATATTTCCATTTCCTAGATCATAAGCATAAAGAAGGCTTACTACCGCCATTCTGGCGTGGTGTCTAGTTGCCATTATAAGTTCTCGTAAAGGTCGATCATCTCGATAACAGTAGTCATCGCTTCAAAACCTTTATTTCCAGCTTTTGTTCCAGCTCTCTCGATCGCTTGCTCAATTGTGTCAGTTGTTAACAGTCCAAAAGATACTGGTTTTTGGTACTTTAAACTCATAGTAGCGATCCCTTTTGTAGCCTCAGCAGATACATAGTCAAAGTGCGGAGTAGCACCGCGTATAACTGCACCCAGAGCACAAACTGCATCGTACTTGCCCGATGCTAAAAGTTGGTCAACTATCATAGGAAGCTCAAATGCACCTGGGACTAAAACATGAGTAAGATCGCTATCATCTCCACCGTGACGAGCAAATGCATCTTTTGCACCCTCAACTAGTCTATCAACTATAAAGTGGTTCCATCTTGTACTAACTATGGCAATTTTTTTACCATTTACAACTTTTAATTTACCTTCGATTAAATTCATCCGTTTATTCCTTAATTTTAATTCAATTCTCTAATTTTCTTGATTGTTTTTATTAGATTTTCTAACTCATCTAATTTTATCATATTTGCTCCATCACTTAAAGCGATAGTTGGATCAAAATGTGTCTCCATAAAAAAGCCATCAACTCCAACAGCCGCAGCAGCTTTTGCTAAGTATGGCACAAAAGAGCTATCTCCACCTGTTTTTCCGCCCACAGCCGTTGGCATCTGAACTGAGTGAGTAGCGTCAAATATAACTGGAGCAAAGCCTCTCATGGTGACTAGGTTTCGCATATCTACAACCATGTTCCCATATCCAAAAGAGTTTCCTCTCTCACAAAGATAGACACCGTGTTTTTTAGCATTTTCGTAACTAGCCTCTTTGCATCCTCTAGTTTGTAGGACTTTTAGAAGTGGATAGATCATCGCATCTCCACTTAAAAACTGACCTTTTTTAATGTTTATCTCTCTGTCTGTTTTTGCACAAGCAACTAACAAGTCTGTTTGCCTACATAAAAATGCGGGGATCTGCAGCATATCTACAACTTCTGCTACAGTTGAAACTTGAGTTGATTCATGTACATCGGTTACGATTTTATAGCCAAAATCATCTTTGACTTTTTGTAAAATTCTAAGTCCCTCATCCATCCCAAGCCCACGAAAACTCTCTAGTGAAGTTCTGTTTGCTTTGTCAAAACTAGCCTTAAAATAGAACTCTATCTCTTTGTCTTCATGGTAAGACTCCAAAGATTTAGCGATTTTAAATATGTTTTCTTCACTCTCAATAACGCAAGGTCCACTTAGTAATAGCATCTATCTACCTTAAAATATGGTTTAAAAATTTGAGGAAATTATATCATAATAGGCTTTTACTTATCTCTAGCCACCATAATTCCAGCAGCTACAACAAGTAAGATGCCAGCTGATGTTAAAAGAGTTGGAAAAGCATCGCCTAAAAGCATTCCAACAAAGATGGCAAAGACAATGTTTGTGTAGCTCACAGCTCCAACTATCCCAGCTTTTGTCTCTCCATAGGCCTTTGTCATGTAAAATTGTGAGAGAGTTCCCAGAACTCCAAGACCTATAACATAGAGCCAAACTACACCACTAGGCATTACAAATTCGCCAAGCATAAAGTCTAAAGAAGGCATATGCACAAACTCTGAGATGACAAAAAGTAGTATGGGTCCTAAAGTTCCTACTAGTGTAAAAGAGAGTACGATGGCTCTTGTGTCGTAGTATTTTCTAAGCTCTCTAACAGAGGTGTATGCAAGTGCAGCACCAACACCGCTAAAGATACCAAGCAAGTCATACTTTGTAAAGCCAATAGCATCAGGTTGAGCAATTAGAACAATTCCACAAAAACCTAAAAATACAGCTATCCAAGCAGAAACGGAGAGCTTTTCACTTAAAAACAACCATGCAAAAATAGCGGTAAAAATAGGTGCAGTTTTGGAGTAGGTTACAGCGTCACCTAGTGGAATATTCGCGATATTGTAAAAGTAAGCTAAAAGTGCAGAAAAGCCCATAAAGCCGCGGAAAAAGAGCAAAAATGGTTTTCCACCAATTTGTTTCATAGGATTTTTATAGACTGTATAACCGATAAGAACTACGCCAAAAAGATTTCTAAAAAAGACAACTTCAAGTGAAGACATATGCTCTGATGCTAACTTTGCAAAGGCTCCCATTATGGCGAACATAAAGGAAGCTAAAAGCATATATTTTACGCCCTTGTTTAAACTTTTGATTCTATTCATAAGACGCATTATACCAATGCAAAGTAAGTTATTAGCTTCTATTTCGTATAATTGCGACAATTGAACCCTTTGATAAACTAGATTCCGTGTCAAGCACGGAATGACGGAATGTGCGTCATCCTGAACAAACAAACTGTCATTTTGAACAAACAAACTGTCATCCTGAACTTGATTCAGGAACCAGCTTAATAATTGTTCAGAGCATTCAATTAAAAAAGGAAATTTATGGGCAATTTAATACTACTGCTAGTTATTGGTGGATTTTTCTACTGGATTTTTAAGAGTTACTCTAAGTACACAGCGTACTCACAAGAGGCTTTTAAAAATTTCTCTATCACAAAAGAAGCACTCACAAAGAGTGATCTAGGACTTTTTGTAGCTCTTGTTGCAAAGGTTGCAAAGGCTGATGGAAGAGTGGACGCGCTTGAAGCTGAGTTAGTTAGTCATATGTTTGATGATATCTCAAATGTTTTTCCAGATCCAAGTAAAACAAAGAGCATCTTAAAAGAGATTTTTAACGATGAAAAAGATCAAACTCACAATACTTCTGAGATAGCTCAAAGATTAGGGCAGGCTATAAAAAGGGACAAGTCAAAACAGCAACAATTTATGGGCTTTTTAATTCAGTTGGCTTTTGTAGATGGTGAAGTCTCAGACAGTGAAGACTTAGTCCTTCAAACGATTGCAAGTGCGTTAGAATTTAACCCAGATGCCTATCATGCTATATATGATCAGTTTGAGAAGATGATGCAAAACATCCAACCAAAGGCAAACATCTCTGATGCTTATAAGCTACTAGGGGTAAATGAAAGTGATGATATGGCCACTATCAAAAAAGCTTATAGAAAACTTGTTCGTGAATATCATCCTGACATTATTAAGTCTCAAGGAAAGAGTGAGAAGTATATGCAAGAAGCAACTGCTAAAACTCAAGAGATAAACCAAGCTTATGAGATGATAAAAAAAGCAAAGTCTTAAAAGGATAGATCATTAAAAAGTTTTTATTGCTATTACTATTTTTTCTTAGTTTAGATGCAAGTGAATATGGCTCACTATTGTTTCATGGAAACTGCATAACTTGTCATCATGAGACAAAAGCTATATCCGCTCCTTCAATAGTAGAGATAAGAGAGAAATATCTTAGTGCATTTGCAGATAAAGAAGATTTTGTAGAGTATATGTCAACATGGGTAAAAGAACCAAAAGAAGAGACTTCGATCATGCTAGATGCTATAGAAAAATATGGGTTGATGCCTGAACTAGCTTATGAGTTAGATGCGCTAAGAGAGATATCTGCTTATATCTATGAGACAGACTTTTCTAAAGAGCATAGTGGGCACTAAAGTTTAGTTGGACTTAAAGTCTCTCTCCCAAAAAAAATCTATCCATTCATCCGCTTCATTTATCCAAAAGTCAGGCTCGTAAACAGAAGTTTTTTTGTAAAAAAGTGTAGCAGTTTTAAATTCTACTTTTGGATATTTTGAATGAAGCATCTCCATAATGGCCTTGAGAGTATCTCCACTATCTGCTATATCATCTATAACTAAAACCTTTTGCACGTCTTCAAACTTACATTCTCCATCTATACAGATATTATTTCTTTTTTGTGTTTTATCATAAAGCTGAGTGCTTAGCGTTTGAACATTTCGAATATTTAGACCTTCTGCTATAGCGTGAGAGAGTGTAAGACCGCCTCTTGCAACGCCTACTAACACCTCTGGTTTGAACTCTTTTATCTCTAAGAGAAGTCTATTCGTATCTGTTTTAAAATTATCATAAGAGTAGTATTTCATGATGATATTATACAAAGTAAACATAAAAATTGATAAATATTGTTTAAGATTAATAGTTGTATAATCATTCATCATTTCAAAGGAGATCGTATGATCAAAACTTTATCGTCAATCGCGTTAGCTGGATTAGTAGCTGCAACAATTACAGGGTGTGGTGCTACGCCAGAAACAAAGGAAGAGGTTTTTGATAACCGTTGTAAAGTAGAAAATGTATTAGCTCCACAATGGGCATGTGTACCTATGGTTGAGGGTGCTTACGCTGGTGTTGGTATAGCTGCTAAGAGTGCAGCTGGTATGGGTCATATGAGAAGAGTTGCTCTTGCAAATGGTCGCTCAGATCTAGCTCAACAAATCAAAGCTCAAGTTAAAGATAAGGTAGAGACTTTTACTCGTACAACTGGAGTAGGCGATAGCGAAGTTGTAGATCAAGTAAATACTGCAGTATCAAAGCAAGTTGCAAAAGTTGATCTCGCTGGTTCAAAAGGTGTTGATATGTGGACTGCTCCATCGGGTGCTATCTATATGTTAGTAACAGTCCCAGAAGCTACAGTAAATGGCGAAGTAAAGCAAGCAGTTAAGACTAGCTTTAAAAATGACGAAGCTCTGTGGCAACAATTTCAAGCAAAAAATGCTCTTGAAGGTTTAGAAAAAGAGTTTCCAACTGATTAATGAAAAAACTTTTTAGCTCTATATTTGTGCTATTTATTTTAGCAGGTTGTATCTCACAACCTGCTCCTACAAGGGCAAATATCACTCCATCATGGATAATAAATCCAAATCAAAATGATAAAATAGGTGCTGTCGGTAGTTCTATGATAACTTATGATCAAAAGAGATCTACTCAAAGAAAACTAGCAATTACAAGAGCCTTGGATGAACTTTCACTTCAAAGAGGTGTCAAAGTGCAGATGAAATTGACTAAAGAAGAGAGTTACAAAAATGGTAGTGGAACTACTAGCATAAAAGAAAAAGCTAATTACTCTGCAAATACAGAGATTACTGCACATATAGAAGATGTTTATGAAGATAAAATATCTGGAGAACTCTTTATATGGATGGTCATAGACTAAGAGTTCTCACAACCCCGCTTTATTTTGGATATAATTTCATAAATTTATCTTCCTTCACTACATAAGGCACAAAACTCATGAAAAAAATCGCAATTATCGGTCGTCCCAATGTTGGAAAAAGCTCACTTTTTAATCGTTTAGTAAAAAAAAGAGATGCTATTACATCTGACATAGCTGGAACTACAAGAGATATAAAACGAAGAAACGCCATTATCATAAACAAACAAGTAGAACTTTTAGATACTGGCGGGCTTGATAAGGGCTGCGAGTTATTTGACAAGATAAAAGAGATGTCACTAAAAGCTGCTTATATGGCTGACATTATTCTTTATGTGGTAGATGGAAAGAGTATCCCAGAAGAAGAGGATAAAAAACTCTTTTATGAGCTTCAAAACTTAGGAAAAGATGTAGCCCTAGTTGTTAACAAGATAGACAACGACAAGATGAAAGATAATCTTTGGGATTTTTATGAGTTTGGAACTGATGCTATCTTTGGAATCTCAGTTTCACACAATAGAAACACGGTAGAACTTTTAGAGTGGATAGCTTCTTGTGTGCCAGATAGTGATATTGTAAAAGAAGAGGGTGAAGAAGATGATGTAAGAGTTGTTGAAGAAGACGCCATCGATGATGATGAATTTTTCGCACAACATTCTCATGAAGATCAAGATAGCGATGAGTATATTTACTGGGATGAAGAAGAGGTAGAAGATGACTCTATTTTTGCAAATAACGACCTTATAAAAGAGTATGATGAAGATGATGTAAACCACATAAAGATAGCAATAATTGGGCGAACAAATGTTGGAAAAAGCTCACTTTTAAATGCACTCTTAGGCGAAGAGCGTTCAGTTGTAAGCAGTGTAGCTGGAACTACTATAGATCCAATTGATGAGACTGTAGACTACAAGGGTAAGCAGCTCACTTTTGTCGATACTGCAGGTCTTAGAAGAAGGGGTAAGATTTTAGGTATTGAGAAGTACGCTCTTATGAGAACTACTGAGATGCTAGAAAATGCAAATATGGCACTTATAGTTTTAGATGCAAGCGAGCCTTTTTTAGATCTTGATGAGAAAATAGCAGGACTTGTTGATAGTAACCGTCTAGCTTCTATCATAGTTTTAAACAAGTGGGATATCTCAAAAAGAGATGAACATGATAAGATCATAAGAGAAGTTAGAGATAGATTTAAATTTCTTGCATATGCACCCATCATAACACTATCTGCAAAGTCACATCAAAGAGTAGATAAGCTTCACGATATGATCTTAGAGATAAATGAAAACTACTCTCAAAGAATACCAACATCAAAGATAAACGAAGTTATAGAAAAAGCTCTAAGACGACATACTCTTCCAAGTGTAAGCGGACAAGTTATCCGAATTTACTATGCAACTCAGTATGAGACAAGACCACCAAAAGTAGCCATCATTATGAATAAACCAAGCGGATTACACTTTACATATAGAAGATACTTAACAAACAAACTAAGAGAGGCTTTTAACTTTACTGGAACACCACTACTTTTTAAAGCGAAGAAAAAGGGCGAAAAGTAATACTCTTGCAACTATTACTCAACGCTTTTGTGATTAAGAGTCTAGCGCTTCTAAGTCTTTTATAGACATCTTGCCGTGATCTACTATCTTAGTATGAAGACGACGAAGTGCTTTTAATGTTCTCTCAGATGCTAAGTCAATAGCTGTTTCTAAATCTTCATCAGACTGATTTATAATAACTGGCTCATTGTGAGCTATGCGAATATCAAACTCTACAGAGATTCCTTTTTTTTCAGTCTTAACCATAACATTTACACTTGTAATATCAAGTGAATATTTTCTAAATCCTTCGACCGCTGACTCTATAAGAGCTTTGTTGTTATCACTAAGTTTTACATCTTTTGAACGAATTTGTACACCCATTATATATCCTTTGTTTGTAGCCATTGACGACCTTATATCTGTGAAAATAATAGCCAAATAAAGCTGAGACTGCTATAATAATGCTAAAAAAATAGGATTTTATAAGATGAGAGTATTTACAGGGATTCAGCCATCAGGAGATTTGCATATAGGTAATTACTTTGGATCTATAAAGCAAATGGTAGATGCACAAGATAGCAGTGAAACTTTTGCTTTTATAGCAAACTATCATGCGATGACAAGTGTAAGCGATGGAGAGAGGTTAGCAAAACTTACAATGCAATGTGCAACTGACTTTTTAGCACTAGGGATAGATCCTAACAGATCAACATTTTGGATACAGTCAGATGTAAAAGAAGTACTAGAGCTTTACTGGATCTTGTCATCTTTTACTCCAATGGGACTTTTAGAGCGTGCACATAGTTATAAAGACAAAACGGCAAAAGGCATAGCTGCAAATCACTCTCTTTTTTCTTATCCTGTGTTGATGGCTGCAGATATTTTGATCTTTGCTTCAGATGTAGTGCCAGTTGGTAAAGACCAGATCCAACACGTTGAGATGGCAAGAGACATAGCCATAAAATTTAACAACGCTTATGGAGATATTTTTACCATTCCAGAGTTTCGCATTCAAGAAGAAGTTCAAACAGTTCCTGGCATTGACGGACAAAAAATGTCAAAGAGTTATAACAATGTTGTAAATATCTTTGGAGATGAAAAAGAACAGTTAAAGACAATTAAAAAAATAGTGACAGAAAATGTAGCTTTGCAAGAGCCAAAAGAGTTTGAAAACTGTAATGTTTATAACATGGCAAAACTCTTTTTAAAGGGCGATGAACTACTAGATCTACAAGCAAGGTACACAAGAGGCGGAGAAGGTCATGGTCACTTTAAACTCTATCTTGGCGAAGTTATTTGGGAGTATTTTAAAGAGCAAAGAGAAAAAAGAGCTTACTACGAGGCTCATCAAGATGAAGTAAGAGAGATCCTAGATCTAGGGGCATCAAAAGCAAGAGCTGTTGCACTTCCTATGATTGAGAAGATTAGAGAAGCAACAGGGATCCCCGCTACAAAAAGATAAGTGAATTTTTTAAATCTCGTGGTTATTCCATGCTTGTATGGCATCTACGAGATTTTCAAAACCGCTTACTCTTCCTATTATAAAGATCTCGTCAAAAACAAAACAAGAGATATTTCCGTTTGGTTCTAGTAAAAACATAGCATTTTCATCTTCTGCTCTTTTATCGGTTGAGAGAACTCTCATACCGTCAATGCTGTCGTGGATAGTTGGTATATCGTCATATTCAACATCTATTAATTTTTTGCCATCACTAAAGTACTCAGCCATCTCTTGCCTTTTTAATTTTGATATAATTTTATAGTTTTTAAGTTAATAAGCCACAAAATTACCTTTAAGTGAAAATATGAAGAAAACTTTTTTTGAGACTATTCGAGTTGTTGATGGAGAACCTTTAAATTTAAAATATCATCAAAAAAGATATGAAAGTGTTTTAGCTTCACTTGATGTAAAAAAGTTTAAAAAGTTTAAAATGTATATAGACCCTCCAAAATATGGACTATATAGATGCAAAATAATTTATGATGCTAAAGATCTGAGTGTAGAGTTTTTTGAGTATAAAAAGAGAGATATAAAAAGCTTAAAAGTAGTTTTTGATGATGAGATCTCATATAAGTATAAGTCAACCTCAAGAGAACATCTTGATAAACTTTTTGCTAAAAGAGGTTTATGTGATGATGTCCTCATAGTAAAAAATTCTTTTATAACCGACACAACTATTGCAAATGTTGCTTTTTATAAAGATGGGCTTTGGTATAGTCCAAAAAAACCTCTACTTTGTGGAACTACAAGAGCAAGACTAGTTGATGAGAAAAAACTGATATTAAAAGATATAAAAATTAAAGATCTTGCAGAGTATTCAGGTTTAGCACTTATGAATGCGATGATAGATTTTGATATAATCACATTAGAAAATTTAAAGGATACTATTTGTTAGAGAGCCTCACAAACAACAAAGAATTTGCACAACTGATGCAAAAACACACACAAGAAGTTATTATTCACTTCTTTAAAGAAGAACAAAATTTTGGAATACTTTGTAAGATAGAAGATGTTGAGTTTTCTCCAGCTCTGCCAAAAGATATCGTCTCTGAATTTCGTCCACTTACACTCTTTTTTTTAGCAGGATATACTTTTGAGACGGCACATATAAAAGATGACTACTTAACATTTGAAGCTGGTTTTGGAGCTGAGAATTTTGGGAGTATCGTAAGCGTACCACTTTATTCCGTTATGCAAATCATAGTTGATGAGACTCCAGTGATGATAAATCTATCAAATCAAAAAATAGAGCAAAAACCTAAAAAAGTAGTGGATAAAAAAGGGGTTGAAGATTCGATGGCATCTTTTCTTTCAAACCCAGAAAATTCTAGGTTTATGAAAGATAAGAAGTAATTATATTTTGTTGAGAGAGAGTAGGTAATTTACAACATTATCTACAAAAGCATCGTGTTTTCTCTCTTTTAGGTAAGCGATGAAGAATTTTCTCTCTATCTTGTAGTTTTTCAGTCTAGCTTCAAAGAGTCTTCCTGATTCTAGTTCTGACTGTATAACATGGCGAGACATGATAGAAACAAGAGGTCTTGGTGCATTTTTGTCTGCATTTAGGATGGACTCTTTTATAGAAGTAGGAGATGCAAGAACTGCTAAAACATTAAAGTTTGCACACTGAACACCCATCTCTTCAAAAACTTCAGATGTAAGTTTTCTAGTATGTGAATCTTCATTTCTACAAATCCAATCAAAATCAAAAAGCTCTTCAGCGGATAATTGTTTTTTTATAGGTTGGTTTGAAAAAAGCACAAGTTCATCTTGAACCCATTCTCTATATATGATACCATCTCTAAAAACAGGTGATTCTATAAGAGCTAGATCTATCTTTTTCTCTTCTAGTTGATCTATAATGTTTGAAGAGAGATCTACATGCATATAGACTTCATTGCCTATTCTTTTTTTGATCTCACCTAAATAATTTGGAAGAACATAGTTTCCAATTGCGTTTGAGCTACCCATGATAAAAGTGAACTCTTTATTTATGATCTTTAGAAGTTCTTTTTCACCACTTACAATAGCTTTGTCAAGTTTTGTAGCAATTCTATATAGATCCTCACCTTCTTTAGTGAGTAGGATCCCGTTCTTTTTTCGCTCAACAATCTTAGTATCAAGATAATCTTCTATGAACTTTATCTGTTGAGTAACTGCAGGTTGAGATATACCTAATTTAGCAGATGCCTTAGAGAAACTCTTCTCTTTTATGACCATTAAAAAAGTCTGTAGTTTGGCAAAATCTTTTAACATAATAATTCCTATAAGTTTAATGAATAGTTAAAATTATAACTCAATATTATAATTATTGCAATAGTTTTGTATAATTTATAAGTATTTAGTTATAATAAACTAAATTAACAATAAACTAGAGCAAAATTACATGCAAAAAATATTTGAAAAACTTAACGAATCACAAAGTCAAGCAGTAAAACAATCAGAAGGTCCCGTGCTTATTTTGGCAGGGGCTGGAAGTGGGAAAACTACAACTATAGTTTCTCGTCTTGCTTATCTTATACAGGTTTTAGGCATCCCAGCATCAAACACTCTAACTCTTACCTTTACAAACAAAGCTGCAAAAGAGATGAGAGAGAGAGCGTTGAGTATGATAGGTGATGCATCTTATCCACCTCTACTTTGTACCTTTCATAAGTTTGGACTGCTCTTTTTAAAGTTTCATATTCACCTTTTAAACAGGCAAAACAACTTTGTAGTAATAGACACAGATGACAAAAAAAGAATTATAAAAAAAATAAACTCAGAAATACCAACTCCACTAATAGCAAGTGAGATCTCAAGATATAAAAACTCACTTCTTACTCCAGACGATGCTTATAAACAAGCCGAATTTTTTAACTATCAGCAGATTGCGAAGATTTATGAAGAGTATGAAACTTACCTAAGAGAAAATAATTTAGTTGACTTTGATGACTTAATAGCCCTTACATATAGACTCTTAGATGAAAACCCAGAACTTGCAGAGGCAACTTCAAAAAAATACAACTACATCATGATAGATGAGTATCAAGATACAAATGAGTTGCAATTAAAGTTGTTGCAAAAACTTTGTACTTCTCATAACAATATCTGTGTTGTTGGAGATGATGACCAAAGTATTTATGGTTGGCGTGGTGCGCATATACGAAATATCATGGAGTTTCATGAAGATTTTGCTGGTACATCTATCTTTAAACTTGAAAATAACTACCGCTCAAAAGAGCCAATCTTAAAAGTTGCAAATGCTCTTATAGAACATAATCGCTCAAGACTTGGCAAAAAACTCATCCCAACAAGAGGTGGTGGCGAGGATGTCACCATTTTAAACTCTTATGATGAAAATGAAGAAGCGAGAAAAATAGCTGCAAATATAAAAAAACTTCTAGACTCAGGTGTTAAGCCAAATGATATAGCGATACTTTACCGTGTCAATGTTTTAAGCCGTTCCATAGAAGAAGGGCTTAACCGTTCAAGAATAGCTTACAAATTAGTTGGTGGTTTAAGATTTTATGACAGAGCAGAGATAAAGGATCTTATAAGCTACATACGAATCATTACAAATTTTCATGATGATTTCTCTTTTAAAAGAGTTGCAAACAAACCAAAGCGAGGCTTAGGAAAAGCTAGTATAGAAAAGATAGAGCTAGCAGCTCACTCTGCATCTTCTTCTATCTATGAGTATATCAAAACTGCATCACTAGCTGAGCTTGAGGCACTTGTAAAAAAGAAAAATGCAAAGACTCTAAAAGATTTTATAAAAAACCTTGAAGAAGTCTCTAGAGTTGCAACAGAGTCAACTTATGAGTTTATAGATGTTTTAGAAGAGACATTTAAGCTCAAAAACATCTATGCTGGCATGGTTGATGAGGCTGAGAGAGTTCTGAATATGGATGAATTTTATGGACTCTTTCGTGACTTTGTTAAAAAATCCCCAGAGTCAGGTTTAGATGAGTTCTTAAATGAGCTAACACTTCAAAGCGAGCAAGATCAAGTGGAGGGTGAGAGCATCTATATGATGAGTATTCACGCTTCAAAAGGGCTAGAATTTGACCATATCTTTATTATAGGACTTGAAGAGGGATTTTTGCCTCTTGTTGGTGATGGAAGCGACTTAGAAGAAGAGAGACGACTCGGTTATGTCTCTTTTACAAGAGCAAAAGAGACTCTTACGCTCTCTCACGCACTAAGCAGATTTTACAAGGGAAGAAGAAGTGACTTAGAGAAGAGTAGATTTTTCAATGAGTCTGGACTTTGTGAGGGTTCACTAAAGTTAGAGAAAAATACAGCCTTTAAAAAGGGAGATCTCGTTCGTCATAAAATCTTTGGAACAGGTAGAGTTACAGGTGTGGCAAAGAGTGGAAGAGAGTTTAAACTAAACATTAACTTTGCAGGCACTTCAAGAGATATTCTTGCATCTTTTGTAGAGAGACTATGAATAGACTCTTTGTAGCTTACAAACCTGCAGGGACTAGCTCTAATTTTTTTCTAACTAAACTAAAACGAAAGTACAATAACAAAAAAGCAGGTTTTTCAGGAACGCTTGACCCTTTTGCAAAAGGTGTTTTGCTTGTTGGTTTTGGCTCGCACACAAAGCTCTTTCGTTTTTTAAACAAAACTCCCAAAAAATACCGTGCCACACTTTGGCTAGGTGCTAGATCTGACTCTTTAGATACTGAGATGATTGATAATGTTGAGATTTTGGATGAGTTATCAGAGATAAGAGTTCGAGAAGTTGTAGAGTCATTAAAGGGAGATCTAGAGTATGAACCACCTATTTTTAGTGCAAAACGCATAAATGGGCAGAGAGCTTATGATCTAGCTAGATCTGGTAGAGAATTTAGTTTAAACAAGATCAACTCTACTATTTATGAGACAAAGCTAATAAGCTATTGTCATCCATTTGTGACTTTTGAAGCTACGGTTTCAGAAGGAACTTATATTCGCTCACTTGGACGCATAATAGCTCAGAGCTTAGGCGTGTCAAATGGAAGTCTTAGCGCTTTAGAGAGGTTAAATGAAGGGCAGTTTATTTATGAAGATGAAAAAGCTCTAGATATTAAAAAATCTCTTAACATTCCTCAAAATTTCTACTTAGGTGATAGTGATAATCTCAAATATGGAAGAGTTCTTGCTTTAGAGGATCTAAAGATGCAAGAAGATGGATACTATTGGCTTGATAATGGCGATAATATATCTGTTATAAATGTAATAGACAAAAGTGTCAAATATGAATTAGGCAGGATATACACATGTTAGTATTAGCTAGAAAGCTCGACGAGTCAATCATAATCGGGGACAATATAAGTATAAAAGTTATATCAATAGAAAAGGGTGTTGTGAAGCTTGGCATCGACGCTCCACGAGATGTAGATATCATTAGAAATGAACTTATAGAAGATATAAAAGATTCAAATATAGCAGCTTCAAAAGAGCAAAATGTAACTGACCTAAATACCCTTAGTAAGATTTTAAAAAAGTAAAAAGATGAAGATCTATAGAGCATATGCTAAGGTAAATATCTTTTTAAAAATAACAGGAAAAAGAGAGAGCTACCATGAGATAATCTCCCGTTTTATGCGAGTTGATGCTCTTTATGATGAACTCTCTTTTGCTCCTAAAACTAAAGATGGTTTTGAAATTATAGGTGACTTCTCTTGTTCTATAGAGCAAAACACTATATATAAAGCCTACAAAGCTCTTATAAACGCAATTTCATCAGAATCACTAGAAAAATTGATGCGAACTTATGCCATAAAAGTTGATAAAAATATCCCAGCATTTGCAGGACTTGGTGGTGGAAGTAGTGACGCGGCAACTTATCTTAAGATGTGTAATGAAGTACTGCACCTTGGTCTTAGCAACAATGAACTAGCAAAAATTGGTGCTAAGGTTGGTGCTGATGTCGCCTTTTTTGTTTATGGATATGATAGTGCCAATGTTAGTGGTGTTGGCGAAATTGTAGAAGAGTTTAAAGAAGATATTTTAGAGTTTGAGATCTATACTCCTAAAATAGAGATCAGCACACAAAAAGTTTACAAAAGCTATAGAGAAAATTTTTACTCTCCTCTAGATGGATTTGAGATTTATGAGTTAAAAAATCAAAGTTCGAAAGAAGTCTTACAAAGAATGAATATAGGTGAAGCAAATGACCTTTTTAAACCAGCGATACATGAGTACAAAGAGTTAAAAGAGCACTATAGAACAGGATTTCATTTTAGTGGAAGTGGAAGTAGTTTTTTTAGGGTAAAAGAAAAAGTCTAATCTAAAGCTTTAATAATAGATGATAAGATATCAAAAATATATTTGTAAAAAAGGATAGTCATGGGCGAAACCATAGCAAAAAATAAAAAAGCCTATTTTGATTACTTTTTAGAAGAGAAATTTGAAGCGGGTTTAGTTCTAAGTGGAAGTGAAGTAAAAGGCATCCGTGCAAAAAGAGTAAATCTAAAAGATAGTTTCATCCGTTTTGTAAAGGGTGAAGCATATCTTTTTAACGCTCACATAGGAAGATTAGAGACTACTCATCACTACTACACTCATGAAGAGAGAGGCAATAGAAAATTACTTTTGCATAAAAAAGAGATATTGAAGATGAGAAAAGCTGTGGAGAGAGATGGCTACACAATCGTCCCTTTGCAACTCTACTTTAATGCAAGAAACTTAGTAAAGATACAAATCGCTATTGCAAAAGGTAAACAGCTTCATGATAAAAGAGAAGATTTAAAACAAAAAGATATGAAGAGAGATGTCCAAAGAGCCATCAAGGAGTTCAAGTGAGATACTTAACGCTCTTTATACTTTTTGCATCTATGTTGTATTCTCTAAACATAGAGATGCCACAAAAAAGCGTTACAAATGGGAAAACAGCACTTTTAGAGTTTGAAAAGCAAGATGGAATCTTGTATGAAAAACTCATTTTAGATAAAAAAGAGTATAAGGTTTATGAACATCCACGAGATGTAAAAAAGTTTTACGCACTTATTCCCATCAATTATTATGAAAAACCATCTAGTAAAACTATTAAACTTTTTTATAAGCAAGATGCAAAAGAGATGAGCAAAACAATACCTCTAGAAGTAAAAGAGGGGATTTACAAAAAAGAGACATTAAAAGTACAACAATCAAAAGTCACATTAAGTCAAAAAGATAAAAGAAGAGCAGAAAAAGAGTACGCTGAGGCTATGAAAGTTTATAACACTTTAACTCCAAAGAGTTATATCTCATCTAAGTTTATAGCTCCGATGCAAAGCAAGATAACTAGTGAATTTGGAAAGGCTAGAGTTTACAATGACACACTAAAGGGCTATCATAGTGGAACTGACTATAGAGCAAGCGTTGGAACTCCTATTGTGGCTAGTAATGATGGAGTTGTCGCCTTAGTTAAAGATAGATTTTACTCAGGAGGAAGCGTTGTTATAGATCATGGGCAGGGGATCTATACATGCTATTTTCATATGAGCAAGTTTGATGTTAAAAAAGGTCAAGCTGTGAAAAAAGGGGAGCTTATTGGTTTATCAGGAAAGAGCGGAAGAGTTACAGGTCCGCATCTTCACTTTAGTGCTAGAGTAGCATCCGAGCAAGTAGATCCACTTCAACTTATAGAACTGCTAAACAAAAACTTGTTTTAAATTTATGAAATAAAATTAAGGAAATATATAAATGACAACACTACAACTTTTAATGCTACTAGCTTCAGGTTTTTTCGCATTTAAAATCTTTCAACATGTTCAAACACTTCAAGATCCAGAAGAACAAAATAACAACACAAACCAAGTTGAGCAAAAAACTGCTAAAACATTCTCTCCTTTTGATCCAGAAGCTTTAATAGAAAAAGCAGATGAGGCTTACGAGCAAAAAGATTATCAAAAAGCGTTGGCTCTTCTCATTGAAGCAAATGCAAAAGAGTCAAACAACCCAGATATACTCTTTAAAATAGGATATATTTTTCAGCTTATTGATGATACTACAGAAGCACTAAACTACTACAAAGAAGCTCTAGAAGTAGATAAAAACAATGAGTATATTCATAATTCTATTGCCTCTGCATATAGAGCAAGAGGCGAGTTTGCTTCTGCTAAACTTCATCTTGAAGCGTCTCTATCTTTAGATGGTACAAATCCTATCACTTACTACAACTTTGGAAATCTTTTAGTAGATATGAAGCACGTTGATGAAGCAAAAGAGATGTATAAAAAAGCACTAGATCTTGATGGAGACTTTGCCGAGGCAAAAGAGGAACTGGAGAAACTTTAGATGAAAATATCGCAAATATATGAATTTTTAGATAATTTATCGCCATTTGAACTTCAAGAATCGTGGGATAATTCAGGACTTCTCTTAGGAGACTTTAACCAAGAAGTTAAAAGGGTAATGTTAAGTATAGATGTTGATGAGGCTTTGATAGACACAATGCAAGAGGGGACTCTTCTGATAACTCATCATCCACTTATATTTGGTGGACTAAAGCAGTTGGAATTTAACAAATATCCTGCAAATCTCATCCAAAAAATGATACGAAAAAATATCTCAAATATAGCGATGCATACGAACTTTGACCAAACACATCTAAATGAATATGTAGCAACTGAGATTTTAGGTTATGAGATAGCACAAAAAGATGGTTTTGTAGCTTATCTTGATGTTGATGAAAATTTTGATAGTTTTGCAAAAAAAGTAGCGCTTGCCTTTGGACTTCCTCATGCAAAATGCGTAAAAAGTTCACAAAGAGTAAAAAGAGTAGCACTTACTACAGGTTCAGGATGTTCACTTCTCAAATCTATAGATGCTGATTGTTTTTTAACTGGTGATGTGAAATATCACGATGCCATGGAGGCTATGAGCATAAATCTCTCGCTTATTGACATAGGACATTTTGAGAGCGAACGCTTTTTTGCACAAATTTTACACGAGCATTTGAAAATTTTAGGTTTAGAAGCTATAATTTCATCATCTAAGAACCCGTTCACATATATTTAATCCAAAAGGAGACCAATGAACCAGCACCTTAAACAACTAATAGATCTATCTTTTATAGATAAAGAGATTGACGCTTTTGAACCTCAGATAGAAGAGGCTAACTCTAAGTATGAAGCTGCACTTGCAAAAAAACAAAGTATTGATACAGATATTGAAAATTTAAGCAATGAAATAAAAGCAGAAGAGTTAAAAAGACAAAAAAATGAAATTCATTTAAAAGAGCTTTCTGCTAAACTTCAAGACAACACTAAAAAAAGTTCTGAGATTAAGACTGAGAGAGAGATGAAATCTCTTCAACTAGAAGAAGAGATAGCAAAAGAGCAAATTTCTTTTGCTAATGAAGAGATTGAGAGACTTGAGAGAATCATCGCCTCAAAAAAAGAACAAGTTGAATCTGCAAAAGCATCTTTAGCAGAGATAGATTCAAACTTAGAGTCGGTAAAAGCAGAGGTTGATGAAAAACTAAAAGTAATCAACAAAGAGAGACAAGAGGTTTTTGTTCAAAAAGAAAAGCTTCTCTCTACTACAAACCAAAAAGGTTTAGCTTTTTATCAAAAAATCCGTCGTTGGGCGAAAAATTCTACAGTTGTAAGAGTAGAAGAAGAAGCTTGTATGGGTTGTAATATGTTGCTTAGTGATAAGATTTTAGCAGATGTTATCAAAGCTGATGAGATTATCACTTGTCCTCATTGTGGTCGAATCTTGCATATAGAAGAATCAGCTAACGAGTAGGGCTTGAACCCTTTTCTCCTTCTCTATTATGTTCTAAGTGTGGTGCTATATCTCATAGCGTTGCCACTCTTAGTCTATCTATCTTTTAAACAAAAATATAAAAAGTCAATTCCAGCACGATTTTTTCTCTTTAATAATCCTAAGTTTGAAAAAGAAGATGGGATCTGGTTTCATGTCTGCTCACTAGGTGAAGCAAAGGCATTAAAGCCAATCTTAGAACTTGTAAAAACAAAAGATATAAAGATAACTACCATTACACAAACTGGTCAAAATGAAGCAAAAAAATATGACGCAGATGTTAGATTTTTACCATATGAAATGTTACTTCCATTTTGGATAAAAAAACAAAAATTCTTAGTGGTCTTAGAAGCAGAATTTTGGTATATGCTCTTTGTAATGGCTAGAAGAAGAGGAACGAGAGTTGTGATGTTAAATGCTCGTATCTCAGATAAGAGTGTTAACAAATATCTTCAATTTGCATGGTTTTATAAAAAACTCTTGGCAAATGTTGAGATGATCTATGCACAAAGTGAAGTTGATAAAAACCGTTTTTTAGCACTAGGAGCTAAAAATATTGAGGTGATTGGAAATATCAAACTGGCTGGAAAAATTAGCAAAACAAAAGAGTATCAAAAATCGCGTCAAGAGACTATAGTAGCAGCAAGTACGCATGAAGGTGAAGAAGAGTCGATACTAAAGTCATTTGTTGAGTATAAAAAACAGGTAGATGCGAAGCTTATAGTAGTTCCTAGACATCCTGAGCGGTTTGTTGGTGTTTATGAACTACTAAAAAAGTATGCAAAAGAAAACTCCTTTAGTCTTTCTAAATTTTCAGAGATTCAAAATTTTGAAGCTGAAATAGTTTTAGTAGATGCAATGGGCGAGTTAAACAATATTTATAATATTTCAGATATCGCTATAGTTGGCGGAGCTTTTAGGAAAGATGTAGGTGGGCACAACCCGCTTGAGCCCGCTTTTTTTGGATGTAAAATTATAACTGGAAAACATTTCCACGACCAAAAAGAACTTTACAAATATGTGCATCATGTTCAATACGTTGAACCTGATGAGATCCACAAAGCTCTAATAGCAACAAAAGATCTACCACCATCAATGGTAGAGCAAAAAATAGACTTAGAACCGATAATAAAGAAGATATTAGAAATAAAATAAATAAACTAAGGAGCCTAACTTGGCTAAAGAAAAAGCGTATAAAATACTATCTCAACAAGAGGGTGTTTCAAACTCTCAAGCAAAATCGATGATAGACCGTGGTTTAGTATATGTGGGAAATAGTAAAGTTGTAATAGCTCGTGGAGAGTTGGATGAGAAGACAATTTTTAGAGTTCAAAAGGTTGAAAAAGCTAAACCTATTTTTGAAAACGATGATATTATTGTTATAGATAAACCTGCATTTGTAAATTCAGATGAGATAGAGAGACAGTTTAAACCAGCAGTTTTGCTTCATAGACTAGATCGTGAGACAAGTGGAGTGTTGATGCTTGTTAAAAATGAAGAGTTTAGACAAAAAGCTATAACTGAGTTTAAAAAAGACAATGTTTATAAAGAGTATATTGCATGGGTTGAGGGGATCATTAGCGAACCTATAGAGGTTGATAAGCCAATTTTAACTCAGAAAAAAAATAATAAAGCCTACTCAAATGTATCATCTAAAGGAAAACCAGCAAGAACCGAGATAACTCCAGATCTAGTAAGTGCAAATAAGACAAAGATTAACTGTGTGATCCATCATGGAAGAACTCACCAGATAAGAACACATCTTCGCTACATCGACCACTCAATTATCGGAGATGAGCAGTATGGCGGAAGAAGAGCCAAAAGAGTTATGCTTCATGCTTATAAAGTTAGAATTCTTGGAATGGAATTTGTAGCACCTGAGCCTAAGGTTTTTATAGACTTTGAATAGTTCTGATTTGGCTGGAAAAAATCTTTCTTGGAAGGTCTATATCTTAAAATGTTCAGATGACACTCTATATACAGGAGTTACAAACGACATAAATAGACGATTAAAAGAGCACAGCACTTCAAGTCTTGGTGCAAAGTATACAAGATCTAGAAGACCAGTTGAGTTAGTTTATTTTGAGAGTTGTGATGATAAAGTACGCGCCATGCAGAGAGAATACGCTATAAAACAGTTCACACGTAAAGAGAAATTAGAGCTAATCTCTAGTGCAGGCAAAGATTAAATAAACCAAAAGACCTAATTCGCTATAATCGCCAAAATTATATAAAAAACAATGAGGCATTTTATGTTTGATACACTAACTAACTCTTTTACTGCAGCGATAAAAAAAATTCGCACATTTGATGATGAAAAAGCTCTCGCAAAAGCTTTGGTTGAACTAAAAAAATCACTCCTAAAAGCAGATGTAAACCACAAAGTTGTAAAACAACTCATAGATGAAGTGGGCATAGAGACAAGAAAGGGCGATATAGGAAAAGATCAATTTCTCGAAGCTCTAAGACTTACTCTACATAAACTTTTAGAAGTAGGTGGAAACAAAGGCTTTGTTTTTGCACCAAATCCGCCAACTGTTATACTTATGACAGGACTTCAAGGTTCAGGAAAGACAACAACTACTGGTAAACTAGCTTACTACTTAAAGTCTAAACAAAAAAAAGTTCTTATTGTTGCAGCTGACTTACAAAGACTCGCAGCTGTAGAGCAACTTCGTCAAATTACAGCTCAAATAGAAGTAGAATTGTATGAAGATGAGGCTACTAAAAATCCTGTAGAAGTTGTAAGAGGAGCTTTAAAAAAAGCAAAAAGTGGGATCTATGATGTAGTTCTTATAGATACAGCTGGTCGTTTAGCAATTGACGATGAGCTTATGGATGAGCTCAAATGTGTAAAAGAAGCGGCAAAACCAAATGAGATTTTTTATGTAGCTGATTCAATGACTGGTCAAGATGCGGTAAAAACTGCAACTACATTTAAAGAAAAAATTGGCATCGATGGCGTTATTCTCTCAAAATACGATGGTGATTCAAAGGGTGGTGTTGCTCTAGGACTCTCTTCTCAAGTTGAAGTTCCACTTCGTTTTATAGGAAGTGGCGAGAAGATGCAAGATCTAGAAGTCTTTTTACCAGATCGCGTAGTAAACCGTCTTATGGGCTTTGGAGACATTGAAGGACTGGCTGAGAAAACTGCTGGTGCGATTGATGAGAAACAAGCAAAAAAACTTACAAAAAAGATACAAAAAGGGAAGTTTAACTTCAATGACTTTTTAGAGCAGATGGAGAGCATGAAGAAAATGGGTAGTATGAAGTCTCTCATGGGAATGATTCCTGGTATGGGCAATATGTCAAAAGCTCTAAAAGATTTTGATATGGAAAACTCAAGTGAGTTAAAAAATATCAAATCAATGGTATCTTCAATGACTCTAAAAGAGAGAGAAAACCCAGATCTACTAAACAACTCTAGAAAAGGGCGAATAGCAAAAGGTTGTGGTTTAGAAATTGTAGAGATCAACAGAATGATAAAACAGTTTAAAAATGCAGGGAAGATGGCGAAGAAATTTTCTGGTAAAAATGGTATGAGAGATCTGCAAGCAATGATGGGGCAGATGGGTGGAGGAGCTGGAGCACTTCCAAGATAAAATAAAAATGATTTACATTTAAGTAAAAAAAAGGTAAAATTCCACCATCGTAATAACTTCTAAAATAATCCCTCTGTGATTAGAAGGTATCTTGAGAATTTTCAAGATATAAGACGCATATCGAGAAATCAATGATTTACTCGACGGCGGTAAGAGGCACAATAAAACTACTTCTTTGTACATTTTATTCTGCAAAAACCTCCAAAAAAACCAAAACATAACAGATGAAGAAATTTCACTGTAACAAGGAATTTAAGTATGACAGTAATTAGACTTACTCGTATGGGAAGAAAGAAACAGCCATTTTACCGTATCGCGGTAACAGATAACCGTAAAAGAAGAGATGGTGGTTGGATTGAATTAATTGGACACTACAACCCAATGAATGATGAGAAGACTTTAGTTGTTGATAATGAAAGACTTGATTACTGGGTGAGCGTTGGTGCTCAAATGAGTGATCGTGTTAAAAAGATAACTGGTCGTTAATTATGATTTGTGATTTTGTCGCAGAGTTTGCGAAACTTATAGCTACCTACCCAGAAGATATAAAAGTACAAACAAAGCAAGGCGATGAAATTACAGAGATAGTTCTTTATGCTAACCAAGCTGATGTAGGTAAGCTCATCGGTAAAGAAGGCAAAATGATTGGTGCTATAAAAACTGTCATTTCTGGCTGCAAAGCAAAAGATGGTGTAAGCTATAAAATCAATGTCGAACCAATTTAAAGAACCTAGACTTCATATCGCTACAATCGGCAAAACTGTTGGTATAAAAGGCGATATGAAGTTTCATGACCATTCAGACTTTCCCGAACAGTTTCAAAAAAACTCTACTTTTTTAACAAATAAAAACTCTAAACTTACCCTAAGTGAAGTAAACCATGAAAAAGGGCTTATTAAAATAGCTGGTGTAAATAGTGTTGAAGATGCAAAAAAGTTTACAAATATAAAGCTCTATACCACAAGAGACGAAACAAGAAAAAACTGCCACTTAGATGAGGGAGAATATTTTTGGTTTGACTTAGAAGGTTGCGTGGTTTATGAGAACGGCAAACTTTTAGGTCTTGTCGATGAAGTGCAAAGGATAACTATAAATAATTATCTTTTTGTAAAAACATCGCAGGAGCTTATTGATGTTGGACATGTAAAGAGTTTTTTGATTCCATTTCATAAGCCATTTGTTGTAAGTACTGATATTGATAAAAAAAGCATTATCGTAGATGGTGCGATGGATATTCTAGAAGCTTCATAATGAACTTTACCTTTGTAACGCTTTTTAAAAACATAGTAGAAGGTTACTTTAGTGACTCTATACTAAGAAGAGCGATTGAAAAAGATATCATTAAGATAAACTACCTAGATCCTAGAGAGTTTAGTGATAACAAGCACAATAAAGTAGACGATAGTGCAGTTGGTGGTGGAGCTGGGATGGTTATGAACCCTCAACCACTATTTGATGCACTATTGGATTTGAAAAAACAAGATGAAGAAGTTCATATAGTTTTTTTAACCCCAGTGGCAAAGCCATTTATTCAAAATGATGCTAAAAGGCTTTCTAAAAAATCCCATGTAGCCTTTGTGAGTGGAAGATATGAGGGGATCGACGAGAGAGTTATAGAAGAGTTCGCAGATGAACTCTTCTCTATTGGAGACTATATCTTAACAGGTGGAGAACTTGCATCTCTTGTGATGTGTGATGCGATAAGTAGAAATGTTGATGGAGTACTTGGTAATAGTGAGTCTTTAGATGTTGAGAGTTTTGAGACTCCTCTTTTAGAAGCTCCGTCTTTTTCTAAACCACAAAACTTCAGAGGGTTTTTTGTCTCATCAGAATATTTAAAGGGAAATCACAGTAAAATTCGCTCACTAAAATTAGCCCTGTCTGAAAGCAAGACCAAATTCTTCAGACCAGAGCAGCTTTTAAAGCACAAAGCTCAATCGCACTAGTGCGATGAGTCTCCTGCTGAAGGAAACCAAGTGTTAATCTAGATGGCGAAATTTTATTCGTCATCTTTTAGAAAAAATGAAGTTTTTTCATTTTACTAGGTACCTCTTGAGGGTGTGAAATAAAATTAAGGAATTAGCTTATGAGAAATAAGTACATAGAAAATTTTGAAAAAGCACAAGTAGCAGAGAAAAATATTCCTGACTTTCGTGCTGGTGATACTGTTCGTTTAGCAGTAACAATTAAAGAAGGTGACAAATCTCGTGTACAAAACTACGAGGGTGTTTGTATTGCAAAGAGAGGACAAGGAACAGGTCAAACTGTAACGGTTCGTAAAATCGGAGCTAATGGCATTGGAATAGAGAGAATCTTTCCAGTATACACTGACTCTATCAACGAGATAACAGTTATTCGTCGCGGTCGTGTTCGTCGTGCGAAACTATTTTATCTTCGTGATCTCGCTGGTAAAAAAGCTCGTATTAAAGAACTTAGAAGAAAATAATCTTCTAAGTCTCTCCACTCTTTACTTTCTCCTCAAATATTTTAAAACTTTCATCAATCCTAAAAACAATCTCTTTAAAAATAAAACTTAAAAAATAATATAGTATTTAGTTTGCTCGACCTAGTATTGTAGATATAAATCCCCTTAACTAAATATAAATATGTTAACTCTTCTGAACCAGTTTAGCTAAATACAAAGAATAAATAGCCAGCTAAAAGCGAGTAATATATATGTAAAAAGCACATAGTAAAAACAAATAAAGAACTTCTTTCATCTTTAAGAAGCGATTAAGCTACAACCCCCTATAATTCCCATCCACAAACAAAGAGACCTTGT
>Ga0265293_10003185_pt1 | contig 30982 bp, 45 predicted proteins | sample Munlanlewell138R_FD_192505 | JGI IMG/M metagenome (GOLD analysis project Ga0265293, IMG submission 192505) | Leachate microbial communities from a municipal landfill in Southern Ontario, Canada - Leachate well 138R | ecosystem: Engineered > Solid waste > Landfill > Unclassified | place: Canada... | reverse complement strand
GCCATATATGCAGGCTATTCCATCTCCTTCCCCCACTCCTGAACTAGCTTTACATAGCATTTCCAGTTATTATGAGCCATCATTAGATGTTCTCCCCGATTTTACGATTGATGATATCATATTTGAAAAAAGCAATTATATTAACGAACTAAATCCTGATACTATAGAATATATTAAAAGAAATTCTATATTTTCAGAAGAATACAATAAAACATACAATTCAAAATATTCTTCTATTGGAATTTATATTAAAAAGAATAAAGATGGCGCGTGTGACATTTTTTCAACGTATAATTCGGAAAAAATATTATTATGCACGACAAATAAGAATTTTTTCTATGTTTCTACGGATGGATCAGACCGTCCGAATGCAAAACCATTAAAAGATAGCATATTTGATTCTTGGATATTAATTGATTCAGTTGATGCGGATTTTACCATTAAAATAAAATCTAAACGTGGCAAAAACTCGGAAGACTATATTAACTTTGTATTATACGCATCCGACGATCAAGTGTTAGACAATGCCGATAAATATGGGCAAATTTCATACAGGCTTACAAAACAATGAGCGTATGCGATACTAATATTTACGATTATTATATTCATTATACCACTAATTCAATTGGAACAATTTCTATTCCTAAATCAGCATTAGATAAAAATATTGCTGACATTGCTTTTATAGGAAAATCGCGTTTAGAATATGGGGAAACATTCAACGAAAATATATTACATTTATTGGAAAGATTTTCTAGTCCTTCAGATACTAATGTACCAATTGATAGCAATACATTTCAGAATTTATTAGAAAATCCTATAGTGGGACAACTTTGGTATAATTCGCACACTTCTGAAATGAATATGTGTGTCTCAATATCTCCTATATCATGGGAAATAATACCCCAAAACAATCATAATATGCATGGCAATAGTGGATTTTTGTTTGATGGAGAAGTTATACCGCTGCCAGTAGGAATAGATGGATACGTATATGATTGGTCTGAGTGCGTGTGGCATGTGTCTCCTGCTTTTATGCTAGGGTATAATGCTCCTATAACGCATTACACTGTAGATGCATCATCAGGAATAATAGATTGTAAGTATTCTACGGATGGAATAAATTTCGTTTCGGGTCACGTCACCTATATAATACTAGGTAAAAAAGATTCACATACTATTAGAATAATATAAATATTTTTATGACACAATTATATCCAGCAGAACCAAATTTGTTATTAACAAATGATAATTTATTACAATCACCAACAGAAGGTCAAACTTGGTACAATAAAACCAATGGACATTTGTATGTGTATGACGGTACCGAATGGATACCATTAAGTAATACTACAGACTATGCCGCTAATTGTGGACAAATTGGGGATGGTGAATATTTGCCCAAGCCAATAAATTCTGAAGGTTATATTTTTGAATATGATGAATGTATTTGGAATACTTCTCCAGAAAGTACAGAGAAATTAAATTATTTTATTTGTTATGCCGATGAAAATGGCAAAGTGACAATGAAATATCGAAAAGAAGGGGATTCTGAATTAACATCAGGAAGATCAAATTATTTGATTGTGGGTATTAAACAGAATAGAAATAGAGGATTAGTTTCTCCGCCTCAGTTTCCCGGTCCACATAATCCTCCTACGCCTACTCCATCAATAACTGGCCCAGTACCGACTCCTACACCTACTCCATCAGTAACCGGAATTGTTGTTGCCCCAGTCCAGTTTAGAGTAGTTCATAATGGAGACACTCCAGCGAATATAGATATTGATACAGTCAATATTCGTAATTTACCTTCCGGAACTATTATTGATTGGGGGGATGGAACACAAACAACTTCTCTTGGTGTGCAATTTACTTATTCTAAATATTACAATAATCCCCCATATAATTATATTGGAAAAATTTACTATAACACTACTGGAGCAGTGTTTTTGGATATAGGAATTTTTGACAATATGTTAAGCAATACATCAAGAAACCGTAATATTGTAGAAATTATATCCTTCGGAAATGCAAATTTATTTTCGGTACGATTTGAGCGATGTGCTTCTTTGATTAAAGTCCCTACTTTGTTGCCAAATTCTGTAATCTATTTAAATGGCGCATTTATACATTGTGAGAATTTTGATCAAAATATTGATACTTGGGATGTTAGTAACGTTACTACCATGAGTTTTATGTTTTATGGATGTAAAAGTTTCAATCAACCATTAAACTCTTGGAATGTTAGTAATGTTATTGACATGCAGTACATGTTTGGGTGGTGTACAAAATTCAATCAAAATATTAATAATTGGAATGTTAGTAACGTTACTAACATGGGCGCAATGTTTCTTGGGTGTACAAAATTCAATCAAAATATTAATAATTGGAGTGTAAGTAATGTTACTAACATGAGCGCAATGTTTGATTTTTGTACAAATTTCAATCAACCATTGAATACTTGGAACGTTGGTAGTGTTACTAACATGAATCAAATGTTTTTGGGTTGTACCAATTTCAATCAAAACATTAATACTTGGAACGTCAGCAATGTTACCATTATGAGTGGAATGTTTTGGGGATGCACTAATTACAATCAACCATTGAATAATTGGAATGTTAGTAATGTTACTAACATGAGCACAATGTTTATTGGTTGTACAAATTTCAATCAAAATATTAATATTTGGAATGTTGGTAATGTTACTAACATGGGCGGAATGTTTTCTAGATGTATAAATTTCAATCAACCATTGAATAATTGGAATGTAAGTAATGTTGCTGGTATGCCGGATATTAGTAATACATTGAGTGGCACAGCTTCTATGTTTGATGGGTGTACAAAATTCAATCAAAATATTAATAATTGGAATGTTAGTAACGTTATTAACATGAACGCAATGTTTTCTGGTTGTACAAATTTCAATCAACCATTGAATAATTGGAATGTTGGTAATGTTATTGACATGAGGTCCGTGTTTAATGTGTGTACAAGTTTCAATCAAAATATTAATAATTGGAATGTTAGTAATGTTATTGACATGAGTAGAATGTTTTCTAGTTGTACAAATTTCAATCAACCATTAAACTCTTGGAATGTTGGTAATGTTACTAACATGGGCGGAATGTTTTCTAATTGTACAAGTTTCAATCAACCATTGAATAATTGGAATGTTAGTAATGTTATTGACATGAGGTCCATGTTTTATGTGTGTACAAGTTTCAATCAAAATATTAATAATTGGAATGTTAGTAACGTTACTAACATGAACGCAATGTTTGGGGGAAGCGCGCAATCTAATACACCTACATATTATAATCAACCATTAAACAATTGGGATGTCAGTAGTGTTGTTAATATGGATAGAATGTTTGAAAATAATAAAACATTTAATCAAAATTTATCTAGTTGGTGTGTTAGTAATATTCCAACTAAACCTTTAAATTTTGATATAGGAGCTAGTGCTTGGAGCAGTGCTCGTCCAATCTGGGGATATTGTCCATAATGTATATTATAGTAAGGGCGACAGATAATATGATAGTTGGAAGCGCAATTAATCCTATTAATACCAATGAAGCATCAAAAAATAATAGAATAGTCTACGAAATAGATGATAAAGATTTTGATGTTTCATTAATAGGAAAGATATTAACGGATTACGAATTTATACACGATGACTGAAATTAATTACAAATCTTCTATAGGTGACATAATCTGGTTAATTGAAAACAATTCAATTATTCAATGTAAAGTATCGCAGTTGAATATAACCACCAACAGACAAAACACTAAAATAGAATATATTTTAAATAAAAGTGGCAAATCGTATACTAAATTAGATAGTGAAATCTATACTACTATTGTGGATGTGTTATTAGAATTATCAGAAAGGTATGAGCCATAATGCCAAATTTAATAATAAATTTTTCAGTAGGAGACGATGTTTGGGCTGTCAATGTACAAGAAAAACGATTAAATTTTGGAGAAATTGTTGCAATAGAATATGTTGAATATTTTGATGCTAATCAAATTCCTTATTCAGAAGTTTTCTTGACTGTATCAGACGATGTTGCAAATTGTGTACTAACAATCCCACAATCTGCTGCATATGAACTACGTGACGAAGCTCTTATAGCGTTATCAGAAATTGTAGAAAATTCATCAAACTGTTAACGATAAATTCCCGGAGTCCGCATTTTATCCCAATTTACTTGTTCTTTAAGAACCTGTTCAAATGCTATGCACGCTTCCCCACCATTTCTGAATAATCTTTCAAAATCATTAAATGATATTTTAGCAGTTCCGTTATTTCCCCAAGACTGTCCCCATGAATTTTTTATTTGAAAAAATCCATTCTTAATATCTACGCCGTTAATGACATATGCGTGTCCGCCCATATCGTTTCCTGAAATGTCCAAAAATCCTTTATTATTGACTTTCATCATATTGGCATACCATTTAGTACCTACTACCATAGGTCCGATAGTAAGTAACGCATGTTTAATTTCATTTACACTACTGGCCCAACGATATTCATTTATAATTCCTAAATCTTTAAGAATTAATGCTCCTGCGCGAACACTTGTGCCATTATATCGTTCACCCTGCCAAGGATCACGTAATTGACATTCTTTATAAAGTCTGCTAGGGTCTAATAGAGGTTTAGTTCTATTATTGAAATAGTTTTGAACAACAGGACCATCTTCTATAAAATGGAGCCAACTGTATGCAACACACATACTGCTTGACCCTTGATCGCCCCACCATCCATCTGCCCACCAGTATTTTTCTGTAATATTACTTGGTATGTTTGGTAATACGGCAGATAACGGAAATAATTTGTCCCGAACATCAGGACTTTCAAATCTACCAAAAGAACGTTCGACTTCTTGCATTGTTGTGGACTATGTGTTATAATACTATTTATACTTCAATGGAATATAACTTATGTTAATTAAATTAATGTCGGATCTTCACCTAGAAGCTTCACCAGATTGGCGGCCAAATGTATACCCTAAAGATTCCGATACTACTCTAGTATTGGCTGGTGATATTTGTGAAATCGAAAGATCAACGTATCTTGAAGAATTTTTAAAAGATATGTCAGAACAATTCAAGTATGTAATACATGTGCCCGGAAACCACGAATACTATGGCGGTCACATTAAATACAGTGCAGAAAAACTTGATAAAATTATTGAAAAGATTGATAATGTTTATTCGTTGAACAATAATTCTTTAATTCTAGAGGATGTCAAGTTCATTGGAACTACGTTATGGACGGACTTAAATAAAGGAAATCCGATTAGTAAGTTGGATGTGGAAAGTGGTATGAATGATTACTATAAAATTCGTATTGATAGTTATCGTAAATTGCGTGTAAATGATACAATAAAATTGTTCAATGAAAATGTTAAATTTATTAAACAAGAATTACAAAACTTTGATGGAAATACTGTAGTGTTATCGCATCATGCCCCATCTTCTTTGTCCATACATGAAGATTATATGGGCGACCCTCTTAATTATGGGTATTATACCGATTTAAGTGACATTATTCTAGATTTTACTCCAAATTTTTGGTTTCACGGACACATGCACCATAGTTTTGATTATGAAATTGGTGAAACGAGAGTTATCTGCAATCCAAAAGGATATCCTCGTGGACGTGGTAACGAAAATAAGAGTTTTAATGATAATAAGACTATAAATATCTAATAAATATTATTTGTAATTTTAAAAAACATGAAAATATTAAATCTATTAGAAGCCAAGTTCTCTAAGTCTGAATACGCCTTCCATGCTACAGACGGAAATAATCTTAAATCTATTCTAAAGCATGGATTGATTCCTAATAAAAATGAAGGAGGATATGGATCAGATGATTACTCTAATGTCGGATACGAACTGACTCCATTATCCGGAGTGTATTTTACAACTAAATTTAATGATGCTAAGCATATTGCAAGAAATATTTCTTACGGTTCTATTATTATAATTGCAAAAATACAGTCAAGGAATACAGAAATTGATGAAGATAGATTAATTTCTGACATAATTCCAGAAAGATATTTCCGTAAAACAATATTGGATGCCGTGAAGCCGTTCAAAGACAAATACGGAAATATAGATTTTGCCAACCACTCTGAAAAAATAGACAGAATAATAAATGATATTTTGCAAGATATTGTAAATGATGTTATCTCATCCATGAAAAGAACTTATAAAGTTAGTGAAAAAATAATACATTATGTGCGTCAAGATATTATAGAGTACGTTTCTGCATTAATAGATTATATTTTGAATGATTTAAATGGTGAATATCTTTATTCGGATAATTTAAAAAATAAGCAGAATACCTTAACTAAAAAATTAAAGAATATTCAACATCAAAATAGAGGTACGTTTCATACATTTAAAATAGACCAAACTATAGGATTTTCTGGAGCCAATAGAATTGTTGGAATATATTCTCCAAAAAATTACAAAGGATGGGGTGATACTTCTCCTGTTATCGGAAGTGTTATACAAGTTAAACATCCTCTAGAAATTATTCAGTAACTGTTAATCTAAATATTGTTAGAATATCTTTAATCTTTGGGATATTCTAATGTCAATTCTAAATAAACTTCATAAAAATAAACTTCTTACTGTTCCTCACGATTTTATTCTTGAAACAGAATACGAGGTTATGATGGGAAGCGTCGCTTACAATGTTTCATCCGATTTGAGTGATGTTGACGTTCATGCTGTTTGTATTCCAACATTAGAAATGGTATTTCCCCATAGCGCAGGATACATCAATGGCTTCGGAAAACCTCCTAAAACATTTGAATCGTATCAACAGCATCATATTGATTTTAACAAGAAATCTTATGATGTTGCCGTTTATTCTCTAATCAAATTATTTAATCTTGCTATAGATAACAACCCTAATGTTTTGGATATGCTGTGGGTTCCTGATAACTGTATTCTACATGCAACCGAAATTGGAAAATATATTCGTAAAATAAGGAAAAATTTCTTATCTAAAGCGGCGTATCATCGTTTCCGTGGTTATGCATATAGTCAACTGAAGAAACTAGAGAATTCGCCTAGAGTAGATTTGATTGAACAGCATGGGTACGATACCAAACATGGATATCATGTACTTCGTAATCTTTGGGAATGTAAGCAAATTCTTGAGCGTGGTGACATGGATATTACGGAAAATGCCGAGCTTCTTAAATCTATCCGACGTGGAGAATGGTCACTTGAAAAACTAAAAGAAACTTTTGATAGAGAAGAAAAGTTTCTCGATGAATTGTATCATAAATCCACATTACAATATTCCGCTGACGAAAATCAAATTAAACAATTCCTCATTAATTGTTTAGAAATGAAATACGGTTCGCTTAGTACATTAGTGGATAATAAAGTGATTATCGAATCAGATTCTGAAAGAAAATTGCGACAGATTAAAGAAATTATTGAAGGCTAAGTAAAAAATCTTCCATAAATAATTTTATGGAAACACATTTAACGCAAAAAGATTTTAAACAAATTTATAATAATTTAAAGAATAGTGCTAAGAAGCGTAATATTGAATTTATGCTGAAACCTACCGATATAGATCAAATTGGGATTCCTATTACGTGTCCTATATTAGGAATCCCTATCTATTTTCATAGAAATAAAGTAGAAGATGATTCGATTAGTTTCGATAGAATAGATTCGTCGAAAGGATATTCCGTGGATAACTTAATTGTTGTCTCTCATAAAGCAAATAAAATAAAATCTAATGCATCATTAGACGAATTGAAAAGAATCTTTGAGTTTTATGACAAATTAAAAAATGTACCAACTGTCAACACGTTGTCCGCCTTCATGTGAAAAATACACAGAATCATACCCTAAAGATCTGAGGAATTCATTGTCAGTAGTGGTAGGATAAGAGAAATCCGTTATGTTGTTAAATAGATTGTCGTAAAGTTGAGTATCTTCAATATCAATTGATGTTTTACTAACGAATTGCTCAAATTTATTAATAATATCATTCTTGAAAGATTCATCGCTAAGTAATTGGTCAATAGAAAATATTTTTTCTGGAATGAAACTAATTGAATGTACTTTCCCACCATCTTTTGCGTACCATTTCGCAAGTTCTTTATCCTGTGTATAATATAACCCCGGATATCTGGTAGGAAGATTTTTGGATGTTACTCCGCGATATAATTTTATTGGTTGATTAAATAATTCTATTTTCATAAGAATTATTTAGAATTTTGCAATAAATAAGCATAACAAAACAAATAATACACATGATTTCATATATTCAGCGTAAAGAGATAGACTTTAACAAAATAGAAAAATTATTATCGGTATCTATCAATAAAAATCATTTTACTAATAACGGTCCAGTTAAAACATTATTGGAAGAATATTTACAAAACATATTAAATTTACCTCCAACTAAAAAAGTATTATGCGTTGCCAATGGAACAAATGCATTACATGCATTAATATATCATTATGAAATAAAATCTGGGAAACAACTTAAATGGATTACTCCTGCTTTTACATTTCCATCGTGTGTAGTACAGGAATCTAATACAGAAATATTGGATATTTCTCCTACTACTTACACACTTGATGATTCTCTATTAGAAAATAAAGAATTTGATGGTATCATATTAACCAATTTATTTGGTTCAAAATTAAAATTTAATTCTGAAAAATATCTAGATAAAATAATTATTTACGATAATGCATCATCATTTATGACTCCCGAAATATGCTTGGACGGCAACGCATCATTCTCGTCGCTGCACCATACTAAAACTTTGGGGTTTGGTGAAGGAGGATTTATAGTATGTGATATTGAGGATTATGATTCTTTAAAATCTATTATAGGATTTGGATTCAAAGGTACAGATAGAACATATAATCCAAAATCATCAAATTATAAAATGTCTGATGTTGCCGCTGCGTATATATTACAACATATACAAACATATAATGTAGAAAAACATTATGAAATACAGAATAAATTTATATCAAAAATTAAAAATATTTCAGGCGTCAAAATATTAAACGAAAATGATAATACATTTTATGGAAATTTGCCATTGATATTTGATAAAACTCCAATTCATAAATTTTTTATTAATGCTAATATAGAAGTCAATAAGTATTATAAACCACTCAAATCATTAAAAAATTCGGATGATTTATATGAGAAAATTTTAAATTTTCCATTGTATAACTCTCTGACTGATTATGAAATTCAATATATTTGTGACACTATATCTCTCCACAATGATTTAACTCAATGATTCTATTAACAGATATACTATTTCCTTCCAAATATGCAAAATGGCGAATTGAAGAAATAAAATCATTTCTTGATACTGATCAATGCGATATTTTAGTTAGTAAAACTGAACAATTTGCTGGAATAAAATATAATGTAGATTATGAAGAAATGCGAGAATATTATAATTTAGATCAATATAATATTTTGATATTTGATCAACAATATAATTTTCTTAACAAATATAACACCCGAATAGATGGAACAGCATTTAACGGTGGTGGAAGCGGATATAGTTATTTAATTACAAAAAAGGCATCATTTGATGTTCATTCATATGATGTATTTTATCATATTTTTTTAAGTAGTTTTAACAAATTTACAAATGCGTTTGGAATAACAAATGCAAATAAACACACAATACATTTGTATCCGGGCGGTGGATATGATAATTCAACATCTATAGCTAAATTGCCTAGACAAGTCAAAATAGTATCTACACAACCATTTATAACGGATGCATTAGTTCGATATGGTTTTAAAAACTATATTGCGGCATATGGCAGTACAGTATTGCCTAAAAATTACATACTTAAACCTAAAAAAATTAATAATTCTACTTTAAATGTATGCTTCTCAAGTATGGGGCATGCTAATGCGAAAGGGTATCAATATTTTTATGATTTAGTAAAAGCGTATTCCACATTAAATGCAAATGATAATATTAAATGGTATTTTATAGGAAATAATTCTGGTGTCCCAAAACTTCCTAATATTACATATGTTCCTCCAATGTCCCAAGCTGAATTAGATAATTTCTATAATGAAACAATAGATATACTAATAAATCCTGAATCCGGTAAGGCCATTAATGGGTGGCCATTAGGTATTGAAGCGGCATTACAAGGAGTAGTATTGTTGACGACTGATACGCATAAATGTAACAATTATTTTAAATATACATCCAATATGATTAATATAATTAATCCGAATAAATATATGGATTCTGTATTAAGAATAAAAAAAATATATACAAATAGAGAAATGTTACACAATATGAGTTTGTCCATTCAATCTCATTCTTTCTTACATTTTAATCACACAGTACAACAAGAAAAAATTTTAGAATTTATATCTAAACCTCCAGAGGATTTTAATAGAAAGAATGCACTAGCTGCATATTTTCAAGTCTGCCCTGATAGATTTTTTAGTCCACATATATATTCATATATTAATGCGTTTGAGGATTGCAATAATGCAGGTAATTATAAAATTATTGAAAATACTTTTAAAGATAAAATAATATATTCATTGAGAAACAGAATACCTATAACATTAGCTAGATACAATGACGGCGAATGGTTATCAATGTTTAAATTAGATGATGCTAAACGATACAGCACTTATCTTAAACCTACATTAGGAATGCCCGGAGAATTATTTGTTTCTGAAAAAATATTACCAATAATAACTTCGAATCCAAAATATTACATAGGAATATCTTCAGATGTTACAAGAACTCATTACATAATGAAAAAAATTGCTCCGTATATTCAAAATCTATCGCTGGTTGATGGAGGAATATTTGCTCGATGGAGTATAGAAACAAATTTTGAAGATTTCTTTAAATATTTGACCCAAAATGTAATTATCGTTGGACCAAAATATCTTAAAAAATTAAATAAATTTATTGGCGATTTCTCTCTCATTGATAGTGGAGATTATAAACATTCTTGGAATGAATATGAAAGAATTGAAAAAGATTTAATTAATCAAATTGAACGATCTGGAGATACCCCAATAATATTGTATTGTGCATCATTAGTTTCTAAAAAATTAATAGATGAAATATATAAAAAATACGAAAATGTTATTCAATTGGATATTGGTGCAGCATTTGATCCATACTGTAGAATAGATAGTAGACCGTGGCACAAATACATTATTGATATGGTGCGACAATGAACATATCAAAAATGTCTGCATACAGAAAATTACATCCAACATTCCCATCCGAGAATTGTGTATTTACATGTCGGGAAACTAATGTAAATTTTATTCAAAACGTGGGTATTACAACATTAGAAAAAAATATAGAACATAAAATAATCAATTCCATTGAAAATGAAGTACCATTAACCATGACTAGATACAATGATGGTGAATGGATCGCATTGCTAAAATTGAATGTCGCTGGAAATTACACTAAAATGTGCAATTTAATAAAAGAAAACGGCATTCAATTTGTAGATAACAAAATGATGCCCATTATTAAATCTCGTCCAAATTATTATATCGGAATATCGTCTCAGACTTTGAAACATACTTGGATAATGGATAAAGCAATTCCGTTCATACATGGTTTGCAATTATATGATGGTGGAATATTTTCAAGATGGATAGTCGAGTGTCAGTTAAAAAACTTTATCGAAGTAATTAAAGATAAAGAAATAATTATCGTTGGGCCAAAATATCTCAAAGATTTAACAATATTCCATAATTTCACATTAATAGATACTGGAGATCATACGGCATCATGGAACGAGTACGAGAGAATAAAATTCGAAACATTTAATGCTATAAAAAATATTAAAAATAATATTCCAATAGTATTATATTGTGCATCATTTGTTGGGAAAGTAATAATTGATGATGTATACAATGACATAAATAATATAATACAATTTGATCTCGGATCAGCATTGGATAATTTTGTATTAGAATATGGAAGCAGATCATGGCATTATGGAATAAATTCACAACAAACAAATTGATAGCAATTGTAGGAAATGGTGGATTCGGAAGAGAAGTATATTGGCACTTGGTTCATGATGGAATACGTTCAGAAAATATTACATTTTTTGTAGACGACGAATATTATGATGAAAGCCAATTATTTACAAAAAAGTTATCTGATCTTATTGAACATATTAATGAATATGATGTGTTTGTAGCATTGGGTAATCCTGATAATAGAAAAAAAGTAGTCGAACGCCTTCCAAACAATACACAATTTGGAACATTTGTTCATAATTCTGTCGCCATTTTGGACCCAAATATTAAAATAGGCGAAGGCTCTCTAATCTGTGCAGGATCAATATTAACGACAAATATCACATTAGGAAAACATACACATTTAAACCTTAATACAACAATAGGACACGATACCATCGTAGGAGATTATTTTACAACAGCGCCGGGAGTACACATTTCCGGAAATGTAAAAATAGGCAATAATGTATATTTTGGTACGAATTCTGCATGCCGAGAAAAAATTAATATAGTCGATAACTCTGTTATAGGATTAAACGGTGGAGTAGTTAAAACAATTTCTGAATCAGGAATTTACGTTGGTGTGCCGGTGGTGAAGAAATGAAAAAAATAATACTAGATATGATGAATCGTGAAGGAGGGTATGTTAATCATCCTGATGATAGAGGCGGTCCTACAAATTATGGAATTACATTAGCTACGTATCAGCGATTATATCCCGGATCAACCATAGAAGATCTGAAAAAATTATCTTATTCTCAAGCATATACCATATACGAACAAGAATATTATATTAAACCAAAAATACATTTATTAGAAAATCATTCTGTGGCAGTAGCAGATAAAGTATTCGATTGTGGAGTAAATTTGGGACACATTACTGCAATAAAATTCTTACAAGAATCCCTAAATGTTCTTAATTATGTTAATAACAGATATTTGTATCCAGACCTTGTTACAGATGGCGCAATAGGCAATAAAACTGTAGATGCTTTAATTTTATATTTAAATGCTAGAGAAAATACAGGCGAGCACATATTATTGAAAGCATTGAATTGTTTACAAGGCAAATATTACATTGATATAACGAAAAATAGATCAGAAAATAAATCATTCATATATGGATGGCTGAATACCAGAATTTTCCTGTAACTATCTTCGCGCCATCATTTTTTCGTCATAAATATTTTTTATAATGATGAGAAACTACATGCCCAATAACAACAATCCAATTACCTTTTACAGCTTTATAACACAGCCATCTGTGGATGTTATTCATTTTGAAGAAACTGTCAAATCTGAGGCTAAGACAATAAGTAGATTACAATTTGCATTCTTTTATGACAATGAATCGAAAGATTATTATTGTTTTAACTATACCACTAAAGATATTCATGAGGCAGTATTTGGCATGGATGTAGAAAAATTTTGGAAGAATTCTGTTAAAGTTGTTAACGTAAAAAACTTAATTACATTAATGCAACGCATGGTAAACAAGCATACGTTCTTTTATGAACAAATAAATTTTATTCTGTATATTTGTAAGTATAAATCAATTAAAAAATCTATGCGGTATCTGTACAAATTGCTTTCAAAAGATAAAACATTGTTTGATCCTAAACCGGGCACGACGCGCCATACTGCTCATTGTCCTTGTGAAAAAAAGATTGCTATTGGTCAAAAACAAGACATTTATGGGAAATATTATAAACCCACATTGACCTTTTACATGAACTCAAAAAATATCGGAATAGGAATAGGAAATATAAATGTAATTCACAGAATAAACAGTAATTATATGAACGCGAAGCTAGCAACTAAATTGCGTAAATCGTTCAACAAAACAAAATATTATTTAAGGTCATTACGACTTAAAACTGGAAAAATATTCAATAAAAAAGCAGCTTAAGCTGCTTTTTTATTGAATACAGGAATATCATCCAATTCTGAAAAGTTTTTAATCGTATGTTTAAACATCACAATATTACATAATACATGACCAAAATGACTTTTTTCAGATTCGATATCATAGTATTCATCATTTAATAATATTTTCATCAAATGACGACTTAAGCTGGCTATGTAAAAACTCCATTTCATTCCTTTTAACCAATTCCAATCTGAATATTTCTTGCTTCCGTATTCAAATACATACGCACACTCATACCAGTATTCCGTTAATCTGGAAGATGCTAAATCTAAAAACGTTACATCTTTTGTTTGTTGAAAATTAGAAATATCTTGTAGAACATTAAATGCTAATATTTTTTCATCAGTTCGTTGAGAAATGCCAATATTAAAGCTATCCACGATATGTTCTAATATGATTAAATCAAATCGTGGCTTGTTATCATTAAATCTTAAAGCTAATTCTGTCATAGTACAATCTCCGTTAAATTAGAGATACGTTTCCCTCCAAGAATATCTAATAGTTTATCCTTGTTCCAAGGCATATCGTAAATATAAACAACATTTGATATATTCGTTTTTAAATAGTTCTCAAGTTGCCATGAAGAATCGTCTACAACAAACGCAATCTTTCCAAACGTTTTCTCAATGTCATAAAGCAAATCTGCTTTGGAATCCGTAACATCGCACAATGATATACACGTATACGAAATATTATGTTGTCTAAGCCAATTATGCGTAATTGATGCTGCTTCAGGGTGCCATGATCTCGCTGTCAATACAATTATTATATAACCGTTATCTTTCAGTTTCTTCGTAAATTCTACAACTTCTTCATGTGGCTCTATATTTTCTAATATATTTAATTCAATTATATTAGAAATAAATTCTTCTTTCGTAATACCATATAACTGTTCAATTAAATGGTGCTCCCATTCTTTAAATGTATGCTGCTTATTGTACTTCTTATTAAACGCATTACAAGCAGCGTCTCTAAAATTTCCTAATGTATCATCTAAATCTAATATAACTACATTTCGATGTTCTCTCATCTTACATCTTCCATTTTCTACGAATCTATGATATCATAGGTTAAAAGGAAATGCAACAATGAATATTAATAATATCAAAATAGAATTCTCTAATGATTGTGGAATGGAAATTATTCCTCTCAGAATATCAAAAAATGATAAAGAAAATAAAATTATCTCATTTTACCCCAAAGGCAAATGTCTGATCAATGCTCCAAATATCCCAAAAATAAAACCATTATCTATAAAATATAGATTTCATAAATGGAAAGAAACATATCATGCATTTGCTTGCCATATGGTTACTAGTATAAATCCATTTACAGCACTTATTGATGCTAAAAAATTTGTGGATAATAATTTAATATACGTAGAAGGAATGGAATTACTGGATTTTGAATCTATTGTGGTTGATTCATGTCTAAAAATAATAGATCCGGAACAACAATTAGATAATTTATACGCTGTTCCATCTCAAAAAACATTAAAGCAGTTGTACTTTGATTATTCCAGACAAGAAATTACAGATGAAATTGAATATATTGAAACAATTGGAAAAGATGTGATATATTTCTTGTGTATATTTTATCCCTTTTAAAGGGAATCTCGAAGAGATTCAAGTAGTTGTACCAATAATTCTTTAAAGAACTCTTCATTTAATAATGAATATATCTTAGAAGACATATCATTGTGTTGATAAATATCGTGAGACAATTCTACAAGTTCATTGGCTATTTGTGGCAAATTACGAGATACATATTCTGCGGTACCTTCTTTACCGTTAAAAATATCAGCATCATCAAAATAAATGGTTTCTCCATTTATAGTGATTTCGTCTATACTCCGAATAGTAACAAGAGGGTCGTCAAAGTATTCCAATTCTTCTGGATCATGAAACGTCGAAGGTTTATACGCAAAATCTTGTTTTATGCCAACATAAACTTTAACATCAACATTTATACCTTTAACATTAAGTCTTTTTGTTAAAAGTTCAATTTCATTTGAAGAATCTGAGTAATATCCCCTGAAAGGACCATGTTTAATTCGGTTTTCTTTCAAAATTTTTATACACTCATTTGAAATTTCTTCTTTTATGTATAAAGACGCTTTTTCTTTATTGCCAGAAGCAAATGCTTTGATAGCATCAAAAATATTATTCATTGGACTCTTTCCTGCGAACAAATCGGAATTGTGTGTCCTTTTCATTAATTCTGCATTCTTTTACAGATACTAATGCTTCATCTTTAGTATCGACAGTACAAACATCTTCCCACTCGCCTTCATAGTATTTTTGAATAACATATTCATATTTTACTTCCTTAGCCTCATTTATAACTATCAATTCTTTAAGCAATTCAAACATCTTTCCATTCCAATTATAAATCTTATTTATAAGTTTTTGAAAATGTATTCTTTTCAATTCTGTAAACTTCTATATCACCAGTATCTGTAGTAGCTAACCAATCTCCATCATTGCATATCATCTTTTCTCCCCATGCAGCAATAAATGAAAAAGAACCATTCAACCATTTAAAAGCATAACATTTTCCTGTAGATTTGTATTCTGTTAATTTTTCTGAAACATTTTTAATTTCTTTCCCAGACAATGTAACGTATCTGCGCTTGAATGTATCGACAGAAACAAGATATTGTTCTCCTTCCGCCCCAATTATCAAAACATCATTTTCTCCTGCAACATTCTCTGTTTCTTTTTCTCCATTAATTTCTGTTACAATTTTTTCTCCTTCGTTAGCTAATCTAGCTTTGACTGTTCCAATTTTATCATATTTACGTAACAGAGGAATTATATTCTTGAAATATTTAATCATTGTTTTTTGATTTATTTCTTTATGAGAGTTTAATTTGTCCTTAATGTAAATAGAACAAATTTCATCCATAACATCAGAAAGATATTCGCCAGATTTCAATTTGAGTTTTGTAACTAATTTGTTATCAATATCATCACATTGTTTCACCCATTTTTCAAAATTCTCTTCCATTAATGTATTGAACTTTGCGGGTGATCCACGATCCGTATACCGTTTAAGATATTCTTTCTTTAAAGATTTGTCTGGGTATACTAAGAAAAATGGTAATTTATTCTCAATGAGAGCGTCGCGTACAACATCATGCGAACTAGCTAAAATAGTCTTCCCGTCAGAGATATTTTCTTTAATATGCTCGATATAATTATCAGGAAATTTACTTTTATCAAATGTACTACTATCACTATCCAACAAATTATCATTGATTTTTGTTTTTATTACGGAAGATTTCCCCACTCCCGGAAATCCACAAATAATTAACCCATTGTCCCGTTTCTTCTGTTCTTCTACTAAAAATTTAAGAAATTCCATATACGCTTATCCAATTATTAAATTCTTCTTCATTATTTACTACAATGCTATAATCATCAAAATTTGATAACATCGATCCCATTAATCCAGTAATACGTATATGATTGCTACGTAAAATATATTGAAACTTACTTTTCGTCTTAACCCGAATATCTCCCTCTTTATCCCTCTTCACAGATACTATCTTTGTTGATAGCCTCCACGAATCTCCATATAAATATCCCCCATACTCCCCTGTAAGAATATACTCTTCTCCCTTTTCATTCCTCAATATAATAAAATTCTGTGGAATATAATTCTTAATCACTTTCATGCTGCCACCTTCATATCCGTATCATTATTTCCATCATACAAAAGAATTCCAAATGTTATTTTAACGTAAAGATTATTCGTTACGGATGCATCATACGGGAAAACCGTATCCATACTAGACAAATCAACACTTATTGAAGACACATCATTTCTATCTATTAATAACGATATTCGTCCAATATTAGAAGGAAACGATTTAATCCGACTCCCCAATTGTACTCCGTATTTCTCTACCAAATATTCATAAAATTTTCGTTCTGTTTCATTTTTATAAATCATTTTCATTCTCCCAACGTTTCTCTCACAATACCAGAAACTACAGCCATGTCAACCCCATCTCCTAAACGTTCACGTAACGCTTTCATGTTCTTTCCAAATTCTTTAAACGATCCTGCTCCAGAACTAATAACAAACTCTTTCACAATCGCTTCCAATTCTTCCCTACTCTTTTGCACAGGAAGAAATTCTTCAATTACATTAATTTCATATTGCTCCAAATCTTTCCTTGTATCATTCGCACGCTCATAAAAAGAAATAGATTCCATTCTCTGCTTTTTCATCTTCATCAAAATAGCAATAGCTTCCGAATCTTCCAATCCTGTACTTCCATTTAATTCATTTTCTTTAATCTTCTTCTGAAATTCTGCAAGGATTAATCCCATTACATCTCGCCTACTCTTATTCCCATTTTTTATGGAAACAACCCTTTCATTCTTTACATTGTTCAATATTTCCATTTCTCTCTCCCTAATTCTCTAACATCAAACACCCAATGAAAAATTCTATCAACAATCCAATCTCTACCATTGGGCAGACAATATTTCAATTCAATATCAAATACTCTAGCACTATAAACTCCACTCATTTCTCTACCCTCAATAAATTTCTCAGAAAAAATTTTTTATTATCTCACCATTTTCAAAATAACGATTAGTTTCTATGCCAGAATAAGCCAAACTTGAAAAGGGCTAAATGATTATAAAATACAATTTAGAATATTATTGACAACTTTCAATAAAATTTAAATTGGACTAAGATGAAGGATGGCCAATTTTCCACTAACACTTAATTTAGACTATAATAAAGACTGGATTATTTTTCAATAATAATTAAATTAAACTAAGGTGAAGACTGGCTTGAGCATAACCTGTACCCAGTATTCAACCCTCGAAAAATAGTAACTCATTATTTTCCCAAACTTGTTTTCACTTAAAGGGAATATTATTATAATCCAGACTATCATCCTTGACAGTCTGAATTATCCCTTAGTTACATTCCGCCACCCTCGGCATAGTCTTGTACAGCATTGACCAGTCCATCAAAGTCTTCATCAGGGCCGAGCAGGTCAGCCAGCATTGCCACGGTGCTGAAGTCTACTTCGTATTCATCAGCCAGATTCTTCAGATAGTCTTTACGATTTTTGAAGCCGTTATCAGTATACACTTCGCTCATGGGTTCATCCTCCTGTTGGTGTGTAGGTATTATGACTCATCGTGCATAGGTTGTCAACACCATATGATGCTCCATGTTCATCATGGGTTCATATAATATACTTGACGGGAGTTGAATTATATTGTAAGATGGGCATGTGGACGGGAGAGCTATGCCTTGTATGTTGATGGTACCCACACCATCATACGTTATGGTGAATGGTTTTTGTAGTGTGGTGATGGTTGGTTATTCCCTGTGTATCCTCGCCAGAGCTTCCATGTGGTCATTCTGTCCTTCCTCCTCTATAATATCTTGACGCACATAATGTATTATTTTTTCACTAACTTTATAAGTTCTTTTTATGGATGAGATGACATCATTTACCCATTGCTGATGGTGCCGCGTGATTGCGGTTTTAGCTCCTGCTATGGTCTTGTAGTGGTTGCCTAGCATTGTACCATGTGACCATGCAGTAATGCCGTGTGGTGATACTTGTACGAACCCGCCACGATGGTTGATGTTTACGTTCATGGTAGTATTCCTAATAATACATTGGATGGTGTATGATTATTATACACGAATTAAATTGTATGTCAAATCTTGCGGAAGTATGTAATTAGACCTGTCTCGCAGTCTAGAGTAATGTTCATGCCGTCGTCGGTATATTTTACGATTTTAGTATTGCCGTCGCATGATGCTTTCATGGTTTGGAATACGGTAGGATCAGGCTTGAATGTATTAGTTACGGTATGGTGCCCCCATGTTGTCAGTATGATAGCAATGATGCACAGTAGGCCCACGGTCGCGATGTTGTATGTATTGTCGTTCATGTTGTTCCCCTTCGTTGGTATGGGTTCATTATACGTGAATTGAATTGTATGTCAAGCGTTGAACCTGAATGGATACTTACTCCAGTTTAATACTTAACATGTGTCGATGGAATTGTCAATCTCGCGATACGTGGTATGGAACCGTACTGCTCTCCCGTCCACATGCCCATCTTATCATACTCAAATTATATTGCAATCTATTTGATATATGTCATTCAGCTTGGGTTCATAAACAAATCTTGAAACTGGTTCAATGCACGTTGAAAGATTCCGCCATTGTTTTCAGGGTCGGAAATATCAACTTCGATGGTATTATCGTCGATGAACGTAACTTCGCATGATCCTACGGGATTGTTTGTGATTGTGTGGTTCCATACCTTCCCATTCATTGCATCACGCAGAAAGCGATTCAGGATGCCTTTCCTAGTCTTGTGGGGGATGTTGATAGTACGGGAGTTGATGAACGTACCATTGTAAGTAGTGTGGACTTGAAGGGTGGTCATTGGTTGGTTCTTTGTTGGAAGGTGTGCCCATTATAGGTCATTGTAGAATCCTGTCAATAGTCCATTGCAACTATCACATTCAGGATTCGTTCATGTTGGTATGATTCCCGTCCACATGCCCATCACTTGAATTATATTGTAAAACGAATAAGGAAAGGTGTTCGGGGCTTGTTCAGGTATTATTACCTTTGGGAAGTGTCAGCAATCTTCGCCAGTGGCGTTAGGTTGCATCAATGTCTTCTCGCAAAATGCCGTAATAGCTGGCTTCGGCAAGCGTCAACTCAACTTCAACGTGCCCGCCACCTTCGTTCACTGCATAAACAGACCAGCCCTTTTCGTCGCAGAACCGCTCCCAGTTCGTGCAGGTCTTTAGGACTTCAGCCAATGTCATTCGCATTTTTCACCTCCAAGCGATTCAGTGGAGCGGGCTGGTGCTAATTTCCAGCTTTGATCCGACTGTGCCAGCAACCATTGCTCCGGAGTCCGTCCGGTGGCGCGAAGCTCGGATCATGTTCAAGGCGCATCAGCCTGCGCATTCCGCTCCACTCAATCTCCTGCAACTGAGTATGGAGTTATTATAGCATGTGGTTGGAGTGTGTCAACAGTTAGAACAGTTGTGTTCATGTTTCGTTAAGGTATGGCTATATGAGGGTGTACGCGAGAGTGGTGTTGTGTAGAGAGTGTATAGATGTACGAAAACTGGCTTGTACGCTCCTACACGGGCCGGGAGCATAGTATGTGGCAGATAGTGCCTTATGCCATGGATGGGCGTTGCAGAGCCTTATAGGAGCGTGTGTACTGTTTATAATTTGTTCAGGAATGTGTTTGACGTGTGTTGAATTATATTGTAAGATGGGCATGTGGACGGGGGGCTATGGTGGAAGCATAGGAGAACATTCTCCTATGCTTCCCGAATCGATCCTTTAGTTGAGTGGATCGATGAGGTTGAAGATGATTGCCTTAGCGTCGGCATCGTCTGTGACGTTGTACAGTGTATTGACTACGGATTGATCTGTCAAGCGATGCAGATTGAAGTGATTGTAAAATGCTTGTCCGAATCGCAATCCGGTATAATTTCCTTGCGTCCAACAATCTTTAAACTTTGAATATTCGGAGAGTGTAATGTACATTTCGGGTCATCCTTTAGGAGTGAGGATTATTATACCGTAATTCGACGATTAAGCAAGCATTGGGATGATGCTTGCTTAATCGTCTGTTCAGTTAGCGATATTTGTCCAGAATTGTCCAAAGGTGTCGAATCTGCGAGGGGATCAGCACGCTATTGATATGGTTTTCAATTTCAGGATTCTTTATGGTATTGGCATCGGGATTGCTTGTGTAGTTTGAACCGCCACGGTGGAAAAGTTCGGCAGTAGTTTTCAAGGTGTAAATCGTCTTTGATAGTTCGCAAAACTTCCAAAGATCTTTGTCGTCGGTGATAGTGAGAGAGTCTTCAAAAAACTTTTTTAATTGGTCAAACATATTAAGGTTAGCACAATCCTCGTTCATCACGGCAAGACCATCGAGGTGAAAATGGCATTGGCTGTTGCCAAGATAACCAAAACTCCAATACCAATCACAATCGAATGAAGGAACGCGAAAGAGAATGCCACGTCCGTATCTGGTTCCAATATGGAAATCCTTAAGAGTATTATTGAACTCTTGGCTGATAGCGTTGGCAGTCATTAGATGATCCTTTGGTTGGTGTGGGATTATTATAGAACATTCCAGAATCCTGTCAATAGTCCATTGCAACTATCATTCAGGATTGATTCATGTTTGATGAATGGTTTGTGTGATGTGCCTTAGTAATGTTGGGAATGGTCTTGAATCGTTCTGTACGCTTGTCTGTGAGCGTTCTGTATGTGATAGGTGGGATTGTGGCTTAGTAGATTGGTGCGGCTTGTGGGAGCGTTCTAGGAGGGCTATTCAATGTTTATCATTTGTTCAGGAATGTGCTTGACGGAAGTTAAATTATATTGTAAGATGGGATTGTGGACGGGAAGGTATGGGAAGAAAACGGGGAGAGTCCCCGTTTTCTTTGGTTCAGGGTAGGTGCTGGTCCCAGATAGTATCGATGTATCTCCATCCTTCCGTTGCGACTGCCCAGCTTGTTTGACGGTTTCCGAACATGTCAAACTGATCACCATTCTTGAAAATGAAACCTTTATCGTATAGGGAAGAAAACAGACCGGCTGCTTGATTCTTGCTGATGTTCATTCCTTCCGTGAGGTCAGAAGGTTCTACCCATGTGTATTCGTCATATTCCAGATCAGAAGGACGTAAGCCACCCATACCATCAAGGCATGACTGCACAAGCGTCATTGCAGCTTTGGTTTCCAGATCAGTGAGGTTGAATGTCATGTTGTTGTCTCCCTTGGAAGGTGTGCCCATTATAGAACATTCCAGAATTATGTCAATAGTCCATTGCAACTATCATTCAGGATTCGTTCATGTTGGAACGATGGTTGTTTCCCCGTCCTCGTACCCATCTTACCATATTCCAATTATATTGCAATCTATTTGAGATATGTCATTCAGCTTGGGTTCATACAAGGGATGGCATAATGTTTAGGCTAGGCTTCATTCACGTTCATGTAATGTTAATGAAACATTCAGCCAACATTCATAATCATAATATGAATGTTGGCTGAATGTGCGTTGCCTTGGGATATTGCTTGATGGTGTGTTCTGTGCTAGAACCAGATGTTTCCATCGTCACCAAGGTATGTATCCACTTCTGGACGTGTTTGTGACGCTTGTGTGAGTGATTCACCAAGTTCGTCAGGCAGTTCTGAACGGTCCCAGAATCCTACGCCATGACCATTTCTGGTGAACCAATAGTCCCGTCCGGCTTGTACCATGTCGTACCCTTCACATTCAATAGCCCGATTCAGCAGTGAAGCATACTCGTTCAGGAAGATTTCGCAATTCTCTTTAATGTCCCGGATTGTTTCATCCGACAGAACGGCATCCATTGGAATATCAGAATCCTTGTGAACGTCTGTGAAGTACAATGCCTCGATGTATCCATTCACGAATTGATCGACTTGCTTCTGATTGAATGTCATTTGATCGGCTTTCTTGTTGGTGTGGAACCATTATAAAACAATTTGGGGATATGTCAAACACAATTATGAATATGATTCAGAAATTGTTCATGTTGGTTGACATTTGGGAGTAGCGTCTAATTGACCTAAAGTCCTAACGCTTGCGTTATATTGGCGTGTTAGCCGTTATGGCCGGATTTCAAGCTTGCCCTTCAAAAGCCACCGCGCAGCGCGCTCTCTCCACGTCAGGAAACGGGAATGGCCGCGTGCCGTAATAAGCAGCAGTCCGTCCCGTTTCTTGTGGACGCGGCACACCTGGCTGTCGATGAAATACGAACACTCGCGCAGGGTGTGCTTGATCGTGGCTTGCGTTGCGTCGTCGTTGTAAGTCAGTCCGCGCGCCAATCCGGCGCAACGGTCTGCAAGTTCGCTTGCGTGCCTCGGCTTGCTCTCGCCTTCTACCGCTGTGGTTTCCATTGATCGCTCCTTTGAGGTTGCACGCCGGGCATCGGCGGCACCAGTTAACTCAACCGTTAGATATTATCCAATATTTTCCAATAGGTCCAACCACCATTGGTTTCCTTTCGGAACAGACTGGTGTTAGAGAATCCGCCCATATTATAAAAGTCTCGTTTAGTGATTCTGATCTTATATGATGACATGATTGGTTTCCCTTGGTTTGTGAGTCTATTATAGAGTGAGAAAAACAATAAAGCAACCATTGGTTAGATGGTTGATTTATTGTTTGTTAAGGGTGGGGATGTACTTTATGCGGTTTCCAGACCGGATGCGTCATTTTCTGGTAATCCATGATGTTTACTTCCTTGAAAGGTGTGCCCATTATAGGCCATTCATGTCTTCTAATGCACATACCAGACCATCGAAATCTTCGGAAGGTCCGAGTATACCTGCAAGGCCATGTACGATATGAATGGGAACATGATAGTCTTCAGCAATACAGTTCAGATAGTCTTTACGGTTTGCGTATCCATTTTCAACATAGACGGAGGGATCACATGCAGACATGGTTGGCTCCTTGGTTACTGTAGAACTATGATAGATGTTATGATGACAATAGTCAAGAGTATAATAGGCTATTGTTCATCTATCGTTTTTACGAAACGTACCACTACAATTTTCATTGCCTGTACTGATCCGATGGTTTGGATCACACTCATACAGTTTGTGGTCTGGACTATGCCTTGATCATATGCAAGAAGGGGTTAAGCTCAATCGGACCTTGCGGTTCCACCCTAGTTGAGTCTCTTGCACTTAGACCGATGCCGTCTAGTCTCTACACCTTCCGTTAGTGCCACTGTGGGATAACGGCTTGGCTCGGCGTTGACATATCTGAAACGGGATGCTTTCGCTTGGTAACGGTACCATCTATTTCAATGGACTAGGTTATGATTCCCCTGCTCCCTTGCAGGCATAGTTCTTTCAGACGCAGTGTTCACCGACTTTGACACCATTCACCCATCCTATCTGTTCACACTCTTTCGGATGTTTTACCGTCTTTCGATTGATCGTTACGCCATTAACAGAGGTCGCTAAAACCGACTCCACGAATCCCGTTATAAATCCGATGTTGACTACCGATCATTTTTACGGTGGTGCGCTATTTGTTACACTTTGAAAAGAACTGGTAAGGTTCTACCATTCCATGTGAACCATTATACTAGGTTTTTTACCGCTGTCAATCTTTTTGTTTCAGGCGTTGTTCAGGATTTATTGTAGTCTATAGCGTTTTGGCTACACCCAATCCTGAGCAAGGTTCCTTTCTCTACACCTTCCGTTATGCCCACCACCAATCATCATTGTCAGTTAGTGTGCTTTTGTGTTCGGTAATCAACAATTCTGGATCGTTATATTTTTCATATTCTTGCGAATCACAATATTCATAATCGCAGCACTGGTATTCGTATGCTATATAGCCATCTCCAAAATGTAGCCACCAGTGAGGGTTGACGCACGATAGTGTGCCATTTATTTTCCCAAAGTTATTTCGGATAAAAGATGGAACATCCTCAGCTTTGATTCTGTCGTATTTATTTGGCATAACAAGTCGCTCCACTGGATGCTCACTTCGTTCGCACAAGTGAGCTAAATCGTTAGGGCGCAGCTTTTAGCCCCTCGCTGGCAATCGCCCGATCCTTGTATTCGTCCCATCGCTGCCAGCCAGCATCCGTCTGGACATAGCACTCGTCCATGAATATCCACTTGGTCGCTTTCCCTGTGACCTTTTCATAATTGCCGCACTTGTAACTTTCCAAGTAGTTAGCGCCAAGCATAATGCCGCCGAACAGCAGGCCAATGACAAGAAACAACGGGGCAAAGAACTCGATGAAGTCTCGCATTTCAATCTCCATAGGGCAGCGCCCTAACAATTCATTCAAGCCGACTGCGCTTCGACTTGGCTCTGTATGTGTGTTCCGCCGCAGCGCAGCGGCTTAATTCAGGTGTTATGTCTTAAATACACACCATTACCTGCTCAATGTTCGTCACGTCGCTCCAGTCTGCCCAAAACTCATCGCCATTGTGCTTCGTGCTGCCGTCCGGGAAATCCATGCCTCGCAGTTTGATCGCGCTGTCTTTCACACTCACTTCCAGCAAGCGGAAATACGGCCAGTCGTCCTCCGGGTTTCTCCAGTCAATCTTAACGGGGTTTCCTTTCATCGTTAACAGGTTCTTGGCTTCGGCAGGCTTCATTGCGTTCTCCGTTTTGTTCGGGTTAGACGGTCAAAATGACCGCTAAGTTTGACTCTTGTCTTGTGTGAGGCATTCTACCAGCGTTCGTTTAGTGTGTCAACATCTTCCCCAACGGTATTGGTATCTTCAAGAGCCTGAACATCTGTCATGAAGGTAATGCCACAATCCCGGCAACGTAGTGTAGCACATTCGCCAAGGATTCCCAAGAGGGTATGTGAATCGTTATCGCACATTGGACAGAACATATCGGTATCCATTATGTGTAGAGAAAGCCATCATCACCTAGATAAACGTCGCATGGTTGGAATGATTGTGCGATGGTAGTGAGAGCATCACCCAGACCATTTGACAATTCATCACGATCCCAAAATCCTGCACCGTGACCATTACGGGTGAGCCAGAAATCTATTCCCGCTTGTCTGGCATTGTATTCTTCATTGTATGCTTTTGTCAATAGATCAGATGCTACACGCATGAATGCTTCACAATCTGACATGATACTGTTCAGGGTATCTGGTGACAGCATAGCATTATCAGGGAAGTCTGAATCGGGTCCGCATTCTGTGAAATACAGTGCTGAAACGTACCCAATACTGAATAGGTCTTTCATGGCTTGTTCCAATGTTAGGCACTACCATTGAACCCTCGCGCCTTCCATTTCCCGCGTCACAGTCACCATTTCGCGCTCTTGTTCGCGTTCCTGCTCCTGCATCACGCGGTTTTCAATCTCGGCATTCACCGCCTCTTTCAGTTTTTGGTGGCACCAATCAAGCCCTTCTGCATCGCCGCCGCCATCTACCCACACTCGCGCTACTTCTGCTATCAGTTGGTCATCCGTCATTTCTGTTCTCCGGTTAATGAGACATAACAATCCATTCAAGCCAACGCCGCTTCACGGCGCGGCTTAATTCAGGGGTTAGTTTAGTCTGTCGCACAGTTCATTATCGCTGATTGTGACGAAAGAAACAAGTCCGCCACCGTACTTTGCATTGGACACGATGGTTTTTTGACCGTGGTATAGTCCCTTGAAGTCTTTATGTGTTTTACGATAGACGATGGTGAACAACTGTTCACGGGTAAGTGAAGTCGGTTTCCAGTTTGCAACGTCACCGATGGTATTGGATGCTGCACACACCTCAAATTCATTTTGGGTGAAGAACGATGCATCCTTTTCTTTTTCAACATACTTCCCATCATTGTGCCAGAATCCTTTGGACGGGACGTGGATGACATAGAACATGGGAAAGGTTCCTTAGTGAATGTGGGAGTATTATGCTTTAATGTGGGTGATGTGTCAAACGCGGGATTCATCGCTGTTCAGAATCCATTCATCTATCAGGGCTATCAGGGCTATCAGGGAGCTATCGGGGATTTATCTGTTATTCAGGTTTCGTGTTGCAATTATATTTTTATGTGATAGACTGGGCATGTGGACGGGGGAAGCATAAGGCGAAAAAGAAAGTCTTTTTCGCCTTCCATTATGTATGAAAATGTCATTCAGCATTTGTTTAGGATTAAACATACACCGCGCGATATTCCCTGCCATCGGTATGACGGTAAAAGCTATGGCGTAGTGACATACCGCCCATGATGTATGACCATCCTGTTACAGGTTCATCGTATTCCATACCATTAGGAGGAATAATCCTGATCCAGCGTTGACCATCTTCACAGTGCATGTATGCCGTGGTTTCGTTATCCATGATGGAATCCCTATTGAATGTGGGGCTATTATACCGGATGCTGACATGATTGTAAACAAAAACGGAGCCTGAATGTTCAGGCTCCGTTTTATTGTCATGTTGACGTTGGGTTATGCTGCCAATGCTTCGTCGGTCGATTCGGGAGCATCCTCGGCTTCCGGTTCAGTAACGGATGCTTGGGGAGCATTGCTATTCACGTTGACGCTAAACAGTGCATCCGTGTCGATTTCCCAGACATTGGTAGGACGGCCCCGCGCACCTTCCTTGCGGATTTCACCAATCTTCCGAAAGGCGGAACCGCTAAGGATACGAGTCATGACAGACAGTTCAGCTTGGTTCAGGACAGTTCCATTGATTTCCAGCTTGCCAACGAGTTGTGCGATGGTGCCGGTGATGAGATTCTGCGACATGTCAATTTCCTTTGGTAGTGTATCGGAGGACGGGATTGTCTGCCGATGTGAGAATTATACATTAATCATTTTATTGTGCAACACTTGAAAGAATGTAATTCAGAGTTTGTTAAGGTTTGAGCTTACCATCGGTGGATTGATACATGGTAACGGCTTTGATGTTCATTTGAGTGCCTTTTGTAGTGGAGTTATTGTATCAGAATGCTATTAGACGTGCAAGTTTTTATCCTCGCTTCTGGTAAAAGATATGATCTTCAATTTGGGCAACACGTTCGTAAGCGTGTTTCCAATATGGGGAAACGTATGTAGCATGGTACATTGTACTCTTTCCGATAGGGTTGTCAATAGTACGATGCAACACAGCCAAAGCAATTTGTTCAGTGTGTTCCCATGCCTGCTTTTCTACAATGTTGCTTAGAATGGCCTTAGACGGCTTCCCATCACACACCCAAGAGAATTGGCAGCGATGCTTCACATATTCCCCGGAACGCTTCTGGCCTTGATACACGACGCCACAGACGGTATTAGGATACTTGGGATGATGCATTCGGTTTAGTACAGTGTACCCGACTGCTGCCATTGCTTCATCGGACTTTTGATTACGTGCTTCAAAATAGATATTTTTTGTCATACATTCCAGTTCATCGGAATCAATGGCGAATTTTGGATACGATACGGAAAATGGAATATCGTATTCAATGGTAGGATTGAATGTTTCTATATCGTATTTCAATCGTTCAATTTTGGATACTTTGATCGTTTCAGGATTGATGGAGTTATAGGCCATCATGGTGCTAGTGATTGTTAGCATACACGAAACGATGCTTCCAAGCATTGCGTGGACATTGGACATTGGATTGCTCCTTTGTTTAGGGTCGGTGAATGATGGGGCTATATTACAGAACAAAAAACAGACTGTCAATTACATTCTGGCAGGCTGTTCAGAAATGGTTCAGAATGGAATATCATCCGTAGGCAATGTGTGTTCATTGTCATAAACGGGAGGATGATAACCAAGAATATCACATACGGTCTGATACGGAATGGTAGGATAATCAGTCATTGTCAGATTTCTTTATTTGCGATCTTAGCGAGTTGCCCAGAATACTTGATAATACGCTTGGAAGCAATAGAAAATTGACGATCAGACAACGAGCGACCATTGATAATTTGTTCAGCGAACGATGAAAGAATATAGGCATCGACGGCATTGAATCCAACGCCATTATCTTCTAGTGTGGCTTCGCTTGATCGTTCATGTTCAGTCTGAAAACGGTATATCGCTACAATAGCACGCATCACCCAACGCTTGTTGGTTTTGAGCTTTTCCTTAATGGAATCTTTAGTCCACATTGGCGCGTCTCCTGAATGTGGGACTATTATGCTTCAATAATGGGAACGTGTCAATAGGTATGTTGATTATTGTTCACCATTCGTTCATTTATCTTGTGTTCAGTTTAGAGCTTGTAATTATATTGTTTTATGATAGACTGGGTGTGGGGACGGGGAAAGCGTATGATGGAAAAGAAGGGGGAGCAATGCTCCCCCTTTCTTTAAGCCAATTCGGCTTTGATTATTCAGGATTGGTTAAGGAGACAGGTTGGGGAGAATCATATCTCCATATCGCTTGATCTGTCCATTAGGGTAGTATTCGGTTGAAATACATTCTTTAAAGTCAGAATGTTTGTAATGAATCATGTTACCATTTTGGTCGTATTCCTGCCAATATTCAAACCCGTCAGAATGTTTGTAATGAATCACGTTACCATTTTGGTCGTATTCCTGCCAATATTCAATGCCATCTGAATTCCGATAATGAATCATATTACCACGATCATCATATTCCTGCCAGTATTTATAGCTATCGGACTTCCTATAGTGAGTCATGTTACCAGACTCATCAAATTCCTGCCAGTATTCATAGCCAGTGGAACTCCGATAATGAATCATATTACCACAATCATCGAATTCCTGCCAATATTCATATTCATCTGAATTCCAATGATGAATCATGTTTCCATACTCATCATATTCCTGCCAGTGTTCATAACCTTTGGAATTCCAATGATGCACTATGTTTCCATACTCATCAAATTCCTGCCAGTATTCATAGCCATTGGAATTCCAATGATGAATCATGTTACCACGTTCGTCGTATTCCCGCCAGTATTCAAAACTTTTGGAATTCCTAAAATGAATCATGTTTCCAGACTCATCAAATTCCTGCCAGTATTCAATGCCATCTGAATCCTTGATATGAATCATGTTTCCAGACTGATTGAATGTCGTATTGTTCAGCCGGTTTTTGATCCATTCAACCCACCCAGAGTAATCGCCAGTGATTTCGTTGATTCGACTAACTGGAAAACTTTCCAGCTTGTTGTTCTTGACGAATTGCTTAGCATCTTCACAAGCTCTGAGTGCTGCAAGAAACGGAATGTTCAGGGTTGAGGTATCAATCTGAATCTGAATCATGATTGTTCCCTTTGGTTGGTGTGGGATTATTATACACTAATGATTCCATGAATCAAGCATATTCCTACACTTGATTCATGGAATGTTCATGTTAATCCATTAGACTCTACAAATCAGCCACACTGACATGTCAAGGCCCATGTCCAGTGCTTTTGCAAGTGAGGCGCTATAGGATTCTGCAATGGTGTGGGTAAG
>Ga0265293_10003184_pt1 | contig 30984 bp, 31 predicted proteins | sample Munlanlewell138R_FD_192505 | JGI IMG/M metagenome (GOLD analysis project Ga0265293, IMG submission 192505) | Leachate microbial communities from a municipal landfill in Southern Ontario, Canada - Leachate well 138R | ecosystem: Engineered > Solid waste > Landfill > Unclassified | place: Canada... | reverse complement strand
TACCAAACTGCGCTACGCCCCGAAACATGCATTTTAAATTATAGCGAAATTATAATAAATAGTCAACTGCCTAAAATCATTTCTTTTTGGAGAGAGTGATCCATTTATGATAATTTCCTGCTTTTCCATTTCTTTTTTTATTCATAAAGATAGCAGGGAATTGTAAACCTATGTTGAATCAATTAATTAGGATAATTGGCAATTTTGAAATAAATGCAGCTAAAAACGGGGGTAATTAGAATGATTATTATAGGTGAAAGAATCAGTACAAAATTTGATGATATTAAGAATGCAATACTTTTAAGAAAACCGGGTATCATTCAGGAGTGGGCTCGTCAACAAGAAGCCTCGGGAGTTGACTATTTAAACCTTCATATATACCCAACTATTGATAATCATGTTTCAGCGATGGAATGGCTGGTTGAAACTGTGCAAGAAGTGGTATCTTTGCCGCTGTTTATAGACTCCACCTGTTTAAAAACAATAGAAGCCGGTTTAAAGGTATGTAACAAACCAGGGGTAATCAATCATACAACAGCAGAGCCAACAAAAATGCAACTTATTTTTCCGATGGCCATAGAATATAGTGCTGGTATTGTGGGGGTAACTAAATCCGATCTTTACTTGCCTTTAAATGCGGATGATAGAATTAATTATGCCCATCAACTCCTGGATGCCGCTGAAAAATACGGACTCCCCATAGAACATTTATGGCTAGATCCTTTTGTTTTTCCATACAACTTGGCTCAGGATCAACCAAAAGAAGTGCTAAAAGCTCTACAGCAAATTAACAGGCTTAACAACCCCCCGCCTAAAACAGTGTTGAAATTAAGTAATATTTCCGTAAATTGGCCTAACAAATCACTGGTTGACAGGGTTTACCTTGCGATGACGATCGCTTCTGGTTTGGACGCAGTTATTGGCGATTCGAATGATAAAATTTTAATAGAGGTTGCCTCAATAGCTGAAACACTCCTCAACAGGTAAATGGGCTGATTAAACTATAAAAATCTAAATTCAAGCATTCTTTTTCTTCATAAAAGCCCCCACTTATGCATACTTTTTAAAAAGTATATGTAGAGGGGTGAACAAATTTGCAGCATACTAAAGAAGAAAGAGAGCTTGAACAGCAAATTTTAGATTTAGCGGATCTATTAATCGAAAGCCTAATCACCGCCAGCATGTTGACGGGAGAAAAGCAAGATCAACAATTAGAAATTTCCACTGAAATTGTTGCCAAAATAGCCGGTTTACTGGAACAATATTTAGGTGATTTTAATGAGCATTTTGAAACTCTGTTGCAACAGCTGACTCAACAAAAATTACCTGATAAAAATGTTTTGTCCAGCTTTGGAGATTTTAATTTATTATTGGAAAAAACAATAAACAAAGGGTTAACTTATTATAAAACAAGCCAAAATGCTTCGCTTGAATTGAATAATGCTGAAATAGTTCAGGAAAATGCTGTTCCGAATACGGTAAATGGTAGCATACAGGTTGAAGCTGCTTTAGAAAAGGAAAGTTTAGATGAATCGGCAAATCATCAATTGGATGAGAAAAGTTTTCCTTTAGAAGATGCGGAAGTTATGGAAGACTACGAAGAAATTGATTGTCCTACTGTTGGTTCCGAAATTATTGAAAACGATTCGGTTGAAAATAAAGGGGATGATAGTGAAGTAGTAATACCCTCAGAAGACGAAAGTGATCCCTATAAAGGAAGGGACTTTACAGAGTTGGATAATTTGTTTTATTTAATTTTAAAACAAAGCTTTCCAACTGTAGAAATAATAAAAGATTATGTAATCAAAAAACTAACATTTTCTTATTATTTACCGGGACTAGAGTTGGTTATTGATAAGTACGAACCTGATAAAAAAGAATCAATATGGAAAGATTTTTACTGCCGGCAAAATAATTTAACTTATATAAAATTTAATATCAATGAAAAAAATAGTTTAAAGCAATTGATAAGAAGCTTAAATAGAAATTTAGCAACAACTATCAGTAAAGATATGCCAGGCAATTAAATTTGCAATCCACATTGGTAATTAAGTTAAAAAGAAACCTTTGACAGGTACTTAAATATTTGGTAGAATACAAAAAAGAAAATACTACACAAATCAATGAAAAGGATAAGTATTGAAAATTATTTTTAAGAGAGCTGGTGACAGGTGTAAACCAGCAAATAATTTCGGTATAGGCCACCTTCGAGATAGGAGCTGAAATACCAGTAGGCTCTTTCGGTTCGTTCCGTTAAAAACGTAGGGAACAGCTTCAATTTTTGTTTCTTAGTAAGTTTGGGTTTTAACCAAAAAGGGTGGTACCGCGGGTCAACCTCTCGTCCCTTAGGATGAGAGGTTTTTTGATTCTATTTCAAAACTAGCTAAGGTAGGTGTGTTGATTTGACTATTAACCTAAAAGAAATGTTGTCACCTGTTGTAAGGGATTTACCCCCTTCCGGGATAAGAAAATTTTTTGATTTAATTGCCGGTTCCCCTGATATGATATCTTTAGGGGTTGGAGAACCTGATTTTGTTACCCCGAAAAAAATTAGGCAGACTGCAATTGAAGCTTTGCAGAGAGGTGAAACCAGTTACACCTCTAATAAAGGTACTTTTGAACTACGACAGGCAATTACACAGCAACTTTCCGAGTTATATGATGTTCAGTATGATTCGGAAAACGAAATCTTAATAACCATCGGGGCAAGTGAAGCAGTTGATTTAACCTTGCGTTCCGTTATTTGCCCGGGGGATGAAGTGCTTATCGTCGAACCCGCCTATGTTTCTTACGAACCCTGTGCGATTTTGGCTGGTGGCAAACCGATTTCTATTTTAACTAAAGCCGAAAATGATTTTAAATTGATGCCTTGCGACTTGGAAGCGGCAATTACACCAAAAACAAAACTTTTAATTATGGCCTACCCCAACAACCCAACTGGGGCAATTATGACTAAAGATGAACTGGCACCTATTGCAAAGCTGGCCGTAAAGCATAATTTGTTAGTTCTAAGTGATGAAATATACAGTGATTTAACGTATGGTCAAGAACACACAAGTATTATCGAATTACCTGGTATGGCGGAACGGACAATTTTAGTTAGTGGTTTTTCTAAATCATTTGCTATGACCGGGTGGCGTATTGGATATGCGGTGGGACCGTCCGAGGTAATAGAGGCCATGACAAAAATACATCAATATACTATTCTATGCGCTCCTAATTTAGCGCAACTTGCCGCCTTGGAAGGAATTAAAAATGGTAAAGCAGATATGTTAGAAATGGTGGAGCAATACGACGAGAGAAGGAAATACATTTATAAAAGATTAATTGGTATGGGTTTGGCTTGCTTTGAACCGAAGGGGGCTTTTTACATTTTCCCATCCATCAAAAATACCGGATATACTTCTGCGGAATTTGCGGAACAACTGCTCTATGAAGAGAAGGTGGCCGTTATTCCGGGTGAGGCATTCGGAGCAACCGGTATTGGGCATATCCGCATATCTTACGCTAACTCGATTGAGAATTTAATAAAAGCGATGAACCGTATGGAAAGATTCATCGAAAAAACCAGAGAAAGGGAGCTGGCAATTTAGAAACGATTTTTAGGGGGTCACCTCTAAGCAGCTCTCCTTAATCTAATCAACCACAACCAGTTTACGCACATAAATATCAACTCTGATAATGTGCAACGCAGTCATGTATTCAAGGGTTTCTGTTATTTGCTGCTGGACTGTGGCAGTAAGAATGGGAATAATTGTGCCATATTTAAGAACCAGATCTAAACTAACTCCGGTACCATACTGGCTATTTGAAAAGGTTATATTTTGAGATTTAGCTATGCAATTATATTCGCTCACAATTTTTTTTACTATTGCTTGCATTGCTTGATCTGTGATAAAAAACTTGCCGTAAAAATTAAATGTTGGTCTGACAACAGTTTGATTTACCCAAAGTTTAGTCCTGGTTCCGGCATGTTGGTTTTTTGAAAAACCGACATGCAATGGATCTATCAAAATTCCCGAAAGCCGGGGTTTTACGGCAACGGAAGGTGCGGGAATTACATGTTGCCCCAGAAGTTGCCTGGTTTTAAGGGCGGCTTCTATTTCTTTTTCATTGGACACTTGGGCAATATCTAAATAAATACTTGGCTTTGGCAGTTCAAGTCTATCAGTTATTCTATTAACCATTTCCTTAGAAGTGCCTAATACTAAAATTGATTTGGGATTTAATTTTTTAATTTCCTCCATAACTTGACCGGCATGATTTTCGTCGGTAAATATTGCAGTTTTAATGGCCCCGATAGCTGTTTTTTGTTTTTTGGCAGATGTGCCCGCAACGATTTCATGTCCCTTTATTAATAAACCATCATCTACTAACACATCAATATTGTTTTCATGTGCCACCCATAAGGCTCGGTGACTCTTACCAGTTCCGCTTGAGCCAACCAAAGCAATTATTTTCATTATTATTCCCATTCCTTTCCCTTCACTCAAGGCACAATTGGCCCCGAGCAAACTTTTTATTATCCTAAAAACTTAAAGTTATCAAGCAGCACTACGAAGATCTTAAGTCTCGCAAAGATGATCTGGAGAGAATTATCCTTCTTCTTTCCGCGCCCTACTCAGAAGAAATTAATTTGATCTTAACTATTCCGTCCTTTAAAAACATCTTTTCAGCTATAACAGTAATATCCGAAATAGGTGTTAATCTGGACGTGTTCCCGACAGCTAAGCACCTACGAATAACGAAAGTGCCGGAAAGAAAAAGCCAGTAAGGATTTCAAGAGCCGGTTGTTACATTAAACCGCTTCTTGTACAGTGTGCAACCGCTGTAGTTAAAAGCGAAAAGCATCCTGAAATCCGCAACCGCTATTTGAGACTTAAACAGCGTCGTGGTCATAAAAAAGCGATCATTGCCATTGTCAGAATGCTACTTACTGCTATTTATAACATCCTTAAAAAGAAAGAACCGTATAATGCTGATTTATATAGAAAGTCAGCTGTTCTCCCGGCAAACCGTGAAATCACGGTTGAACAAGCAATTTTATTAACCAAAAAACAAGGCTACCATATTTTAGCTTAATATTTTTTTGTGTTATCAACCGATGGCTTATTTGTTATGTGTTTTTTTATTTACGTGTAAGTTTTTACTTCATTTCAGACTTAAAACCTCCGGCAAAAGATAGTTCCGATGTCTTTCTTATTATAATACAAAATGTTATTATGTGAGTAAAGTAAAATGCTAGGAGTTAAACAACTATGAAAACAATAGTAATAGGCGCAGGTAAAGTCGGCTATAGCATAGCACAGATGCTGTCTCAAGAAAACCACGATGTGACCGTAATAGAGCAAAATCCTGATAGGGAACAGATTGTTGCCCAAAACCTTGATGTTCAGACGATCTTAGGTAATGGGGCCAGCATAAATGCCTTAAAAAAAGCCGGAGTCACCGAAGCGGACTTGGTAATTGCAGTTACAGAAAAAGACGAGTTTAATATGGTGGCCTGTTTAATTGCAAAAAGTTTCGGAGTCCTTCGTACCATGGCAAGAGTAGAAGATCCAGAATATGCGGAAATTACGAAAGAGGAAGCATTTGCAACATTTGATATTGATTCTATAATCAACCCCGACCAGGTTACCGCGCAACTGATTGCAAAACTGATAGAAGTACCTCAGGCTGTTAATGTGGAGTATTATGCAGAAGAACAAGTTCAAATCTTAGAACTCAAACTTCCTTCTAATACACCTCTAGCTAACATACCACTTAAGAACTTAGATAAGCCCCTGCCTTTTCTTATAGTTGCTATTTTAAGGGGCGAAAAAATGATGATCCCCAAAGGGGATGATGTATTTTTACCTGGGGACTATGTTTTTGCCATGTCCGAAACTCATAAAAATCTTGAATTGGATCTGCTTTTCGGAATTCCTTACTTGGAAATAAAAAATATTGCCATTTTGGGCGGGGGCAGGCTAGGTATCTACTTGGCTTCCGCTTTGGAGAAAAACAAACATTTAAATATTAAAATTATCGAAAAAGATCTAGGGCAATGTAACCTATGTTCCAAAATTCTTTCTAACACCTTGGTCCTACATGGTGACGGAACCGATATGCAATTTTTAAACGAAGAGGATATCGGCTCGAGTGATCTATTTATTGCCACTACATCAGATGATAAAGTGAATTTGCTTGTCTGCCTTTTGACAAAACATTTAGGTGCTAAAAGGACTATCGCACAAATTCGTCGCTCAGAGTATACATCACTTGTCGAGGCCGTCGGGGTTGATATTGCAGTGAGCCCAAGGACCTTAACTGCGGGTGCTATCCTTAAATTTATAGGAAAAGGGGATATTATTTCGGTTACTCTTTTAGGCGGGGCAAAAGCACGGCTTTTGGAATTTGCTGCCTCAGAAACCACAGGGATTATCGGTAAACCCTTGCAAAACATCCGTTTCCCTAAAAACGCCATAATTGGTTCTATAGTTAAAAAAAACCAGGTTATCGTACCAAAAGGTAACAGCATCATAGAACCGGGGGATCACGTTATGGTTTTTGCGTTACCAGATTCGGTTAAAAAAGCAGAAAAGCTTTTTATCTAGGTTTAAGTGAGGGATGATGGCTTGCGGATTAAAACCGTCTTTTTCAAATTAGGTTTAATAATTCTTATTGTTGGTGTTGCAATGCTTTTCCCAATGTTTGTTTCAGTTTATTACATGGAACATATTTGGAAATCATTTTTTGTGTCCTCTTTACTTACTGTGGTTTTTGGAACTGTCCTAGCATTGTTTACTAAAAGTGACGAAAGTATTAGAGCGAGAGAAGGCTTTGCAATTGTATCCCTTGGTTGGGTTTTTGCGAGTATATTTGGCTCTTTGCCTTATTTACTATCCGGAACTTTTATTGGTTTTAGCGACGCTTTTTTTGAAACGGTATCGGGGTTTACCACTACCGGAGCCACAGTGATGGTGAATGTTGAAACAAGCTTTAAAGGAATATTGTTTTGGCGCAGCTTGACACAGTGGCTTGGCGGGATGGGCATAGTGATTTTATTTGTGGCACTTTTATCGACCATCGGCTCGGATGCAATTAAAATTTTTAAGGCAGAATTGCCAAATCCTACTTTTGAAAAAATTAAACCCCGATTAAATGAAACAGCCCGAATTTTGTGGATTACATATATTGGCTTAACCTTCATTTTGTTTATTTCGCTTTGGCTTTGCGGTATGAGCTTGTTCGATTCAATTAATCACTCATTTACCACAATCTCTACCGGCGGCTTTTCAACAAGAGATGGTAATATCGGTGCTTTTTCAAGCCAAAACATACAACTAGTAATTACATTATTTATGTTTATGGGTGGAATTAACTTTGCACTATATTACCAGGCCCTAAAAAGCAAGTCACTCCTTAGCTTTTGGAAAAACGATGCTTTCAAAACATATTTAATTATCATTCTGGTTTTTACTCTAATGATAACCGGTAATTTATTATTTACAGGTAGGAAGCCCCATTTATTGGATGTGGCGTTTCAAGTTGTATCTTTAACCTCCACAGGTTTTTCTTCCGTAGAGCTTGAAATGTGGCCGGCTTTTTCTCAAATGCTGTTAATCAGTTTGATGTTTATAGGTGCCTCGGCCGGTTCTACAAGCGGTTCGATTAAAGTTGACCGGTATGCTATAATGCTAAAATGTGCTTTAATCGAACTAAAAAGGTTAAGTCACCCACGTTCCATTATCAGTGTTAAAATTAACAAGCAGTCTCTATCCCAGGACACAGTAATAGGTGTTTTTCAGTTTTTCTTCCTTTATTTAGCTATTGCCTTTTTTGGTGTTTTAATATTAGGTCTTTTAAACGTTGAATTGCCGGCAGCGATAACCGCAGTCGCCGCTTCCTTAAGTAATGTTGGAACAGGTTTGGCCATGGTTGCGAAGGATGGCAGTTTTTACTACCTTTCCACACCGGTGAAATTAACTTTGGCATTCTATATGCTTTTGGGACGGTTAGAGATTTATACCCTATTGGTACTTTTATTACCAAACACTTGGCGGAAATAAGGTGAAAAAATAGCCATCCAATGTTAGAATAGATAGTAGCAAGAATAAATGGGGGTTAATTAATGACAAAATACGATTTTTTACTTAAATACACCTCTGAACTTATTATAGATGGCTTCGTTATGTTACCTAACCTTTTGCTGAAGTTTTATAAAAAATTAGGCTTAACAGAAACCGAATTGCTAATAATTTTACATTTATGGCGTTTTAAAACAGAGGAGAACATAGAATTTCCGGACTTAGATGAGATATCCGGATATACTACCCTAGAAAGTACACAAGTACAGTCAATGTTGGCCAGCTTAATTGAAAGAAAAATATTAGCTGTTGAACATCTATATGATAAAAAGCAAGGGGTTTGGGTTGACCGGTTTTCCTACCTGGGACTTTTTGATAAATTGATGGAATATTGGGCGATTTGCAAAGCAAAAGAATTGGAGGCTGAAAGCTCCGCTGTCTCGCAGTTTTCAGAGGAAGTTGCCGAGGAACTATTTAAAGTCTTTGAAAATGAGTTTGGCAGATTGTTATCCCCCTTTGAAGTAAAACAAATTATTGAATGGTGTAAAACCGATAATCATTCACCGGAACTGGTCCTTGAGGCATTAAAGAGGGCCAGTCTGCGGGGCATAAAAAATTTAAAATACATTGATTCAATTTTACTTGATTGGAGCAATAATAACATCAGTACTTTAGCAGAAATAGAAAGGTATGAAAAGGACTTTAAAGATAAACAGCAATCTAAAGAAGGCTCGACGAAAAAAGTCAGTCGCAAAGATGATGAATACCAGCAAAAGGTTGAAAAATATAAGGATGTTTACATTAATTAAAGGGTGTATAAATAATGGTGAATAACTTCCAACATAAATCTTTTACCTGTCCTAGCTGCCAGAATAGAGGTTTTATTATTAAAAACGGTTTAGCCTACCCCTGTAATTGTGTAGAAGAAAGATCCAGGATAAACCGGTTAGTAAAAGCAAATTTAGGAAGGCTGCAGCATCAGAGCAGGTTTGAAAATTTTTCGCTTAAATACTATCCTAAAAGTCCTGAAAAGGGTTTTGGAGCACAAACCTTTTATCACAATGCAAAAATTGCCTTGGAAGTGGCTAAAAGCTTCGCAAAAGAGTTTGCAAAAGGAAATTACCATGGACAAGGTTTGTTGCTCACCGGTAATGTGGGTAGTGGTAAAACCTTTTTAGCTAGTGCTATTGCCAACTATGTTTTAGAAAACGGCAAGCAAGTACTTTTTACAGTGGTGCCTGACCTATTAGATGAAATCAAAGCGACATATGATCGATCGGGCTTCACGGAAACTGATGAAATGGAGATTTTGGGTCAGGCCCGAACTGCCGAGTTACTGATTCTTGATGATTTAGGTGTCCATAACTACACGGAATGGACTGTTAATAAGATTTATTCAATTTTAAATTACCGTGCCAATCATCAGTTACCGCTAGTGATAACCACCAACTTAAGCCTAGCAGACTTAGACACTTTTTTAGGTGAAAGAACAACTTCTAGAATCCTACAGTTATGTAAAATATGCCGCCTTTCTAACAAAGAGGATATCCGATATCTTAAATCAAAAGAACCAATATAGATAATTCTAAAAATTAGTTGCAACGAGCTTATAAAAATAGTATGCTAGGTTAAAAGGTATAAAATGACTAGCCAGCGGTGCATTTTGCAGGTTAAACGGTAGGAAGGGTGGTAATTTGAATGAATAGGGATTACTTATTTGATGTGGTGATTGGAGTCTCCAACAGACATGTACATGTCTCAAAAGAAGCGTTGGAACAACTTTTTGGAGCAGGTTACGAACTAACAGAGCTCAAAGATTTAGGACAACCGGGACAATTTGCCTGTGTAGAAACTGTAACCTTGGTGGGAAACAAAGGTAAAATAGATAATGTTAGGATTTTAGGTCCCATTAGAAGGAAAACTCAAGTAGAGATTTCCAGGGCTGATTCTTTCAAATTAGGTATAAAAGCGGTGTTGCGGGATTCAGGGGAACATGATAATACACCCGGATGTACATTAATAGGACCAAAAGGGGAAATAACGATTGATTCAGGAGTAATGGTAGCCGCTAGACATATTCACATTACCCCAGAAATGGCTGAGCAATATGGCTTGAAAAACAAGGATCATGTTAGTGCAATTGTGGAGGGACAAAGGGCGACCGTTTTTAATAATGTGCTGGTTAGAGTACGAGAAGATTATGCCCTGGAATTTCATTTGGATGTGGATGAGGCAAATGGTGCATGGGTAAATAACGGCGATAAGGCTAAAATTATTAAGGAAAAATAAATTTTTGTTTTCTCTTTAAAAGCAAAAATACCCCGGCTACGCCGGGGTTATATTTATATTAGCTCATTTTTGGCGCGCCCGACAGGATTCGAACCTGTGGCCTCCGGATTCGGAATCCGTTACTCTATCCTACTGAGCTACGGGCGCAACTTTAAAACAATTATATCCGAAAGGAATGTCCGTGTCAAAACGGCTTTTAATGAATTAGAAATTTAAAGTTTTAAGATCCAATTGCTTTTGAAACAAAAGAACCTTATTAAAACCTACTATCAATATTATTTTATATTATTTAGAACAAAAAAACAAAACATTTTTAAGGCTGGCGTATTTGTCAATAATGTTGTATTATTTATCATAACTGGCATGTTAAAGAAGTTTTGCGGCCTATTACATAAAATTTGCGACAAAATTATGTAATAGTTGTAATTCGGTTTGTGTAACCTAACGGAGGGCATGCTAATTATTATAGGTAGGTGGGATAATATTGCAAGGTGATAAAATTCATGAGCTACGAGAAAAACAAATAAAAATTGAAGCCTGCGGAGGCAAAGAACAAATAAAAAAGCAACATGAAAAAGGGAAGAAAACCGCACGGGAGAGACTTAATCTTTTGCTTGATCCGGGTAGTTTCGTTGAAATTGGACAATTTATAAGCCACCGAGCAACAGAATTTGGAATGGAAGCAGTCGATGCGCCTGCAGATGGTGTTATTACAGGTTATGGTTTAATTGATGGAAGGCAAGTCTATGTATACTCCCAGGACTTTACAGTAATAGGTGGTAGCTTAGGGGAAATGCATGCCAAAAAGATATGCCGGGTTATGGACTTAGCTTTGGCAAATGGGTCCCCTTTAATTGGCATTAATGATTCGGGTGGTGCTAGGATTCAAGAAGGGGTAAGCGCTTTAAACGGTTATGGAGAAATATTTAAACACAACACTCTCGCTTCAGGGGTAATTCCCCAAATTTCAGTCATACTTGGCCCATGTGCGGGGGGAGCAGTATACTCACCAGCCTTAACAGACTTTGTCTTTATGGTTGATAAAATCAGTCAAATGTTTATTACCGGACCACAGGTTATAAAATCCGTTACAGGGGAAGATGTCACCTCAGAAACTTTAGGTGGCGCTGCTACACACAGTAGCGTCAGTGGTGTGGCCCATTTTAGATCATCAACAGAAGCTGAATGCTTTAACAAAATTCGAGAGTTGTTTAATTTCATCCCTTCTAATAATTTGGCAGAAACTCCTCAAGGCAATAAATTCGACCCCATAAATCGCTTGGAAAGTTCACTGCAAAAGCTAATTCCATCTGAAGCTAACAAGCCCTATGAGGTTAAAGATGTTTTGCATTCTACCCTGGATAATGGCTATTTTTTTGAGATTCAAGAAAATTATGCGCAAAACATTGTAATCGGTTTTGGACGGCTTAATGGCCAAGCTGTAGGCATAATTGCAAATCAGCCAAGGGTTTTGGCGGGTTGCTTAGACATCAATGCATCTGATAAAGCATCGCGTTTTATTCGCTTTTGCGATGCCTTTAACATTCCTCTTCTCACTCTGGTAGACACGCCGGGATATTTACCCGGAATAGAGCAAGAATTTGGAGGAATCATCAGACATGGGGCCAAATTGTTGTATGCCTATTCCGAGGCCACAGTCCCAAAAATTACCCTAGTTCTCAGAAAAGCCTATGGCGGTGCTTACCTGGCAATGTGTTCTCGCTCCTTAGGAGCTGATCAAATTTTAGCCTGGCCTAACGCGGAAATTGCGGTAATGGGACCCGAAGGGGCGGCTAATATTATATTTAGAAAGGAAATTGCCGAAGCGGAAAACCCTGTTTTAATGCGCCAGCAAAAAATTAATGAATATAGGGCACAATTTGCTAACCCCTATGTTGCTGCTGCCCATGGTTATGTTGATCTGATTATTGACCCCGCCGAAACAAGACCGGCTTTGATACAAGCATTTGAAGCCTCAGCAACAAAAAAAGAAATGCGCCCAAGTAAAAAACATGGTAATTTTCCGGTTTGATAAAGGAGGTCATTATAATAGAGAAATTAGCATATGGCTTAAACCTTACTTTAATAGGCCTTGGAACCGTTTTTTTTGTATTATTTTTACTTCAAATGGTTATGAAAGCACAAGAAATGTTGTTTGCCAAAAAAACAGCTAAACAAACGGGAGCAATGATGGATTTGGATGTAAATAGTGAATCCCAAAAAGTGGCGAACGAACAAGCCGCAAACTATAACGATGATATGCAGGCAAACATTCTTGCCGCTATCACGGCTGCGATATCAATCTATATAGAAGGCCAGCAACGGTCGTATAAGGTTGTAAGTGTCCGCAAAGTTTGGGACAAGGAAGCCTCTCAGGCTTGGACACTAACGGGGCAACAAAATATATTAAGTTCCCGCGACTCTTTTTAATATGAAGGAGGTTATTATTCAAATGATAAGAAAATTTATTGTTACCATTAATAACGAAGAATACGAAGTTTTGGTAGAAGAAGTTTTAGACGGGGAAATTCAAACAACTAAAACCGTAGAAATACAAAATAACCAACCGGCGACTTCTGTGAAAAAAATTGCGCAGCCGCCAATGGAACCGGTTACACAACAAAAACAAGAGATGCCGACAAATTCTGGAGGGCACAAGGTTGTTGCACCTTTGCCGGGTGTAGTTTTGAAAATTCTGGCCCAGCAAGGTGAAAAGGTGTCTTTAGGACAAACTTTACTGATTCTTGAGGCCATGAAAATGGAAAATGAAATAAACTCTCCGGTTGCCGGGGTTGTTTCGGCAATCTTTGTTAATCCTAATCAAAATGTTAATACAAATGACATTTTGATTACTATTGAATAGGGGGCAGAACTTTTGTTAAATCAGCTTGCCAATCTTTTTATGGAAACCGGATTTACAATGCTAACATATAAACATATAATCATGATAGGAATAGCTTGTTTGTTGATTTATTTGGCGATAGTTAAAGAATACGAACCATTGTTATTGCTACCAATAGCTTTTGGGATGCTTCTTGTAAATCTTCCCGGGGGCAATTTAATGGAGGAAGGAGGCTTAATTTACTGGTTTTACAAAGGGGTAGAGTTAGGTATTTATCCGCCATTAATTTTTTTGGGAATTGGCGCAATGACTGATTTTAGTCCTTTATTAGCTAATCCCAAAACAATTCTCCTTGGGGCCGCAGCTCAGCTGGGTATCTTTTTGACTTTTATTGGGGCCTTGTTTTTAGGCTTTAGTCCCCAAAGTGCCGGTGCCATTTCAATCATAGGTGGCGCAGATGGACCTACAGCTATTTTAACTGCTTCTATTTTAGACAAAGAACTTCTCCCGGCAATAGCTATTGCGGCATATTCATACATGGCCTTAGTTCCTATTATTCAACCCCCCATTATGAAAGCTCTTACAACTCCCGAAGAGAGGGCGATTGTAATGGGACAGCTTAGAACAGTATCCCAAAAAGAAAAAATAATCTTTCCTGTGGTTGTCACTATTGTAACAGTACTGATTTTGCCCACGGCCGCACCTCTAATTGGGATGCTAATGCTAGGTAATTTATTAAAAGAATCGGGGGTGGTTGAGAGGTTATCTAAAACTGCTGCTAATGAATTAATTAACATTGTTACAATCTTTTTAGCTTTATCGGTTGGTGCCACAGCTACTGCAGAACGCTTTTTGCAATGGGAAACTATAAAAATTATTTTTCTCGGTTTATTCGCCTTTTCTGCGGGAACAGCCGGTGGTGTCTTGTTGGGAAAATTAATGTCACTTTTGACCGGTGGTAAAGTTAATCCCCTAATTGGAGCGGCAGGGGTTTCAGCTGTTCCGATGGCAGCTCGCGTCGTACAAAAAGTAGGTCGTGAGGCCAATGAAACAAACTTTTTGTTAATGCACGCCATGGGGCCAAATGTTGCCGGGGTAATCGGTTCGGCAGTGGTAGCCGGGCTACTGATTGCAATTTTGGGATAATTATTTGTTGGTGGCCAAATTTCAGAAAACTTTTTTTAGCTAAAAATTTAACTGAGAGGAGGATATAAATGTGAGAGAGATAAACGTAAAACAGATAACTCAAGCAGTGTCGGAAATGGCCATGGATGCTAACTATAATTTAGGCAAAGATGTTTTAGAATCTTTACATCAGGGAATGGAAAATGAAATCTCCGAAACAGGTAAAAATGTTATTAAGCAAATCCTGGAAAATGCCCAAATTGCTTTAACCGATGAAGTTCCCATGTGCCAAGATACAGGTACTGCAGTTGTTTTTTTAGAAATAGGCCAAGATGTGCATATTGTGGGTGGGGATTTGTACGAAGCGGTTAATAAGGGTGTTGCTACAGGTTATATTGACGGATACTTAAGAAAATCAATTGTCAAAGATCCTTTTGACAGAGTAAATACCAATGACAATACACCTGCGATAATTCATACAAAAGTAGTACCCGGGGAGCAATTGTCTATAACTTTAGCACCAAAAGGCGGCGGTGCCGAAAACATGAGTGCCATTCGCATGTTTCCACCTTCGGCCGGTATAGAGGGAGTAATGGATTTCGTTGTAGATACAGTTAAAACCGCAGGCCCAAATCCATGTCCGCCAATAATTGTGGGTGTGGGAATTGGGGGTAATTTTGAAAAATCGGCTCTGTTGGCGAAAAAAGCCCTCTTGAGAGAGGTTGGAAGTAAACACCCTAATTCAAATATTGCAAATATTGAGAATCAACTGTTAACTAAAATTAATAGTTTAGGAATTGGGCCACAGGGCTTCGGTGGCTCGGTAACAGCTTTGGCCGTTCACCTGAATGTATTTCCGTGTCATATAGCTAGCTTACCGGTAGCAGTAAATTTAAATTGTCATGCCGCTAGGCATAAGACAGTTATTATCTAGGGGGGTTGAATCAATGAAAAAAATTATAACAACTCCGTTAACCGATGAAGTGGTAGAGAGGCTTAAAATTGGTGACCAAGTATATATCTCCGGAGCAATCTATACAGCACGGGATGCAGCCCATAAGCGTTTAGTGGAATTAATCCAAGGCGGTGAAAAACTGCCCTTAGATCTGAATGGACAAATAATTTTTTACGCAGGGCCCAGCCCCACTAAACCAGGGGCCGCAATAGGATCTATCGGTCCTACCACTAGCTATCGAATGGATGCTTATACACCTATCTTACTAAAAAACGGTTTGAAAGGGATGATTGGAAAAGGCTCCAGATCCAAGGAAGTTGTGAATGCGATGGTTCAATATAAGTCGGTCTATTTTGCAGCTATAGGAGGAGCGGCTGCTTTGGCGGCTCAAAGGGTTAAAAAATCTGAAATAATCGCATATCCGGAACTTGGTGCCGAAGCGATCAGAAAACTTGAGGTAGAAGATTTTCCAGTTACAGTTGTTAATGACATTAGGGGAGGGGATCTGTACCAAGAAGGTGTCAAAAACTATCAAGGTTAATTATGCAATAAAAATAAGGAGGCCTGTTAGATGTCTTTAAAAGAAATTGCTCTTGAGCTTCACCGAAAAAATAAAGGGAAAATAGAAGTAGTCAGTAAAGTTGCCCTAAAAACGGCCGAAGATTTAAGTATAGCTTATACACCCGGGGTGGCTGAACCTTGCAAGGAAATTCACAAGGACAAAGAATCTGTTTATGATTACACAGCCAAAGGTAATATGGTGGCAGTCGTTACAAATGGAACCGCTGTTTTAGGACTTGGTGATATAGGCCCTGAAGCCGCTTTGCCGGTTATGGAGGGAAAAGCACTTTTATTTAAAAATTTTGGAGGCGTAGATGCATTTCCCATTTGTGTAGATACAAAAGATGCCGATAAAATTGTTGAGCTGGTTAAGTTATTAGAACCAACCTTTGGTGGCATAAATTTGGAGGATATTGCAGCTCCGGATTGCTTTGAAATTGAAAATAAATTAAAAAAAGAATTGAACATACCGGTTTTTCATGATGATCAACATGGTACAGCTATAGTTGCGGCATCGGGCCTGATTAATGCATTAAAAATAGTGGACAAAAAGCTAGAAGAAATCATTGTTGTGGTAAATGGAGCCGGTGCTGCAGGAATTGCAGTTACCAAACTGCTCCTTTCCTTGGGAATAAAAGAGGCGATTCTTTGTGATCGTAATGGGGCAATTTATGAGGGCCGTCAAAAGGGAATGAACTCTGCAAAAACAGAGATAGCAAAAGTGACCAATAGGGATAAACGGACAGGAACCATCGGCGATGTAATAGTAGGAGCCGATGTCGTTATCGGTTTATCGGGCCCAAACACTATTACTCCGGAAATGATATCGGCGATGGATAAGCCAATAGTGATGGCGATGGCCAACCCGGTCCCGGAAATCATGCCTGAGGAAGCAAGTGCTGCCGGTGCCGTTGTGGTTTGTACCGGTAGGTCCGATTTTCCTAATCAAATTAACAATGTGCTGGTATTTCCCGGCGTTTTTCGAGGTGCACTTGATGTTAGAGCCAAGGACATTAACGAGGACATGAAGGTGGCGGCTGCCTATGCTGTAGCAAGCCTGATCACCGACAAGGAACTTAAACCCGAGTATGTTATTCCCAGTGCATTTGATGCAAGAGTTGCGCCTGCTGTTGCTAAGGCAGTTGCGGCTGCGGCAATTAAGAGCGGGGTGGCTAGACTGGAAATAGATCCGGAGGTGGTTGAGGAAAATACCCGGCAACTGTTAAAAAAATAAAAATCTCCACACATATCGGCCTTAATGGCTTAAGTCATTAAGGCTGATTTAGCTTAAATAAACTTAATAAATGATGGTAAATGAAGGAAGCACTCCTTAAAAATTCACTAAAGACCAATCTATATTAATATAATGCATCAAAAAAGGCATAAAAGGAGTGATACCCAATGAAAGTATATTTTCTTCCGTTACCAAATTTTTTAAAAGGTTTTTTGAAAAAAATTTTTAAACAGGCATAATTGCAATCCGCTTTTTTATGTTGCCGCCTAATAATTCAGCAGGAAGTAGTAGCTTTAAACTATTTCCTGCTGAATTAAATAAACTATTTAGCAACGGCTCCTATTAGCCCTCCTAAGGCTCCGGAAATAGTGCAATATAGTAGTTTCTTTAAAAAATTAATGCCTAATAAATTAAAATTGAAAAAATAACCAGCGCTTAAAATAAAAAATAGATACAGCACGCCTACCCCAAATCCATGCAATAAAAAACGAGATTCCGCCATTTTGGCCGCCTGTATCCCGCCAAGCATAATGCTTATTATTAATACCACTTTGCCAAAGGTTTCTAGCAGACTTTCAGATAACACTGTAAACTGAAATATGAGTGTTAAAAGAAAAATTAATATTATCAGCACCAGTAAAGAAACAAAGAAGCCTCTTACCAAGGCATTTTTTAAAAGGTTCTTTTTAGGTTCAGAATCTACACGCAACATAAATACACCTTCCTTTAGCTTGTTGTTAAAGTTATATGCGGGATAAAACTACAACAGAACATGGCATAAAAACAATATTTTAGAAGGTTTTTGCCACTATAGAACGAATAAGATATCTTAATATAATCTTGTGACATAGGATTATTAGGGTGGATACTACCAATACTATACCTTGGAGGTGAAACCATTGGCCGAGCAAAATCAAGGAAAACTGGAGCTAATTGCTTTAAAAACTTTTAATACGAACGATGAAATCTATTTGTTGGTGGATTTTTTAAATAAATCGCTAAAAGAACATAATCTTATCTTTGGCTTAACTAAAGATTCAGCCGCCCAAACTATGTCGGTAGCTATTTATGAAACATAAGAAAAAATTGGTAGGTGCTAGAATGTACATTTTATTAACTAATGACGACGGAATCATGGCGGATGGTATTCAATCATTACGAAAAGCTTGTGAGAGGATAGCTGATGTAGTCATGGTGGCACCGGACCGGGAGAGAAGTGCCTCCGGTCACGGTATTACTATGCATAAACCATTAAGGGTTGAAGAAAGCAGCTATGGAAATTCACCTGGGTTTGCAGTCTCCGGGACACCTGCAGATTGTGTTAAACTCGCCTTGGAAAAGCTACTGGTAAAAACCCCCGATCTTGTAATATCCGGTATCAATAAAGGTTCCAACTTGGGTACCGATGTTTTGTATTCCGGGACTGTCTCAGGGGCCTTAGAAGCAATTATTAATCGCATTCCATCAATTGCTGTCTCTTTGGAAAACAAAAATAAAAACAAGGATGATTATAGAATTGCTGCAAATTTTGCTGCCCAATTAGCAAAATATATTATAAAAAGGCCGCTTCCTGTTAATACCTTTCTCAATGTTAATGTCCCCGATTTGGGGGCAGAAGCCATAAAAGGGGTCAAGGTCGTAAAAATCGGCTCCAGGAGATACGTTAATACAATTGAGGAAAGAAAAGATCCCAGGGGAAGAAGCTATTACTGGTTGTCGGGTAACTTACGCGAAAACCTTGAAACGAATACCGATATTTGGGCTATAGCCAATAATTATATTGCTATTTCTCCTTTGCACTATGATTTAACTAATTTTAAAGCTATGACGGATATTGAAGCCATCCAGGATTACGATTTTAAAATTAAATAAAACTACAAATCTTTTTTACTCAGGCCCTGTAACAGTATGATAACAAGCAAATAGATCAAGCCGGAAGTAAGGATTATGAAATACACGGAAAGTTGATTACTAAAGCATTGAATAAACAGTATCATAAAAAGAGTTGCAATCGTAAAAGGACGCAACCAATCAGCAATTTTTAATTGTGTTTTGGTATGCTTAAATACCACTTTTAGATTTAATAAACAAATAATTGTTACACCTAAACTCAAGCCTATAACCGCTCCTTTAATTTTCAGAATAGGGCTTCCAACTAAAACATAGGTCACCGCTAACCCGAAAAGGTTGCCAAGGGCTGAATTTAATAAAATTGTTTTCATTTTACCTAAACCCAATAATATACCCCCTGTTGTTTGTTGTAAATAAATAAAAATGCAACTGGGGGCCAATAATTTTAGCAAAATTGCCGCCTCATAATTATGAAAAATGGTCACCGTAAGATATTCCGGTAATAAAAAAAACCAAACAGTAAAGGGTAGCGCCACTAGTACGGTTAGCTTAATTCCTTGATTTACCCTGCGCTGAAGCTCAAAATGCTCATTTTTTATTGTAGCCATCGCTACAGTTGGTAATAGAACCGCACCAAGGGCTCCGGTTAACACATTGGGAAAGCTTATGAGAGACAGTGCAATACCGGAATAGGCCCCATAGGCCTGAGTTGCTTGTTGTAAGGTAGATCCCGCCGCCTGTAAGCGGTTTGGAATTATTATTGCTTTTAAACTTAAAGAAACGGAAGAAACAATTCTGGACATAGTTATAGGAAGTGCCAAAAACATTAACTGTTGTAGGATAAGAACTAAGCTTGTTTGAGATTTTAATACTGTTGTTGGTTTTGGTTTTAGTTTCAGTGTGGTTCTAAAATAGAAATACAGCAGTACGATTAAACCAGCAATTTCACCAATCACAACTGCAAGAGCAAGACCTACGGCACCGAACTCTATCCCATAAGGCAATAGCCAAGCAATTAAAATTAAACCAAAAGCAAAACGTACCAATTGTTCCGATAGTTGAGCAAGGGCATTTGGAAGCATAAAACTGATTCCCTGAAAATAGCCCCTAAATACCGAGCTGATCGAAACAAAAAATATTACAGGCAGTAAAGCCATAAAAGGCCAGTAGGATCTTGGATCAGCATAAATTTTCGGCAAAAGCCACGGTGCAAAATATAGCATTATAACAGGGAAGATAATTCCGGTTATTAATAAAATATACAAAGAAAATCGGATAACAATTGTAATAAGATAATATTCCTCTTGCCCTTTTAATCTGGCGATTGTGTTGGCCAAAGCCACCGGTATGCCGGCGGTAGTTAAAACTAATACTAATGTAATAAGAGGAAAAACTAATTCATATAATCCGATACCTTCCGAGCCAACTAGGCGGACCACATAAATCCTGTATGTAAAACCTAAAACCTTAGCTATTAAGGATCCGATGGCAAGTACAACTGCACCCTGGAAAAAGCTTTCTTTCATAACAAACTCCTCCATTTGTTAATTTTATGCAGTATAGCCATCTTATAGGATAGAGGTTGTTAAAATTAGATTTTTGAGCACCTTTTCCAAAGATATAGATAGTTTTTGTAACAGCAGGTAGGTTATAATTAAATAGTAGGATTGCCAGTTAAAATTTTTATAAATTTAAAGGATTTTGCTTGCTATTAATTTAATATACATAGTAAACAATAATGCTTGTTGGGAACAATTAATAACCCAACCAACAAAAAGGAGGACGCACATGAAAGTATTCACCACCGACAGGATCAAAAATATTGGGGTTGTGGCTCATGGCGGTGCCGGAAAAACCTCATTAACTGAAGCAATGCTTTTTAATGCTGGTGCAATTAATCGCCTTGGCAGAGTAGATGACGGCAACACGGTAACAGATTACCATCCCGAGGAAACTAAAAGAAAAATTACTATTAACACCGCCTTGGCGCCCTTGATTTGGCAGGATAACAAAATAAACATTTTAGATACACCTGGCTATTCAGACTTTATAGGGGATGTTAAAAGCGCTCTCCGAGTAGTGGACAGTTTAATTATTACTGTTTGTGCAGTTTCCGGTGTAGAGGTCCAAACCGAAATTCTGTGGGATTTTGCTGAAGAACAAAATCTCCCTCGTTTCATTTACATTAATAAAATGGATAGAGAAAATGCTAATTTTGATAGAGTTTTAAATCAAATTGATGAACAATTTAATGGGTTGATTACTCCTTTTCAATTACCGATGGGATCCGAAAACAACTTCAAAGGAATTGTTGATCTTGTTTCCTTAAAGGCATTGCTTTACGAAGAAAGCGGTAAAGCTAAGGAAGTTGATATTCCCCCTGAGCTGGAGGATTTAGCTCACGAATACCACGAAAAATTAATTGAGGCAGCGGCCGAAGGTGATGATGATCTTTTAATGAAATACCTTGAGGGGGAAGAACTCACCATTGAAGAAATTCATTTAGGGCTACAAAAAGGGGTAAAAGAAAATAAAATAATTCCCGTTTTTTGTGGCAGTGCATTAAATAACATTGGTATTACCGCATTTTTAGATAATCTAGTAGAATATGCACCGGGGCCCCACGAATCTTTAAACAAAAATGAAGAACTAAATCAAGAAAACTTTGCGGCTTTAACTTTTAAAACCCTTAGTGACCCATATGTTGGCAAAATCAGCTTTATAAAAGTGTTCTCCGGGGCTTTAAAAGCAGATAGTGTTGTCTATAATAGCGCCAAGGAAAATGATGAAAAAATTGCACAAATTTTTATTATGCAAGGTAAAAACCAATTTCCTGTGCCCGAGTTACATGCCGGCGACATCGGTGCTTTGACGAAGCTGCAAACAACAAATACAGGCGATACTTTAACTCAAAAAAATAAACCAGTTGCATTAGACGGTATTGATTTTCCAATACCAACCCTTTCAATTGCAATTCAGCCAAAAAGTAAAGGGGATGAAGATAAACTTGGATTAGCTATTTCCAGGTTGCTAGAAGAAGATCCAACTTTACGCTACACCAAAAATATAGAGACGAACCAAGCCGTAATGACCGGGATGGGTGAAATGCATTTAGATATTGTTTTAGAGCGACTAAAAATAAAATTTGGTGTAGATGTTGAACAAATAGATCTAAAGGTACCTTATCATGAAACCATCAGAGGGAAATCTGTTAAAGTAGAAGGAAAACACAAAAAGCAATCCGGGGGGCACGGCCAGTATGGTCATGTTTTTATTGATATGGAACCCCTGGGGGAAGGGGAGTTTGAATTTGCTGAAACGGTTTTTGGTGGTTCCGTTCCCAGAAACTACTTCCCTGCAGTAGAAAAAGGTATTAGGGAATCTATGTCCGAGGGCGTTTTAGCAGGTTACCCGGTTACAAATATCAAAGTCACTTTAACGGATGGTTCTTATCATAGTGTTGATTCATCTGAATTAGCCTTTAAAATTGCTGCAAGTATCGCTTTTAAAAAAGCTTTGGAACAGGCAAAACCGGTCTTGCTGGAACCAATTGTTAGTGTGGAAGTAAAAGTACCTGAACAATTTATGGGAGATATTATGGGAGATTTAAATGGCAAAAGGGGCCGCATTTTAGGTATGGAGCCGAGCGGAAAAATGCAAATAATTAAAGCCCTTGTTCCCCAATCGGAGATGAACAGGTACGCAATTGATTTGAAGTCTATTACGCAAGGCAGAGGGCAATTTACAATGGAATTCTATGGTTATGAGGAAGTACCCGCTAATATCGCAGATAAAATAATTGAAGCAGCAAAAGCAGCAAAAAATGATTAACTTCGTGGGCCTTGCCTGAGTTGAGGCAAGGCCTTTCTATAAACTAAATAAGCAAATATTTAAAATGGAAAAGAGGGTATTGCAAAGTGGCACTCATCGAAGGGTCGGAAAACAACAAATCACAGGAGTTCATCCTAAAAACAGAATCCCTTATTAAATTTAATATTAATAATAGATCCAAAAGTCAAGGACATTTTTTTATAATTTCGGGCCCTTCAGGGGTAGGTAAGAACACTTTGCTGAATTATGCACTAGAAAAAGTGAAGGGTATTTATTATTTACCATCTATTACAACAAGGCCACCTAGGGCCGGTGAGACACAAGGCAACCCTTATTACTTTACGGGTATCCAACAATTTAAAAAAATGATTGAGGATAAGCTTTTCTTGGAATGGAAAATGATTCACAACGGTAATTATTATGGTACACATCTTCCAACAATTAACTATGCCTTAAAAAACGGTTATAACATAGCCACAGACATGGATGTGCTAGGTTTTAAGGATGCAAAAAAAAGATTTTCCAATAACATCGTCTCAATATTTGTTTTGCCTCCAAGCCTGGAAGTATTAAAAAATCGGCTTTTAATAAGGGATAATAATATTTCCTTGGTAAATACCCGCTTAGAAAGGGTAGCTTTGGAAATTAAACACAAACAGCATTACGATTTCGTAATAATTAATGATTCCCTGGAAAGAGCAGGGGAAGAATTGATTCTAATTATGAAAGAGCAACTAGACAGTAAAGATAAATAAGTATTGGGTTAAGACATGGTAAAAGTTATTAAAATTTATTTAATTTAAAAGAATTGACTTCACCTTTGTAACTAGGTATAATTATCTATGTCTTGAAGGGGAGTAGCTCAATTGGTAGAGTAGCGGACTCCAAATCCGTTGGTTGCGGGTTCGATTCCTGTCTCCCCTGCCAAGTTTTTTAAGAAAAAAGCCATACAGGACAAAGGTTTGTGGGGTTATAAAAAATAATTAAGGGTAGACACAACCCCGACTAAAAACAAAGATTTACACCCCTTTTACACCCTAAAAATACATACCCGCTTCGGCGGGATTTTTTTATTTCATATATTTTTGATTTGATGGGCCAATCTACAAAACCCGTAGATTGGTTTTTTTGCATTCCTTTGGGGCTTAAAATTCCCTTCGGCACCTACCTGCAAGCTCTTTTAGGGGCAAAATTTCAAGCTCTATTTTCGAAAGAAAGAATATCAAGAAAAAAAACGAATATTTGCACAAAATGAAAGGAGTTTTAAATTATGAAAAAAGGTTTAATTGTTTTAGCAGAAGGGGAACATTGGGCAAGCGAATACTTCAAAAGAAGCCCTAGTCCAAAAGGTAGTTCTTGCAGGGAAAATGAACGATTGGGACGTACCCATTACCCGCTATGAGATAGCAAGAGTCATGGTTAGAGTCTTAAATAACCTGATCCAAGAGCCGGAAGTAAGCACAGCAGGGGTAGACACCCTAATAGCTGATTATGCCCAAATAGCCCCGAATTTTAAAGCCTATGTAGATCAAGCCTATATGAAGGGACTAATAACCGGTATGGATACCCAAGGCACTTTTGCCGGTGATAAAACCGGTACCAGAGCAGAGGCAGCAACTATGACCCCCCGAGCAGAATTTATCAACTTAAAACCCGAAGAAAACGGTATGCCGGCAAGGTTACCGTTTTTTACTTTTGGGAATTCGGTCTTATTTAAAGGCAGCACCTTTTTTTAGCTGTCGGAACCAAAATCCTTCGGCTCAGAGTGATAAAAATCTGCTACTAGGCTCCAATCCTCTATAAACAGATGTAATAGGGAGGGTCGTCTTCTTATTGCCAAAGGGTGATAACTATAGGCCGTAAAAACATTATCACCATGATGTATTTTACCCCTCAGCTCTTTAATGGTAATTGTGTGGTTATTTAAATACCATTGCGCCGATACATTGCCTAGGCAAAATATAACTTTTGGCTTTATAGATAGCAACTGACTACGTAAAAACTTGATACAAGTGTTCCTGGCTAAATCCTTGTCATATTTTTTTTTAGGGCGGCAACGTAATACAAAGGTTAAATAAACATCATTTTCGTTTAAACCAACTTTAGAAATGGTGCGATATAAAGTCTCTCTAGTGCCGCATACAAATTGTTCGCCGCATTTATTTTTTCTAGCACCGGGGTTATCCAATAGAACGACAATACCAGCCTGCGGATTGCCTTCTCCCCAAACAATCTCACCTCCATGTTTATATAACTCGCAACGTTTGCACCCGATTGCCTCCTTTGGGGCCACATCTTCCGCCCATAGTCTAAGGGGTTTATCAAAATCAGCCTTTTTCTCCATTGTAAACTCTTTTCCCCAAGGGCCTGCCCGGGTCAGGATTTTGCTTCAGACGTTTATTCTTTGCTTCTAAACGTGCGGCGGTCGGATCTTTTTTGACATTAAATTGTTTATCTGGACTCATAGTACTTACCTCCCATGTTTTTCAATAGTTTACCTGGAATTTTGTTTGTTATACTCAAAAATTGAATAAACTCATACAAGCTTTTGTTTGAAAAATCCAAACTATCGGGAGGCTTTGTTTGCTTTACAGTGCTTTTGTTGCAGGAAAGAATCAAAAAAAAGAGAAATACTAGTTAAGTATTTAATAAAACCAAAGGTGCTGATTTTTTTGCAAAAGTTAATAGGTAAATTTCGTTTAATATTAGTCTTAACACTCGTTTTGGGCTGGATAATTGTCTATATCGGATCAGAATTAATTACCGAGGGACTTTGGTTTAATCACTTGGGATTTGGTAATCAATTTCTAAAGATTATTTCTACAAAAATTTTAATCCATCTTTTACTTTTTGTTTTTACCTTTCTAGTTTATTATGTGAATTTTAGATTTTCCTTGAAAGGTATTGGAGTTCAAAGAATCGAAGAACCTTTGCCATACTTTTTACAACTTTACAGAAACCTAATCTTAAAAATTCCCGCAAAAACAATACACTTAGTTTTCCTAATAATAGGTGTAATTGTGGCAGGCTATACAACCTATTTGTTTGAATCGGGTTGGGCTTTATGGTTGCAGTTTATGAACAAAACGGCTTTTAACATTTCAGATCCTGTTTTCGGTCTGGATCTTAGTTTTTTTGTGTTTATCCTACCTATAATTGAAATGCTTCAACAAATATTTCTAACGCTTTTAATTGGTTTGTTACCCTTTACCGCAACGATTTATGTAGTTTTTAACCCCGGACAATTATTAGGTTGGGGAAAAAACAAGTTAAGTACGGGGCAAACGCACTTATTAACTCAATTAGGTCTATTATTAGTTTTAATTGCAACCAATTTTTTAATTCAAGCACTGCGTTTGCAGCTTACAAGCGGGCCTATTATACATGGAGCAGGATATACCGATATTCACGCCCGTTTACCAGGCTATTTGCTAAGCTCGTTTACCTTAATTGTCTATTCAATCGCTTGTTTCATAAGCTTTAAAAAATGGCAACCAATAAAAATGATCAAAAGGGGACTGCTAGTACTTATTATTATCTTTGTTTCTTTAATTGGTTTGCCCTCCTTAGTACAAAATTTACTTGTGGAACCAAATCAATTTGCAAAAGAAAAACCATATTTAGAAAATCATATTAATATGACTCAAAGGGCCTATAATTTAGAGAATATAGAAGTAAGAGAATTTCCCAGTGAATCAAAGATTTACAACCTAGATAATCTTGGACCGACACTAGATAATATTCGGCTTTGGGACTGGAGGCCGTTGCAATTAAGTTATAATCAATTACAGGCCCTAAGTTATTATTACGACTTTTATGGAATTGATGTGGACAGGTATGTAATTGATGGAAAGTTGAGGCAGGTAATGCTTGGGGCCAGGGAAATTGATCTAAATCGTTTTGAACCTCATGTCCAAACTTGGATAAATACCAAGCTTAGATACACCCACGGCTATGGCATAGTAATGAGTTCCGTGGACGAAGTAACTTCCAGCGGCCTGCCTAAATTTTTGTTAAAGGATATACCACCCGTTTCATCTGTAGATTTAGGTATTAACAGACCAGAAATTTACTTCGGCGAGCTTACCCATAGCTATGTTATAACAAATACTAATATTAAAGAATTTGATTACCCAAAGGGCGATGACAACGCCGAAACCGTTTACCAAGGAAATGGGGGTATAAAATTAAATAGTTACCTTAAAAAACTCCTATTTGCCGCCCGTTTTAAGGATTATCGTCTTTTAATTAGCAATGAAATTACAGAAGAAAGCCAGATACTTTATAACAGGCAGATAGTTGATCGAGTTCAAAGAATAGCACCGTTTTTAAAATTAGATACCGACCCCTATTTAGTATTAGTGGAAGGGCGTTTATTTTGGTTGTTGGATGCTTACACGACCACCTTCAATTATCCCTATGCCGCTATAACAGAAGGATGGGGTAACTATGCTAGAAATTCAATTAAGGTTGTTGTAGATGCCTATGAAGGGGACGTAAGCTTTTTTTTAGTCGATGAAAGCGATCCTTTAGCCCAAACCTGGAGAAAAACTTTCCCTCGGCTGTTTAGTCAGTTAAGTGAAGCCCCCGATGGCCTGGTGGAACATTTTCGCTACCCAGTTGATTTATTTAGAATACAGGCGGAGATTTATGCCAAATATCACATGCTGAATCCCTTGGTGTTTTACAATGACGAGGATGCATGGCGAATTCCCGAAGAAAAATACGAATCAGAGACCATATCCATGGACCCTTATTATAGTATCCTGCAACTTAATCAAGAAAAGGATCCCGAATTTATTCTGATGTTACCTTTTATCCCCGCTAAGCAGATTTCTAACATGGTAGCTTGGATGGCAGCACTAAATGATCCACCTAACTACGGCCAATTGGTCGTTTATAAATTTTTCAAGGATAGGCATTACTACGGGCCCATGCAAATTGAATCAAGAATAGATCAGGATTCTGAAATTTCGCAACAACTGACTCTTTGGGATCAACGGGGTTCTAAAGTTATCAGGGGCAATTTACTCGTTATTCCTTTGGATGGAGCAATACTATATGTTGAACCGATATTCATTCAATCAGAGCAAAGCAGTATCCCCGAACTAAGCCGGGTAATAATAGCCTTTGAGGATAAAACTGTCATGGCTAAGACCCTGAAGGAAGCCTTAGCAAAGGTTTTTGAACCCATCAATAATATGGGCAATATGGATCTGGAAGATTTAAAGAGGCAAGAGGCAACAACTGAGCATGATTCAAATGCCGGCATGGAAAGTTTAATTTTACAAGCTAAAGAAACTTATGATAATGCCATTAATGCACAAAAAGCAGGGGATTGGACCGACTACGGAATGCAATTAAAGCTTTTGGAAGATATTTTAAAACAGCTGATTTATATTACAGACGGTGCAGCAGATTTACAACCTCAACTAGATGAAATAGGGGAGGGATAAGGATTTTTAGGCATAAAGGTATTACAGTTGAAAATAAATATGTTCATTATTTTGATATAGAGCCATCTGGATACAAACAAACTCTTATTTGTATCCATGGTGCAGGAGGTTACGCTTATCACTGGGGAAACCAGCTCAGAAATGCTGCCAATTGGAATTGCCGTATTCTTGCCATGGATTTGCCTGGGCATGGTAAATCTGCAGGGGAACCTTTTGAAGATATAGGTAGTTATGGCGGTTTTATACAGCAATTTATAGCACAGCTGGAAATAGTAAATTATTGCGTAATAGGGCACTCTATGGGTGGGGCCATTGCTTTAAATATCTCGATAAACGGATCACTGCCTCCTAAGGCAGTTATACTTGTGGGGGCTGCACCAAGGTTTCCGGTTAATAAAAAAATACTCAATGAATTTAAAACAGGTTTAAAGCCCGAGCACTTTATAAAGGCCGCCTACGACAAAAATCTACCCGCCGGCTTTTTGAAATTAGCTTTGGAGGAATTTGCAACAACACCAGCACTAACCTATTTTAGGGATCTTCTTGCCTGCAGTAATTTTAATGTATCTGAGGCTATAAAAACGCTTAGTATTCCTTCCCTTTGGCTTTTAGGTAGTTCAGATCGTCTCATATCAAATAATGATGTTCTAGACACTATTTCCGGTGTCCACGGTTGTCAATATAAAATCATTGACAGGGCAGGGCACATGATTCATCTCGAACAGCCGGAAATGGTGAATAATGAAATTTACAGTTTTTTATCTTCTTTATAAATAGAAAATTCTAGTGCGGAGGGACAAATGGATCGTTATATAATTTGGCTATGGGCGGAGTACGGAATGCTTTCAATCATCCTCTTGCTGATTCTTTTCACCCTTGTTCTGGTGATTCTGAAAATATTTCTGGCAAGAGCAGAAAACCGTTAATAACAAATAAGCTGTCGGGGGTGTCATTATGAAAATAGGTTTTTTTACTGACAGTTTTAGGCCGTATACCAGCGGTGTGGTACGTTCCATTGAAACTTTCACAAAGGAACTGACAGAGTTGGGCCACAGTGTCTATATTTTTGCCCCTCAATATAAAGGTGTAAAAAAAGAACAGGGTGTATTTCGTTATGTTTCTGTACCTTCACCTACGAATAAGGGCTTTTCCCTTGCAATACCTATCTCAGTTAATGCCAGATCTTTAATTAAAAAACTAGGTTTGGATATTATTCATGTCCATTCCCCCTTTTTAATGGGGAGACTTGGCGCGAAACTCGCTCTTTTAGAGAATATACCCTTGATCTACACTTATCACACTCTTTATGACAAATATTTACATTATATACCTTTTGCTCCCGATCTGTCAGGTAAGTTGATACAAAGGCTGACGGCGCATTTTTGTAATCGTTGCGATTTAGTTGTGGTTCCTACAAAAGTAGTAGGGGAGATAATTCGTTATAACGGAGTTAATGCCTCAATCAGGGACATACCGACAGGTATTAACCTAGAAGGTTATGAAACAGGAAATAACTGTTGGTTAAGGGACACTTATAATATTCCTCCAGATCAGCAAATTCTATTATTTGTCGGCAGGATAGGGCAAGAAAAAAATCTTATCTTTTTAATGGAAAGTTTTCTGGAAATACTTCAAGTGGAACCGTTACTAAAAATGGTTTTGGTCGGTGGCGGACCCTTTGAGCAGGAATTGAAGCAAGCTATCAAATCCTTGGGGCTAACTAAAAGTGTTATTTTCACAGGGACCTTAAACCGAGAAGAAGTAATAAATTGTTACTTAGGTGCCGACTTGTTCGTATTTGCTTCTACAACTGAAACCCAAGGCCTGGTTTTAGGGGAAGCAAAAGCTGCTGGCCTGCCGGTTGTAGCTGTCAACGCTTATGGCACGTCGGAGATGGTGACAAATAATCAATCGGGTTTTCTGACCGACTTAAATAAAAAGGAATTTGCTCAACAGGTGCTTACTTTGTTGGAAGATAAGGAATTGTATTTACGAATGTCTTCACAGGCAAAAAAAGAGGCAAACCTGATTTCATCCAGATCATGTGCTTTAGAATTAGTTCGGGCATATCAGGATGTAATCTCTCTTAAAAGACAAGATGTAGCAGGATATTAATCAACAATTTGTTTCCGCAGAAAATTGGGTGCTGAGTGAGGTAGATAGAAAACAGGCAGAATTAACAAGTTTACATAATATAAATTATCAGAACCAATTTGTTTTAATTAAAAGGCTATATTGTATTTAATATAATATAGCCTTTTTGGTTAATCATTTTAATATTTAGGAATTATTATTTTTTGACCTGGCTGGATATGTTCCGTAAGTTTTAAATCATTAATTTCTTGTATTTGATAGATTCGTTGTCGAATATCTTTTTTAGGATTTCCGTATTTTTCAGCTAAAGCCCAGAGTGTATCTCCTTTTAGTATTACCACTTCTACACTTTGATTTTGTTTTTTAATATAATTAGTAGCTGCAATAGCGGCACCACCCTTAACAACAAAATAACATCCGATTATTAAAGTAATAACTGCTAAACAAATAATCTTATTTTTTTTCATATTACAATCCCTCCGAACTGATGTTCTGATTTGATTATAACAAAACATTTGTTCGATTGCAATATCTAAACGAACAAATGTTTGCAATTTCGCTAGTTTAACAGTCCCCCTACCCAAAAGCAACCCGAGAAACCCTGATACAACGCCATTCAGGCGCTATTTTTTTGTCAAATTATTTTCTTTATGGGGTTGTATATAGTGGTATATTAT
>Ga0265293_10003183_pt1 | contig 30986 bp, 22 predicted proteins | sample Munlanlewell138R_FD_192505 | JGI IMG/M metagenome (GOLD analysis project Ga0265293, IMG submission 192505) | Leachate microbial communities from a municipal landfill in Southern Ontario, Canada - Leachate well 138R | ecosystem: Engineered > Solid waste > Landfill > Unclassified | place: Canada... | reverse complement strand
TTGGCAAAGAGGAAGTAATGAAAACCTAAATGGTCTCATACGCTGGGACTTTCCCAAAGGCTTTGATTTTAGAAATCTCAGCAGCAAAGAATTAGATGAAATAGTAAAAAGAATCAACAACAGGCCCAGAAAATGCTTGGGGTGGAAGACACCTGAGGAGGTTTTCAAAGTATGTGGCACTTGACTTGGAAATTTTCCCCACTACCCTGCGGCTGGGGATTTGGATGGTGATGGTTTGTAGGAATTTATTGCCGTAGATAACACTCTTAGAGCTGTTGCCTACAAATGGAATGCGACGTCGCAGAAACACGAAAAGATGTGGACTTCGGAATTGAAAACATTCGGAGTTCCTATGGTTTTTGATCTCGATGGAGATGGTAAGCCTGAGGTTATCGGCGGCGGGAGTGTGATCAACGGTCAAACGGGTGCGACGATTGTCGCAGGGGAGTATCATTCTTATCACACCTATTCTATCGGCAATTTGACGGGAGAGTTTGATGCCGAGACCCAAAAAGGGGCGGTACATCTGCTCAACCATCATCAGGTACGGAGCTGGAATGCCAAGGAGAAGAAGTGGGATAATTTAGTTCAATTTCCGAGCGTTGCTGCCCAAACGGCTTACGCCGATTTCGGTACGCCTGGGGCTTCGGCAAAGGATTTTGATTATACGAAGCTCGATGGTAAGCCTGAGCTTGTTCTTGCTGGAGGGGGGAAGATGGTGCTCTATGCGCTGGTCGAAACTGCAGGGGTATATAGCGTGCAGCATCTTATGGATGTGCGCGGATTTACCTTAGGAGGACCTGTGACTATCGGTGATTTCAACAATGACGGTCTGCCCGAGATTGGTATAGCATCCAGCGGACTGTTTGGTGTGTACGACCCGAAGTGTAAGGGGTATGTGGCGGGTAAATGTGCTGATAAGTATGTTTTATGGGAGCGCTGGTCGCAGGATGTTTCGTCGGGTGCGACGGGCTCGTCGCTTTTTGATTTTGATGGTGACGGCCAAGCGGAAGCAGTTTACGCAGATGAGTGTTTTACCCGCGTTTATGAGGGTAATACGGGCAAGGTTCTCTTTAGCACCAAACGCTCATCCACGACTTCTATCGAAGGACCCGTTGTTGCCGATATCGATGGAGACGGGAGCGCCGAGATTTTGATGGGTTCGGACATACCGATGACTTGTTTTCATGACACCAATGATGAAGAGAGGGTTCCCGACGGCGTGGATCCTATTCATGAGGGAATTCGCTGTATAGACGATGAAGACTGCCCTAAGGGGGTTAATTGTAAGAAAGATGTGGGTTTGTGTACATGTAGTACAGATGCGGATTGTAATACGCAGTACAAACCTGGGACAAAGGAATTTATTCAACAATATGTGTGTACGGCACCTATTCATCCACAAGTCGGTATGATGCATAATCCCACGAATGCGGAGACGCGTACTATGATGAAGCCGCGTGGTACGCGTCCAGATGGCTGGAAGACTGGGGATTATAAGGTTTGCAGGGCATCGCGTAAGACGACGGATATTGGTGTCGGTGATCTCATGATTTATAAGGATCGCCTTGATCGTTGGGTTTCATCTCGTCCGCTCTGGAATCAGCATGCCTACAACATCATTAATATAGAAGATGACGGAAAAGTGCCCAGCCACCAGCAGTGGCTCAATAACTGGCTCAGGAAGGTCGATGATAAGTTTATCGAGGGAACCACGTTTAAGCGCCCCGTGTACAACAACTATCGACTTAATAAACAAGGAAAGTATGGCGCAGGAACCGCCCCCGACATCACGGGGCGCTTCATACCCGATTCGATTTGCGGAAAAACAGATACCGGACGCACTGTGATTAGCGCTAAACTATGCAACCGCGGCACCAAGCCTGTAGCCAAAAACCTGCCCGCTACCTTCTATTACTACGACGATACAAAGCCCGAAAATAAGGGCAAAAAAATCTGTACATCCTACACGAAAACACACGTCAATATCGGCGATTGCCCTATAGTTGGTTGCGAAGTTAGTGAGGAAGAACTCGCTGCACTCAAAAATAAAGAGGTATTAGTCGTTGTGAACGAAGATGAACACGGGCTTGCCAGCACCGTCGAGTGCAACAAAAACAACAATACCGATCGCATCTTAGTCGAAAATTGCGAGTCTGATATTGTTATTGTGAACTAGGCTGTTCTGATTTAAAGAACCACTGCGGCGTTGCCCATAACGGCTTCGCCGCTTTTTTTTTGCTGCGATAAAAGCTAAAATAGAGACCTTTGCGCGGCTAGAAATTGTGAATTAAATTTTACAAATCCGATACAGTTTTACACAAAATGAGACATTTAGTAGAGAAATATAAGCTAAAAATGCTAACAAAATAAGGCAAAGCGAAGATAGAATGACATTTTATTCGAAAAGCGCTTAAAGAGTGCTTTCTTTGGGGAAGGGGGGTACGGGGGGAAACCCTTTTCTTTGGCACAAAGAAAAGGGTTTCCCCCCGTGCAAAGCTCTCAAAAAATAAATTTATTTGAATCTTTTTGGGCTTCTTGCGTTTACACTGCTCGGGGGATTTTTGACGTTAATGTATGGAAGGGAGAAAAATGAAAAAATGGTTTTCGTATTGTGCACTCATTAGTGCCTTGTTTATGTTTTCGGCCTGTGACAATGATGACGCTAAGGATGATGACAAGATTCAGGGCTGTGAACAAGATAATGCAGATGGGAGCATTAACTACTCGCTTACAACGCGTGACGAGATCGTTGATTACTTGATTTGCAAAAAGACGGTTGACCCGTTCTTTAAAACGGAAAAAGCAAAAAACTCACCGCAAACAATAGGCTCTCCCTGTTTCTGCTACGGTGAAGATTGCTCTACGGCTGGTTATCAGCGCCCAGAGCAAGCTAAAATCTTTGGTTGCGATAATGTGCCCGAAGAGCATCAAGGGGCAAAACGCGTTTGCTTACGCTCAACCAATGCTTTTGGCATTGAACCAGTCATATACTTTACCAATGGCATGTGCAGCAATATGCTCGCAAAATGTGTTCCGGTTACAGAACATGCCCAAAACTCCATTTGTCACTTGGGTGCTATCGGTGATGCCGAAAGATATGACGAGTTCGTATCTTGTCCAAAAGATAGCGAACTGCTTGTCGAGATGGATCTCAACGTCAAGGTGCTGGAAGAAGAGGCGACGTTAGTCACAAAAGTATGCTTCCCAAGCTGCGAAACGGACAGCGATTGCCGAAACACCGAAACAGACCACGTCTTTAAGCATGGACAAACACAGCGCGTTTGCCATCAAGAGCCCACTAGCAAGAAGAAATTCTGTGTTGACCCGCGAAATGCTGGTGGAAAGTTCAAAGTTATCACCGATTAATCGCGCTAGATCTTAATCGTTTGCAGCGCTTAATAAGACACTGCAAAATGAGCCTTCTTGCCCCAAAGGTGAGGAGGCTTTTTGCGTTTTTATCCCCGTTGAGTGCGAATAACGCGGTCAACTCAAGAAGCTATTTTTGCCCCCCTTACATATAAGTCGTTCTTGTGCTTTAAATCATTTGCTAGTAGGGGCGAGGGGTGAGAGAGCGCTTGATTTAAACGTTTGTTTGTGTTTTGTACGTCAAAAAGACTTAAACGTAGCATAAAGGAGGAACGATGGGCGCCAAATATGCAGTATCTTCATTAAACCTAAGTCTTGGCGACTGGGATAGCATTCGTTCTTTGGTCATCCAAAGTGTTGAGGAGGCCATTGCGGCAGAGGCAGAAATACTTGTCCTACCAGAATTTGCGCTTTGTGGGGTGAACCTCAAAGACAGGTTCTTGCGCCCGCGTACCTTTGCCCATGCCCGAGAAATACTCAACGACATCGTTGCATACTCAGAGAAGCTCACCATCATTGCGGGGTTGCCCATACTATTTAAAGATAAAGCGTACAACGTCGCCGCCGTATTGCACGGCGGAAAAATCTGCGCCTATATCCCTAAACGCTACCCTCTCCAGTATCTCGAAGAAGAGCGATACTTCGCTCGTTGGCCGCACTCGCTGATATGTAATGTCGATGAGGTGCCATGCGGCATGATTCAATACCCCGTCGCCGAAAAGCCCAATTTAATGGTGCTTGTTGGAAATCTTGAGCAGTACAAACATGTAAAAAAGGGCGATATTTTGGTGCAAATCTGTGCTAAGCCCTATTATATGTCGAATTATCAACGCTCCTTAAGGCAGATGCTCGAATTTTCGAAAAATCATCAAATAAGCCTTTTACGCGCTGCTATGCACGGCTCCGACGATGGAGTCACTGTTTATGATGGCGCAGCGGTCATGATAGAAAACGGCAAAATTCTCTCGCAGGGTGCACGCTTTTGCTTTAAAAAAGACGCCATTGTGAGTTTCAGTGATGACGGAATCCACAACTGCCTTGACCCCTCGCTTGCCGCCCTCGCCGCCACTCATTCCTTTCCGCACCGAGAAGCCGACCACGAGTTTGCAGAGCTAGAACTGGCAATATGTCTCGCTTTGCGCGATTATTTGCGCCGCGCGCGCATCAAAAAAATCTGCATCCCGCTGAGCGGAGGACGCGACTCCTCGATGGCCGCTGTACTCGTTGCACGTATGATGGCATTAGAAAACCCTGAATTATCTGCGGCAGAGCTCAAAGACGCTATGCATAAATTCTTAATTTGCCTGTATATGCCTAGCGAAAATTCATCGCCCGAAAGCTACCGCGCGGCCTCTACCCTAGCTGCCGAACTAGGCGCCCAATTCATCGAAATACCTATCGACGCATTGTGCACACAGAGCAAAATGGCAGTCGCCCAAGGCACAGGCATCCATCTTGACTGGAGCGAGCCTAGCCACGACTTAGCGCTCCAAAACCTGCAAGCGCGCATGCGCTCTACCATTGCATGGAGCGTTGCAAACGCCCACGACGCCCTTCTCCTCACCAATAGCAACCTCAGCGAAGCCGCCGTTGGCTACACCACCATGGACGGCGACTCCAGCGGCGGGCTCAGCCTCATTGGCAACCTTCCCAAAACACTCATCACCCGTTGGCTGCACTGGGCCATGGTTTTCCACCACCTCCCTAGCCTCCAAATCGTACTTTCACGCCCCCCAAGCGCCGAACTCCGCCCACTCGCCGCCCAACAAAACGATGAAAGCGACCTCATGCCATACCCCCTACTCGACGCCTTTATCGAAGCACTCATCGTACAAAAACTCGCGCCATACGAAGTGTGCACCCTTTGCTGGCCCAGACTCGCCGAGTACTGCACCGACAAACGCCAATACGTCGCATACCTGCAAAAATTTATCCGCATGCTCTGCAGCTCGCAATGGAAACGCAACCGACTCGCCAGCAGCTTCAAGCTGCTCTCATACGACCTTGACCCCAAATCCGGCCTTCGCTGGCCCATACTCCAGGAATCCTTCACCAGCGATTTCCCAAGTCTCGACGCTTGGGCCGCCGAGGATGGATAGTTTTTTTGTGGGGGGCTCAAAGCCCCCCTACGCGCGGGCTTCCTCGGCTCTAGGCCAATTCGCGCAATATTTTATGCGGTGTATGCGCTCAAGCCGCGCTTCCACCGCATAAAATGCGCTCATTGCCCTATTTCCTCGGCGATCCCGCGCTACCCCCCAAGTAAGGCATCGCTACAAACAAACGCGTCTCCTTAAAAAGGAGCGCCTGCACCTAGCCGCAACTGCGGTGAATTCCTTATTATAATGAAGTCATTGCTTCATTAAGATGATATATGAGGTCAAACCTATGGATAAATTCTTCGCCTCCCCCGTTGTTCGCTTTTTGTCGATATTGAGTTTTTTAGCCCTCATTGTCATGGCAACGATGTATTTTAGTGCCAAAAATAGCACAAACGCCGTTTCGCAAACGCCTAAGCCAGCGGCGACGCTGCCCAAAGTAGCGCCAGCTAACGAGGCTGTGAACTCAAAAAAAGCAGTGATCCCCCATGAGCAACTTATGAAGGACATGGCGCTCACCATTTTAAACGATCCCAAAACACCCTATGAACGACGCGCTCAAATAGTAGAAGAAGAGAACCTCTTTGTGAATTCTGGTTTTGAGCAAGGGCTTGAGCCTTGGACTTGGCTAAGCTGGTCCAAGGGCTGGAGCGCTTTTGTACACAGTCAAGCGCATGCATACGAGGGAGAAGCCTCGTTATTATTACCTGTGCTCTCTGTGGATGCGCGCCAAACCGTTGTATGGGGCGGTGTGCAGGAAGTCGAGTTAAAAGACGATATCCCCGAATGTTTAGAGGGCTATTACTACGTTCAAGATTGGATAAAGGGCGACTGGAAGCAGTACCTTCAAGTGGTGCTCATTGATCTTAGTCACAATCTTGGCCCAAACCGCGGACAAGCACAGCTACGCTATATTGTTTCGGGTGAGCAAAGCCCGCCGTTAACCATTAGTAACGCGCAATATTTGTTTGTCGAGCGCACGCGGCGAGAACACCCTGTGGTTGGAAAATGGACGAAGTTTTCTATGAATCCGCGCAAGGATTTCATGAACAATTGGAGCTACGTACCCAGCGAAAAGAATAATATTCGAGTCTTATTTGAAGCGCGCTACGATGGGCATAAGCAAGAGCATAGCCAAGCTAAGGCAAATGTTTATTATGACAATCTTTACCTTGGCCCCAAGACAGCGACAAGATGTAATGATGAGTAGAGCGTTTTTCGCGCCTCCAGAGCTCGCCGCTTTGTCGCAGACGTTGCTTCACAGAATGCGTATCGAACTTGGCAAGAAGAAGATTCTTGCTGCACTTGGGGGGGGTAGCGCGGGATCGCCGAGGCAATAGGCCAATGAGCGCATTTTATGCGGTGGATGCGCGACTTGAGCGCATACACCGCATAAAATATTGCGCGAATAGGACTAGGGCCGAGGAAGCCCGCGCGTAGGGGGGCAGTTAATGCCCCCCACCACCAAAGCAGAAGTACACATTCAATGATTGACAAAGCGTAGGCTGCTCGCTAGTAGTATTAGGATTTTGCAAGCTACGCAAAATCGTTGGAGTATTTGCATTGAGAGAGGGATGCTGAATGAACAAAAGGAACTATTTGTTTACCAGTGAATCGGTAACAGAGGGACACCCCGATAAGATAGCGGACCAAATAAGCGACGCGATTTTAGATGAAATAATATCGAAGGACGTGGACTGCCACGTTGCGTGTGAGACCTTGCTCAAGACGGGCGTGGTGATTGTGGCCGGCGAGGTAACGACGAGCTCGTGGGTAAACATACCGGAAATAGCGCGGCGAACGATTAAGGAAATCGGTTACAATAGTTCGCTCAAGGGCTTTGATTATGAGACCTGCGGCGTGCTTGTTGCGGTGGAATCGCAGAGCCCCGACATTGCGCAGGGCGTGGATCCGTCGCGCGGTGTGGTAACGGAGCAGGGTGCGGGCGACCAAGGCATGATGTTTGGTTACGCATGCGATGAGACGCCAGAGCTAATGCCTGCGCCGATTATGCATGCACACGCTTTGTCGCGGCGATTGGCCGAAGTGCGCAAGAGCGAAAAAGTCGATTTTTTGCGTCCCGATGGAAAGAGCCAGATTACGATGGCATACGTCGATGGTGCGCCCAAACATATTGATGCCGTGGTTATTTCGACGCAGCACAGCTCCGAGGTGAGCGAGAAAACGCTGCGCGAGGCCGTGATGGAGCTTGTCATTAAGCCGACGCTGCCGACGTCGTTGCTCAGCAAGGAGACCAAGTACCACATCAACCCCACGGGGCGCTTTGTGATTGGCGGACCGCAAGGCGATAGCGGTCTTACTGGACGCAAGCTGATTGTCGACACTTACGGCGGGATGGGGCGACATGGCGGTGGCGCTTTTAGTGGCAAGGATCCCTCGAAGGTTGATCGCTCAGCGACGTACATGGCGCGCTATATTGCCAAAAACATCGTTGCTGCTGGTTTGGCCAAACGCTGTGAAGTGCAACTTGCCTACGCTATTGGTATCGCGCAGCCCGTTAGTGTGCTTGTCGATACTTTCGGCACCGCTACTATCGATGAGGCCGAAATTGAGCGCCGCGTGATTGCGAATTTCGGGCTAAAACCAGCCGAAATTATCAAGAGCTTGGAGCTACTTCGCCCGATCTACTTGCCGACGGCGGCGTACGGGCACTTTGGACGCAAGCCCGAGAACGGCCTATTTACTTGGGAGCGCACCGATAAGGTGGATGCGCTGAAGGGCTAGTTTACTTTTTTGGGGGCGTGCGGCTCCCAACGCGTGTGCTGTCTCATAAAATTCGGCAACAAAACAGTCTCTGGAGCGTGTGCCAATGGATGGCACACAGCTCTACGGGGCACTTTGCCAGATAGGCCTTAAGACAGCTTTTGGAACTCTTGAATTCTAAACACGCCTATATATAATGATGCGCCTGTTGTCTTTGGCTTAAACGAGGGAAATTCGACATGGACATGAAAGCGCTGTTTAAAATTGGTTACGGGCTCTATATTTTGGCATCTCGTTCGAAAGATCGAGATAATGGCTGCATCATAAACACGGTGATGCAGGTAACCGAGGAACCGTTGCGCCTCGTCGTAGCCGTGAGCAAATCGAATTTAACCCACGACATGATCGTGGAATCGGGGCGTTTCACCCTTAGCGTTCTAACGGAAGACACGCCCTTCGAGCTTATAAAACACTTCGGTTACCAATCGGGGCGCGATGTCGATAAGTTCGAGGAACCGCCAGTGCGCTGCGAGCGATGGGGCGAGTGTATTAGGTTGCTGAAGCATGTAAACGCGAGCCTTTGTTGTAAGATTTCGAGTACTACCGATTTGGGCACGCACACGCTCTTTTTGGCCGATGTGCTAAGCGCCGAGGTTTTGGGCGAGAAGGAGACTTTGACTTACAGCTACTATCAAAGCCACGTAAAGCCAAAACCGCGCGCGCAAGTTCGCCGAAAAACGGTGTTCCACTGCCGCATTTGTGGTTTTGAGTTGGAAGCCGACGAGTTGCCCGAGGGCTATATTTGTCCGATTTGTAAACACGGGGTTGAGGCATTCGACAAGATCGAGCCAGAGCCAGCCAGCGTCAAAACGAAGACGATTTTCCACTGCCGCGTTTGTGGTTTTGAGTTGGAAGCTGATGAGCTGCCCGATGGCTATATTTGTCCGATTTGTAAAAAGGACGCTAGCTTCTTCGACAAGCTAGTGGTGGCTGCCTAAGCACGAGCTGCGCCAAAGTAGAAATATGAGAGCTTTGTACGGGGTGTGGTATTTTTCTTGTTGCAAAAGAAAAACTCTCCCTCCCCCTCGTACCCTCTTCCACACAAATGCGTCACGAAAGGTGACGATTAGCGAGCGTTGCACATAGGACGCAGCCTTACGAGGCGTCTATGGGCGTTCGATTTTCGTTCCCGACGGAAATTGTGGATGTGCTCAAGGCCGTGCTCGAGGGTTTCATAGCCTTGGATAGCTGTGGAACCAAAGAAAGTATTCTTTTATGCTTTCTAGAACAAACTGCCTTTTTGTTTCACCATTAAGAGATAATATGCCTAAAGAAAAATTATGGCTGTGATCGTAACTTGTCTTAGATTTGAGTTGACTGTAGAGAGGCGCAGCGCCACAATGAGTTTGGTTGTTTGTGGCTCTAGGTGTAAGGAGGGCGTGTTATGAGAAAAATAGCAGACATTCAATTATTGATGTTTGCGTCGGTGGCATTTATACTTTTTTCAGGTTGTGGAGATGATAACTATCCTAAGGAGGAGGATAATATTATTCAGAATAATCAGTCTCTTAGTAAAAGGGTTCAGTTTTCAGAAGAGATTATTCGTTACTTTGATGATGAGAGTCTATGGGAGAATACAATTCCTGTTGCCTTAGTATTTGATGAGACTATTGATGTCTACAGAAAAACAGTCCATTTGTAAGTAATTAATAATGGCAAAGATGAAGAAATTGCATTTTTAAATAGAAAGTTAATGGGTGAGCAAGACAAGCTCTGGCTTAATGATAATATCTTAAACGAAAGAGAAGCATCAATCAAAGCTAATCGTGATTTGCGTGAAAAGATTATTGATGAGATAGAAACCCTTGAGGTAAAAATTGATGATAGAACTCAGCAAGAATTCATAAATGGTTATGATTCGTTAATTGTCAATGTTAATAAATCTGAAATAGATAAATTAAGTGAGCACAGTAAATTAATTGGGATAGAATTATTTCATCCATCTGAACCTGAATCAATTGCAAGCGCAATGAATGCTACTTATGTGACACAAAGTGCTGGTTATGTATATAATAGGAATGGTCAAGGTGTTGGTGTATATATCGGCGATGAAGGGTGCCCAGCAAGCTCGTATTTAAATAACTATCAACGACTAGTACCTTCAGATTCTGACTCAAACCATGAGCGTGTTGCTAACTATGACCAGAGTGCTACATTAAATATGGCTGTAAGTGTATTCAAATAAGGAGAAATGGACATGAGGAAAACATTTGCTTTTATCTTCTGCGTAGCTACTTTGAGCGCATGTGTCAACTCTGGAGGCTCGTCAAATCAAACAAATGATAGGGAAAGTTCAAAACTTGTTGGGTATTCAGAGATTGCATGGACTTTGCGGGAAATAGTCATACCAGCGGGCGAAGGTTCACTAAGTGTAAGATGCTATCTCAATGATTATGCTAAAAAAGTGTGCAAAGGGAAATTTACGAATGGAGAAGCCGCAAGCTCTGAACAGGTTCAGGCTGCTTTAGGTGTATTGCAGATCGATCCAAGAATTGATAACGCATTAAAGCTTGGGTGCGATAACAAGACGTTATTGCTTGCTGTCGAGCCGAAAATTGTGATTCCAGATAGGGACGAATCCGAGTTCTGTTTTTTTAGTCATGAAAGCAACACTATTACTTCATGTAATGGCAAAGTTGTTTCTTTGGCAGAAGCGGAAGCTATTAACAACAAGCGTCTGGAACAACTAAAATTAGACATTTTAGAAGCTCGTAAAATCGGGCTTGATAAGTTCATAGAGCTAAACCCTAATCTCGTCAGTGCGGAAAGGGCACAAGATTATTATGGCGCACTATATGGTTCTTTAAATATAAAAATAGATGCTTGCGATTGGCAGTCATTCATCAATAAAAATCGTGACATTCTTGATATCGTTGCGTTGCGTGCTTTAGTTAATGACTCTGCTCAGATTTCCTGCAAGGAATCTGTCGAATATAAAGTTCTCCTAAAAGCAGACAATTACAGTGTAAACTCTAAACCAAGCCCTTATTATAAACTCTTATCATCCAAAGACGATCTTGCACCATTGACCGCGCTAGGATTGGACGATACCGTCATTAACTCGGTTGATTTCGCGAAGGATTTTGTTCTTTATCTTTCGGGTGGCGAGCAACCGACAATAGCCTATTCACTTCAAATTGATGATATTTGCATTGATTCTAAAGTTGAGGTTCATATCACTCATTGTGCTGGTCAAGATGAAGGAGAGGCACTATCTGAGCCAATAATGCTAATTCAGCTTCCTAAAAACGATTATGATATTGAGTTTAACGAGCGAGAACTTGTTTGTGAATAAAATGCAAAAAGTAGCAGGATATTAATCGTCATAACACAGCGCGAAAGAGCCACAGCCTTGGATGGCTGTGGCACTGATAAAGCAGTTCCTTTATACTTTTTTATCTTTCGAAATGCCTTTTTTCTATTCTTTCTTTTGACCTTATTTATGCTTTAGCTTTTGCTGCGTTATAGATACCTCACTTTAGTTGGTAAGTACGACGTTTTGCGAGGTTTATTTTACTTTCTTGATTTGCGCAAAGACCTTAAGTTTCATAGAATAAAATACATGCCTTGCTCTAAGCGGTGAGCATTATAATGCAAACCATCCTTTACAGTTAACGAAATTAGCTCTTTTTGCCATAACTGTGTCTTTAATGAGGGCGGAACATGCATTTTGGTTTCTTAAAAAGCCTTGCCACTGCGCTCTGAAATAGGCAAGATGCAGCCAGCGGAGGCGATAACGGCATTCGCACAATTGTCGGCAATTCGCTTGTTTAACCGAACAATAGTTGGCGAATCTTCATTTTATGAGTGTTTGCGTAGGGTTTATTCTATGAAGTGTGAACGTGTTTTTACCAAAGGCTTGGCTAACGCATGGGAAGGCGTAAGTTTTGAGAGCAGAAGCAGCATGCTTCGCAACCTCGATGGAAGCGCTAGCTCCCAGCTCATTACTTTGATGGTACCTAGTGATTGGTCGCAGATCGCTAGTGACATTTTGGCACAGAAGTACTTACGTAAAACCATGGTTCCTGCGCGTTTGCGAAAAATAGCCGAAGACGGCGTTCCCGAGTGGCTATGGCGCAGCTGCGCCGATGAAGAGGCGCTCGCCGATTTACCCGAAGGCGATCGCTACGGGCGCGAAAAAGACGCGCGCGATGTTTTTCACCGCATTGCGGGCTGCTGGGCGTATTGGGGTGTAAGGAGCGGCTACTTTGACAGCGAAGAAGACGCGCGCGTCTTCTACGATGAGTGCTGCTATCTACTCTGCCACCAACTTGCCGCGCCAAATTCGCCGCAGTGGTTCAACACGGGTCTGCACTGGGCCTACGGCATCAGCGCAATGCATGCGGGGCACTATCGCGTCAACCCCGAGAACGGCGAATGCGAGCTTAGTGAGGATTCTTACAAGCACCCACAAGCGCATGCTTGCTTTATTCAGTCTGTAGAAGACGATCTCATCGGCCCCAACGGCATTATGGATTTGTGGGCGCGTGAAGCGCGGCTCTTTAAGTTTGGCTCAGGCACGGGGAGCAACTTCTCGCAATTACGCGCTAAGGGCGAGAGCTTGTCGGGTGGGGGCAAATCTTCGGGGCTTATGAGCTTTTTGCAAATTGGCGATGCAGCGGCGGGCGCAATTAAATCTGGGGGAACCACTCGTCGCGCTGCAAAGATGGTGGCGCTTGATGCTGATCACCCCGATATCGGCGAGTTCGTGAATTGGAAGCGCCGCGAAGAGGAAAAGGTTGCATCTTTAGTATCTGGTTCGATTTTAACGCGAAAGCATCTAGAAAATATTCGTAGCGCTATTTCGCAGGCTACCGTGGAGCCTGATCTACAAAAACGCTGCGACGTAAAGCACAACGCGGATCTTGGGCGCGCGATTAAAGCAGCGCTAAGTGATGGCGTGCCACAGGCACTGGTTTTTAGGCAAGTTCAAGCGGCGCGCTACCAGATCGAGCAGCGCGATTTCGAGCTTATGGACGCAGGCTTTGAGGGCAACGCATATCAATCGGTAAGCGGACAAAATGCGAACAATTCGGTCAGGCTTAGTGCAAAATTCATGAAAGCCGTAGAAAACGATGAAGAATGGGAGCTGCTTCGTCGCACTGACGGAACAGTGTGCAAACGCGTTTCGGCTCGCGAACTCTGGAACGATATAGCCTATAACGCGTGGGCCTGCGCGGATCCGGGCTTACAATTCCACGATACGATCAACGACTGGCACTGTTGTCCAAAGTCTGGCGAAATTCGGGCGAGTAATCCGTGTTCGGAGTTTATGTTTTTGGACGATTCCGCGTGCAATTTGGCGTCGATCAACTTGGTAAAATTCCTCAACGCCGATGGTAGTTTTAAAGTCGATGAATACGTTGCAGCGGTGAAACTTTTAACACTTGCGCTCGAAATCACGGTTTACATGGCACAGTACCCGAGCGCGCGCATCGCAGAGCAAAGCTACTTATTCCGCCCGCTCGGTCTAGGTTTTGCGAACTTGGGCTCGCTCATTATGCGAAAAGGCCTAGCCTACGATTCCGATGAAGCGCGGGCGTTGGCGGCGGCGATTTCCTCGTTAAGCTCGGGCGTTGCCTACGAAGCCAGCGCGCGTATTGCCCAAGAACTGGGAGCGTTTGCGGGCTACGCCGAGAACGCGAACGACATGCTTCGCGTTATCCGCAATCACCGCAGGGCGGCGCATTTTGCCCCCCGCGAAAGCTATGAAGAGCTAAGCGTTGCGCCGTATTTGCCGCCCGAATCGAGCTTTGATCGCAGTATACTCGTAGCCGCCCAAAACGCATGGGATAGCGCGCTAAAACTCGGGAGCAATCACGGCTTCCGCAATGCTCAGGTCAGCGCGATTGCGCCCACGGGAACCATCGGTTTGTTGATGGACTGCGATACGACGGGCGTGGAGCCAGATTTCGCGCTTGTGAAGTTCAAAAAACTCACTGAAGGCGGATACTTTAGAATGATCAACACCGCGATCCCCTCGGCACTCAAAGCGCTTGGTTACAGCGAAAACGAGGTTAAGGAAATCTGCGAATACGTCGTTGGTCGCGCCAGCATTGCCGAGGCACCCTTTGTCAATCGCGCGACGCTGATGAAGCAGGGGCTGCGAGCCATGGAAATCGAAAAAATCGAGCAGCAACTCAAGTCTGCTTTTGACCTACAATTTGCCGTAACTCCCGACGTTATCGGTCGCGAGTTTTGCGAATCGGTACTCAAGATTAGCGTTGAACGCATGCAAGCCCCAGGCTTTAGCCTCCTTGCAGAACTTGGCTTTAGCCCCCAGCAAATCCAAGCTGCCAACCTCTACGCCCTTGGCACCATGACGGTGGAGGGCGCGCCGCATCTCAAAAAAGAGCATCTTTCGGTTTTTGATTGCGCAAATCGCTGTGGCGCTCTTGGAACTCGCTATATTTCTGCCAATGCGCATGTTTACATGATGGCCGCGGTGCAACCCTTCGTTTCGGGCGCCATCTCCAAAACCATCAATCTTCCAGCCGAATCTAGCTTGCAGGACGTTCTCGATGTACACCTGCTTGCCTACAAGGTCATGCTTAAGTCGATTGCGCTCTACCGCGATGGTTCAAAGTTGTCACAGCCGCTCAATACGGCAGTTTTCGAGGACTTACCTAGCGAAACGACTCCCGTCCCCGAACGAAGCGTCGCCACCAATCCGCGTCGACAGGCGCATCTTTTCGAGGCGCGCCGAACGACTAAAAGGTACAAACTGCCCAGTCGACGTAGCGGTTACACACAAAAAGCGGCGCTTGGTGGCAATAACGTGTATTTGCGCACAGGCGAGTACGCCGACGGTTCCTTAGGCGAAATCTTTATCGACATGCACAAGGAGGGCGCAGCCTTCCGCAGCCTTATGAACTGCTTTGCCATCGCCGTTTCGCTGGGCTTGCAACACGGCGTCCCGCTTGAGGAGTACGTCGACGCCTTCGTGTTCACGCGATTTGAGCCATCAGGCCCCGTTAACGGGCACTCGACGATTAAATTCGCCACCTCCATCATCGACTACATCTTCCGCGAACTTGGCATCACCTACCTTGGCAACACCGCACTCGCCCACGTCAATCCCGAAAACCTCCCACAAAGCACGGAGGAGGACTCGCAGTTTAGCGTTCCCTACCTCCCCGGCTTTGACGGCAAGCGTGCAGCCCCCAGCGCCAGTAACGGCAACAAAATCCCGCTCTCCCCTGCCCAATTCGATGCGCGCCAAATCGCCCGACTTAAGGGCTACGAAGGCGACCCTTGCACCGAGTGCGGCAATTTCACCATGCTGCGAAACGGAACCTGCCTCAAATGTGAAAGCTGTGGTTCCACAAGTGGTTGTAGTTAGTTTGCATTTTTGGGGCGGGGGGAAGTCTCCCCCCGCGCGCAAGCTTCCCTTAAAATGCGCCAAATCTTGCGAAACGTTGCGCAAAATTCTCGCTATACGCTCGACTTTCGCGCAACGTGCAAGACTAGGCGCCTTTTTCGGGTGATCTTGCGCTCCCCCCTCGAGGCTCTGCAAAAATCAAAATTCTTCTAGACTACACAACACTAGCATTTGCGTGTAGACTACGCAGTCGATTAGCGCTGCACTAAGTATGCAGCGGTTTTGACTAAGGGAAACGATGAAGAATCGCACAGTTTTGATATTGATTTTAAGCTTCGTGATGTTTGGCATTATTGCGTTGGGTTCTGCGCTAGCGTTAAAACTATCAAAGAGCAAAAAACGCGTACAAAATGCGGTAACAGCCGCCGATCTCAAGTCTTTTATTCAGGTTGGGGATCGTTTTGCCAACATGGAGAGTGAGGCCATCGCTCTGGTACAAAAGCACAAAGTGCTCGATCCCGAATATGTCGTAGAGTACTTGGAAACACTCAAGGCCTACGAAGAAGCGGGGAGGCGTGAGCGCGCTGGCACAAAGGATCCAGCTTCTGTCGAGATCCGTTGGGCGAGCATTTTGGAACTGGTTGAGCGCGCATACTTAGAGAAGCGCTTTAACATGTCTTTCTTGTCGCGTGGCGATTGGCGAGCGCTGCATCTCGATCCTGATCTGGACGCGGGAACAGAGCAGGTTCCAGACCCGTATTACGAGGTTTATCTCGATTATTTTGATGAATCGGTAGCGGTTGGACCCGTTTGGATCGTAAACGTCGAAACAGGCTTCGTCGTTCCGCGTAATGATATGGCGCGCGTCTTTGACAACACCGTCAGAAACTATGAACGCAGCAAGGAACTCATCGATAGACCGGCAAGCGTCGTGCGAGCCATCATATCCCACAAGTTTGGTTCGGGTATCGAGCTGGGCGGCGTGTTCTTGCTCTATTTCCTAAAACTTGCCAACACCCCGGGTCACGAGGACGATCGCATCGTTGGCTGGACTGTGGCACAGGACTTTAAGGGTAACGACGGGAACGACTTTTATAATGCCTATTTCCAGTGGGTTGAAGGCAAAGAAAGTAGAGTGGCAAAGTTTAGGTTTAACTGGACCAACCAGAGTCTTGAACCTAGGGGACTTATCGCTATCGACCTGATGCGCGCCGGCGAAAATCTCAGTTTTCTCAAAAACATCAACATTTTACCCGAAGATTACATAAACAACCCGAATATTCCGCGACGTGCGCGTTGGAGCGCGGGAGCTTGTAAGGGCAGCGACTTTGTGCAGCTATGTACTGCTTTTACCATGGTTTTGGAGCAACACGAGTTTATCAACGCACTGCAATGGCTGATCACTAACGGCGAAAGCGACGTTTCTAGCGCTTTCCAAAAGTGTAAAGATGATCGCGTTTGTAAGTGGAACCTCATTCCAGCACCCGATGAGCTCAATCCCGATAAGAGCGAAAATCTCTTTAAGATTGGCTACCAGTACGACATTGGTAAGGGGGCAAAATCGATTAACTTCCTAGTTAACTCTGAAACTGGCAGTGTGGTGCCGCTCGACAAAATAAGTCAGTGGGCATATTGGTCTGTCACTCCCCGCACCTGATTTTCTTTGCCATTTTGCGCGTCTTCTTCGTCAGCTACGTCGCTCAGCTCAGTCACGACCCTGAGGTCGCTCCTTCGCTTCGCTCCTTGCTTCCTAGAATCCGCATCAAAATGGCAAAGAAAAGCTGTTTTTGTCTTCTTCTTTAGTTCTTTAGTTCTTTTTTCTAGAACTTAGCGCATTATTATCGCTTTATTTTTTACCACGAAAGCTTTTTTTACCACGAAAGGCACGAAAGTCTATAACAAATCAAGTCGGTTCTGTAAGAGTAAAAAAACTTTTCGTGAATTTTCGTGTTTTTCGTGGTTCAAAATTCAAAATTCAAAGCACGAAAGGCAAGTGAGATTTTATCGAATCAAGTCGGTTCTGTAAGAGTAAAAAGAACTTTTCGTGTATTTTCGTGTTTTTCGTGGTTCAAAATGTAAAATTCAAAGCACGAAAGGCACGAAAGTCTATAACAAATCAAGTCGGTTCTGTAAGAGTAAAAAAACTTTTCGTGAATTTTCGTGTTTTTCGTGGTTCAAAATTTAAAGAACGAAAGGCAAGTAAGATTTTATCGAATCAAGCTGGTTCTATAAGACTAAAAAACTTTCGTGTGTTTTCGTGTGTTTTGTGGTTCATAAAAGCTTTGGCTTGCCAGAACAAAAAAAGGCGAGGTTTTTAAGCCTCGCCTTTTTACAACAGGGTGAAATTAGTAGTTTTCAACGCGGATAAAGAAGTGCGCTTGGGGGTGTGCACACACGGCGCACATTTGTGGCGCTTTTTTTCCAACGTGGATGTGGCCACAATTTGCGCACTCCCACATAACTTCTTCGTCGCGTGAAAAAACGATGTCGCCTTCGATATTGGCCAAAAGTTTGCGGAAGCGCTCTTCGTGTACTTTTTCGATTTTTGCGACAGCGTCAAACAAGAATGCTAGCTGATCAAAACCTTCTTCTTTCGCCGTGATAGCAAAATTTTTGTACATATCCGTCCACTCGTAGTGCTCGCCTTCAGCCGCATCGAGTAGGTTAGCCGTTGTGGCAGGGATATCGTTGTCGTGTAAGGCTTTAAACCAGAGTTTTGCGTGCTCTCTTTCGTTGTCGGCGGTGGCGAGGAAGAGTTTTGAGATTTGCTCGTAACCTTCCTTCTTCGCTTTGCTTGCGTAGTAGGTGTATTTGTTTCGTGCCATGCTCTCGCCAGCAAATGCGGTTTGGAGGTTAGCCTCTGTTTTAGTGCCTTTTAGTGACTTCATATGCTTTTATCCTTTCCCCATGGTGTTGGGGGTGCTTAGGGGCGAACGCGCCGTTAACAAAGTGGAACAAAAAGTTCCATTTTTAAATCGCTAAAACTTTAGCATATATTTTTTGTTAGGTAAAGTTATCTTTGGCTTCTCGCGTTATGGCTGCTTGCCGTCTTTTTGCCAAAGCTCTTGTTTTGCGAAAAATGGCGGCGAAGCAAAAGAGCGATTAACGCGACGCGGCTAGACTCAAACAGCGTGTAAGGCGTTGGCTGTTAATTGTGCGCAAGGGGCAAGTCGACGCTATCATTGAGAACGAAACGATTTTGTTGGAATATTCGCGTAAGGGTATTTGAAAAACGATGGTGGTGGGGGGTAGCACAAGATCGCCCGATAAATTCGCTTAAAATCGCATTTTATGCGGCGGTTGAGCGTTTAGCGAAAACGTCGCATAAAATTATGCGATTTTTGGCGAATTTTGAGGGTAGCTTGTGCGTAGGGGGGCGTTGTCGCCCCCCGCAAGGAAAGCTAAACATTAAGCATAGTGTAGCGTTTCTAAAACCAATTGCATTTGTTATGCAAGTTGCGAAAATACGGATAATGGGTATGATAAGCGGGGCTGAATTTTTAGGAGGCGTTATGAGCGAAGCTGATTTTGATGAACTTTCGATGTGGCAGGATGTTTTAGACGATGTGATGAGCGGTAATGTCGATGGGCTTATTTGTCCATTTTGCGACAAAAAGTCGGTAGAGGTCGACATGGAGAGCGATATGATATCGGTGAAGTGCTCGGAGTGCGGGCGCTGGATTGAGGGGCAGAATGCATTTTAGGGAGTAAGGGATGGCTAAAACACTGAGTATATTAGGCGAGGGCTTGTCGTTTCCTTTGAAGGTGGACACGACGGGGGCGCTGGAGACGAGTGTTGATGAGGCGAACATTCGCCAAAGCATGATGATAATTCTAGGAACGGCGAAGGGGGAGCGGTTGTACCGTCCGGACTTTGGCTGCGGTATCCATGATTTGCTCTTTGAGCCGAACACGGTGATGACTGGGGCAAAGATTGAGTATGAGGTTAAGAAGTCGCTGATTGCCTTTGAGCCTCGCATCAGTGAGTTGGAAGTGCGTGCTGAGCCGGATTCAGATGAGCCTAATCGGATGAATGTGCTGATTTCGTATACGATTCGTTCAACAAATTCGCAGAACAATATGGTGTATCCGTTTTATCTTCGTAAAGAGGGAGAGGTATGATACCGTTACCGAAACTAGATGATCGCAAGTGGGAAGATTTGGTCAATGAAGCGGTTAGTTTGATTCCCAAGTACTGCCCAGACTGGACGAATCACAATGCCTCAGACCCTGGTATTACGCTTATAGAGCTTTTTGCATGGTTGGTTGAGTTGATGTTATTCCGTCTCAACCGCGTGACTGATAAGAACTACTTGGCGTTTTTAGATTTGATGGGGATTGAGCTGCAGCCGCCGCAGCCTTCGCATGTGAACTTAACGTTTTCGTTGGTTCCTGGCGCGAAGAACTTTCAGGTTATTCCCGCGGGTACGAGTGTTGCTACCGACTATAAGAGTGAAGAGTCGCCGATAGTTTTTGAAACATTAAAGGATTTAGTGGTTCTTCCTACGTCGATAGTTCGATGTTATTCGCAGTTTCACGATGCTTATGCGAACAACACCGAGTCGATCCATGGGCGTCCGGGGCAATCCTTTGAGGCTTTCATGGGGTGTCAGCGTATAGAGCGGTATTTTTACCTTCTTGATTCTCACTTAGAGGCGCTCAGCGAGGAAGCTATATTATTGATGGGTTTTGAGACTCCTGAGAGTCCAGATACTGACTTTCCGTCGCTTTGCGAGTGGGAGTATTGGAACGGTCATCGTTGGCGCGAGCTTGAGATAGCGCCGCAGGATCAGGCTTTGGGTTGGGTGGCATTTTTGGGTGTCGATGGCATGGAGCCGGTAGAGATCAATGAGATCGAGGGTTACTGGATTCGTGGTCGTTTGGTCAATGTGCCTGCGAACTCGTCGATGACGGTAGTTGAGCGAGTGTATTCGCGCATTGAGATTTTAGGCGAGGGCGTGAGCCCAGAGCATGCGATAGTGCTAGCGGCTGGGGAGGACTATTTGGGGATAGACCTTAGTAAAAACTTCTACCCGTTTTATAAAGAACCGACGGTTGAGTCGTGTTTTTACATAGCCAGTGATGAGCTTTTGCGCCACCCCAGTTCTCGTGTTCGTATCGATTTTGAGCTCTCGGACGCGGTATCTGTCAACGGGATGAACCCTAGTAATGACCTACAAATTTCGTGGGAGTACTATGACGGTAAACAGTGGCAGCGTATGGGTTTGGTCAACCCCAAAGCGGTAGAGGAATCTCTTAAGGGGCTAGATTTCGATGATTCGACTTACTGCTTAACGCGTAACGGAACGGTTAGTTTTACGGTTCCCGAGGGTTTGAGCAAAAGTACGGTTACAGATATTGAGAGCTACTGGGTGCGGGCGCGCATTGTTCGCGGTGACTACGGTGTGCCGGGTACGTATATGTTGGACGGCGATAAGTGGGCTTGGTTTGACGAGCGTCCGCTGCGCCCACCGCATATGAAGAGTGTGCGTATCAAGTACGAGGAGCCCAACCGTTCTCCCGAGAAGGCGTTGACCTATAATGATTTCCGCTACACCGATGTTACGCAGGTCTTATCGGAAGATCTTGGTGGGGTACAGATATTTGAGCCCATCCCCGATGAGAGTCCTTCGATTTACTTTGGTATGAACGGACCGTTCCCCAACGAACGCATTCAAATGTTTGTGAACGTTGTAGCGAAAACGAGTGCGGATATTGTGCGCGAGAAGGACACAGAGGCGTTCTTGGCGGGCTACTACCGCAAGATGGAGGAGCAGTATTACGGCAACAAAAAAGTTGTATGGGAGTACTGGGATGGTAGGGCTTGGTTGGATCTGGGTGTAAACGACGAAACTCGGGCTTTCACCGAAACGGGTTACATCGACTTTTTGGGTCCCCGCGAGATGGCGCCAACGCGCAAGTTTGGGGAGAACTTGTTCTGGATTCGTGTCCGCTTGGAGATGGGTGGATACGAGGAGCTTCCGCGGATTAACCACGTCATGTTCAACACCGTCGAAGCGGTGAACCGTCGCACCTTAACGTTCGAGATTTTAGGCAGCGGTCGGGGTACTCCCAATGAGTACTTCCAGTTCATGAACCGACCTGTTCTGGAAGGGGAGGAGCTGTGGATTCGAGAGAAGGAGATGCCTTCAGCCGAGGAGCTTGCGATTTTGGAAGATTACTACGGGAAGGCGAAGTTCATCGATCCCGATCCGCGAGGTGACGGTGTATGGGTGCGTTGGCACGCGGTGGACAGCTTCTACGCTTCGGGTTCAAGGAGTCGGCACTACCGTATTGATCGCCTTAATGGAACAGTGCAGTTTGGCGATGGTACGCGTGGGATGCTTCTACCCGCGATGGATCAGAATATTCGCACAACGCGTTATGCCGTTGGTGGCGGTGTTCGCGGCAATATTGGTCCAAACCAAGCCAAGACGATCAGGCAAGCTATTGCATACATCGATGGTGTGAACAATCTCTACCCTGCCGCGGGTGGTAGTGATGTCGAGACGGTGGAGGCGTTAAAGCTACGCGCCCCCTACATCATTAAAAGCCGCTACCGCGCTGTGACGAAGGAAGACTTCGAGGTTTTGGCGCTGCAGAGCTCCAACGCGATAGCGCGCAGCTATTGCTTGCCCGCGACAGAGCGTGAAGGCGAGGTTTGCGTCTTGATAATTCCGAAGTTCGATGTGCGTAATTCCGATTACACGGAGAAGCTTGTGCCATCTACCGAGTTGATGCGTCGCGTTAAAACCTCTTTAGATGAGCGGCGTTTATTGACGGTGAAGGTCAACGTGGAGCGCCCGCAATACACTGAACTTTCTATTAGCCTTGAGTTTATTCGCGTTTCAACGGGTTCCAGTGAGCGTCTAAAACGGGATATTGAGCTTGCGCTTCGTCGCTTTTTGCACTCGATTCATGGTGGTCGCGATGGCAAGGGTTGGCAGTTTGGGCGCTCAGTGCTCAAGGTCGATCTTTACCACATTATCGAAGAGGTTAACGGCGTTGATTTCGTGGATAAGATCAAGATCTTTGATGAGGATCGGGCTAGCTTCGTAGATCAGATCAAATTGGGGCCCAAGGGCTTACCGTACTTGGTCAATGTCGATATCACCGAGAGAGCGCGAGAGCGCATAGTTTAATCTCTAGTTTTGGATGAGGAAGCGCGATGCGAAACCAGATCAGGCGTAAATTAAGTGTTCCAGACCTAGAGGGTTTAAAGGTAAAGAATGCTGCTATATACCTAGAACTCTTGGGCTTCCCCAAGCCGGAGATCGTTTATGAGGAGAGCTACGAGGAGCCGTTCACGGTCATTGCTCAAGAACCTAGTAAGGGTATGGTTGTTGACGCCAGCACCATAGTGCAGGTCAAAGTGTCGCAGCGTTCGTTGTGTGAGTATTTGCCGGGGCTGTACAGAACTGCTGTTTACCAAGGAAACACCTATATACGCGACTTTTTGTGGATCTTTAGGGAGATCTATGACGATCTACAGGAGAAGATCACAAATATTCCCATGTTATTTAGACCCTACGACACGCCTGCGGACTTTTTGCCATGGCTTGCGTCTTGGGTTGCGTTCGTACTTGATGAGAACTGGCCTGAGGAGAAGAAGCGCTATTTGCTTCGCAAAGCCGTAGACTACTACAGGATCCGCGGAACCGTTAAGGGATTGCAGCTATTTTTGTCGATCTTTGTCGGCGTTGAGCCTGAAATTGTCGAAAATACATGGCCCTTTAACGGATTCCAAATCGAGGTACACTCGACTATGGATATCGATTCCATCATCTTTCCCGTCGTGAACTTATCGCACTGCTTTATCGTAGAGATTCCCCTCGATCCCGACAAAGTCGAAGAGCAGCAAATCATCAAGATCCACGACATTATTCGCTCTGAGAAGCCAGCCCACACTATGTATTATTTACGCTTCAAGGGTAAACGTGTCGCGCTCAGCGAATTCCAACTCACCGTCGCCGACGAAGAGGATGGCTACGTCATTGGCTCCGGCGAGGAGATCGTCCAACTCGGGGAGACCGAGGTACAACGCCTGCCTGGTGAGGATTAATGATATTTTTGCCCCCATGTTTTAGTTTAACCATGTCAGCATTTGGCCTACAAAGTGCTGCTACTTTTTTGATTGAGTGGAGAGACAATGTCTGAAGACCAAGGATTCAAGCGCATTAATTTTTTCAAGGGCTTCGTGACAACCACAAAGGATTGGAACGATGCTGAGCGCTACCACGTCGAAAAGCGCAAACTGCACAATCGGTGTTTCCACGGAGCAGGTGTAGTCCCTGGTTATCGCCAGGAGCTCGTCGTGCGCGCACGTGGTAGGGCTGATATGTCGGTGGAAGTTTCACCTGGTTATGCCATAGACGGTACTGGCAATGACATATTGCTCTGGGAAACCGAGATTAAAACGGTAAATAAATCCGATTTTAAACTGCCTCTAACGGTGTATTTTGTGGTTAAATACGTTGAGGAATACACGGATTTTATCGCGTACAAAGAGAATCTCGATTTTAAGGGCCACAGGCGCATACTTGAGAAAGCAGCGGTCGAAATGATCATTACCGAACCTGATGTTCGCAATGAAGTCGAAATCGCGCGCGTCTACCTCACGGAGGATGCCAAAAAAATTACTGATGCCAAAGATCCGCTCGATCCAGCTCCCAATGAAATCGATCTGCGCTTTGTACCGCGCGCTGGTGTAATTGGCGGCTACATACCCATGGAACTACTCAATCGGCTCAGAAAGTTGCTACACGAACAGCGTGATATGTACTACGGCTTGGCGCGCGACAAAAAAGTGCTCAGTGCAAACGCCGTTGCGCTTGGCCTCATGACCGTAGACATGCTCTTAGAGTCAGGTAGCATCGGACCACAAAACGTCTTCGCCTTGCTTTCAAACCTTGGCGATCTTCAGTGGGATACGATCGACGAAATTGAGGCAACCAAACCTTCGCTTAAGGCGATGAAGGATTTCGGACAGTTCAAGCACTCCGTCGAGGTCTTCCGCGATCTTCTCGATGACAAGGCGTTGAGCGTTGATGAGAGCGGCAACATCAACTTTGACAGTCTAGAGCAGATCATCTCTGTACAAGAAAAATGCAACCTACCTCTATTCGGGCTTGTCGGCGAGCAAAGTACGCCTACTGTACTTGAAGAAGGCGATGAACCAGCGCTATCTAATGAGTGGGTACGCATGAAGGAGTGGAGCGGTGAGATGCCAGATACCGTGACTATTGATGGACAAGAGTGGTCCATAGTCGACTCCATAGACATACTCAATAAAGAGAGCGAAGACGCACACGCATTCCAAGTCGTTGATTCCCGCGACTCGTGGCGTACGCGACAACGCATTCGCTATCCAGACGGGGTAGTCGTCGAGGACGTCGGTTTGGCGCATGAAGGCGGTTATGCCAGTTATGAAGTGCACAACGTCACGCCCAATCGCCCAATTATGATATTGCGTCGTATGGACTATGCACGTGGTGACTTCGAGATCGAATACTATGTCAACGACGTACGTGTTGGAATTTCGCAGTGCCCAGGCTCCGACAAGCGCTTCCGCTGGAGAAACTGGCCGTTCTTCGTCCCCGCCGAGTTTGTGACCAGCGAGGTACTCGTGATTAAGCAAAAGGCGCTCAACGCGGAACGCGATATCAACATGTTCCGCTACTGGTTCTATCAAGCGCTATAAGTAAAAAGAGCGAAAAATTAGCGAAAAAGCCACGCATCGCGTGGCTTTTTTGCGATCAGGGCAAGTATGCGAGCTGAGTTAAATTTTGCCTTTTAGTAGAAGATTGGCAAAAATTCGGTGAGAGCGCTCAACCTTCGTTAAAAACGCATTGCCGTGTCAGTGACACCGTGTAACTTCGCTGTTACAGTTCTTATCGGTGTTGAAGATGTTTTGGAATAACACTGGGGAATACAGCAAATTGGGAGTCCCTATGAAACGCTTTTTCGTAGTTGTTTTTTGTTTTGCTTTCATCGTTTTGGCTTGCAAGGCCAAAGACGATAGTGCGCCATCGCAAGATGTAGAGGCCCATAGCGCCGCTAGCCAAGAGGCGCGAAGCGCCGACGAAGTGGCGGCAGATGGCGTTATAGCGGCGCAAGCTGATGGCACGCCTACTCCGAGCACAGATGCGCAAACTGAGGGCACGCCTACTCCGAGTGGATCTGTGCAAGAAGCAGACAGCGCTGTGGAGGCAGATGAGATGTATATTCCCAGGCTCAACTATGGACGACTAGCCACAGAGTGGCAGGGGTTTACAAAACCGAGTTCAGAGGATTGGGACGCGTTTTTTGCCAAGATCGATAACAACGACCTTGGCGCATTATACGCGCTAGGTCAGCTCCACGATTTAGGGCTGCTAAGCGATGCGCACAAAAAGCGTTTAAAGCCAGAGCACATCGATGCTTTCGGCGCCTTAGATGCTAGCTCAAACAATTATTATACGGAGATGATCGCTCAACTGCGTCAAAAAGCGCAAGACGGCGCTCCTCTTACGAAAGACGCAATCGCTCTGTTCTACAAAGATACAAAATCGCAGGCCGTAGCTAGCGCTTTTCTCAAAAAACTCACTGATGGCTAAAAGCTACCCATATAAAAATAAAGACGATATATCCATAACCTACATAGATGTAGACGCTAAAGCCGAGTCATACATGGAGCGCATGTCCTCGCTTGTTTCAGCGGATGATGTCCCCATTTTAAACGAGATTGCCGCGATTCTTCTTCCCAGAAAGCCAGATGCACTTTACACTTTGGTGGATGATCTATTGAAAACCTTCGATGAAGACACTGAGCCTGAGTTACTTATGGCTGTTGCCGATATTGCCCTTGACTCAGGTATCAGTGGCACAGACAAATATTTTCGCTGGGCAAATGCCAATAAATTCTTCCCCAAACTGCGCTGGCGCATGCTTATCGCAATGTTGCAAAAATCAGAGCTAAAGAAGGATAATATTCAGCAAACTCTAGAAAGAGCCATTAAAAATGAGTCAAATGGCAAATATGGCGCAGATTTCGTCGTTGACGTTCTCAGCGATAAAAGCGTACTCGACAAAGAATACGCGGCGAGCCTCGTTTCAGAAGCCATCGAAGCGGATCCTAGCGGACGACTGTCTTGGATGCTTGCCAAAGCCAAGTGGTTGGCTGGCGATTCCATAGCAGCCAGCTCCTTTGACCAAGACGAGTTACTCAAGCGTGCCGCGGACAGAAGTTTAACGGGTGAAAAAGGCACTTTCGCCTTAGCCTACGCACTCATGCATTTAGAAGCGCTGAATTATACCTACCCCGACAAGGAGCAAAATACTAACGGGTCTTACTGTAGCTTTAACAAATATTACCTAGACGAATCAAAACGCTGTAACTTGTCGGCGCGCCTTAAGGATTTCGACGCCGTCACGAAGGAAAACTGCGAAGCTGTTTGCTTTGTGCTCCAAGAGAGCGATCCCTGCGACCCTGGCCCTTACGACAATAGAGTGGAGGAATTCGAGGAAAGGAAGGACAGTTGTGAGGAACAGTGCAAAAACAACGCTTTTAAAATCGATAATCCCAGCGAGGACATAGGCTTGGAGTATCTACAAAAGGCCATCGAAGTTATCGCCGGCGATCAAAGTAAAAAACACTTTGAGAAGAACGCAACACTCTACACTCGCCTAGAGAGTAAAAAACTACGACCCGCAGAAGAATTGTTCTTATGGCGCGCCTTAGCCATAAGCGTTCTAGAGCGATTAGCTAGCAGTAATCCAAGTGAAACAAAGATAGTTGACGCCGTCGATGTCGAGATCTTTCATAACGTAAAAGCCAAAAAACCCATTTCCCAAGCGAAAGTTGATGAGCTTAAGGCGCTTTTACAGGTCGACGACTTCGACAAAAAACTGAGCAAGATCTTGAAGAAGATTTAGAGACCTTTGCACGGATCGGAAAACAGGCTTGATTCCAGTGAAGCACAAAGTTCTTATAAAAAGAAAACAAAAATACGCTTTTCTTTGCAATTTTGAGCCTAGTTCTAGGAGGCTAGGAGTGCGGCAAAGGAACGACCTCAAGGTCGTGACCGCGCCAAACGACGCCGCCGACGACGAAACATGCCAAAATTGCAAAGAAAAAAGGGTTTCAAGAGCGAAAGCCCCAAATAATCAGAGCTTCCTTAAGTGAAATGAAATGGACGGCGCGCTGTAATCGCTGGCGTTCGCTTTCGAGGCACACCCTTCGCCAAAATCCCATCTAGCGTATGGCTTCGATGTTGCTTCGACAGCGCTGCCCAAGGTCGGATTTTGGGCTGAGTTCAGAGCAGCGATTGAAGTGTGCTGCAGCAGCGCCATAATCACCGCGGTTTGCCATGATTAGACCCAAGTGTAGGTGCGGCTCGGCGTAGTTGGCGCAACCCGCAATCGCTTCTTGTAAATATTTTTGCGCGTCACTATCGCGTTTTAAGCTCGCGTACATCAGCCCTAGGTTGTTAGAGGCTAGACACATTTTGGGATTTAAGAAAAGTGCCATTTCGGTTTCTTGGATCCCGTCGTCTACTAAACCAAGCTTGTAGTAAGCCCAACCAAGGTTTGCGTAAGCTAGCCACGGGCTTGTGTATAAGGGCGACTTACACAGCTCCTTAAAAATCAAAGCAGCTTCTTCGTACTGCTCCATGTACATGTAAGCTACGCCGAGGTTGTTTTTGCAAGTGAGCATCTGCGGTTCCGACTCAAGAGCTCGCTTAAAGTGCGCTATGGCCTCTGGGTACTGGCGTCGCCCCATGCGCAAAAATCCCATCAAATGATGCGCTTTCGCGTGCTCTGGATCATTGGCCAACACGAGGCTGAGCGAGCGAATCGCTTGTGCAGTTTCGCCGTGGTTAAAAAAATTCACCGCCATCTCGTAGTCTTGCTCAGCTTCTTTAGCTACTGCGGTTTCTTCTTTTTTTGAAGATGCGCAACCGAGGCTCACGCCGCCCAATAGCGTTGCGAAAACCAGCGCTGTTACCGAATATTTCATGCATCTCTTCATCGTCCTACCCATCGCAAGCGAAAAGATTGGCTCTGCCTTAGTCTAAGCAAAAGCCTAGCCCTATCATTAACAAAATAGAGATTTTGGCAAAAAACCGAGCTTGCATGGCGAGCTATCGTTTTTGCATAGAAACAGAGTTCACGCTAATCTTAAGGCTGGATCGAGCGAGGCTCGACTAAACTTCGGTGAACACGATGAAACACAATATGAGCCGCATGGTTTTTGCGGTATTCTGTATTTTATGCATGCCCAAAGCCCACGCGCAGGAACTACCGACAGCCGCGGACTATCTTCTCACTCAAGAAAGCCGCAATGACTTTGTAAAAAGTGTAGAAAATTCAGTGGTGCAGGTTTTTGCGACAAGCTCCGTACAAGCGCCAGTGCCCACAACTGCAATCCGCAGCGACGGAGCGGCGCTCGTCGTTCAAAACGATGATTCCACGCACAGCTACTACATCAGCACCGCCGACTGGCTCCAAAACGCCACAAAGATTCAAATCGCTGCACAAAACAATACGCTTATGAGCGCCGAAATCGTACAAAGTGATTTGGCCAACAATATCGTACTTTTACGCAGTGAACGACAAAATGATCTGCACGCTGCCAAAATCGCCGAAGCCGAATCGGGCGTTGCATATGCGCTGCTAAAGCTCCCGCTGCAGCAACACGACGTCGTGCAGGCCAGTTTCATCATCGGCGATTTACGCATGTACGCCAAAAGCTCTATACGCGCAAATCGCGGTTATCCTATTTTTAACGCCAAAGGCCACTGTCTCGGCCTCGTGGTACGTTTAAAGCCCGAACAAAATTTGAGTGACGTCGTACACTATCACTTGTTAAACGCGTTTCTTAAGCCAAAGCCAGCACAAGAAGCGCCAGAGAGACTAGAATTTAAAAACTATTCTCTCCCAAAACTATAAAGTCGCTTTTCACGAGTCTCTGTGACGTTGATATACGACGTGCAATAGTCAAATGTTTTTAATTTCTACTCTCTACTCACCTATCCTGAGTTCGGCTTCCAACGAAAGCGTGCCATCCGCAAACTTAGCGCTAGCCTCGATTTCCTGAAGTGGCGCCAAGAACGTGGCGAGCTGCACGCTGATAATTTCGTACTTCACCGAGAGGTATTGAACGACGTTTTGCACTCTGATCTTGAGCGCCAAGTTGTTTTCTGTGCTTAATAGATTTTCGTAGCCTTGGCTGTTTTGCAGGCTTTTGCTGCCAAGCACTGCGCTTTTAACTTCTTCTAGCCCGAGGTCTGTAAATACGGCGAGTAGCCCATGGTAGTAGGCTAAGTTGAGCTTGAGTGTAGGCGAAATTGGGGTGCTAGCAATGAGTATGCCGTCCACGTTTTCGACGTTGAGTCGCTCGGGGGGGATGAGTCGGCGAAGGGCGTTGACTTTCGAGAAAAACACATCGCTGAGTTCAGGGTCGCTAAAGGGAACGAAAAGCGCCGCCGAAATTGCGGGCAAAGCATCACTTAGGCTTTTTGCACCGCGCATTTGTTCGGCGTTTAGTCCATAAATGTTAAACCACAGGCTGCCCGCAAAGTTGTCGAGGATCTGGCTTTGCAAGCGGATGTTGAGCAGTCGTTGCTCAAGTTTCTCTTTTACGCCTTGCCATTTTGAATTTACCGTAGCTGGGAGCATCTTTAGTAGCATTTCTTCGAGCTTTGCGCTATCAAACGAAATTCTAAGCGATGATTCAGGCTCTCCAGCTAATATGCTTCGTGCGCGCTCTGCATCAAAGGCCGCTGCACTAAAAGCGCTAAAATCGATAGCGCTACCAGACTTTGTTTTAGCCACACTTCGCAGAGCAAGTCTCGATTCCTCAAAATTCAAACCCACGCTCAAACTTTCAAACAAACTATCCACCATCGCCGTGTATTGTTCACCGACAACGCGTTTTAGTGCTGACGCCGCCGAGGCGAAGATCACAATTTGGCGCCCCCCGAGCATGTTTTTCGCTTTTACAAATTCGGGATTATCCGCTAGCGTTTCTTTCGCAGTTTGTTCAAAATACGCCTTGGCGACGGGCAGGGAGTCCGCGCCGCCTCGCAGCATTGCGGGACCCGCGAACAAAAACACAAGGTCGTCGACCAAGGCCAGCGTGCATGCATCGCGTTTAAGTACGTTGATTTGCACGAAGTTCACTCCCCCAACTTTCTCTTCGTGGTATCGCGGCCTTCCGTATTCTTCGTTGATGAAGGTATCCCAGAACTGCCGAAATGCGGTGGCGTCATCGACTTCAAAGAGCAGGAGCATCGAGCCTTTGTAGCTCCCGAGCATCAGTCCGCCGTCTGCCCTAAAGCCCGCTTTTACGTAGGAATCTAAGCGCGCGGGGTTTAGCTGGTAATGCACGCCCAAGTCGTTGAACACGGCATCCATTTCGTCGCCCGAAACGATTC
>Ga0265293_10003182_pt1 | contig 30993 bp, 28 predicted proteins | sample Munlanlewell138R_FD_192505 | JGI IMG/M metagenome (GOLD analysis project Ga0265293, IMG submission 192505) | Leachate microbial communities from a municipal landfill in Southern Ontario, Canada - Leachate well 138R | ecosystem: Engineered > Solid waste > Landfill > Unclassified | place: Canada... | reverse complement strand
TCATCGATCTTCCCCAGGCGGTGGACGCCGCCGCCAACCCCCACGCCCGGGCCATGCTGGAGCGGGATGTGAACAACATGACCCAGTACTACGGCCAGTACGCCCCGGACCTGCTGGGCACCCGCCACGCCCGGGAGATCTGGGCGCTGTATGAAAGTGGCGACCTCACCCCCGACACCGCCCTGACCGGCGAATTCGAGGACGACGCCGAGGACGCCGACGTGGACGCGGTGATGGCCGCCATCAAGGCCGCCTTCGAGGAGGAGCAGATCCGCCAGCAGGGGCGGCGTGAGGCGGAGGAGGGCTGAGGTTTTTTCAGCCCGTTGTTTTGACTGACTATTTGGCCCGATCCCTCGACGCCGGGGGCGGCGACCTGTATAGTGCCGCCCCTTCCGCCCCCCGCACACCACCGGTTAGCCCCAGGACGTCCCCTTGATCTCTGCCGCCAATGTCACCATGCAATTTGGTGCCAAACCCCTGTTTGAAAATATCTCCGTCAAGTTCGGCGACGGCAATCGCTATGGCCTTATCGGCGCCAATGGTTGCGGCAAGTCGACATTCATGAAAATCCTCGACGGCAGCCTGGCCCCCAGCGCCGGCAACGTGTCGGTGATGCCCAACATGCGCATCGGCAAGTTGCACCAGGACCAGTTCGCCTTCGAGCAGGACAGCGTGATCGACACGGTGATCATGGGCCACGCCGACCTGTGGGCGGTGAAGCAGGAGCGCGAGCGCATCTACGGCCTGGCCGAGATGACGGAAGAGGACGGCATGAAGGTGGCGGAGCTCGAAACCCTGTTCGCCGAGATGGACGGCTACAGCGCCGAGAGCCGCGCCGGGGAGATCCTCCTGGGCGCCGGCATCGGCACCGAGCTGCACTTCGGCCCCATGAGCGAGGTGGCGCCCGGCTGGAAGCTGCGGGTGCTGCTGGCCCAGGCGCTGTTCTCCGACCCGGACATCCTGCTCCTGGACGAGCCCACCAACAACCTCGACATCAATACCATCCGCTGGCTCGAGGGCGTGCTCAACGAGCGCAAGAGCACCATGGTGATCATTTCCCACGACCGCCACTTCCTCAACGCCATCTGCACCCACATGGCGGATATCGACTACGGCGAGCTGCGGGTTTACCCCGGCAACTACGACGACTTCATGACCGCGAGCACCATGGCCCGGGAGCGCCTGCAGTCGGAAAATGCCAAGAAGTCGGCGCAGATCGCCGACCTGCAGCAGTTCGTCAGCCGCTTCTCCGCCAACGCCTCCAAGGCCCGCCAGGCCACCTCCCGGGCCAAGCAGATCGAGAAGATCAAGCTGGAGGAGGTCAAGGCATCGAGCCGGGTGAGCCCCTATATCCGCTTCAAGCAAGAGAAAAAACTCCACCGTCAGGCCCTGACCCTGGAAAACCTGAGCCACGGTTTTGACGGCGAACTCCTGTTCAGCAAGGGCAACCTGATCCTCGAGGCCGGTACACGCCTCGCGGTGATCGGCGAGAACGGCGCCGGCAAGACCACCTTCCTGCGCTGCCTGATGAACGAACTGGCCCCCAGCGGCGGTGTCATCAAGTGGGCGGAGAACGCCACCCTCGGCTACTGCCCCCAGGACAGTACGGCGGATTTCGACTGCGACCTCAACCTCTTCGACTGGCTCGGCCAGTGGCGCAAACCCCGCCACGACGACCAGATCGTGCGGGCCACCCTGGGGCGGCTGCTGTTCTCGTCCGATGATTTCAAAAAGCCCGTGCGGGTGTGTTCGGGGGGCGAGAAGAACCGCCTGCTGTTCGGCAAGCTGATGATGACCGACGCCAACGTGATGATCCTCGACGAGCCCACCAACCACCTGGACATGGAGGCCATCGAGGCCCTCAACCTGGCCCTGGAGCACTACGAGGGCACCCTCATCTTCGTCAGCCACGACCGGGAGTTCGTCTCCTCCCTGGCCACCCGGGTGATCGAGATCAAGGGCCGCAGGCTGGTGGACTTCCAGGGCACCTACGAGGAATACCTGGCCAGCCAGCAGCTGGCCCAGGCGGGCTGAGGACAGCCATGGCCGCGCCGGGAGGCAAACCGCCGGGGTCCAACGCCCCCCTCCACGGGGTGACCCTGGCGATGATGGTCACCCGCCTGGTGGAACACCACGGCTGGGACGAGCTCGGCCGCCGTATCCCCATCAACTGCTTCACCGCCAACCCGAGCATCCCCTCCAGCCTGAAATTCCTGCGCCGCACCCCCTGGGCGCGGGCCAAGGTGGAGGCCCTGTACCTGCGGACTTTCCACCCCGAGGGCGACCCGGCGGGGCCCAGCCCCTGGAAACGCGGGCACAGCGGCTAGTGTGCTGCGCCATTTCACCATCGGCCAACTTGCTGCGGTGGTGATGACGGTATTTGCTGCTCGTATATAGGAATTTGTGAACAACAAAATCCCTTTCCATGAACGCAGGGGCAACAACCCATCTTGTCACTCAGCACACAAGGGGTAGTGATCGACAAACTCCCTTGTCACTCACCCATGCACCTCAGTTTGTATTGTTGCTTAAAATTCTTCTATTATGAGCAACAAATTACCCTCTATTGAATTGTCGCCATGCCAATCGACGTCAGTCGCGCCATCCACTACCACCTGGGCAAGTTCCCGCCGGAGCTGGATCAGGGCCGTTTGGTGCCTGGCCTGCTGGGGGCCACCGATGCCCTGGCGCGCTACGATCAGATGCTGCAGGGCATGCACAACAGCGAGATTTTCCTGGCGCCGCTACGGAGTCAGGAGGCGGTGGTCTCCTCGCGGATGGAGGGAACCATCAGCACCCTCGACGAGATCCTCCAGCTGCAAGCTGAGTACGGCGACGATAACGACGCCGGGGATTTTCGATCCGAAGTTCTCGAAACCCTGCTCTACCGACGGGCGTTGAATACGGCACAGCGCCAACTGGAGGCAGGCCACCCCCTGTCGGAGTCGCTGATCAGAAGCATCCACCAGCAATTGCTGTCCTTCGGTCGCGGCGTCCACAGATCGCCGGGCAGCTACAAGCGGGCGCAGAACTATGTCGGCGAGCGGGGTAGCCAGGTCATCAGCTTTGTGCCCATCGCACCGGAACAGCTTGCCAGCGGGATGGCAGCCCTGATCCGGTTGATTCACGACGAACACCTGCCGATCCTCCTGCGCACTGCCGTCGCCCATGCCGAATTCGAGGCCCTGCATCCCTTCGAGGATGGCAACGGCCGAGTGGGGCGCATGCTGATCACCCTGATGCTCTGGCGTGGGGGCGCCATCGCCGCGCCCCACTTCTATATCAGCCGCTATTTCGAGGATCACAAGGACGAATACATCAACCGCCTCCGGGATGTTTCGGCCCAGGGCGACTGGGAGGGCTGGTGCGCCTTCTTCCTGGCTGCTGTCAAGGAGCAGGCCGTCCAGAATCTCAACGTGGCGCGAGACATCCGCGACTGCTACGAAGACATGAAGCGGCGTTTCTCCGACCTGCTGGCGTCCAAATACGCCTTGGCAACCCTGGATTATCTCTTCGCCAATCCGGTATTCAACAATAGCCGGTTTACCAGCAGCGCGGGCATTCCTGTCGCTACCGCCAGCCGGTTCACCCGCCTGTTGCTGAAAGAGGGGCTACTGGAAACGGTGCGAGAGGCATCCGGGCGACGCCCCGCCATCTACCGCTTCGAACCGCTGATGAAAAAAGTCCGGGTATAGGACATCCGTTGCCGGGGCGTGGCAAAAGGGCCGCGGCGGGCAAAGACACAAGTCACGGGACAATCCCCGCCGCCCATCACCGCGACTCCACAAAGATTGGATTGGAATAAAACCACAGATCCCCCCAGGGGTTCTCCCCATCGGGATCCGGTTGCGGTTCCAGCTCGTCGGTATTGGTGCCACGCACCCGCAAATACAGGGGCTTGTCCACCGCCTCGAGGGTGTGGGTGATGACCCGGTGGTCGCCGTCCCGGCGCCAGTCCCTGTCGGTGAAGCGCGCCACCACCCGGGTGCTGGGGTTGCTATCGGTGCTGGCGTCCGCCACCTTGCCCCGCACCTCCCCGACGATCAGGTCGACCCGCTCCACCACCGGGTTGTCGCCGTTGTGGTTGGTGCCATCCGGATCGAGGAATTTGATGGTGACGGTCACCGCCTCCCCGGCGGGGACCCTCAGGGTGCCGCCGATCCCCGCTTCCGCCTCGCCGCCCCTGGCGCTCACCCAGAGCTCCGAGATCAGGTCGCCGGTGGTGACGAACACCCGGCCCGCCCGCAGGGATTCGAGAATGGCGTCATGATCCTTGGCGGCGAGGATGTAGGTTTTCGAGTACTCCCCGGGCCAGAAATCCCCGCCGCCATCCCGCCAGTGGATATGGCTGTCGGAGGTGGCGGTGATCCACCAGCGGCGGCCCTCACCGAGCATGGCGTCCCAGAAGCCGCCGAGGCGAGCGGTCATCTGATCGTAGCCGCCGAGGGTGGGGTAGCCGCGGTAAAAGCCCCGGGGCCGGGCGTCGCCAAAATACTGGGCGTGGTTGGAAGGGCCAAGGCCCTCCGCCACCTGGGCGATGGCCTGGTGCCCCGGCGCGCCTTCCATCCCCACCGCGATATGGGGCGCGGCGTCGTTCCAGGCCCGCAGCTCCTTCGGTTCGGTCATGCCGTACTCCCCAAGGCCGGTGGCCGAGCGGGACGGGTGATGGGCGATCAGTACCGGCGCCTTGGGCAGCTCGTCCAGCGCCCGCAGGGCCTCGATCATCCGCGCCTCGCTGTTGCGGGCCGGATCCTCCGGCCAGGCCTCGAGGCTGTCGAAGCGGCTTTCGATGCTGTGCAGGTGATCCGCCTCGTCGTGACTGTGGGGGAGGATGATGCTGGAGTGATCCGCCCCCGGGGGGTTGAACTCCATGCCGTAGAACTGGATCACCTCGGGCACCGCGCGGCGGGATTCCTGCAACTCCGGGTAGGCGTGGTCGCGGTGGATGCGGGCGTGGTTGGGGCCACCGTGGTCGGTGGTCACCATCCAGTCGAGGCCGTGGCGGCGGCCCATCACCGCGTTCATGGGGATGGGATAGGTGGCATCGCCCCCCATCACCGGGGCGGGCGGTTCCATGCTCCTGTCCCAGCCGACGCTGAAGCGGCTATGGACATGGTGATCCCCCGCCAGCCAGCGCTCCGTTTGCGGAAGATCATCGTGGCCCTGAGCGGCGAGGGCCGGCAGCAGGGCAAGGAGCAGCAGGCGGGGGCGGAGGGAGGGGATACGTGAGGGCATGGCGGCATCTCGGCACTGGGCGGACCCTGAGCTTGGCACCGCCGGGTTGCGGGAATATGTCACAGAGGGGGGTTGAAGCCTGGCCTTAACCCAGGTCATGGCCATCAACATACCCTGGTTCGGCTCTCAAAAAGGCCAGGACCGGCCCGCCGGCGGGACTTGGGGCGTTTGCCAGCCTCGCAGGGTCAAGGTTCCAGCTGAATCATTCCCTCGGGGATCATGTAGCCAATATGACGCACGGTGACGATGTATTTCGGATTGCTGGGTTGATCCTCGACCTTCTGCCGAAGTCGGGCAACAAAATTGTCGATGGCGCGGTCCACGGGGTTCCACTCCTTATCGAATACCTGCAGGGAGAGGATTTCCCGGGACACAGAACTGTTTCCGGCATCGACAAGCAGCTTGAGGAAAGCGTATTCCCGCGCACTGAGAAAAATTCTATCCCTGCCGCTCTTCAGGCATCGCTCCCGGGTGCTGAGAAGCAGCAGCCCTGGCGGGGCATTAGCCGCAAGCCGATCGCCGCAGCGCCTCAACACGGCATTCACCCTGGCGAGGAGGAGCCTGGGGTCGAACGGCTTGGCCACATAGTCGTCGGCACCAATCTCCAGACCGATGACGGCATCGATACTGTCGTCCAGGGAGGTCAACATGATAACAGCGATATTGCTTGTCCCCTTGATCCACTTGGTGAGCTCTATGCCGCTCTCGCCGGGCATGATTACGTCGATGGTGGCGAGATCAAACGCTTCCTGCTGCAGCAACGCCCTGGCCTCCCGTGCGTTCGCGGCGAGGTGGCAGACAAAGCCGTACTTCTCGAACAGGGCACCCAACTGCTCCCGCATCAGCGGTTCATCATCCACTATCAGGATTTTTCTTGCGTTCATGGTTCCCGGGGCACCCTGTCGCATCAACCCGATCCATCGCTTGCGGATGCGCTCTGAAGCGGTTTGCGGTATGCCGTAGCCTCCTTCAACAACTTGGCGTTCTGGGCATTCATGGGCAGTGTTTTGACGATCTTGATCTTGGACTCCTCCGCCCTGTCCCGCTCCTCGAACAGATCGACAAGCTTTGGCTCGATTTTATGCCCCTCCCGAGACAGCACCACCAGAACCCGGGGAAGAATCATGTAGAAGGGATTCTTCTCCACGACAATCGCGGTTTCACCGGTATTGAGTACAACCACGGTCCCCAGGGGATAGACTCCCATGAAACGGATAAATTTTTCGACGAGCTGAGCGTCGAACTGCTTGCCCTTCTTCGCGTAGATCTCACCCATGGCGCTGGTGGGCGAGAGCACCGGCTGGCGATAACTGTCGGAGGAGGTGAGCCGGTCGTAGACATCGACGATGGCGACGATCCGGGCGTTGAAGGGAATGGCCGACCCCTTCAACTGCCGCGGATAGCCGCCACCATCAACATGCTCATGATGGGAGTAGGCGACATCAACTGCCGGCCAGTAGTACTCGTTGGATGTCAGGATTCCACTACCCAAACTGGCGTGGGACTTCACCCTGCCGGACTGTTCCGGGGTGAAACGGCCGGTACTGCTGACGAGCTCGGAGGGCAGCTTCAACATGCCGACGTCGTGCAGCAGCGCACCGAGGGCCAGGTCCTCCAGCGCGCGACTGTCAAGATTGAGAAACCTGCCGAAGGAGGTGGCGAGGGCGCAGCAGGAGATTGCGTGACTCTCCAGGTTGATACTGGCGCGCTCCATCTGGGCAATGAGTGTCAAGGTGTAGGGATTTGATATGACACTCTCGACACAGGAGTCGACAATCGATCTGACCGTTTTGGATGACTCCCCCGAATCCATCGCAATCTTGTCGAGGAGCCCGAAGGTCAGCCTGGTCACCCGCTCATAGGTTTTCTGCTCCTGATCCCAGCTCGCGCTGTCCGGGAACTTATGAATCTCCTGGGTCTTCAGGGTGCCATAGTCCTTGTCGCCGAGGGCGCCCCTGGAAATGGATTCGAAGACATCGATGTAAACATACTCGCTGTACTTGCGAACCTCGTCGATATCCTCCTCGCTGTAAATGTAAAAGCCCTGGATCGCAAAGGGGGTTTCAAGCCAGGGTCTGTCCATTTCCGCCACAAACATCCCGACCTTGAGATCATGGGTATGAATTTTCTTGTGCTTGCGCTCCAGGCTGGCATGGCGATACGTCCTGCTCGGAATATCGTCTCGAGAAGACTTGCGACGCCACGGTTTACGCCTGAAAAACTTGAGCATAGGATAGTGCTTGACTTGTTGGAGTGGCGGAGACGTATCGCGGCTGGATGACGTGAACCTTTATTGCCCCAGCAGGCTGCCAGGGCAATACCGATTCCATCTGTATGGCGCGCAAGAGGTAGATGGCATTCTATATACCGCACAAATCGCGATCAATTGTTACATTGTAACGGCCATGTCGTTATTGTCGTCCACCGCCACCAGCCCACCACCAGGTAATAGAACACCATGAATCATGGAGATCCCCCAGCCACGATGGCCAAGCAAGACATGAACGGACGGACGTGGCTTTTCCTGCCCGATGGAGCCGGCAAGCAGGCTCATACGACCAGAACAGCGGCTTGACATGGGCAGATTGGGCAGATGGTTTACCCCGCTGAGGCGTCCATTCCGGGGCCGGCTCGCCGACGCGGGCCTGCTCCTCAAAAACCCCATGCTGGTGCTTGGCCTCCTCAATGGATCAATACTGTTTGGCCTTGCAATCTGCTGGCTCGGGTATTCACCGGAATCGACGCAACAGTTGCACGGGAACTGGCTGATAGCAGCCGCAGCCCTGGCCGCACTGGCTGGCGGGAACGCCTATCTGCTCCACCATCTCGCCCACCACCGGCTCAAGGCCCTGGGTCAATCCCTCGCGGCCACCTCCGGTAAACGAAAGCGTCACCTCTTTCTGCCCAGCGCCCGCGCTGAAATTGCGTCGGCGCTCCAATTTCACTTCGAGCAACTCATGCTCGAAAATGAACAGCTGTTTTCAGAAATTCAGGAACGGGAGGCAATCTACAATTCCATTTTGAACACCCAGGAGGAGCTGGTCTTTATTATCGACAAGGACGGGTATATCTCCTACCGAAATCGGGCCTTTGACGAGATGTTCGGGGCGCCTTCCCTGGATTTTGATGATGAGAGCTCGATATTCTCCGAGAATCTGTCGTTTTTGATGCAGCAGGTTCGGCCTCTTTTTTCCGACGGGCAGATAGTTGCCAAACAAACCCACCTCAACTCGATAATAGATATCAGCGGAAAATCCCGGTACATCACCTGGACAGTGAACGCCGTTACGGAGGTGGCCCCAGCCAGAATCCTGTTTGTGGGCCGCGACGAAACCGATGAAATGGAAATCCGTCGGAATAACGAACGTCTACAGAGAATTGCCACGGTGGGACGGGCCGCGTCGACCATATTCCATGAGATAAACCAGCCGCTGTCCATAATGCAGCTGTCGTCGTTCATGATCAAAAGTGATCTCGAGAGCATGGACAGCCACCTGTCACCGGACGCGAGGGCAGAGCTTCTCCACAATGCCAACATCCTTGAAGGCCAGATAAGCCGGGCAAACGAGATCATCAGCAACCTACGGCTTTTCCACTCCGGTGACAGAAGAAAGCTGACTTTTGAAACCATTCCGCTGGGTGAGCTTGTTGGCGAGGCGCTGTCGATGTTTGTATTGGAGCTGCGGAGCAACGGCATCGATCTGGACGCCGGCACTACCCTGGATAGCCAGGTCCTGCTCAACGGGAACAGGACCCTGTTTACCCAGGTGCTGGTCAACATCCTCAAAAACTCCATTCAGATACTGAAGGAGACCGATCCGGGCCACGCACGGAGAATCACCCTGTCAGCGTCGACCGAGGACCAATGGATTGCCATCCGTATCGAAGACACTGGCCCCGGTATACCGGAAGCTGATCTGGTGAAGGCGACCGAGCCATTTTTTACAACCCGACACGAAGGCTCCGGGCTTGGCCTGGCGCTCTGCCTCGATATTCTCAACTCCTATGGCGGGACCATGGACCTCAAAAATCGCCTTCCTCACGGTCTTGCCACGACGGTCAGATTTCCCCTGGCGGACTGGAAATAGCTGCATTCATGGCATTCCGTAACTTTTCTCCCATTACATTTGTCATACATTTTCATACATAAATCATCGAGAGTTAAAAGCAACGCAACGCTACCATGCACTGGTTATGGCAAGGTATTGGAGCTCGTTGGCAATGGCTTTGACTTTCATAGAGCGTGCAAGGATAGGATTGACTCCACTGTGCGAAACGGTCCATGGCCTTTTCGATCACGGGAGCGCGCGGTGATGCAGCGCATGCCCGAGAGACGCAGGGGCGACAAGCCAGTGCCCGACGACCTGTCTCCGTTTCTGAATGCCGCCCAGGCAAAGGCATTGCCGGAACTGGAGAAAAAAGGTGTTGTGCTCTACGCCGTCCGACGCCCGCTTTTTCAAAAGTCGGTTTTGATCGTCAAACTTCTGCATGCCAAAGAGCGATACGGCGTGTTGCTTGAAGACGGCACCGTTGATTACTTCCCCGATATTCCCATAAGGGATCAGAGCAACATGGGTATTGCGTTCGGGCATTTCGCCGGCGAACAGGCCATTGAGTGATCTGTCGTGAACGCCCCGGGAGTTAAGCGATATTGGCAAGGAGCGAAGACAGGCCCTTCGCGATGTCGCGGCCTCACATTGATCGAGGTGATGATCACCGTGGTCATTGTGGCGCTAATCGCCAGCATAGCTCTGCCATCCTACCAGCAATATATTGTCAGCAGCCGGGCCCGCACGGCGGCCGCCGACCTGATGGCCCTGGCCACGGCGTTCGAAAACCGGTTTCAAAGGCAGCTGAGCTATGCCGCTGGCGGTACCACCACGGCGAGCACCGCCGCCACGGCAAATCTGGTGGTGGGATGGCAACCTTCCGCCGGAGACTTCTTCACCTATACAGCCAATGTGACAGCGAGCACCTACGACCTCTCAGCCTCCGGCAGTGGCGATATGAGCGGCTGCACCATAACCCTTGATGAGGAAAACGCCAGGTCCGCGTCCGACGCCTGCGGAATTTCATCCTCATGGTAAGCGCGCACAGGGGATTCACGCTTGTCGAGCTGCTGATCACCTTGGCGTTGATCGCCATTGTCGCGCTGGCGGCGGTGCCCTATACCACCGCCTGGATCAACACCGCCAACGTCCAGACAAGCGCCGCAAGTCTCGAGCAGGCCTTTGCGAAGGCCAAGGCATTGGCCCTTCGCAATCCGGCCGGGGTCAGCGTGGGTACCCCCGCGGCCTCTGTGAAACTTGTCGGCAACAATCTGATCGTTTGCTCCGGCGCCCCCTGGGATGCGGGGTGCGCCGTGGCCGGAGGCAACATGGTGTGGCTGGGGAACGTGACAGACGGTGTCGCCATCCAGTTGGGAGGCGCCGGGCTGTCGTCCGTTCTGTTCGACAACTCCGGGCAAGCCGTTGATGGCAATGGCAACCCGCTGGCGATCCTCGACCTGAGTGTCAGCAAAGGAGACGTGAGCTATGACGCCCATCTTTACTAGGAATCCGGCCATCCAGCGGGGAGATATTCTGATCGAAGCGATGGTCGGGGCGCTGCTGGTCAGTGTCATGTTCGCGGCGCTGTCCTATGCGCTGTCGCGAACCCTGGTCTCACAGGGCTACGCCAACGCTCAAGCCATCGCCCTGCTCGATCTGCGCAACGATGTACTTCAGTCGACGGGCATCGATGCCCTGTGCGGCGGGGAGAGCCCGGCCGCGTTGCGGGGAAATCTCTCACTCAGCGCCCAGTGCACCACGGGGGACATCGCCAACGTGGGTATCGCTGGCCAGCAGGTGACCCTCTCGAACTTCGTGGGCAGCAGTTTCAGCCTGTCGACGACCTCCACAAGCGCCTCCCAGACCCGGCTCGGTCAGGATGGTGTCATGATTGTTGACTACTAGCGTTACCGGCATGAAACAGCAACAGGGATTTTCACTTATCAGTACCCTGATTGGCCTGCTGATATCAATGATTGTGATACTGGGGATGCTGGCGATCTACCGGACCAGCGTACAGGTCTCGGTGCGAGCCACGGAAGACGCCTCCCAGAGTAACCAAAAGATATCCGGTCTTTTACGGGCCGATAAGCATCTGCAGTCAGCCGGGTTTGGCTTGGCGGAACCGGAATACGGCGGCACCAATATTCATCTCATCGCCAACGGGTCCCTTTCCGGGGGCGTCAGTGGCACCTTGAGCGGAACGGCCGAGACACCGTCGGGCTCACCACGGCAAGCATCGGGCAACGCCATCGTGTGGTACCGGGAAGATGACGCCAATCTCGATGGGGTTATCGAGAACTCGGAGAAAATCTGCGAGGGGCTGCTGGCACGGGTCAGTGGCAATGAGTTTGCCGGGCTGTTGAGGCTGCTTCCCGAGGATAACTGCACGGGTGCCGATACCTGGGGCACCATCGACTGGACAGCCACTGTGTTGGTAAGCGCCCCGCCCCTGTCGGCACATCCCGCAATGGTTTTCCAGGTGACGGAGGCCGAGGATTCGACGGAGTCCTGTCGGCCTTTCGGTATAGGCGATGCAGCGGCACCTGAGAACTCCGCATCCGGTGGTCTTGTGGTGACCCTTTCGACCCAGGTGAGCACCCAGGATTCGGTGGTTTCGAGTACCACCTGCCTTGCCAATTTTGTCTTTCCCGCGGCTTGATGAGGAGGGCTGGTGATGTCCAGATCCCGGATTGATTTGCCGTGTCGCCAACGGGGTGTCGCGACGATTCTGGCATTGGTTTTTGTTGGGCTGGCGGTGTCGGTTGCCGTTTTCAGTGTCGTCAATCAATTGCGTGGCGCTCAGGAACAGAGTCTGGCACTCCATACCCAAACTCAAGCCCAAGCCAAGAACTGGGCCGGCGTTGAGATCGTTGCCCAGTATTTTCGCGCCAAGGTGGAATCCAACCAATGGCAAGCACTCAAGGATGCCGGCAGCCTGGCAGTGGGAACAGCGATAAACATGGGCATAGCCGGACTGGCCGCTGAAATTGTCGATTTTCAGGAAGATGTCAATGGCAGCGGCAACGACCGGGTGACGGTGGATATCTCGGCAACGACCGACGACGGCACACGGGCCGAGGCCAATTCCTGGATCAGGGCGGTCTATCAGTATCAGCCCGGTGGTGGCGGTGGTAACAGCGGCAGCAACGATCCGGTGATGACCTTCAATCACGATCTTCGCCTCGGCGGCAATATCGAAATCACCACCGAGGAAGGCTACGAATACGAGATCAATGTGCGGGGTGAACTTGACGCAACCTATGGTAACAGCATACGGGGCGTGGATATCATCAACGCCACCGATTCCATCGCCATCGGCAGCGGTTCGACGTTCAAGCGGTTGAACTCCAACGGCGATATCCGCTTGACCGGCAGCGTTACCGGTGATGAGGAGCTCAATGCACGGGGCAATGTCTGCCTGACAGGCGGCACGGGGGTGGGTGCCGTGCGTGCCAACGGCTTTGTTTATGGTTCAGGGAGCGCCTCCTTTGGCGATGTGGAGGCGATAGGCAGCAGTAGTTACCAAGGCAGCCATGCCAAGTGCGATAGCTATTCACTGAATGACAGCCACGGCAACCTCTTCGCGGTCAATATGGCCGGCAACAACAATGCAAACTCCATCAAGGCGAAGGCCAGTGTGCGAAAAGTTGGGGGATCACTGCCCAATCTATTGGCGGAGGGGGATTTTCACATCGGCTACGGCAATGTGAGTGCGGGCTCGATCACCGGGGCCGCCTGCTACAACTCAACCAACACCTGCCCCACCGTGCCCACATGGAAACAGGGCGACGTCAATATCAGCGTCAATCAAGGCATTACCGTCGAGATCCAGCCCGTGCCCGAGGTGGAGATTCCCACGGGAAACTTTGACGCCTACCTCTACCGCACCAGCGCCAACTACGCCCTTTACATGGAAAGCGGTGAAAAGCGCATTACCGTACGCAATGTTTCCGGTATTCCCGACGGCGATTATTACTTGTCGTCCAATACGTCCGCCAGCGGTCCAAAGTACGACCGCATTTGCAGCACCACCGACTGTAACGGCACTTCCTACCCATTTTGCAAGGGCTATTCCGACTACAATAGCTGCTTTCAATACAATTCCGGCACAAAGACCTGGAGTCTCAACGGCACGAGCCTATCGCCGGGGCTTGTCTGGGTTGAGGGCAATCTGGCCGCCGGCAACGGCACTTACTACAACACTTTTATCAGCACTGGAAATATCACCACCTCCGGCAGCCATAAAACCGTTGCACCCAATTTTGCTGGCTACGGCGGCGGCAATTACAACCACGCCGGCGTCAACATGAATTTCTCCGGTATTTGTACCAACGCGACCTATCCCCACTACCCCACCCAACTGTGTGGCGACAACGGCAACTACGACCCCGACGGCTCGGGAGGGCTTACCGACTTCGCCTACATGGCGGGCAGTCTGGTGGGTGACACCTACCAGGGTGGCGATATTACGCTTGGCGCCAGCACGGTGGCCTTCGGCAGCGTCCTGGCGGGGGATACCTTCAACAGCGGCGGTAGTACCACCATCTTTGGCTATGTCTCCGCCCAAGGCCAAGCGACCACGTCCTACCATCAAATGGGTGGAAGCACCCGTATCATCGTGGACGTACTGCCGCCAACCTATGTCCCCCGGGGCAGCATTTCCCTGTCGCCAGGTGGAAACGGCTCGGACCCGGCATCACTCTCCGTGCTTTGGACACGATATCTGTGACCTGATGGCAGAGCTGCCCACCGGAGTGGGGGTCTGGGTCAGGGTAGTCGCTGGAGGGCCGGGCACTGTGACCCGTGGCGCCCGCAACCCCGGGCCGGGGTGATCCCGGGGTTGCGGGCGCGGATGGGACCTGTCTGGCCGGTGGTCACCCTCCCGTCCAGCGGTTAGCGGCGGACCGAGCACTACGCGTGAGTGCCGGGACAAGCGGCGTACCACTACCCTGCCTCGGCCTCAAGTAACACCGGATCCTGTTTACTGGCGCTCACCCGCTCGATGGATACAGGCACCGGACGGCACACCGTATTGCACACCGGCGAGTGGTCCTGGGCAAAGGCTATCAACTCAGCCAGTTCCTGCTCACTGCAGTCCGCGTCGATATCCATTTCAATGCGAATGGACCGGTAGCCCGGTGGGATCGCATCATCCAGCCCAAGCAGCCCCTGCAGATCAATGTCGCCCACCAGATAGGTTGACAGCCTGTTGAGCTTGATACCCCGAGCGGCGGCGTGCAGCACGGTCGTAGTGGTAACGCAGCCAGCCAGGGCGTGCAGCAAGAACTCCACGGGATTGGCGCCCTCGTTGTCGCCAAGCAGTACCGGCGGCTCGCCATTGGTAAATTCGAATGGCTGGGTGCGGGAACTGTCCTCAACCCCCGCTCCGTGGAAGTCCTTGATCGTGGAGCGGTTCTCACCGCCGCTGATCCACTGGTTGCGGGCGCGGAACTGAAATTGCGCGAGGGCTGGATCATCTCTGATCGCGGTGACGGTCTGGCCCATTTGTTGGAGATTCAAGCCGTTGAGAATCGCTGTTTGAGTGTTCATGAATACCTCCTCGATCAATCCATCTGTCTGTTCAGTCAGCGGCAGGCCAATACACCCAGGCTTGCGCCGACTTGCCTGCAGACTAGCGCTTTACAGCCCGGAGGCTCAGATGTATTTTTTCAAAAACCCGTGGCATTCGTGCCACATTTTTCTGATCAGGAAAAGTGATCCATCGCGGCCATGCAGATCCTTAGCGCACCGGTCAATGTGCTGATTGCGGCGGTCCCGGAAACGGCCGGGTCAGCCCTTTACGGCATGGTTGATGTTTTGAAGGCGGCGGGGAATATCTGGGAAACGCTTACGGGGCAGGGTGAGGGCCAGCCATTGTTTGATGTCCGGATCGTCTCTGTCGGCGATCGACCCTTCCGGTGCGGCCATGGGATTCCTGTCCAGCCCGACTGCGCGATCAACGATACCCCCGGTGCCCAGGTGATAATCCTGCCGGAGCTGTGGCTGGGCCCGGATGAGGATATCCAGGGGCGTTACCCGGCGTTGATGGATTGGCTGCGCGCGGCCTATCAACGGGGAAGCTCCCTCTACTCCGCCTGTTCCGGCGCCGTGATGCTGGCGGAAACCGGGCTGCTGGACGGCTGTGGGGCCACGTCCCACTGGGCCTACCAGGAGCTGTTTAACAGGCGCTATCCCAATGTGCGCTTTCAGCCGCAGCCCAATCTGGTGGTGGCCGATCGCGACGGCAGGATTGTCACGGCGGGGGGGACGACCTCCTGGCATGATCTGGCGCTGCATATCATTGCCCGCTACAGCAGTCCGGCGGAAGCGCTGCGGATTGCCAAGGTCTATTTACTGAAGTGGCATGATGAAGGGCAACTCCCCTACAAACCCTTGGTGCGCGCTGCCCCGCACGCCGACGCCAAGGTGCGTGAGTGTCAGCAGTTGCTCAAGGAGTATTTTCGCGAGGCGAACGCGATCCAGCGGGTTATCGATCAGTCGACCATTCCCGAGCGCACCCTGAAGCGGCGGTTCAAGGCAGCCACCGGATTGACCTTTATCGAGTACGTGCAGAACCTGCGCATCGAGGAAGCAAAGCATTTGCTTGAAACCACCACCCGTAACGCCGAGGACATCAGTGTCGACGTGGGCTACGAAGATCACGCCTTTTTTCGCCGCCTGTTCAAGCGCCTCACCGGCCTTCGCCCCAGTGAGTACCGGCGCCTGTTCCAGCCGGTGATCAAATCCGCCGGGTAGCTGACCAGCACCGTTGATTGCAAACCCCTACGGCCCTAATCCATGACTGAACAACAGCAGGTCTATCAGGTCATCAGGCAGATCCCCGCCGGGCGCCTGTGCAGCTACGGCAGAGTGGCAGCCATGGCCGGGCTGCCGGGCCGCGCCCGCTGGGTGGGCATGTTGCTGAGCCGGTTGCCGGACGACACGGGCCTGCCCTGGTTTCGCGTGGTCAATGCCAGCGGCAAGATCAGTTTTCCGGCCCATTCCGCAAGCTACAGGCGGCAACTGGATAGGCTTGTGGAGGAAGGCAGCGCCGAACGAGGTGGAAAGGTTTTGTGGCGCCAGTGCCGTTGGCCTGATCATTGGCGATAGGCACGTGGCGGTCAAAGTAACAGGGGGTATCGGGTGTCAGGTAAACGACCGCGGGATGGAAAGGCGCGGTGTGCCCACCCCAGCGCGGGGCCGGCTTTGCTGTTTCGTTCACTTGACCAGTCCCATCGTCATAGCCCCTGATGCCGGGCGCGCACTCAGCCTTCACTGGCTTGTATCAGCAAGTCGCCCCGCCCTTATGCAGCGCAGCACGCCGTAGTCGTAACGGCCCTCCAGGGCTTCGAAGACGGGCTTCAGGCCCGGCCCCGGGTGCCATTCCATCACCTCGACGATGCGGGCGATGTCCGCCGCCTCCAGCTCCACCACCTCCGCCAGGTCCGCATCGCCCCGGGCCACGGCGTCGGCCAGGTGGCCGTAGACGGTGCTCTCCCGAAGATTGCGGTGGCGGGCGATCTGGGCCACCGTCATGCCGCCCTTGAAGAGGGCCAGGGTTTCCGCCCCGGTGCGGCTGTTGTCGGGCTTGTCGCTATCGTCAGCGTGGGCGGCCAGCAGGTCGAGAAAGGTCTCGCCGTAGGCTTCCAGCTTGCGGGCGCCGATGCCGGAGATGCTGGCCATCTGCCACAAACTGGTGGGCCTCTTGGCCATCAGTTCCATCAGGGTGGCGTCGTGGAAAACGGCGTAGGGGGGCACGCCCTGTTCCTCCGCCAGTTCCTTGCGCTTGCGGCGCAGGGCTTCCCAGAGGTCGCTGTCCGCGGCGCTGGCAAAGCCACCGGCGGCGCGGGGCTTTTTGCCGGGGCGCTCGGCGGGCTGCTCCTTGCGCAGCCAGAGCTTTTCCTCGCCCCGGAGCACCGGGCGGGCGCGCTCCGCCAGGTGCAGGCCGCCGTGGCCCTCGGTGTCGACGGACAACAGGCCCCGGGCGATCAGCTGGCGGAAGATGCCCCGCCAGGCGGCGGCGGTTATGTCCTTGCCGATGCCGAAGGTACTGAGCTGGTGGTGGCCGAAGCGCTGGATGCGCTCGTCGTCCTTGCCGGTGAGCACGTCGATGAGGTAGTTGACGCCGAAGCGCTGGCCGGTGCGGTGCACGCAGGACAGGGCCTTCTGGGCGGGGACGGTGGCGTCCCAGGTCTCGGGGGGCGACAGGCAGTTGTCGCAGTTGCCGCAGGGGTCCGGTTCCGGATCGCCGAAGTAGGTGAGCAGCGCCTGGCGGCGGCAGCCGGTCATTTCGCACAGGCCGAGCATGGCGTCGAGCTTGTGGCGCTCGACGCGCTTGAACTGCTCGTTGGCCTCGGAGCCCTCCATCATCTGCCGCAGGGTGATGACGTCCTGCAGGCCGTAGAGCATCCAGGCGTCGGCGGGCAGGCCATCGCGGCCGGCGCGGCCCGTCTCCTGGTAGTAGGCCTCGATGCTTTTCGGCAGGTTGAGGTGGGCGACGAAGCGCACGTTGGGCTTGTCGATGCCCATGCCGAAGGCGATGGTGGCGACGATGATCACCCCCTCCTCGTTGAGGAAGCGGCGCTGGTTGGCCTCCCGGGTTTCGGCGGGCAGGCCGGCGTGGTAGGGCAGGGCATCGAGGCCCTTGGCGGCGAGCCAGGCGGCCACCTCGTCCACCCGTTTGCGGGACAGGCAGTAGACGATGCCGGCCTCCCCCGGGTGCTGGTCGCGGATGAAGCGCAGCAGGCGCTCGCGGCTGCCGGCGCCACCCTGGTCGATGCGGTAGCGGATGTTGGGGCGATCGAAACCGCTGATGAAGGCGCTGGCGTCGTCGAGGTCGAGGCGCTGGCGGATCTCCCGCCGGGTGGCCTCGTCGGCGGTGGCGGTGAGGGCGATGCGGGGCACCCGGGGAAAGCGCTGGTGCAGCACCTCGAGGCGAATGTACTCGGGGCGGAAGTCGTGGCCCCACTGGGACACGCAGTGGGCCTCGTCGATGGCGAACAGGTTGACCCTCACCCGCGCCAGCATGTCGAGGGTGGCCTCCTGCACCAGCCGCTCCGGGGCCACGTAGAGCAGGTCCAGCGCCCCCGCCAGCAGCTGCCGGCTGACCTCCCGGGCCTCCTCCGCCGAGAGGCTGGAATTGAGAAAGGCGGCGGCCACTCCGGCCTGGCGCAGGGCCGCCACCTGATCCTGCATCAGGGCGATCAGGGGGGACACCACGATGCCGGTGCCGGGCAGGGCAATGGCGGGAATCTGGTAGCACAGGGATTTGCCGCCGCCGGTGGGCATCAGCACCAGGGCGTCGCCGCCGGCCAGCAGGGTGTCGATCACCCGGTCCTGGGGCGGGCGGAAGGCGGGGTAGCCGAAGACGGACTGGAGTATGTGGAGGGGGTCGCGTGTCATCCGTGACATTGTACCTGTTTACGCCTGGCGGGCCCTGGCAAACCATAGCCGCGAGCGGCCCCGGTGCCAAGCCCCGCCGCAAAGGCCCCGCGGGAACGGAGACGCCGGCTTTTGCCCGTTGGTCTGATACACTTTTGGCCACTCATCCCGCCACCGGAGACAGGGAATGCAACTGACAAAAGCCGCCCTTTGGATATCCCTTGCCGCGCTGCTCACAGCCTGTGGCGACGGCCAGGACACCACCCAGGCCCCGGCGCCGGACAGCCCCGCCGGGCAGCGCCTCGCCAGCGGGCCCTCGTGCCTCGCCGACTTTGCCGACAAGCCCTGCGAACTGCTCACCGCCGCGCGGGTGAAGGCCGCCTACCCGGCCCTGCCGGAGGGCGTCGAGACCGCCGAAAACCCGGGCCTCAACAGCTGTGAATACAACTGGCCCGGCGATCGCACCCGGCTGGTGAAGGTGTCCACCTTCGAGGTGGAGACCCCCATCCCCAACCGGGTCGCCATCAACTGGATTCGCAAAAAGGACGCCGACCAGGCCCTGGAGCAGTTCCAGCTCACCTACCGCAACCTCAGCGACGAGGAGAAGGCCGAGGCCGTCGCCGCGGTGGAGGCCCAGCTGGCCAAGCGGGCCGAGGACCTGCCGGAGGACCAGCGGGCCCTCGCCAGCGGCCTCGGCAAGAGCCTGATCGAGGCCAGCCACTTCGAGCCGGTGGAGGGCGTCGGCAGCGCCGCGGTGTGGGACGGCGGCGCCCTGGTCAACAGCCTCAAGGTACTGGACCGGGACACCGAGTTCGGCATCGAGGTGGACATCAGCGCCGACCCGGCGCAGAACCGCGCCCTGGCCATCGCCGTCGCCCGGGAGGTGATGGCCGCCTGTCCCTGACGGGGGCCTGCTCAGGGCGCCCGTCGGCGCCGGCTGGCGTCAGCCCCCCATCCCCTGGGCCAGCTGGGCGACGAAGCGCGGCAACAGGCGCGGCTCCAGCGCCAACAGGAATCCCACCCCCCAGGCGGCGCCCCACAGGTGGGCGCTGTGGTTGACGTTGTCCCGCCCCCGCCGGTCGGCCCAGATCGAATAGCCCACGTAGAGCACCGCGAAGACGATGGCCGGCAGTGGCACGAACATCACGAACAACATGGCCCAGGGCTTCAACAGGATAAAGGCGAACAGCACCGCCGACACCGCCCCGGAGGCCCCGAGGCTGCGGTAGCGGGGATCGCGGCCGTGGCGCAGGTGGCTCGGCAGGATGGCCAACACGATGCCCGCCAGGTAGAACAGCACGAAGCCGGCGATGCCGATGCGGGGTACCAGCGCGCCCTCGATCAACCGCCCGAAGAAGTACAGGGTGATCATGTTGAACAGCAGGTGGGCGCCGTCGCCATGGATGAAGCCGTGGGTGACCAGCCGCCACCACTGCCCCCGGGACACGGACGGGCCGTGGTAGATCAGGGCGTCGAGCAGCGCCGGGCGCTGCCAGGCGGCTAGGGACACAAGGGCGGTGACGACGATGATCAGGGTGGTCAGGGTCATGGTTTCGATGTCGGGGGGGGGTGGCCCGCGATCTTACCAGCAGGCCGTCGGTCTGTTCACGCCGGCCCCGGAACTCGCGCCCTCAGGGATCGTTGAGGGCGGCGACGGGGGAGAGGGCCGCCGCCCGCAGCGCCGGGTAGGTGCCAAACAGCACCCCCGCCAGGGCCGACACGGCAAAGCCGAGGAGCGCCGCCCCGGGGCTGAACGCCAAGGTCCAGGGGCTCGCCAGGTCCACCGCCAGAGCCAGGCCCCAGCCCAGGGCGATGCCGGCGAGGCCGCCCGCCACGGCGATCACCAGGGACTCGGTGAGGAACTGGACGAGGATATGGCGCCGGGTGGCGCCCACCGCCCGGCGCAGGCCGATCTCGGCGCGGCGGGCGCTGACGCTCACCATCATCACGTTCATGATGCCGATGCCCCCCACTGCCAGCATCAACCCGGCGACCCCGAGCAGCGCCGACCGGAACAGCCGCTGGAGCCGGTGCTTCTGGCGCAGCACCTCCACCGGCACGATCAGTTCCGCCGCCACGCCCTTGCCACCGGGTCCCGCCGCCAGCACCCGGCGGACCGCCGCCATGGCGGGCTGCAGGGCCTCCCCCCGGTGGAGGCGGACCAGCAGTTCATCGAGCTCGCCGTCCCCGGGATAGCCGAGGGCCCCGAGGGGCACGTAGAGGCTCTGGTCGACACCCCCAAGGCCCAGGGTGCCGAGGCCCGGCAGGCGCAGGGTCCCCGGTTGCAGCCAGCCCACTACCCGGAACCACTCCCCGGCGATGCTGAGGGGCTCCCCCACCACCTGGCCCCGGGGGAACAGCCGTCGCCCCAGCTCCCAGCCCAGCACGCACACCCGCTCCCCCGCGGCGACATCCCGGTCGGCCAGAAAGCGCCCGGCCCGCAGGGGCAGGGGCACCAGCCTGGCGTAGTGGCGGTCGGTGGCCAGCACCCGCACGGCGTCGAGGCGGGCGTCCGCCCCCCGCACCGGCAGGGTGCTGGCGGTGAGGGGCGCAAGTCCCTCCAGCTCGCGCCCCAGCAGGCGGACGATGCGCCGTTGGTGCACCGTCGTCAGGGGCTCGCCGCCGGCGTCGGACCGGTGGCGCACCACCAGGGTGCCGGCCCCGAGGCCACCGAGGGCGGCTTCCATCTCCCGCCGGGCGCCCTCCCCGAGGGCCGCCGCCAGCACCAGCCCCGCCACCCCGGCGGCGATGCCGAGGGTGCTGAGCAGCGCCTGCAGGCGGCGCTTGCGCCACAGTTGCAGGGCGGCCACCAGCAGTGCCGGCGGGCGGAGGTTCACCGCGCCGCCCCAGGTGCCGGCGCCAGCCGGCCGGCGGCGAGATGGAGCACCCGCCCCGCGCGGCGGGCAACCCCTGGATCGTGGGTGACCATCACCAGGGTGAGGCCCCGGGCATTGAGTGAGGCCAGCAGGTCGAGCACCTGGGCGGCGTTGGCGGCATCGAGGTTGCCGGTGGGCTCGTCGGCGAGGATCAGGTCGGGCCCGTTGAACAGCGCCCGGGCGATGGCGGCCCGCTGGCGCTCGCCCCCGGACAGGGCCGCGGGCAGGTGGTCGCAACGCTCGCCGAGCCCCACGGCGTCGAGCAGTGCCAGGGCGCGCCGGCGACCGGGTCCCGGACCCGGGCCGTAGAGGCCGGGGAGGGCCACGTTGTCGGCGAGGTCCAGGTAGTCGACGAAGTGGCTGGCCTGGAACACGAAGCCGATGCGCCGATTGCGCACCCGGGCCAGCGCCGGCTCATCGAGACCGGCAACGGCCGTGCCGTCCAGCCAGTAACCCCCGGCGCTGGGGGTGTCGAGGCAGCCGAGCAGCTGGAGCAGGGTGGATTTGCCGGACCCGGAGGGCCCCATCAGGGCGACGAATTCCCCCCGTGCCACCGTCAGGTCGAGCCCGTCAAGGGCGGTGACGGTGGCCCCCCCATGGCGGTGGATGCGGGTCAGGCCCAGGGCGCGGATCATCCCCGCCCCTCAGTGGCGGAGGCTGTCGGGGTGGACCAGCAGCACCTGCTGACCGGCCTCGAGCCCCGCCTCGATGGCGACGAATTCCCCGTCGCCGCCGCCGGCCCTGACCGCCACGGCCCGGGGCGCACCGCCGTCCCAGAGGTAGCAGAGGGTCTCGCCCCCCTCGGTAAAGAGCGCCTCCACCGGCACCCTCGCCACCCGGTCGTAGCGGCGCACCAGGATGCTGGCCCGGGCGGACATGCCGGGGCGCAGGTCGGGGTGGCTGTCGGCGACGGCAATGCGCACCGCGAAGCGGTTGTCCCCCTCGCCGCCGACGGCGCGAGCCAGGGTGCCAATGGACTCGACCCGGCCGCGCAGCGTCAGCGCCGGGTAGGCTTCGGGGTGGAGGGTCACCGCCTGGCCGGGGCGCACCTTGCCGATGTCCCGCTCGCGGATCGTCCCCAGGGCCACCAGGGTGGAGAGATCGGGAATCACCGCGAAGCCCTGGCGCTGCCACAGGGAGTCCCCCACCTGCACCTTGCGCTTTTCGTTGCCGACGGGAATGTCGAGGTACAGCAGCTGGCCGGACACCGGCGCCAGCAGGGTGGTCCCCGCCAGGTAGCCCCTTGCCCGTTCCAGCCCCTGGCGCAGGGTGGCCAGCTTGCTCTCGTGGCGCAGCACCTCGGCCCGTTGCTTGGCGAGCTTCTGGGTCAGCACCACGTCCCGGTGGTTGTCGTACTCCCGGGTGCTGTGTTCGAGGCCCATCCGCGCCTGGGCCAGTTCCGCCGGCAGGGCGGTGTCCCGCAGGGTATCGAGGTTGCGCTCGGCGACACCGAGTTCGAGGCGCCGCTGCTCGGCGTTGTCCCGGGCCCGGTCCAGCTCGCCCCGGGTGGTGAGTCCCCGGGCGTGGAGCTCCATCTCCGCGGCGAGGCCCTGGCGCGCTGCCTTGTCGGCGGCACGGGCATCCCGCAGGGCCTTGTCCGCCAGGGCCTCCCGGGCGGCGAGGTCGGCGCCCTCCAGGTTGCCCACCTTGAGCCGCGCGGCGGCCACCTGCTGGCTGAGCTTGTTGAGCTTGTCCTCGTTCTCGACCCGCAGCAGTTCCAGCTCGGCCCGCGCCTGCATCAGCACCGCCTCCGCCTCCTGGATGTCGCTCTCCAGCTTGGCGATGTCCTCCGCGAAGGGGGCCGGGTCGATGCGGGCGATCACCTCGCCCTGGTCGAGCAGGGCGCCCTCGGTGGCGAGGTAAAGGAGCTTGGCGCGGTTGCTGGGCAGGTCGGAGGCGATGGTCACCGAGCGGGCGGCATCGAGCACCACCGCCTCGCCGAGGTGGATGGCGAAGGGGCCGGACTCCACCCGGGCAAGGGGCACGTAGTCCCCGCCGGGGGCTTCGACCGCGCCCTCGCCCCCGGCGAACCAGCTGGCGGCGAGGGCGATGGCCAAGGCCGCCAGGGCGAGGCCCGGCAGGGCGCCGACCCTGGCGGGGAGGATTGTTCGCTGGCGCGGCGGTGATTCGGAGATGCCCATGGAGTCCTCAGTGGATGTCAAAGTAGCCGCTCGCCATCACCAGCCCCTGCCCCGCCATGAGGTAGCCGACCCGGGCGCTGTAGGCCTGATAGCGGGCGTCCTCCAGCTGGTACTCGGCCTCCAGCAGGGCGATGGGGTCCACCAGGCCGTTGTCGTGGCGGATGCGGGCGCGGCTGAATTCCTGCTCGGCGATGGCGAGGGCGCGGGCGGCGATGTCCATCTGGCCCTGCAGGCGCTGGACGTCGAAATAGGCCTGGCGCACCTGCAGGCGGATGTCGCCGACGAGGCGCTCGTGGTCGCGCTTTTTGGTCTGGTACTGCAACACCAGCAGGCGCTTGCGGCGCTGCTGGTCGCCGAAGCCGAAATCGGTGTCCATGTTGAAGCCGACACCAAAGCGGTGGTCATCGAGCTCGAGACTGTCGGAGAAGCTGTCGCTCTCCCGCACCCAGGCGTACTGCAGGCTGATGTCGATGCCGGTGAGACCCTGGCCGCCGGCGGCCACCACCCGCTCCCGGGCGAGGCGCAATTCATCCCGGGCGCCCACCGCCTCGGCGCGCCTGTCGAGGGCGAGGGTTTCCAGGTCCGCCACCGGCAGGGCGAGCAGCTTCATGTCGATGGTGGAGAGGGACGCGGGGCCGATGGCCAGGGGCGCGGCGAGGTCGAGGCCGGTGAGGATCTTCAGCTGCTGCTCGGCGCGGGCGCGGTTGAACAGCGCCTGGTCGCGGCCGTGGCGGGCGCGGGCGAGGCGCAGCTCGTAGCCGGCGAGATCCAGGGCGCTGAGGCTGTCGGCGCCGTGGCGGATGACCGCCGCCTGGTGGATGCGCCGGGCGATGTCCTCCTGCAGCCCGGCGAGGCGCTGGCCCTCGTTGGCCAGGGCCAGCTGGTAGTAGGCGGCCACCACCCGGTTGATCAGTTCCTGCTGGCCGATGGCGGCGAGCAGTTGCTGGCGGTCCCGGGTCATGCGCTTCTGGTCCACGTCGAAGCGGCCGTCCTTGAGGGGATCGCGGAAGATGGGCAGGGTGTAGCTGAGGCGAAATTCCGACAGGTTGCGGTCGGCGAAGTTGTAGTTGTAAAGCCCCGCCGACACACCCGAACCGGAGGGGTAGCGCTTGCTGGCGGCGAGGCTGTAGGTGCTGCCCACGTCGGCACCGGAGCGGGCATCACTGGCGGTGCTGGACTGGAACTTGGTGCGGTAGATGGCGCGGGCGTTTTCGTAGTCGATGTCCGCCATCTCGGCATAATCGAGGCTGTTGAGAAACTCCGGGTTGTTGACCAGGGCGAGTTCGATGGCCTCCGGCAGGGACAGGGTGGCGAGCTCCTCCCCCCGCAGCGCCGCGACGCCGAGCAACAGCCACAGCGCCAGCAGCCGGCGCCGTCCATCGCCACCACTCGCCCTGCACCGCCCTCTCACCGCCCATCGTTCCCCTGTGGTGTGCCGGCTCCGGTCAGTTGCTGACGGTGAGCTGGTAGTTCACCTGGCCGCCGCCGGTGGATGCGGAGCTGTCCGGGTCCTCCGTTTCGATCACCAGCTGGCCGGTATTGAGCCCCATGTTGAAGCCATCACAGCGGAACGCGGTGTTGATGGAGCGCACCTCCCCGGGGGCCAGGGTGCCGCTGGAGGGGTTCGGGGTGTTGAGGAACGAGGGGGCGGCGGTGACCATGAATTCGATGGGGCTGCCCCCCACATTGGTGATGGCAAAGGCCGGGAAGGGGTCCGGGCAGGGGCTGCCGCCGATGACATGGGTTTTCTGCAGGTTGGGGCTGCCCGCCGGGCTGAAGGCGAATTCCCCGGGCTCGGGCACGGGGGCGAGCACCTCGACATCCCAGCTCACCGCCACCGAGCCGACACTGGTGCTGGTGGGCACATCCTCGCCCTCCACCGCCGCGCCGGCGGCGTTGTTGCCGACGGTGAAACCCTCACAGCTGAAGGCGCTGGTGAGGTTCACCGAGGCCCCAGGGGCCAGGGTGCCGCTGGTGGCGCCGGTGAGGATCACCAGGGGGCCGGGATCGGCGAGGTCGTAGGCCAGGTCGCTCTCACCGGTGTTGGCGATCTGCAATTCCCCGGGGAAGGGCTGCGGGCAGCTGTCCTCCCCCTGCTGGTGCACCAGGGCGAACTCGGTGTTGGGGACGCTGAGCACGGTGGGGCCGGGGGGATCGGTGCCGGGGTCGGTTCCCGGGTCGGTGCCGGGATCCGTTCCAGGATCTGTGCCCGGGTCTGTCCCAGGATCGGTACCCGGGTCGGTGCCAGGATCCGTACCGGGATCGGTGCCGGGGTCAGTGCCGGGATCCGTACCGGGGTCTGTCCCAGGATCGGTACCCGGGTCCGTGCCGGGATCAGTGCCGGGATCGGTACCCGGGTCCGGGTCCGGCGTCGACGAGGAGCCACCGCCACCGCCGCTGTTGCCGAGGGCGATGCCGCCGCCGATCAGCACCAGGCCGCCGGCCACCATCTGGCCGGTGGACCAGCCACCGCCGGTGCCGATATCCAGGGTCTTGATCAGCACCCCGTTGTGGCTGATCCGGTACTTGCCGTCCCCGGGAAAGTCGAACAGGAGGATGCCCTTGTCGTCGGTCTCCTCCTCCTGGGTGGTGCCATCGGGGAAGGTGATGGTGACCGTCTGGTTGGCCAGGGGCTGGCCGCTGGCGGTGAGGGGCACCGAGGTGAGCACCGCCCAGGCGGGTCCGCCGCTGGACAGCAGGGCAAAGACGGTGAGACGGGCGACAGCCTTGCGGAAGGGGAAACCGTTCATGGCACGCTCCTGGTACAGGTCGAGGCCAATGGGAGGGGAATGCAGCGGGATACGAGGCTGAGTATAGTTCAGCCAGCCCCGCGCCAGGGGCGAGGGTCATGTACAAAAGTTATATGGGTGGCGGGTATAGAACGAATCGATCCATTCCCCCCAGCCCCGCCGTCCCCGGCCGGTTTGCCAAAGCCCGGGGGCTCACCTAAGCTTTTTTTCACGCTGTTCCCACCCGTCGGTCGGACGGGTTGCCCGGGGCTCAAGGAGCCACCCATGCCCAATATGCTGGCCACGGCCATCGCCCTTCTCTTCTTTTGCCTGGGATTGTTCACCGTGGCAAGCGCCGAGCAGCCCACCACCGTGCCCGGGGATTTCCGCATCGAGCTGACCACCGGCTCGGTCCACGGGTTTCTCGCCGACGAGACCAACCGCATCACCGTCGACGCCAGCGGCAAGGTGACCATGGGCGCCTGGGACAGCCCCTACGGCAAGTTGCCGGCGGATCATCTCACCCTGGGGCCAGGGGAGGTGGGCGCCATCCTGTCCGCGCTGGACAAAGCCCGCTTCTGGGAACTGAAGGACGACTACAGCGACCCCCGCATCGCCGGCGGCGACGGCTCCACCATTTCCGCGGTGGCCGGCGGGCGCAGCAAGTCGGTGCGGGTGGAAAACATGCGGGTGCGGGATTTCGACGCCATCCTCGACGCCGTCAACAAATACCTCCCCACCGAGCGCTGGCTGTTGCACCGGGCCATGTTCGACGACCAGTTCCAGCAGGCCGACCGGTGAACGGCCTCCGGCGCGGCCTTCGCCCCGTCCTCGCCGGATGCCTGCTGTTCATCCTCGCCCAGGCCCTGCCGGGCCACGCCCAGTCGGTGCTCACCCGCATCGACGAGTGCAACTTCCTGATGACCGTCAAGATCGAGATCCACGGCGATCTCGCCACGGAAGACCACGCCAAGAAAATGAAGGAGCGCTTCGAGAAGCAGTGGAACGGCCCCACCGACAAGATGGCCGAGCAACTCGGCGCCAACCTGGACATCGAGCCCGCCAAGTTCGAGGGCGCGGAGGGCACCGAGTCCCTCAAGTGGCAGCGGGACAAGATCGACAAGGCCTACGACGACCTGAGGAGCAGCCTCGGGGCCGACGGCAACACCTGCTACATGCCCTGCTGCACCATCCAGTTCCGCATGGAGATCAAGGTGCGCAAGGCCACCGACCCCGCCAGCGAAGGCTTCCACCAGATCGAGATCATGCCGGACTACCGCACCGAGATGAAGGACGGGGTGGAGGTGAAAGTCCGCAACCGCTCCTTCATCCTCAAGACCGCCAATCCCGATCCCGCCATCGCCGCCGGCAGCGGCCCCGACAAATGGGTGCTCAACGGCCAGAAGGCGTCCACCACCGGAGAGTGGCGGGAGGGCACCGAGAACCCCGCCGAGAGCCACGAGATCGGCCACCTGATGGGCCTCGGCGACAAGTACATCGAGACCGGCGGCCACGTCCACGGCCACGCCCACGATGTGATGAACACCAACGACGGCTTTCCCTTCGAGAGCGGCATCGAGGAGATCCTCAAGATCGGCGGCTTCAAGTGCGATTGCTGCCCCGACCCGGAGCTGACCGACGCCTTCATGCAGGACCTCAACCTGCTGGTGGTGGCCGCCCGGGACGCCGCCAATGCCTGCAACCGGGAGCTGTTGCAGGCGGCCCTCGACCAGTTGAAGAACAAGCGCCGTGAGGTAGGGCTGGTGGCGGGCATGTCGATGCAGGACAAGGTCACCGCCGCCGCCCAGCTCGACCGCCAGATCGCCGAGCTGGAGAAGGCCCTGAGGGACTGCCCGGAGGAGGACAAGACCATCGGAGTGATCCCCGGGGGCGACCTGGGGGATCTCAATATCGCCACCGACAGCAACGAATGGTGCACCTACGGCGGCGGCGACGGCACCTTCATCACCCCGATCCCCCTGGGGGACGACCCCCGCGACGCACCGGTGCCCGGCGGCGATGACCCCCGGGATGGCCCCGGCACACCGCCCGAGGGGGATGACCCCCGGGACGGGCCGCCCCCCACCGCCGGCGGCGGGGACGATCCCAAGGACAGCCCCACCCCCGGCGGCGGCGACCCCCGGGATACCCCCACGCCGGTGGGGGTGCCCGTTCCCGACGGCGGGGATGACGACGACCCCCGGGACACCCCGACCCCCGATGACGACGACCCCCGGGATGTGCCCACCCCCATTTTCGTCAAGGCCAAGGCGGCGGTGATCGACGGCTCCGCCCCCGCCGGCAACGCCGTGGCGGGCCAGACCATCAAGCTGCTCGACACCGGCGCCACCGACGTCGCCCTGCCCGGCCAGTCCCCGGAGCGGCCCGATGTGGGCTACGACGGCGATCCCCTGCAATGCCGCACCGATGGCAACGGCGACTGCAAGATCGAGGTGCCCCCCTGCGGGGAGACGGACCCGAGCCGCTGCCCCCTGAAACCCGGCGCCGGGGGACTCGCGCCGGCGGGCTACCAGGTGGAGGTGTTCGTCGGCCCCACCAGTGGCGCCGTGCTCAGACGAGAAGCCGGCGAGGGCGAGGGCGACGCCGGGGTGGCGGGGGGCGACAATGGCGTCAGCGCCGACAGCGCCTCGGTGAACGGCAACGACTACCTGATCCTCAGCGGTGCCGGCCTCGGCTACGACAGCTGGAAGGGCAAGCTCGGCCTCGACGGCGACTGGAGCGAGCAGGTGGACTACTGCCGCGACAAGCAACCGGGGCCGCCCCTCGGCTGGACACCCGCCGACTACCGGCCCGCCGCCCCACTGCCGTCCGCCACCCTGACCCTGGAAACATCGAACCTGGAAACGGGAGCCGCCCCATGGTGACCGCGCCCCTCCACCGCGCCCGGCGCCCCTTGCTGGCGGCCGCGATCGCCGCCCTGCTGCCCATCGCCACCCCCGCCTACGACAGCCCGAAGGACCCCCATTTCAGCGCCAAGGGCAGCTGGGGCCAGGACTACGACGACCAGTGGGCCATCAAGCGGCTGGGATTCGACGGCGGCCCCGACTCCGCCTGGCGCCGGGTGAAACCCTCGGCGCAGCCGGTGATCGTCGCGGTGATCGACACCGGCCTCGACTGGAACCACCGGGACATCGACTGGAAAAACATCTGGCAAAACCCCGGGGAGATCCCCGACAACGGCATCGACGACGACAACAACGGCTACGTGGACGACATCATCGGCTGGGATTTCTTCGCCGACAGCAACAAGCCCTGGGACCACGACGGCCACGGCACCTTCGTCACCGGCATCATCGCAGGCGCCTGGAGCGACACCGGCATCGCCGGCATCAACCCCGATGCCCGGGTGATGGTGCTGAAGGCCATCAACAACTTCGGCCACAGCCGCGCCTCCTACCTGGCCCGGGCCATCGTCTACGCGGTGGACAACGGCGCCCGGGTCATCAACCTGAGCGTCGGGGGCAAGGAGATCTCCGCCATCGAGCAGGACGCCCTCGACTACGCCCACCGCAACAACGCCGTGGTGGTGGTGGCCGCCGGCAACGAGGGGGTGGATGTGGGCAATTACGGCATGGCCGCGTCGGACAAGGTGATCACCGTGGCCTCCACCGGTTTCAAGGACGAGCGCCAGGCCTTCTCCAACTGGGGCAGGGCCATCGACATCGCCGCCCCGGGCCTCGACGTGCTGTCCCTGCGGGCGCGGCGCACCGACACCATGCGGGACATCAGCGGCGTGGACTACCAGCCGGGGGCTGCCTACGTGGGGGCGGACAAGCGCTACTACCGGGCCAGCGGCACCTCGTTCTCGGCGCCCATGGTGGCGGCAGTGGCTTCCCTGCTGATCGCCAACGATCCGTCGCTGACCCATGAGGAGGTCAAGCGCATCCTGGTGAACTCGGCCCGGGATGTGGATATTCCCGGCATCGACCAGTACAGCGGCCATGGCCTCCTGGACGCCCGGGCGGCCCTGGCCGCGGACCGGGACTTCGACATCCAGGCGGAGATCACCGGGGTGGCGGTGGTGGCGGAGGGCGGCGGCCAGCGGGTGCGAGTCAGCGGCACCGCCACCGCCAACCGCTTCGCCTCCGCCCGCATCGAACTGGGGGCCGGCGCCAACCCCGCCACCTGGACGGCGGCGGGCGAGCTGACGGAAGCGGTGATGGCGGGGGTGCTGGCCAGCATCGACGCCAGCCAGTTCCGGGGATCGCCGCTGTGGACCATCCGCCTAATCGTCACCCACCACGACGGCACCACCCGGGAAACCCGCTTCGAACTGCGCCTCGGCTGACCGCCGGGCACCGCCCCGCAACCTCAGCGACCGCCAGCCACCCCGCGCTTGGCCCGGTACATGGCGCTGTCGGCGTGGTCGAGCAGGGCGCTCTCGTCCTCGCCGTGGTCCGGGAAGACAGCGATGCCGATGCTGGGGGTAACCTGGGCCACCTCCCCGGCAAGCTCGAAGGGCCGCACCAAGGCGCCGTGAATCTTCGCCGCCAGGGCAGCGCCGTCCTGGGCCCGGGCCCTATCCAGCAGCACCACGAATTCATCCCCGCCAAAGCGC